>Ga0315286_10004947_pt1 | contig 12824 bp, 14 predicted proteins | sample YL17G10_0_MG_FD_205038 | JGI IMG/M metagenome (GOLD analysis project Ga0315286, IMG submission 205038) | Sediment microbial communities from Yellowstone Lake, YNP, Wyoming, USA - YL17G10_0 | ecosystem: Environmental > Aquatic > Freshwater > Lake > Sediment | place: USA: Wyoming | collected... | reverse complement strand
GTTTGTGTGCAAGCACTGAAATTGCCGGCGGATCTCTCGGTGGTGATTTTGATTTTAATTCATACATAATTGATGTCCGCCGCTACCAGCCGATTAGCGATTACGATAATTTAAATATCCGGCTGCGTGCCGGCTCAGCAACAGGTGATGTACCGTTGCAGAAGGCATTCGATCTTGGAGGTTTTAACACGATACCGGCATTCAGGTTCAAAGAATTTGTTGGAAACAGAATGCTTTTAGTAAATGCCGAATATGTTGTCAATGGCAAATTGTTCGATAATGTTGAAATGGTTCCATCGTGGCTGCTGAGGAATGTAAACATTATTTTCTTTGCGGATGCGGGATATATTGCCTCAGCAAAATCAACTGATTCGTTCATAAAAGGATTCAAAGATGTCAGCTCGAAAACGATTCGCTCAGATTGGGGTATCGGGATTGGTACAAGGGATGCAAAACTTCGTCTCGGATTTGCCTGGCGCACCGATAAATCTGAGCCGGTTAAAGTGTTCATTCGGCTGAACAGACCATTCTAAAGCCAACCTCCCGAAGTGCCTGCCCCGAGCGTAAGCGAGGGGTCTAACCTTCGGAAAGTTAAATCATCCTCCTTATGGAAAAGCCAATTCGCTTGAGAGAGCGGATCGGCTTTTTTGTTAATACTCCTTCCTATTCGCATACATATTCAAGAGTAATCCAGCCATAATCATATTCGTCAGCAGGTTCGAGCCTCCATAACTCAGGAATGGCAGAGGAACACCAATCACCGGCATCACTCCCATCGACATACCAATATTAATAACCGTGTGCGTGGCAAACGTGGCAACAATCCCGATGGCAACCAAACTTGCGTAACGGCTCTTCACCATCGAGGCAATTTGAACTCCACGAATAAGCAATAATGTTAGTAAAAGAAGAATTGCAAATGCACCGATAAATCCAAACTCTTCACCCGGAACACAATAAATGAAGTCCGTCCACTGTGCGGGAAGAAAATTCAATTGCGTTTGCGATCCATGAAGAAATCCTTTACCAAAAAGTCCTCCCGAACCGATTGCAATCTTCGACTGAATAACGTTATACCCTGCACCAAGCGGATCGGCATCGGGATTGAGGAATGTGATGATGCGTTTCTGCTGATGCGGCGCAAGCTTACCAAAAATAAATTGAACAGAAGCCCCCACAAGTACGGTGAGCGAAAACACCGCTGCCGATGCGAGACGATTTTCACGGAGGAAAAATAAAATCACTAAAGTTAAAACAACTACAACAAAAAATGCGGTTGTACCGAACAACGTGGCAACTGCGGCGGCAACAGGCGCCAGAAGGGTTAACATCAAAAAGTTTGAAGCCCCAGCCCAGTAAAGAATTACTATCAACATGCCGAGATAGATTATCGCCGTGCCGACATCCGGCTGGATGACAATCAAAATAACAGGGAGAAAGACAAACCCAAACGTTGTTGCAAGATGTTTAAACCACTGTAAGTTGACCTGCCGCTGCGAAAGATAAGATGCCAGCGCTAAGATCGTCGTGACTTTTACTATCTCCGATGGCTGCAATCCATAACCGCCGATACCGAACCAGCTCTTAGAGCCGGCAACCATTTTCCCTCCGACTAATACTACAACGAGAATTACAATCGATAGACCATAAAGTGGATACGATAATAGCTGTATGGTTCTGAACGGAATGAGCATGATAGTAAGCATGAACAAAACCCCGACACCTGCCCAGATCAATTGGCGGCTGAAGAATGCTGAGGCACCGGCATCATAAGTTGCGCTATACACGGATGCGATACCGATTAGCGTAAGCAGAAGTACTGCTAAAATAGTTTTGGTGTCAATATTTTCTTTAAACCATGTATCCATCAGCGGTCTGTTTCATTCTCTTTGACAGTATCCGAGGCGGCAATGATCTCTTTCGGGTTGTTGCGGATAAGCGTTCCGTACAGATATTGCTCGATGCACAAGCCGGCAATTGGTGCAGCAAAGGCACCCCCAAAACCGGCATTTTCTACAAGAACACATATCGCGATTTTCGGATTTTCCCGCGGCGCAAATCCAATAAACCATGCATGATCTTTTTTTCCATGCGGTCTTTGAGCGGTGCCGGTTTTACCACAAACGGTAACACCCTTCACTTTAGCCGCCTGTCCCGTACCGCCAGTTTCATTAACGCAACGATACATTCCTTCCTGAAGAACGCCCCAAACCCAATCGGAGATTTCTAACTTGCGTGTTTCAGTCGGTACAATCTGCATTTGTCCGGATTCTTTATCTTTAATTTTCAAAACAGTATGAGGTGTATGATAATATCCTCTACTGGCGAGTGCGGCGGCATAACCAGCCATTTGTATCGGTGAAACACCCACTTCACCTTGTCCAATGCTTAAACTTACGAGATAACCTTGTGTCCACTTGCCCTTTCCATAAACACGATCGAAATATTCTTCCGAAGGAAGTAACCCCGGATTCTCTTCCAAAATATCGATGCCAGTGGGTGAGCCGAAACCGAAGTCTCGCCCGTACCGCGTCCACCGCTCAAGTCCTGTTTTCAGGATTAATTGATAGAAAAAAACATTGCATGATCGTTGAATTGCTTCAACAACATTCGTTGAACCGTGTGTATGTAAATCATGGAATATTTTGTTACCAAAATGAAATGCACCCGTGCAGTTAACTCGCCAGTTTGTGTTGATCACTCCCTCTTCAAGCGCGGCGGCTGCAAGCACCATCTTAAATGTTGAGCCTGGTGGATATTTGGTAAGTGTCGCACGGTTGAAAAGCGGCTTACTTTCATCAGTGTTCAGAGCTTTCCAAACATCCCAAGGCGTAATACTTCCGAACGATGTGAGATCGTAATCTGGTTTGCTGACTAATGCCAGAATGCCGCCATCGCTCGGATCGATCGCAACAACTGCACCGCGCTTATCAGCAAGGAGTGATTCCGCAAGCGCCTGAAGATCGGCATCAAATGCTAAATACAGATCACTGCCCTCACGAACTGGAACATCGTTTCTTCCTTCATTGTAATTTTCAAGCATCTGACCTAATGCATTAACCGTAATCAGCTCACAACCCTTTTGACCTCGCAGGTATCTCTCGTAAGCAGCTTCCAATCCCGTTGCGCCAAGATTATCGCCGGGGCGGTACTCGTTTCCCATCTCAACTAATTGCTGGTCAGAAATTTCTTTTGTGTATCCAAAGAGATGGGTTGCTCTTGCGTTTGTTGGATAAAATCGTTTGGATTCGACCTGATAATCAACGCCGGGAAGATTGTCTTTATTCTCTTCAATAATTGAAAGTGTTTGGAAATCGATATCACGTTTAATTTTTGCTGGGGCAAAACGATTGTACTTTATACCTTTGTCAAATTTTCCCTTAATTAGTTGTGCATCGAGGTGCAATATTTCAGATAAAAAGTCAATATTACTTAAATGAAACTCCGCCGGCGTGATTGTTACGCTGTATGATGGCCGGTTATCAACGATAAGCTTTCCTTTTCTATCGAACATCAGTCCGCGAATGGGGTCCCTCGCAATCTGCCGAATGCTGTTCTCCTCCGATTTCCTTCCGTAAATATCTGCATATAAAACCTGAAGCTGAATAAGACGGAAAAGAAATACAGTGAAGATCACACCGATAGAAATGAAAAGGACAACTTTCCGTGAAGATGTTTCAGATAACTCCGTCATGTTAAGCTATATACTTTCGTGCAAATGCAAACATTGGGAGCAGTGTAAGTGCTGCCGTATAGAACGTTGTCGCTAATCCCACATGAAAAATTGCACGCAGCAGACTTATCTCGCTGCCGCGTGTGAATGCAATGAAATAAATTGTGTTATGTATGAGTGAAGTAACCAAAACGATAAGGACATAGCGGTAACCTCCTAAGGTCATCGGTGCTTTGTTCTCCTCGAAGAAATATCCTGCTGTAAAGCCCGCAATGCATTTTGTTAATGCTGATAGACCGATAAAATTTCCTGCAACCAGATCGAACATCAACCCAATGATGAATCCCCAGATGGTTGCGGTTAGTTGGCCCCGTTTCAGTGCAATATATACAACCCAGATTATGAGAATATCCGGAGTAATACCTTCCAGCGCGAGAAGCCGCAGCCCTTGTGTTTGGATAATAATCAGAAGATAAGTGAATAGGAAATATTTGATATGGCGCATCATTTCTTGATTCGGGTCAACCTTTTCTCCAGTGATACCCGTTCTGAATCTTGAAGAGTTGTAACAATAAAAACTTGTTCAAGCGAAGCGAAATCTACACTCGGAGTAACATTAATTTCTTTGAATAAACTTCCCGGTTTTTCAATAACCTTTGATACAAATCCAATCTTGATTTGAGGAGGAAACACGTTGCTATATTCTGATGTTGTCACAATATCGCCTTCTCTTACATCTTGTGTTTTGGAAACATTCATAAGCCGCACTATCTCACTGCCATCCCAAGCAATTATACCATCAATTCGGCTGCGCTGGATTTTTGCACTCGCCCGAAAATCCTTATTCAACATCAATTGCCCGATTGCATGATGGTTGCTTGTGGTAATTACTTTGCCAACTAAGCCAGTCTCGGAGATGATCGGCATGTCAGCTTTCACACCATCACTTTCACCAACATTCAGTGTGATTGTGTTGCGCAGGAGATGCAAACTCTTTCCAACAATGTCGGCAGCAACAAGCTTGAATTCGCTATGCTCTTTCAATCCTAACATTGCACGCAAGCGTATATTTTCCAACCGTGCTTCACGCAGGCGATTGACTTCATCCGAGAGATTTACATTCAACTGACGGAGGATTTCATTTTCACGCTTTAGCTCGAAAACATTAGGGATTATTGAAAGGGTATTCTGGAATACACCAATAAATCCAACAGTATAAGAGTGTATCGCGCGAATCTGAACATTATCGTTTGAGCTGAGGAGAATCAAAGAAATGATTATGAGGAGTGCAAGAACAAAATATTCCTTGAATAACAATATTATTGAAACTAATCTTTGCATGTGTAGCTCTAAGCGTGGAGCGATGAGCATAGAGAAATAAAAATAACTTAGTGCTCACCGTTCAGTGCTCTTAGTATCTTCTGCTCTTCACCAAGACTTTACTGTAATGACTAAGATGTTCTAATACTTTCCCTGTTCCACGGGCAACAGCTGTGAGCGGATCCTCAGCGATGTGGACAGGTAAGCTTGTTTCCAATCGTATTCGTTCGTCGAGCTGTTTCAAGAGAGCGCCACCGCCAGAAAGCATGATGCCCCGATCGAGAATATCGGCTGAAAGCTCCGGAGGTGTTCGCTCGAGTGTAAGCTTAATTGCATCGACAATTTGCTGTACGGATTCGTTCAAGCATTCACGGATTTCAACCGAGCTGGCTTCTGTCGTCTTTGGGATTCCATTTACCAGATCGCGTCCCTTCACTTGAATCGTGACTTCTTCCTTCAGCGGCATCGCAGATCCAACTTCACACTTGATTGCCTCGGCAGTACGTTCACCGATTAAAATGTTATGATTCTTTTTAAAAAATTGTATTATGGCATTGTTCATCTCGTCACCGGCGATGCGGATAGATTCTTCATTCACGATTCCGGATAGTGCGATGACAGCGATTTCCGTTGTCCCGCCGCCGATATCGACAACCATATTTCCGGCAGGTGCATCAACATCCAAACCGATACCGATAGCGGCTGCCATCGGTTCTGCGATGAGATGGACCTCTTTCGCACCGGCATGTTCGGCAGCATCGCGAACTGCACGCTTTTCAACTTCAGTTACGCCGCTCGGGATGCACACAACAATCCGTCTGCTCGGCAGCCAGTTTGAATGAACTTTCTTGATAAACTCGCGCAGCATACCTTCGGCAATTTCAAAGTCGGCAATAACGCCGTCCCTCATCGGTCTAATTGTACGTATGTCACGATGTGTTCTGCCGAGCATCTCTTGCGCTTCGTTGCCGATGGCAATGATTCGTTTCGTATTGCGGTCGAACGCAACGATGGATGGTTCATTCAACACAATACCTTTACCTTTCATAAAGATAAGTGTGTTTGCGGTGCCGAGGTCGATTGCTAAGTCTGCGGAGAAAAATGATAAGAAGCCCATGAGTTATCTTTTAAATGATTAAAATGCTTGGAACAATATAATAATTATCCATTAATGTTTAAAATGTCGAATACCGGTAAATATCATTGCAACATTATTATCATCAGCCGCCTTGATTACTTCCACATCTCGCACAGAACCACCCGGCTGAATAACAGCGGTTGCACCCGCTTTTACTGCCTCCAGAAGTCCGTCGGCAAATGGGAAAAAGGCATCGGAGGCAACGGCGGTTCCTTTTAAATTTAGTCCTGCCTCCTGCGCTTTAATTACAGCGATGCGTGAGGAATCGAAACGCGACATCTGTCCGGCACCAACACCGATTATTCGATCGGGACGTGCATAGACGATTGCATTCGACTTGACATGTTTAGCTACTTTCCAGCCGAAAACCATTGCGGCATGTTCTTCGTTGGTTGGAGACCGCTTCGTGACAACTTTCATAGCGTCCTGATCGACAGTTATGTCGTCTGGCGTTTGGACCAACAGACCACCCGCAATTTGTTTAAGAATAAAACCGTGCAGTGATTGCAGAGAAGAACGCTGTTTAATTAAACGGCGCTCTTTTTTCTTCTTGAGAAACTCTAAGACACCATCATCGAAATTTGGGGCGATAACAACTTCAGTAAATACTTTGTCGATTAACTGTGCCACGATTATATCCAGTGAACGGTTGACAACAACTATTCCTCCAAATGCGGATTTTGAATCTGTAGTAAATGCTTTCTCATACGCTTCTGCTAACGTCTTGCCAGTTCCAACACCACATGGATTTGTATGTTTGATTATAACAACTGTCGGCTCTGAAAATTCTTCCACCAATTCTACAGCCGCTTGAATATCGACGATGTTATTATACGATAGCTCTTTTCCGTGAAGCTTCTCAAAGAATTTAAAAAACTCACCGTACAATCCGGCTTTCTGATGAGGATTTTCTCCGTATCTTAGTTCTTCAACTTTCGGCAATGTTGTTGAAAAAACTTCCGGCAAAGTTCCTCGTGAAACATCTACGCCGATCTTTGAAAGATAGCTTGAAATCTTCGCATCATACTTCGCAGTGCGGAGAAAGACTTCTTTCGCCAACTGGAATCGGGTTTTTTCTGAAATAGCACCTTGATTTTTTTTCAATTCTTGAACGATGCCTTGATAGCGATTTGGACTCGAAACAACAACCTTGTATTTAAAATTCTTCGCCGCCGCTCGAAGCATTGATGGACCGCCAATATCTATTTGTTCTATCGCATCATCAATTGTAACACCATCCTTCATAATCGTCTGTTCAAATGGATAGAGATTCACCACAACCATGTCAATAGGGGTAATATCTAAATCATTTAATTGCTGTTTATGCTGCGGATTATCGGATACAGCAAGTATACCAGCAAGAATTTTTGGATGGAGGGTTTTTACTCGTCCATTAAGAATCTCAGGAAAACCGGTAATGTCTGAAATTGCGGTCGCAGGCACTCCGGCATTCTGCAGTGTGTTCAGTGTTCCACCGGTTGAGATTATTCTAATATTCCATTGCTGAAGCTGTTTAGCAAAATCTACGATCCCCGTCTTATCTGAAACGCTAATTAGTGCTTGTTTGATTGCTACTAGATTCATCCTTAACTCACAATAATTATTTTTTGCCTATCAACTTTTACTCTTCCCTCGGCAAATAAACGAATCGCCTCGGGGTAAATTTCATGCTCTATTTTTAACACTTTTGCTGCCAGAGTTTCTGGCGTATCATTTGGTTCAATCTGAACGATCTTCTGCAAAACGAGCGGTCCGCGATCATACTCTTCATCGACGATGTGAACGGAGGCACCGGAGAATTTTTCTTTAGATGCAATCACTGCTTCATGAACATGGATGCCGTACATTCCTTTTCCCCCAAATTTGGGAAGAAGTGCCGGATGAATGTTGACAATACGGTTTTTAAATGCTTTAATAATATTCGGATTGATTTTTTTCATATACCCGGCAAGCACGATGAAATTTACACGAACCTTTTGCATATCCGATATGAGTGCTGCATTGAAATCGTCATCCGATGCAAACTGTCTGCGATTTATGTGAAGTGTGAGAATGTTGTTCTCACGAGCAATCTCCAGCGCACCTGCATCGGCATTGTTGCTGATGACAATAACTATATCTGCATTGTGTATTTTCCCCAACTTGATCGACTCAAGGATTGATTTGAAATTCGATCCTTTACCGGATGCAAAAACTGCAATGTTTAATTTATCAGTCAACTGTCTTTTGATGAAAATTTCCTTCAAATTTACACATTATTTGAAGAATAATCAAAAAACGGGTAAATTGTTTTCGATTTATTTTGATACACCTGCTTCAAGGAATTCAATACAATTTTTTCTTCCGTTAATTTTCACTCTCACACCAATTGGAAAACTCAATGAACCTATAATATGTCCATAAGGAATACCTGATATCACAGGAAATGGATATTTATGAAAGGTGTCTCTAAAAACTTGTGAGAGTGTTAATGATGGCTTTCCTTTCTCCGGATCGCAGCCACTGAAATCACCAAGCGCTACACCTTTGGTCCTGCTGAAAATACCAACAAGTTTTATCTGCTGCAACATGCGGTCGATGCGGTAGGGTCGCTCGTTTATCTCCTCTAAAATAAATATCGGATCGCGGAGAGAAGGGAAGAAATGTGTACCGATAAGTGCAGTCACTATCGAAAGATTACCGCCTATCAATTGACCGGTTGCTTTTCCTGGACGCTTCATGATAGATGGTTTAGTTGGATTTACTTTAATTGATTGTGGTGGTTCAGCCGACATCAAACATTCCCAGAATCGTTCCTCTGTTTTATCTGTTAACTCATCTGCCATTTCAACGGCAACCATCGGTCCTGAAAATGTTATCAAGTTAGTTTTAGCTAAGAGCGCCAAATGTAATGCGATAATATCGCTATAACCAACAAGAATTTTTGGGTTTCGTTTGATAAGATTGTAATCGAGTAGTGGAAGAATTCGGTGCGAACCATAACCACCGCGCACAGTGAAAATTGCTTTTACTTTTGGGTTGGCAAAAAAATTATTCAAGTCGGCTGCTCGCTGAACATCTGATCCGGCAATATATCCATACTTTTTAAGAACATTCTTCCCCAATTCAACGCGAAAACCGCAACGTTCAAGATAAGTAATGCCCTTATTGAGTTTTTCTGTCAATGCGGGCGGGCTTGCCGGCGCACAAACACCGATGACATCGCCGTGTTTGATTCGTCTGGGTTTTATGGTTCGCATAGATGGCGAAAGATAATCAGATTTCAAATCAATTTCAAGAAGATATCATTAAATTGCTATTAAGGAGTAACTTTCATACCTTTTACCGGATTGATCATTTATGTATATCATAAAAGAAGCACGATATGATTTTCGTATTTTTTCTCTTCGTGGCAATAATTGCCTTACTAAGCTGGGTAACGGCGCGGAGGAAAGTCGTTCAACAGCATAATATGTTGTTCCGCAGTGCAATGATGGTTAGCGGGGCGATATCTGTCCTTGCTGTACTTCTCGCGTTCTCACAATTTTTCAGCATTATTCCGGTGGGACATGTCGGTGTGGTTGATTTCTTCGGTATCGTCTCCGACCGTACTCTATCGGCAGACATTAACTTGGTCAATCCGATGGCAAAGATTCAGAAATTCTCGATCCAAACAAAAGAACATAAAGAGCATAAAGAAGTGATGCAGGTGCTCTCGCGGGAAGGATTGACGATTGGACTGGAGATCAGCGCTCTATACCGATTAAATCCCGATTCAGCCGCGCGTGTCTACAAAACGATTGCCGAAGGTGATTATGAAACTATTGTTCTGATTCCGCAATTCAGATCAATGAGTCGTGCCATAACAGCAAGTTGCCAAGCAAGCGCACTGTGTTCAACTGAACGAGAACGACTTGGAGAAGCAATCATGGCAGAGCTGTCAATGGTCGTCTCTCCCCGCGGGATAATCATCGAAGCCACACCGTTACGCAACGTCGGGCTTCCTTCCCAACTCACTGAAGCCATTGAACAAAAACAGCGCGCCGATCAGGAAAGCCAGAGAATGGAGTTCATCTAAACGAAAGAAAAACAAGAAGCAGATAGGAAAAGAATTGAAGCACAGGGTATTGCCGATTTCCGGAAAATAGTTGCAATGGGTATCAGCGATCAGCTCTTACGGTGGAAGGGAATTGAAGCGACACTGAAAATTGCCGAGTCTCAGAATGCCAAAGTTGTCATCATCGGAAGCAGCAAAGACGGCATTCCGATCATCCTCGATACAAAGTATGCACGGCTGACGGTTACAGTTCCTGATCTGTCAGCAAGTCATCGGTATCGTACAGCTTCTCAGGATGTTTAATATATTCGGGCTTTTGCTGACGCTGACAAGCGATGAGCGTGATGAGTGAAAGCCCAGAAATTATGCCGAGTATTTTCCAAAGGTTCATACATAGCTCCATTAATTATTGGGTACAGATGAGTCCGACAGATTTCCATAATCGAAGATAGACAACTGAGAACCAATGCTGTTTTTCGATTTCGTTAAGGAGCAAATATTCGTGGATGATCCGCTCCTCGCGGTTGATGATCTGCCATTTGTATTTAACTTTCATATATTCGACTTTCGTAAATTCTCTGATATAATTAGATGAATATTTACGATGCTATTTGTGGGTACCGTCACTATATATGGTTAGTATCACTCAAATAAGAGAAAGGGCAAATGCAAAAAAACGCCGATAATATGCAAATTTCAGATAGTTATTCGATTTTTTATAAACCGTACGGAATCATTTGTCAGTTTAGTGATAGAGAAGGAAGGAATACGCTTTCTCATTATGGTCCGTTCCCGCCGGATGTCTATTCAGTTGGTAGATTGGATGCTGATAGTGAAGGATTAGTTCTACTCACGAACGATGGGAAGCTCAAACATTTTCTCCTCGAACCAAAGTACCAACATCCTCGCACTTATCTCGTTCAGGTGGAAAGAGTTCCTACAGCAGAAATTCTCAACAGGTTACGTAGTGGAGTTGTGATTGAAAAAATAAAAACATTGCCTACCCAAGTGAAGTTACTGACACATGAGCCGATTCTTCCCGAGCGATCTGTACCAATTCGATTTCGGAAGACCGTTCCAACAACGTGGCTTGAAATTACCCTGCACGAAGGTCGCAATCGTCAGGTAAGAAAGATGACTGCCGCCATAGGTCATCCGACTTTACGATTAATTCGAATTAGAATTGGATCACTAACACTTGAAGGATTGAAGCCAGGAGAGAGTCGAGAGCTTACCAAACAAGAAATAAAATCGTTAAAACAATTAGTGAGAATAAAAAACCTGACAGGTCAAATAAACCAGTCAGATTTAGAATTTAATTTTTAAGATTAGTTTGATCGTTTAGAATCTTTTCCTCCTTTTGCTGCATCGATGGTAACTGTAAACGGGCCTTTCCCTTCAATAATCCAGCGAACGTACACCGCTTCCATGCCGGGAACAGTTGGTACTTCAAGTTTCTCGGGATTACGCTTCTGCTCTCGTGCGATTCCCATGAATCGATCTTCAAGAATCGCACCCGTCAATACTTTACCACCTTTTACGCTCACCCAATCGGGCCGTGTAATTTTGTTTTGTATATCATGGGAAGTATGTGTCGGAATAACGCGCGAGTTCTTAAGAACTGCTGTTACTTCCGTAATTCCGCCAGGCAGTTCGTTCGTGTATATTGAATCGACTGATACTTGTGGCGTATGATACGCATGATACAGCGTGAACGCCATGTTGCGATGACACATCTCTTCGATTAAGAACGATGGCGCTGTTCGTGTCCATGCTTTCTTGATACCACCAATCTCTATTTTTCCATACTGCGGATGATTGAATGGCTTCCAATCAACAACTCCTTCACCGAAAAGGAGGAGTTTATCGAAACGATATGTTTCCTTCTGACCGCCGAACCAATTCCTTTCATCCTCTTGCTTCTTCCTGAAGTAATCGAATGAAGTCCACAATTCATTAGAGAAGGTAATCCCGCCGCGCGCACCGTAAAAATAATCCAGCTCACCGCCAAACACCGGATATAGATCCTTATACACAACTAAATACTTGTAGCCGGGAAGAATCTCTTCTCCCAACTTTCCAAGAAAATCATAGATACGTAAATCTTCCCAGCGATACGTTTGAAGATCTTCTTTGTTACCGGGTCCGCGCAAAACCATCCCGCCAGAATTGTGATATGTCTGGAACGCAGCGATGTTATCGTGTTTCGATACAAAATCGACAACTGCTCGCGTTTCTGGAAGAGAGCCGGGGTACTCATCGGCACCCCACTGCACATATTGCGGTGCCCACTTCCAATACCAATTCCTATTGGGATCGTACGACCCGGGTCCATCCTCGTTAAGCAGTCCATCGCCGTCGTTATCAATTCCTTCCGACCATAAAAATTCGTATTCACCGGGCTGATCGGGCTTTGCCGGCATCATGATGCGCGGATCGTCGGGATCGGTAACCCAACGACCATTAGGATCCTTCATGCGCATCTGAGTAATATTGCCGTCACCATCAAGATCGTCATCATCATCTTCGTCAACCAGACCGTCACCATCGTCATCGCGCGGAACGTATCCGGAGCGCGGTGAGTTTGGATTGTTGGGTGAGTGGATGAAGTGATCGCGTCCATCGGGATTAATAGACGGAATAATATAAAACGTTTT
>Ga0315286_10004946_pt1 | contig 12825 bp, 8 predicted proteins | sample YL17G10_0_MG_FD_205038 | JGI IMG/M metagenome (GOLD analysis project Ga0315286, IMG submission 205038) | Sediment microbial communities from Yellowstone Lake, YNP, Wyoming, USA - YL17G10_0 | ecosystem: Environmental > Aquatic > Freshwater > Lake > Sediment | place: USA: Wyoming | collected... | reverse complement strand
GTCAAGGACGCGTCGCGCCTGTTGGGCATTCACAAGGTCCTGATCAATATCACGAGGATGTTTCAGTGAATCCTTAATCGCACCCTCAGTAATCTCATGGAAAACAATCCTTTGAACCTTTGTCTTCTTCTGATCAACCTCAAGAGCCTTCAGCAGATGCCAGCCGATAGCTTCTCCTTCGCGGTCCTCATCAGTCGCAAGAAACAGTTTAGTGTCTTTCTTCAAAAACCCCTTCAACTCCCTCACAACCTTCCGTTTATCCATAGGAACCATATAAGTCGGCTCGAAATCGTGCTCAGTATCAATACCCATTTTCGACTTCGGAAGGTCCCGGACATGGCCCATGGAAGCCCTTACCACATAATTCTTCCCAAGGATCTTGGAAATGGTCTTGGCTTTCGCAGGGGATTCCACGATAACTAAATTTTCTGCCATAAAAAATGAATGAACCTGTCAGACAGACATTATTAGTTGATTTATACACTTCCGTCAAAACTTTTTACAAAGGAACACCCTTCTCTTTCTCCTTATATAAGGAGAAAGAGCAATTTAAAAAATAAATTAATGAGCAGGGAGTATCTGGGGAAAGCACATCCTCCCGGCGATTGCGTTTTGTTCCTCTTGCTATCAATCAAAGGACAAAACAATGAGCAGGGAATATTGGGATAAGGACATTCTCCAAGCGAACGCGTTTTTTTCCTAATGTTATCAATCAAAGGACAAAACAATGAGCAGGGAATATTGGGATAAGGACATTCTCCAAGCGAACGCGTTTTGCTCTTATTACTATCAATCAGGTTGCAAAACAGTGAGCACGGGGAATGTCCTTATCCCAATAAATAGTACTAATATCGTTTTTTTGGCTTAAAAAAGGCATTGACAGTTATGATGCTTTATTTTCCTTATATACAAGCGAAAATATCAGCTTGCAAAAAATCAAAAAAATTATAGATGGCTTTCTTAAGCCAAAATATAATACTCTGACATGACCTCAAATATGGGGTCAAGTCGAAAAATCCCTTGTTGATCATGAAACCTTGCAATTCCTTTTGAGTTTCTTATAATGGCGCATGGTCTCATCCATATTCATTAACCCCAAAAGCAATGACCAAACAGGATCTCGTCAACGCTGCTGCAAATGCTGCTGGCGTTACAAAGAAGGCTGCTGCTGAGGTTCTCGATGCAATGCTCGAGAGCATCACAAAGTCTCTCAAAAAGGGTGAAAGCGTAACAGTTACCGGTTTCGGCACATTCCGCGTCTCAAAGCGCGCTGCCCGCACTGGTGTCAATCCACGCAACCCAAGCCAGAAGATCAAGATCCCGGCTATGAAGCTTCCTGCTTTCAAGGCTGGCAAATCTCTTAAGGATGCTGTTAGATAGTATTGGACGAAGACTACGAATTGTTCAATCAAAAGCCCCGCAATAGCGGGGCTTTTCTGTATCTTAAGCTAACAATTCAGAACGCCGCCCCATCCGGTCTCAAACTTGCAAAAACACATAAAAAACATTAGAGTAATACCTGCTGTCTTTGTTGAACCATGAAAGAAAACCTCGAAAAACTGGGAAAACAAGCCATCGCTGAAATTGACAAGGCGGCAACCCTTGAAGCATTGCGCGAAACTGAAGTGAAATATCTCGGTCGCAAAGGGGAACTGACCATCATACTCCGCGGGATAAAAGACCTGTCCGATGAAGAAAAACGGACAATCGGACCTATGACAAACTCCCTCAGGATCAGGCTTGAAACAAAAATCAAAGTCCGGCAATCAAGTCTTGAATCGGCCGAAATCCAGAAAAAACTTGAAGGTGAATTTTTCGATATCACCGCACCCGGAAAAACATTCAACGTCGGCCATATTCACGCGCTTTCTCGCATTCAGCAGGAAGTTGAAAACATCTTCAGTGACATGGGTTTTTCCGTTATGGACGGCCCTGAGGTCGAAAGCGAGTATTACAACTTTGAAGGGCTTAATATCCCCGCGGACCATCCTGCGCGCGACATGCAGGACACATTTTTTCTGCAGGATAAGGAAGAAAAAAGCCATGGCCGCCTTGTACTGCGGACTCACACTTCACCTGTCCAGATCCGGACAATGGAAAAATATGGGGCGCCGCTCCGCATCATTGTACCGGGCCGCGTTTTCCGTTACGAAGCCACCGATGCCTCCCATGACACAACCTTCTACCAGGTCGAAGGGCTAATGATCGATAAAGATATATCCCTGGCCCATCTCAAAGGCGTTATGCGCGATTTCCTGACTCGCTTATTCGGAAAAGAAGTGAAAGTCCGCTTCAGGCCGGGCTATTTCCCGTTCGTTGAGCCGGGGCTTGAACTGGATTTCTCCTGCCTGATCTGCAACGAAAAAGGATGCAGCGTATGCAAACACACCGGCTGGATGGAATTCATGGGAGCCGGGATGGTCCATCCCAACGTGCTCCGCGCGGGAGGAATAGACCCGGCACGTTACCAGGGCTGGGCCTTCGGTTTCGGACTGACCCGCCTCGTCATGATGCGTTACAATATTGATGACATCCGCCTGCTGCAATCAGGCGACCTTCGTTTTATTTGCCAATTCTAAATATGCCCATATTATCTTTTGAAACCTTTGGCATCCTTGCGAATATCCTGCTGGTAGGGTCATACATACCGCAGTATCTTAAAATCCTCAGGACAAAAAAGGGTGAAGACATCAGCATTACGATGTGGATTGTTATCGTAACCGGAGACATCTTTTCGCTGATTTACGCTTTGTCCCGCATGGATGTCATTTTTTCATCACTGTTTGGCCTTTTCATTTTCGAAAATTTTATTCTGATTTATCTGGCCTACAAACACCGCCCAAAGAAAAATAAAAAGCATTAAAGTCACCGGCAATTTATAATAAGTCACCCAAAGATGAAGATCTCACTCAATTGGCTCAGGGAATATGTGAACATTCCGGGAAAAGTCGATGCCCGCAAACTGGCTATGGTCTTCACTACCCATACGGCTGAAGTGGAAGAAGTGGAGAACCAGGCTGAGCAATTTGAACATATGGTCGTGGGGCAGATTCTGGAAATCCACCCGCACCCTAATGCGGATAAATTAAAAATTACCAGGACAAGTGTCGGTAAACAGACACTCCAGATCATCTGCGGTGCTTCCAACATCCATGAAGGACAATATGTGGCCGTTGCCCTCCCCGGCGCAAAAGTGCGCTGGCATGGTGAAGGGGAACCTGTAGCCCTGGAACCGGCAAAAATCCGCGGCGTTGAAAGTTTTGGCATGATCTGTGCCGGAAACGAAATGGGCCTTGAAGAGAAGTCCGAAGGTATTTATGACCTTTCATCCCTGAAACCGGTTGCCGGAACCTCGCTTGCTGAAGCCCTGGAGAAGGATGACGTCGTCCTGACTATCGATAACAAGTCACTGACCCACCGCCCCGACTTGTGGGGCCATTACGGGATTGCGCGTGAAATTGCAGCCATAACCGGACAAAAACTGAAACCCATGAAACCGGAAGCTCATTTCCCTGTAAAAGGGACAAAAATCAGTGTTGAAGTGAAAGATCCAGACCTTTGTCCGCGGTATATCGGAATCCTCCTTGAAGACATTAAAATTGAACCGTCCCCTTTGTGGATGCAAAAAAGGTTGAGGGCTGTTGGATATCGCCCGATCAACAATATTGTCGACGTCACAAACTATGTCATGGCTGAACTGGGCCAGCCGCTCCACGCGTTCGACGCCAGGAATGTTCATGACGGGATCGTAGTGCGCCGCGCAAAAAAAGGCGAAGAAATCCAGACCCTTGATAATGTAAAAAGAAAATTGTCTGAAGAAATGCTCGTGATTTCAGACCATAAAAAAGCTCTCGCCATTGCAGGCGTCATGGGAGGGGCAAATTCAGAAATCGACGAAAACACAACCCGGATGGTTTTGGAATCCGCTACGTTCCATCCGTCGTCCGTCCGTAAAACCGCGCTTAAGTTAGGACTCCGCACTGAAGCGGTCCAACGCTTCGAAAAAAGTCTCGACCCCCGCCTGGCCGAACAGGCAGCCTTACGCGCATGTGAACTATTACTCAAGATCTGCCCATCAGCCAAAATTGCGGGACCAAAAAGCGACGTCAAAAATTTTAGTGATAAAAAAATTGTCGTCCAGATAAACCTGAAAAGGGTCTTTTCAAAAATCGGGATGGAAATTCCCGTCACAAAAGTCACAAGCATTTTGGAAAGCCTTGAATTCAAAACGACACAGCTTCCTGAAAACCGGATCAAAGTTGAAATCCCCTCTTTCCGCGCCAGCAAGGACATTTCCATTGAAGATGACCTCGTGGAGGAAATCGCGCGGATGTACGGCTATGAAAATATCGAGCCCAAACTGCCGGACCTTCCGATAAAACTTCCTATCGAAAACAAGGAAAGAAGCAGGAAACATTTCGCGCGCGAGATTCTTTCCATGGGCCTCGGGTTCTCCGAAGTCTACAATTATTCTTTCTACAGCCTGGCCGACATCAAAAACTGCCTCCTTCCGGAAGAGTTGCACATGAAGGTAAAAAATTACCTTTCTGAAGACCAGACGCACCTCCGGGTAAGTCTCGTTCCAAACATGCTGAAAAATGTCGCGGCGAACTTGAAGCATTTTGACGGCTTCAGGATCTATGAAATCGGCAGGACGTATGAAGACCTCCAGGAATATTTCCCGATCGAGGAAAAAAAAATCTGCGCCATGATTATTGAAGGGAAAAAGGAAATTTCAGAACCTTTTTACCTGGCAAAAGGCGCGCTTGAAACATTTTTAAATCTTTTTACGACCGTCGGGCTTGAACTGAAACACGGCGAGAGTCTCTGCCCGTATGCCCATCCGGGACGCTACGCCGGTTATTACCTGAAAAAAAACGGCGAAGAAATTGCGCGCCTGTTTGACCTCCATCCGGTGGTCGCCCGTAACTATGGACTTGAAAACCATAAAATTGCCGCTTTTGAAATCAACTTCACGAAGCTTTGCAGTATTGAACCCGGTGAGCGGAAATACAGACCTATCCCGAAATTTCCCGGCATCACCATTGATGTCTCGGTACTCATGAATAAGAAGAAAGAAATCGGACAGCTCATGGAACTCATCCGCAACATTGATAAGAAACTCATCCACGGAGTCATTCTCTTTGACTGGTATGAAGGCCCGAATATACCGGCAGACAAGAAAGCGCTGGCTTTCCAGGTTGACCTTCTGGCCGAAGACCGGACACTAACCGAAGAAGAAATGCGGGGAATCCAGCAGCGGATTTTCCAGAAACTCACCCAGGAAGGAGGAATCATTCGCGGCTTAAAAGAACCTCCTCTTGGCACGGCTGACCCTGATAAAGCCTGAACACGGCACAATTTCAGCACCGTTCCTTTCGGCTTCGTCCATAAGGATATTTACGCCGACACTATCACTCGCGGCATGTCCGGTAATAAGCACGTTGATATGATATTTTTCAGCAAGCTTGCGATGCTCCTCCGGTATATGCATGGCCAGAATAGTACCGACGCCGGCTTGCGCCATCTTTTCGTAAATTTCTTTGGATCCCGATGTGCCGCCGGTAAAACCTGAATATGAAATCTTGCCTGCACGGGACTTTTCATCGCCGACAAACATGGTCGGCCCGTTGCCAAGCTTCCTGGCACGCTGGAATTCCGGCACCTCCATAAGGGCATCAACAATATCACCTAAAAGCTTTGGTTTCCGTTTTTCAATATGGTTTTTAATAAACCAGTAACAGTTATTGTCGGCAATAGTGTGAAAACACGCAAAAGGAATTCCCAGCAGATTCGCGGCATCAGGGATCTTGTAATGGATTTGCGGATGCAAAGCGCGATTAAGATCACTGATCCTGACGCGCATAAGTTTTTCCGCGGCATTCACCGGGACACCCTCCAGCATGGAAATGTCCTCCTGGACGTGCATAACCTGTGTTAAATCAATGAGGGCACGGCCTTCAGGGTGATGTGCGATGACCGCATCAATTTTCTTCCCGTTCTTACCAAGTTCATTGGCGAGAAGAATTTCACCGACAGAAATATCAATGCCCACCAGGATCCTTTTAAGTTTTGTATGCGGATCACCCGCAAGAATGCGGCTATCCAGGAAAGGATTTGTGAGACTCTCCTCGTCAAAATATTGCTTCTTCTTTTCTTCCATCTTTTTATATTCTTCCCTCAGTTTCTTAAGATTTTCTTCAATATCTTTTTTTGGGGTCGGGCCGCGCCGGATTGCAAGGTCAATACTCCTCTCGTAAAGCTGTTTCAGGGTTATCATGGGCTAATCGTTAAATAGCTAAAAATTGACAGACAGATTGTAGCAAGCATCAAGTAAAAAGAAAAGCTGTATATTGCTTCCCGAAGCCTTTTTTGCTATCCTTTCGCAGCGAATATGAAACTTGAACGAATCAAAGCCTATCTTCGGGAAAAAAAGCAAAACCTAAGGCACAATAAGCCGGGAATCAAACAGATCCTGTTCTGGATAGCTCTTGGGATTTTCGGTCTTTTCCTTTTATGCGTCCTTTCGATTGGTATCCTTGTTGCAGTCATGAGCGTCGGACTGCCGGATGTCCATGACCTTGATAAAATCTCGACACCGCAGTCAACGACCATCTATGATCGCGAGGGCAATGTGCTGTATGTAAAGTATGGCGGAGAAAACCGGCAATACGTCAACTACGACCAGATTTCACCGCAACTTATCGATGCCACCGTTGCAATCGAAGACGACCAGTACTGGCAGCATCCAGGCTTTGACGCAAGCAGGATCATAAAATCAATCATCAACAATACTCTCCATTTGAGCCCTGAAAGGGGCGCTTCAACGATCACCCAGCAATACATCAAGCTCACATTCCTGAGTTCCGAAAAATCATACATCCGCAAGCTGAAAGAGCTTATCCTGGCTATCCAGCTTGAACAGGCTTTCGATAAAAAGAAAATTCTTGAGCTTTACCTGAACAAAATTCCTTACAGCAACAACGCCTACGGCATTGAAAAAGCCGCACAGATTTACTTCAGCAAACACGCCAAAGACCTTGACCTCGCGGAAAGCGCGACACTCGCGTCCATTCCCCAGGCGCCAAGTTATTACAACCCGTACGGCCCGCACCTTTACTCAACGCTCACAAAAGAATTCGCGCCCGAAGACCTGCTCTTCCGTCACATTCAAAGTGAATCTGACTTTAAAGACAATGAGTTCTTACGCGGGCTCATCGGCAAGGAAGTCACCATAGCCGGACAGCTCCAGATCTACATACAGGGCCGCAGCGATCTCGTCCTGAAACGCATGGAAACACTCGGTTATATCACAAGTGAAGAAACCGCCGCCGCACAGGCTGAAATCCAGAAACCCGGTTTCATCAAAGAATACCACGAACAAATCAGCCACCCGCATTTTGTTTTCTACATCCTCAACCAGCTCGAACAGCAATACGGCAAGGAAGTCATTGAACAGGGCGGCCTCAGCGTTTATACAACCCTTGATCCAAAACTCCAGAACATTGCTGAAAAAGCGGTAAAGGACGGCGCAACAGCCAACGAGAAAAAATACAATGCAAATAATGCCGCACTTGTGGCAATAGACCCAAAAACCGGACAAATCCTGGCCATGGTGGGTTCAAGAGATTATTTTGACACGTCCATTGACGGTAATGAAAACGTGACCACTGACTACCGGCAACCTGGATCCTCATTTAAACCTTTTGTCTACGCGCAGGCTTTCTACAACCGCTATGCTCCGGCCTCCGTCGTCTTTGATACGGAGACAAAACTCGGGTTAAACGCCTATCCAAAGAATTTTGACGGCAAATTCTGGGGCCCTATGCCAATGCGCAAAGCGCTCGGCCAGTCGCGAAACATCCCTGCCATCAAAACTTACTTTTTAGCGGGCGAACAAAAACCGATCATCGACCTTGCGGAGCGTATGGGCATTACCTTCCAGGAATTGCTCGATGACCCGAACCATGATTACGGCTGGACACTGGCCATAGGAACAGCCGGCGTACGTCTCATTGACATGGTATCGGCCTTTGGCGTTTTTGCGGCTGACGGCATTCGGCATGAGCCGGTGACAATCCTCAAGATCCAGAATGCGAAAGGTGACATCCTTGAACAATGGACACAGGATGAAGGGAAACCTGTCCTTGACCCGCAGGTTGCCTACCTTATCAATAGCATCCTTTCGGATACCTCAGTGCGCCTGAGCCAAAACATGACCGTCCCGGGGCAAATCAACGCGGCAAAATCCGGCACAAGTAACCGCGTGGACAAAACCGGCAGCCAGAAAATCTATTACCCCCATGACCTCTGGACAATTGGCTATACCACCAAGCTTGTTGCAGGGGTATGGGTAGGCAACAACCGTGACCAGGACGGCAACATCGGCCTCAGCGCTGACGGTATCAGTACAGCCGCGCCAATCTGGAAAAATTTCATGACAGAAGCGCTGAAGGATTCCCCGTCAGAAGATTTCCCGGTACCTGAAGGAATCAGGCAGGTGGCGGTATCAACCGCATCAGGCAAACTGCCAGGACCTTTAACCCCTCCGGACCAGATCCATACCGATATTTTTGCCAGCTTCTCCGTTCCCACCGAAATCGATGACAGTTACGTGCAGGTTGATATCGATACTCTTTGCGGCAAACTCGCCAACGAATTCACGCCTGAAGAAATGAAGAAGAAAGTGACCTACATGAATATGCACGACATTGCTCCTATTCCGGAATGGGAACAGGGTGCACAGGACTGGCTCAAGCAGCATAACGGGGAAGCCGACGCCAATAACGCAAGCCTGATTGTCGGGCCGCCACCGACGGAAAGCTGTCCCGGACGTACTGCGGCAAATTTTGCCAACAGACCGACCGTTACCTTCCTGTACCCCGCCAATGGTTCAGTATTCGCAAGCGGCAGCAGATTCACAGTACAGATCCAGGTAAACGCGCTCAACACTGTAAAAAAAGTGGATTACTTCATTGATGATCAGGCCAAATACACCACCGTAGTCGCGCCTTATGACGGCCTCATACGCCTGCCCGTTGGTGAAAGCCCCGGCGCCAGCCATACCATCATGACAAAAGTTTTCGACAATGCTGGTTACGTGGGCACCACCAGCATTAATATTACAACCGCAGCGAATGTCTCCTCAACTGCACCACTAACAATCCCGGACGGGAGCACATCATTAAGCCCGCCAGTTTCGCCCTGAAGTTTTTATCTCAGAAACATCAGAACCTATACGGACATTCCGCTTCGCTTTGGCTTAAACTCAATCGATATGAGCCACTGACATGCTTTTGCAAGAAAATAGACAAAAGCAATAAAAGGAACAAAGACCAAAACCCCGGCTATTGTCCATGTATCGGTTAGTCCCATGCCGTTAAGAACCCATATAAAAGGATGTTGAAGGAGGAATATAAGGTAACTTTGGCCCGATATTTTCGTCGCGACCAGCGAGGTTAATTTTAATTGCCCTAACCCGGAAACAAGCCGGAACAAGGCAACAAATAGACCGATACCCAAAAGTGAATCTGTAAAAGGGAAACTCCATGGGAAAAAGTAGCCGGCAAAAAGAAGCAATCCAAGCACCCACAGCATGCTAAGCTTTTTTCTCCCGGCATAAAGTTGTGCGGCCATCATGCCGAAACCGAATTCAAAAAGTCTGCCAATGCTCAGCCCATAACTCAAGGAACTAACTGTAGACGAAAGGGTAAAATAATAAATGATCCGGAATACCACCGAAACCAGAAACAACATTATCAAAAACTTTTCCGATCCCATCTTATGCAACAGATAGACCAGGAGCGGAAAGAAAAGGTACAACTGAACAATAAGACCCAAAAACCATGTTTCACCATTGATGGGCGGGTAAAACCAAACATCTGCAAACAGGTTGAGCCCGCCTAAAAAGGGAAAGATATTCACATACCAGTCATTCACGGGCCAGTCATGGAGTAAAAAACCCTTAACAAAAAATATGACAATGAGCGTAAGGACCGCGGGAGGCATAAGCCTGAAAACGCGCTTGCGAAAAAATTCCTTTAAATCCAACGGTTTGCCACTGTTCAGGAATGAAAGGTACAGGCCAAACCCCGAAGTAATGACAAAAAGGTTTACGCCAAGATAAAAATACGCTTCAACAAAATGAAGCAGCTTCAGCCAGGTAAAATCTTTCAGGTAATCAAAGAACCACTGGCTCTGTACAACCTGCATATGCCAACCTGAAAGCTGCCCGAAATAATGGAAAGCAACCACCATGATGATTGCTATTACCTTGAGAAAATCAAGCTCACGGGAATAAAGTTTTGTTCCTGTTTTCACCACGTATTGTATTGGTTATGAGCCTGGTCTCTTTTATCTTGGAGTAGGATTCCACAAGGGGCTGGCTACAATTGTCCCACAAGGGCAAACTTCGCCTCGAATGAAAATAAGTTAGTCGCTTTGCTCCAATAGGGTTTGGTTCAAATTGCTACGAAATAAGCCGATTCGTATGTGTCCCACAAGGGCAACCCTCGCCTCGTATGAAAATAAGTTCAGTCGTTTTGCTCCTTTCTTATTTTCATTTCGGCGTCCTTCGCTTTGCTCGCGCTCACAAAGTTCGTGCTCGCTGCGCTACGGACCGGTTTGCTCGCATGTAACCTGGTCGGAGTGGCGGGATTCGAACCCACGACCTCAGCGACCCGAACGCTGCGCGCTACCAACTGCGCTACACTCCGACAACATTGGAAAGCCTGATCCGTAGCATAAGCCCACACAGTACGCATAAACTGAAGCTTTCCCTTGTCCACCTGTCCAACTTGCTGACGTATTATGCTAGGAAAGCACAGGGGAATCAAGCTCCATCGCTTTGCAAAAAAAAGGATTCGGGCTATAAACTGCAGCTATGAAAAACATGAAAAAAATCACACTCATCATTTTGACGGGAATAATAACAACCCTGGTTGTTATAACATTGTCAGGATGTGGCAGCGACAACCACGTCAAAACGCTTGAAACCTTAAATACGGATGAAAATAAAATCGGAGAACCACACTGGACCTCCGTAACCGACGGCCTCGCCTATTCAAGCTTATTGGTACCAGTTTCCACCAGCCAGAACCGCGAACTTTTTATCGCAAGAATCAACCCGCGCCTTTTTCGTTTTAGTATTTACTTAAATAAAGATGCAACAAAAGCAAAAAGCATCAGCGATATCCATAAAGAACAACATTCACTGCTTACATTTAACGGCAGTTTTTTCGACACGGATTTCAAACCGATCGGTTTGATCATAAAAAACGGAGAGAAATTAAGCAAACTTTCACCGTCAGAACTCTCAAATGGCATCTTCGCAATAAACAGCAAAGGTGAACCGGCTTTGCTGGATGCTAAAAATCCCGGAGACCTCACCCGTTTTGATTTCGCACTGCAAAACGGACCTGTCCTTTTAGACCCAGAAGGCGAGATAAAAATCACGGTCGACACACAGAAATCCGCAAGCCGCACTGCCCTCGGGATCGACAATACCGGAAATGTCATTCTTATCGTTATCAAACAGACACTCCTGAACAGCAACAACGCCATGAGCCTCTACCAGTTTGCGCATCTCCTTAAAGAATCACCGTCATTGGCGGCACTCAACCTCCATTCAGTTCTGAACCTGGACGGCGGCCCGTCTACGGGCGTTATCATAGGTGAACAGTATTTTCCGGAAATCAATAACGTTGAAAATGTCGTGACAGTCCTTAAAAAAAGCTCATCTACTTGACAACAAACGGCATTTGGCTATCCTAATATGGCGTCCACACCGAACTAAACACCATGAAGAAACATATTTTTATCATCGGAGACATTGAAATAGGAAAAAAAGACATCATGGATGAATTTTCCGATGATAAGGCCCTTATTGAATTTATAGAAGAAATCCAGACAAAAACCCGGGATGAAAACCTCATCCTTGTGTTAAACGGGGATTTTTTTGATTTCCTAAAAATGGACTTCCGGGGCGTTTATCCCAAGCACATCACGGAAGAAGTTTCACTATGGAAACTGGAACGGATCATGGAGGCCCACCCCGCTGTCCTTGGATCACTCAAACAGTTTGTACAAAACCTGAACCATCAGCTTTATTTCATCATCGGGAACCATGACGCCGATTTGGCATGGCCGTTAGTTCAGAAAAAGATCCATGCATATCTTGGCAAAAACGCACTCATCACTTTTTCATATGCATATGACGAAGGGGATTTCCATATCGAACATGGACAGCTTTTAGACGCATTTTTCAGCATAGACAGCAAGAAACCTTTTTTCTGTATCAAGGGGAAACAGGTCTTAAATACCCCCGTAGGCTTCCGGATTTTCCATAAGTACCTTATTTCCCTCAAACGGAAATTCTACAAGGAAGAACAATTTTTCCCGCAGGAAGCCGTCTTTAAGCATTTTCCGAAATATGAAAAGGAGATCAGTAAGCTTAAATGGCTTGTTGCGGGGAAAATTTTTCTGCTCGACCCCATCCTTCACTTGAATGACCCCACATATCGTGTCCCATACCTTTCAATCGCAAAACACCTCTGGCGCCATGGTAAAGGCACTAATCATGACGACCGGCTGCTGGATTTAGCAAAGCTTGCCAAAGAACAACCGATGAAAAAATTGCACGTGCTTTCCCACGCCCACGTTTTTAAAGACCTTCAACGTTATGGCCAACGCTTCATGATCCTCGATTCCTGGAGCAACGAATACGATTTCCTTTCCGAGACAAAACAAAAAAAACCTCGCACCTTCGCGGAAATAGTTACAAATAACGGCCGTGTCGTAAGTGCAGAAATGAAAACGTTCACGATG
>Ga0315286_10004945_pt1 | contig 12826 bp, 8 predicted proteins | sample YL17G10_0_MG_FD_205038 | JGI IMG/M metagenome (GOLD analysis project Ga0315286, IMG submission 205038) | Sediment microbial communities from Yellowstone Lake, YNP, Wyoming, USA - YL17G10_0 | ecosystem: Environmental > Aquatic > Freshwater > Lake > Sediment | place: USA: Wyoming | collected... | reverse complement strand
TGCGGCTGAGGGAAGAGTGACGGCATCGTCTTCCAAATGGGACCTGACTTATTTCCTGGTCAATTCTTCTTCCAGCGAATGGGATGCTGCCGAAGGCAGAGTGACAGCTTCCTCGTCAAAATGGGATTCAGCATATTTTCTGGTTAATGCTTCCTCATCCAAATGGGACGCCGCCTACGGAGACCTGTGGAATAATTACAGGCAGAATCAGATAGGAGGATTTGCCACCACCACAGGAAACCTGGTTGTGGCCAGCGGAACTGCCGGCTGGACAACCCTGGGAGTGGGAACGGTTAACCAGGTTTTAATGGCCTCTTCTACCGCACCAGGGGGAATAGCTTGGAATAATTTACCCGTTAGTAGTGCAAGTTTATCCGGCGGCCAGACCAACTATATTCCCTTCTGGTCCAGCGATTCAACCTTATCAACCTCCACCATTTATCAGTTTAGCAATGGCTATATCGGTATAGGCACAACAACTCCCACCACCACTTTTGCTGTTTACGGAACAACAACATTTTCGGGCGGTAGTATTCTGTTTAACTCTAATTTGGGAAGTGCTTTGAATATAATCACCGTAGGTTCTGCTCCCTCTGCAGATATATTTAATATAAATAACTATGGGTTTGGCGTGACAAATGCAGGAGTCAGCGCCATAGAAGTTAATTATTTCGGCGGTTCAGCAGCAATTGAGTCTTCAGCTGTCAGGGTTGATTTGACACCGGGTACTCTTACCGGTTCCATTTGGAATGCTTTTAGGGTTGCAGCCAGTACTACTGGTGTTGTAGACGGCATAACCGAAGTAGGGCTGAATATTGAAGGACCAACTGCGCCGGGCGCCGGGACAGAAATTGGTCTGACTTTTGGTAATAATTGGGATTATGAAATCAATTTTGAAAAAGCAACAACATCAATTATACGTCTTCAAGCTACAAGTACTTTCGCTTCCCTCGCGGTCGTTAGCGGCTCAACTACTGCCGCAGCATTATTTAAAATCAGCAGTTTCAATAGTATTTTTGGGGGGATGACCGAATCAGGAGCTTTTATACAAAAAAACTCTTATTTCGGAGAAGAATTTAATGTGTATCACAATACTCCTTCTACTACAATAAATACAGCAATATCAACAGTCAGACCGCAAGTAAGGGGAGATTTAAGACCAGCTGATAATGCAACAGGTATGATAGCAGCAGCTGCTTGGCTGAACACGACAGCAGCCAGTTCTTCCTGTATCTTTTCAAACCCAAATGAATTAAATGGAATTGAGAAAATACAGGCATTGCAAACTGTTGCTGGTGGTGGCACGACAACCTGTTCAGAATTCATTACAGATGGAAGTGCCTCGAATTTTCTGTTGGGAGGATTTAAGTTATCCAATTTGCCAATTATTACAATAAAGGCAGGGCTTTCAACCACTACTATTATGCGTCAGCAAAGATTTGTAATAGGAATAGCAACTACTACAAGTGCAACGAATACAATTCCTAATATGGGATTATTCTTTACAAATTGTTCAAGTCTTGCCTGTAATGTTAATGGAGGAACAGAGTGGATTGCAGGGGTAAGAAATGGAACTACTTATACAACTTCAAGTTGTAGTAGTCAACAAATTCTGCCAAATAAATATGCTTTTATGAAAATAGAAACAAGAAACCAACAGGATGTCCATTTCTTTCTTGATAATGATGTCTCTAATGGGATAAACGAATTAGAGTGCGGGACAGGAACAATAGCCAATATGCCTTCAATCACTACTGCTATGGGTATGTATTTTATGGTAGGTCAAAATGGTGGAGTGATGTATAGTTATCATATGAATATAGATTATTTTAGAGCTTGGCAGGATGATTCTAGTGTAATGGACACCACGCCTAGCACTCCTTCAGCCATAACAATTGAAGATACTCCTGCCACCACCACTCCTTTTGACGCCAGGAAACTGCTGATGGATTTGACCAGTGGAAAAGACGCATTGGCTTCAAGTACGGATATACAACAATATACTTCCGATCGTTTGATTGCCAATCTTGAAATCATTACGCCGAGTATTTTAGCTGACGGTTTAACAATAAACACAATAAGCGCCTTTGACAAAGAATTAAGCTTAAAAGGAGACGTCATATTTTTCGGTCGCCCTTACTTTACCACCGATACTGGCGGATTTGCCGTAATAAAGAGCGGGGAAAGAAAAGTTGACGTGGTTTTTGAAAGAGAATATTTGGAGCAGCCGATCGTCAATGCGGCAATTTCTTTGGAAGAGGATAATGCCGCCAACGATGAATTAATTTTCTCCAACAATATCACTTATATTATTACGAAAAAAAGCGTAAACGGTTTCACAATAATGTTAAACAAGTCGGCGCCGGAGGACATTAAACTCAGCTGGATTGCTCTTGCGGTAAAGAATGCCAAAACCTTTAATTCAACGGAAAATAATACGCAACCCGCTCAAAATTCAAGTCCCCAAGAAAATTTACCGGAAGAAACTTTACCAGCCAGCTCTACTGACGAAACAACGCTAGCCACCAGTACTGATTTCGTTTCTACACCATCGGAACCTTTGGACACTCCTTCTGAACCCGAGATAAGCGAACCATCCTCAGAATCTTCTGTAGAACCTTCCATAGAACCTGTAATAGAGCCTGCCACAGAGCCTGCCACAGAACCTGCCACAGAACCTGCTATCGAGCCTACTCCTGAGGCAGTCCCGTAAATTTAATCAGTCAATAAATTTTAAAGGTCAGAACTAAATTTGATTAAAAATTTCATAAAAATATGTCTGAAAATATCCCGGAAAAGATAAAATCGGAAAAGCTAAATAAATTCATTATTATTGCGATTATTTTAATTTTGGGCTGTACCACCTGCTATTTTTATTATCAGTTTGTAAAGATAAAACAGGATCCTCAGAAAGTGGCCAAAGAAGAAACCAAAAATCTTCTTGCCCAGATTTCCCAAATTATTGTTTTGCCGGAAGGAGAAGAACCGACCGTGGCTACCGTTACCGACCCCGAGCGGTTAAAAGACCAGCCATTTTTTGCCAAAGCGAAAAAAGGAGACAAGGTTTTGATTTATACCAATGCCAAAAAAGCGATTCTTTATGATCCGCAGAATAAAAAAATTGTTGAAGTTGCTCCGATAAACATCGGCAGTTCCCAAACGCCGGTTTCCGCCAGCACAACGCAGTAATATAGATTTATTATGGTCAAAGCCAGGAAATTTTTAGCGGTAGTTATTTTGATATTGTCCATATCGGTTATTTTTCATATTGCCAGAGCCGAAGATTACCAGAGCGGCAGCTTCATTTTAAGGGACCCGGTGTTTACCATCGAAGGCGGAAGATCGGTTTCGGTCAGTTTTGAACAAATAGCCGGCGCTGGCCAGACCATTAGCGGGGAGAGCACCAGCACAACTTTTATCCATCGGGCAGGTTTTCTTTATTTCCCCATTGCTTCTTCCCCGGTTCTTACCGGTACGGCAGGAGACGGCAAAGTAACCTTGAACTGGACCGTTTCTACCGGAACATTGGCCAATATTACTACTTATGACGTCGGCGTGGCAGCTGTTTCCGGCGGACCCTATACCTTTGAATCGGCCGGGAACGTTCATTCTTTTGTTAAAAACGGACTAACTAACGGAACCACTTATTATTTTCGAGTTCAGGCTAAGGCTGGGTTATTAATTCTTGCCCAGTCGAACGAATTTTCAGCTGCGCCGGCCGCCGCAGCAGTACCGCCTACACCGCCTGGCGGAGGAGGAGGCGGAGGAGGTGGCGGCGGGGGTTTGCCGGCAAAGGTTGTTATTAGCGGGCTTGCTTATCCTTCTGCCTCAATCACTATTTTAGCCGACGGTATGGTGATTGATTTGGTTAAAGCCAACTCGGCAGCCAATTTCAAATCAGAAATAAACACTTTAAACGCCGGTACTTATACCTTTGGTCTTTGGGCTGAAGACGGCAAGGGCAGAAAGTCCATTACTTTTTCTTTTACCGTTAGCCTTACTTCTGGCATGACAACCACCATTTCCGGTATTTTTATTCCGCCAACCATTGAATTGGACAAAGTAAATATGGCCAGGGGAGAAATTTTAAATATTTTGGGGCAGACTGCTCCGGAAAGTAAAATTACCATTTCGGTTGAATCTCCTCAAGAAATTAACGAAGAAACAGATGCCACTAAAGCAGGGGATTGGAAAATTCCTTTTTCAACCAGCCCCTTAGAAGACGGTATGCATACTACCCGCGCCAAAGCTAAAACTAAAGACGGTTCCCTTATGAGTTCTTATTCCCACGTTTTAACCTTTGCCATCGGCAAATACGTGGTAAGCGAACTTTGTCCCAGAGCCGATTTTAATAAGGACGGAAAAACTAATTTAATCGATTTTTCCATCATGCTTTACTGGTGGGGAAAGTATAATTCCTGCGTTGACCAGAACCAGAACGGAGTAGTTGATTTGCCCGACTTCAGTATTTTAATGTACTGGTGGACGGGATAAAAAATGAAAAAATATATTTTAAAACTTAAAATCATCATTATTTTAATCGCTGGTTTTGTTTTGTTTCCTGGTGTTTCTTTAGCCGCCAAGCTGTATTTTGAGCCGTCTGCGGGAAATTACTACCAAGGAGATAATTTTATGGTTTCGGTAAGAATTGATCCTAATGCGGAATGCGTAAATACGGTAAAAGCCATTATCGGATTTCCTCAGGATATTTTAGAGGCGGTTGATTTCAGCCAGGGAAATTCCATCCTGACTCTTTGGATTAAGAATCCGGAAATTTCTCAGGATTCTGGCCAGATTTCTTTTATCGGCGGAACCCCAGGCGGCTTTTGCGGCCGGTTGGCGGGAGATCCGGAAAAAAGCAATCTTTTGGGAAAAATTATTTTTCAGGTGAAAAAACTTAATATTTCCGATAAAAATACGGCTACGATCAATTTTTTGACCGACTCCCAGGTTTTATTAAACGACGGTTTCGGAACGCCGGCCAATCTTGTCGGCCAGAATGCCGTATTCAACATTCTTTCCGGCGCAGCCAAAACTCCCAAAACGGAATGGCAGGAAGAATTGAATAAAGATAATATTTCGCCCGAATCTTTTAAAATTAACATCCTTAGAGATCCTTCAATCTTCAACAATAAATATTTTATTGTTTTTTCCACTACCGACAAACAGACGGGAGTTGATTTTTACGAGGTAAAAGAAGGAAAAAAAGAATGGAAAAGAGCGACCACCAGCCCCTATTTGTTGGAAGATCAGTCATTAAGCAGTATAATAAAAGTGAAAGCGCGCGACAGGGCCGGCAACGAAAGAATAATTGAGCGCCAGCCTTTGAGAAAACCGATGTTTTACTGGTTGATTGTTTTGGTTTTGATGTTGGGGGTAATAACACGTTGGTTTTTAAAAAAGAGATTAAAATCAAAAACTGAAAAATGAGGAGGGTATTTTTCATCTTAATCATTTCTTTATTGTATTTCGGAATTGTTTCCGATGCGCGGGCCATCGGCGCTTCTTTGTATTTGTCTCCTTCCGTCGGAACCTATACCGTCGGCAATACCTTTTCCGTGCATGTCAATGTTAATACTGGGGGAGTCGCGGCTAATGCAGTTGATGGCGCCTTAGTTTTTAATCCCGACAAACTGGAAGTAAGAAGCATTTCTAAGACGGATTCCATTTTAGCTCTCTGGGTTCAAGAACCCGTTTTTTCCAATTCGCTTGGAACCATAACTTTTGCCGGAGGAAAACCTTCTCCCGGTTATTCAGGAGCATCGGGAGTAATTATTACCGTTACATTTAAAGCCAAGACTGCTAGTTTTGATATGGCCAACGTGACTTTTGCCGGAGGTTCGGTTTTGGCTGATGACGGAAAAGGAACCAATATTTTAACCAAAATGGGCTCCGGAGTTTACAAGCTTGTTGCCAGAGATATCACCCCCATTGAGCCGGGCGAGATGCCCACGGAAGAGGAAGTTCCGTCAGGGGCTTCTTCGCAAGCTCCGGCCGCGCCTGAAGTTTTTTCTCCCAGCCATCCCAATCCCAACCAATGGTATCCTAATAAAAATCCGGAATTCAACTGGAAACTGCCTTCGGGTGTTAACGGCGTAAGCTTGCTGCTTAACCAGTTGCCGGGCTCCAATCCCGGTCCCAACTCGGACGGCATGATGGAGTCGAAAAAATATGAAAATATTGAAGACGGAGTTTGGTATTTCCACATTAAATTTGAAAATGAATACGGCTGGGGAGCGATTACCCACAGGAAAGTTTTAATCGACACGCAGGTTCCGGCGCCCTTCAAGGTTACGGTTGACAATGAAGGCGATCCGCTCAATCCCACGCCTATTTTTATCTTTCAGTCAGAAGATTCTGTTTCCGGCATAAAGTATTATGAAGTGAATGTTGCTGACCAGAAAGCCACGACTACCGCTTCCACCAGAGATAATCCTTACAGGCCTTTGCCGATTCCTCCCGGCAAGCAGACGGTTGAAGTAAAAGCTTTTGACAGAGCCGGTAATTTCTCTTCCGCCTCTGCTGGTTTTGAAATTTCACCTCTTCCCACCCCGGAAATCACCAAAATTCCCAAGAGCATCAGAATCGGCGATATTTTAGTAATAGAGGGAAAGACCTTGCCTGTTTTAACGGCAAGAATATATATCCAAAAATTCAAGGAAGATCCTATTATAGTCAAAGCCAAGCCGGATTCGGAGGGAAATTTCATTCTCAGTTACGAAAAGCTGTTGTCAGAAGGAGATTATTTGGTCTGGGCCCGGGCTGAAGATAACAGGGGAGCTCTCAGTTATCCGACTACCAATTATTCTTTAAAGATTGGTTTGCCCCCCTTCCTTAAATTTGGTAAAATGGCTTTAGATTACCTTACAACCATGATTACTTTAATTATTTTAATCGTCGGACTGATAGCCGTAATATTTTACGCCTGGTACAGGATTGAAATTTGGAGAAAAAGAGTCAGGAAAGAAACCAAAGAGGTTTCCCAAAGCGTTACGGCCGCTTTCCGGGCTTTGAGCCAGGAAGTGGAAGAGCAGATTGAAGCGCTTGATAGAAAGCCTGGCTTAACCAAAGCGGAAAAAGACCTGCGCGACAAACTGCAGGAAGCTTTGGAAGTTTCCGAAAGGTTCATTACTAAAGAACTGGAAGACGTTGACAAGGAATTGGAATAAAAAGATAAAATATAAAATTAAAAGCGGCAGCTGTCTGCCGTTTTTTTATCTTAAAAATTACGAGTAAATGTGGTAGAATGATAAAAATTATGAAGAAAAGGACGAAGTTTGTTTTTATCGCGATTTTTTTTGTACTGCTTGCTGCAGCATTTATTTGCGGTGAAATATTAAAAGAAAAATTTATTAGCAAAGATTTTGCTTCCGAATTGAAATCGGTGCCCCTGCGGGTAGGCGGTTTTAATTTTATAAGACCCGTATTGCTTTGCGATACCAGTTCGGAAAAAGAATTTCCCGAATTGCAAGCGCTGAAAAATAAATTAACGGATTTAATTAATAAGGAAGAAAGGGCAAAACATATAGACAGCGTTTCCGTTTATTTCCAGGATTTTCAAACCGGCGGCAGGATAGACATAAATAAAGATGAAAAATTCCGCGCTGCCAGCATAGGAAAGGTGCCGATCATGATTTCCTATTTCAGGATAGCGGAATCAAATCCAAACATTCTTTCCCGAACGGTTAAATATATCGAAGAACCCGACTTTAATGCCGGACAAGAAATTCCGCCTAAAGAATTTGCCAAGATAGGAGAAACATATACGGTAGAGGAATTAATAGAAAAAATGATAAAGTATTCAGATAATAATTCTTTGTATTCGCTTATCAAATTAATAAATACTTCCATTTTAATATCATTATACCAGGATCTTCAGGTTCCCTTTCCGGTGAATTCGGTTCACCCGGAAAACTTAGATTTTATCACTACCAAGGACGTTTCCTATTTCTTCAGAGTTTTGTACAATTCAACCTATTTAATCAGTAATTTATCCGAAAAGGCGCTTCAATTGTTAAGCGAGACCGATTATGATAACGGATTGGTGGCGGGCGTTCCCGAGGGAACCAAAGTTTCCCACAAATATGGCCTTGATAGTCTGGAATATATGGGAACCATTAAAGAAAGGGAATTGCATGACTGCGGGATAATTTACCATCCTAAAGACCACTATTTTCTTTGCGTAATGACGAAAAGCTCCTCTGGCATTTCCGACATAGAAAATACCATTAAAAATATTTCAGCTCTAGTTTATCAGGAAGTAAGCCGTTATTCTCAATAATCATGAATGGAGAACAGGACAGAAAAACAAAAATTTATTTGGATTTTAATTTACTGCTTTGTTTTGTTTTAGTCGTAACTTTGATTTTGTATTGGCTTAAAATTTTTCCTTTTAAAGATGAAACCGTTTTGATTATCATTTCTGTCGTTGCGACTTTAACGGTCTTTTTCAGTGCCTTTCGCGCCCTGCAGAATAAAAGAATTTCTATCGATTTGTTGGCCAGCATCGCTTTGCTGGTTTCTTTGATTGAGAAAGAATGGGTATCAGCCATTTTTATCAATCTGATGATTGCTTCGGCCAGGGTTTTTATCAATTACGTTAAAATCAGGTCCCATTCAGCCATCAACAGCTTGATGAAATTAAAACCCCAGAAAGTGAAAATACTGGAAGACGGCAAGACTGTGGAAATTCCGGTGGGAAAAGTTAAAAAGGGGGACAGGATTGTAATTAATTTGGGAGAGGGGATTCCGGTTGACGGCTTTATTGAAGAAGGAGAAGCAGCAATTGACCAATCTTTGTTAACCGGAGAATCGGCGCCGGTTTTTAAGAAGAAAGGGGACAGGGTTTTAAGTTTTACCAATGTTTCTTCGGGCAATTTGATCATCAGGGCGGAAAAAATCGGCAAAGAAACAACTTTTGAAAAAATCGTCGCTTTAGTTGAGCAGTCCCAGATAAACAAGGCTCCTATTTATACTTTAATAGACAAGTTCGCCAACTGGTATGTTATTCTTACCATCTTGGGTTCTTTTGTTATTTATTTTTTTTCCAGAGACATACAATTGGTTTTAGGTCTGCTTTTGGTCAGCTGCGCCGACGATATTGCCATAGCCACGCCCATAGCTCTGATGTCGGCCATCACTCATAGCGCAAAACACGGAGCAGTCATTAAGGGAGGCGATTATCTTGAAGCCATGGCCAAAGTTAAAACTATAATTTTCGATAAGACCGGCACCTTAACCAAAGGCAAATTAAAAATTGAAGACATTTTTTCCTTCAATGGGCAGACCAAGGAAAAAGTTTTGCATTTGGCGGCTATTGCTTCTTCTGGTTCGAACCATCCCATTGCCCAGACAATCGTTAATTATGCCAAAGAGAAAAAGATTGTTGTCAACGAACCGGAAAGGCTTGAAGAGCATGGAGGCAAGGGAATAAGCACTTTTTACAAAGACAAGGAGATTTTAATCGGCAAGTTGTCTTTTTTTAAGGAAAGCAATATTAAGATGAGCGGGGAGCAGGTTTTAGAAATCAAAAAAGAGATATTAAAAGGATTAAATACCACGCTCGTCGGTTACAGTGGAGAATTAATCGGATTTTTAACTCTGGCCGATGAATTAAAGCCGAAAGTCAGAGAAACCATGGAAGAATTTAAAAGATTGGGAGTCAAGAAAATCATTATGCTCACCGGAGATAATGAAAAAATCGCCCAAAAAGTGTCAGCCAGCGTGGGAATCGACGAGTTTCACGCCAATCTTCTGCCGGAACAGAAGTTGGAATATCTTAAAAAGCATTTAAATAAAAAGAATAAGATTGCCATGGTGGGGGACGGGGTTAACGACGCTCCGGTTCTGGCTATGTCGGACATAGGAATTGCCATGGGCGCAATCGGTTCCGATGCGGCCATAGAAGCGGCTGACATTGCTATGATGAAAGATGATTTATCCCAGATTCCGGATCTGATAAAGATCGGCCGTTCCACGATAAGAGTCATACGCCAAAATCTGCTGATTTGGGGGATTTTAAACATTTTCGGTTTTGCTTTGGTCTTTCTCCATATACTTAATCCTTCGGGAGCGGCCACATATAATTTCATTACCGACTTCATCCCTATTTTTAATTCTTTAAGATTATTCAGGTAAATGGTATAGTTTATTCATTATGCAGGATTATTCCGATAAAAAACTTATTTGCGATTATCTTGCCGGCGACGAAAAGTCGTTCGAGGTTTTAGTTAAGCGGTATCTCAGACCGATTTACAGCTTCATATATAGATATGTAGGTAGTGCCCAGGATGCAGAGGATATTGCCCAGGATGTTTTTGTTAGAATATGGAGGCATATCAAGAAATTTGACCAAAAAAGGAGCTTTAAAACCTGGGTTTTCAGCATTGCCAAGAACGCCTGCATTGATTTTTTAAGAAAGAAAAAAACAATACCGTTTTCCAGGTTTGAAAAAGAAAACGGTGAGAATGCGCTTTTGGAAACTCTTGCTGATTCTTCGCCTCTTCCCGACGAATTATTGGAACGGAAGGGGATAGGAGAAATATTCAAAAAGGCAATGGAAAGTTTGTCCCCCAAATACCGCATGGTTGTTTTTCTCCGCTACAACGACCATTTCACTTTCCGTGAAATTGCCGAAATCTTTGGCGAACCGCTTCATACGATAAAGAGCCGGCACCGCCGGGCCCTGATCTTGCTTAAAAAACTTCTTGCCTGATTAAAAAATCAGAATCAAAAAAAGGGATGCACCAAAATGCATCCCTTGTTCGTATTAATATGTAGTAAGAAACATGCGTAAAGATTACGAGAAATTATTTACTCATTTTATGCCTTCCCAGCCGCCGAAGGGGCTTTTTGACAGAATAATTGCCGCCATAAGGCAAGAACAGGAACGTCAAAAGACGAGAAGAATATTATTCGGCTTTTTTTCTCTTTTAATCGTTTCCTTTATTATGGCTCCTTTTTCTTGGAAATTGCTTTTAGAGCAAATCAGTAACTCGGGCGTTCTTTATTTCATTTCCGCCGCCATAAGCAACTTCGGCACCTTTCTTGTTTTTTGGCAGGACTTTGGTTCGGCCATTCTTGAATCGCTGCCCATTGCGGCCATAGCGGTTTTTATAATAAATATTACTCTAATTCTTTTTACCGTTCGTTTATTCTTGCACAGAAAAAAATTATTATTATCATATTTAACCAATCATTATATATATGAATGAAGAACAAAAAAAAGATTCAAAAATGGATCAAATAGTTTCCAAGGGTAAAAAGTTTTTACATCCCGATTATCTTAAATTAATTATTATCGGACTCATTATTTTTGTTGCCGTTTTTTTGATTTTCGGTATGGGAGTTTGGATCGGGGAAAGAAAAGCGGGATTTTCTTACCGCTGGGCCGAGCAATACCAAAGGAATTTTGCCGGGCCAAGGGGAGGATTTTTCGATGACTGGCGCAGTTTTCCCAAAGGAGACTTTATGGAAGCCCACGGAATATTCGGACAGATAATGAAAATTAACACTTCGACGAGTTTAGAGCAGACACTGGCGATAAAAGGAAACGACGATGTGGAAAAAATAGTTTTGATTAAAAAAGACACGATAATTAAGAGTTTGCGGGAAACCGTAAAAATATCCGGCCTCAAAGTCGACGATTACATTGTTGTGGTGGGCGAGCCCAACGATGCCGGCCAGATAGAGGCTAAATTTATCAGGCTGGTGCCTCCTCCGCCCCAAAAAGATTCTTTTAATATACCTTTAAATCGCATACCAATGCCTAATCTTTAATATTTTATGATGCAAAAAATCTTAAAAATCATATCGGAGCATAAAATCATCACAGTCATAATCATTGTTGCCATATTATTCGGCGGCAATTTCCTTTATCAGAAGATTAAAGGCAACAGCGCGGCGGTCCGCTATGTCACTGCTGCGGCGGAAAAAGGAACCATTATTACGTCGGTATCGGGCAGCGGACAGATTTCCGCTTCCAATCAGATAAATATTACATCAAAAGTTTCCGGCGATGCGATTTACGTGGCTATGAAAAACGGGCAAGAAGTGAAAGCCTGGACGCTTTTGGTCCAGCTTGATCCCAGCGATGCGGAAAAAACGGTGCGCGATGCGGAAGACAACCTTGAAAGTGCAAAACTGACTTTGGAAAAATTACAAGGGCCGGAAGGCTTGGCTGTGCCTAAAAACAAACAAAACGCCCTGGATGACCTTAAAAAGGCTTATGACGATGAATTTAATACGGTATCCAATGCTTTTATTGATCTTCCCACGGTTATGATAGGGCTTCAGAACGTATTGTTCGGTTACGATCTTGCGCCGAACCAATGGAATATAGATTTTTATACTGATACCGTCCGGACATACGACGAGAAAGCATCGCAATACAGGGACGATACCCATGCGAAATATCAGGCCGCCCGGACGGCTTACAATCAAAATTTCCAAACCTATAAATCCACGGACAGGTATTCTTCCACCGATGTCATCGAGGCATTAACAAACCAAACTTACGAAACCACCAAGACTATTGCCGACGCCATTAAAAGCGCCAACAATCTGATTCAGTTTTACAAAGACAAGCTTACCGAACACAGCCAGACTCCCAAGACTTTGGCCGACACACACCTGACCAACCTTAATACCTATATGGGCAAAACCAATACCCATCTTGCTAATTTATTGAGCGCCCAGACCACCATAAAAAATGACAAAGATGCGATTTTAGACGCGGATTTGGATATTAAATCGCAGGAGTTGTCCATTAAGCAGAAGGATAATTCGCTTTTGGATGCCAAGGAGAAATTGGCTGACTATTATATCC
>Ga0315286_10004941_pt1 | contig 12828 bp, 9 predicted proteins | sample YL17G10_0_MG_FD_205038 | JGI IMG/M metagenome (GOLD analysis project Ga0315286, IMG submission 205038) | Sediment microbial communities from Yellowstone Lake, YNP, Wyoming, USA - YL17G10_0 | ecosystem: Environmental > Aquatic > Freshwater > Lake > Sediment | place: USA: Wyoming | collected... | reverse complement strand
CAAACACCCGCGGCCACCCCGAAGGGGTGGCCGCCAGGAGCGAACAAGTGCCTTGACTCAGGGTCGTTCCATATCAGCGCAGGACCACAAACCGGCGAGTGACGGCTTGTCCGCCGACCTGCACCCGGTTGAAGTAGATCCCGGGAGCGACTCGGGCCCCGAAGGCGTCCGTTCCATCCCATGCCAGCGAGCGAGAGCCCGCCGGGAGTCGCCCCGGGGAGAGCATCCGCACCCGCCGGCCGTCCAGATCGAAGACCTCCACCCGAACCTCGGCCGCGTCGGGAAGCTCGAGCGTGAACCGCATCGCGCCGCGTGCCGGGTTCGGGATGATGGGACCGACACGCAGCCGCTCCACACCATCTGTCTCCACACCCGCTTGCGATGGCGATTGAGTGAATACCAACTTCTGGAGGTCGCCAAGGAACTCGGTGCCTTCGTTCGTGCCCCCGAAGAGCACGGCGCAATCCCAATCGGGGACGTAGGTCGCCGTGTGACTCTCGCGCCCCCAAGGCCGGCTTCCCCCGACATCCAGGCTCGTCCACTGCGGAGTCTCACCGAGAGAGAGGGCCCACGCCTGGAGATCTCCCCAGGGGGGACCAAGGACGATCATGCGGTCGCGCACCGGATCGTAGATCGCCGCATGCCCGTGCGTGTAGCCTGGCCCGTCTCCGGTCCAGGAGATCGAAGTCCACTGGGGCTCGGCATCCCCGAGCGAGAGCGACCAGACATCGCACAGGTCCCCATATCCCGTCGAGCCGCCAAAGACGATCATGCGGTCGCGCACCGGATCGTAGATCGCGCTGTGGTCGTACCGTGATTCGGGCCAGACCCACCAGCCGACATTGAGCCGCTGCCATTGCGTCCGACCTGAGAGCGACAGCGCCCAGACGTCCCCGCAGAGCCCGACGCCGTCGTAGCCGCCGAAGACCAGCATGCGGTCGCGGAGGGGGTCATGGATCGCGCTGTGACCCCAGCGCGGTCCGCACGGCAGTCCCGTCGGAAAGAGCTGCGTCCACCGCACGGTCCCGGTGTCGGTCGGCGCGAGCGCGAACACGTCGTTCAGATAGGCACCGTTCCATCCGCCAAAGAGAATCATCCGCTGCCGCTGCGGGTCGTACACCGCCGAGTGCCCGGCCCGCGCCCCTGGGGAGCATCCGGGCAGCTCGTGCAGCGGGGCGCAGGCGATCGTGTCGCCGAGCGACACGGCCCAGAGTTCGCAGCTCAGCCTTGCCCCATCGGGGTAGCTCGCGACGCCGCCAAACGTCACCATGCGGCTTCGGTCCGGGTCGTAGACCGCGCTGTGGTCGAAGGACGCAGGCGGGGTCGTGGCGAGCGGGACGCTCGGCTGGGACCAGCTCCAGACCGAGCCGGAACGACTAAGATTCCACACATCGTCCAAGTAGAACGAGGAATCGCCCGTCCCCACTTGTCCGCCGAAGATGATGACCTCCGGGCCGGGACCAGTCGACACCGCCGCCTGCCCGAAGCGCGGCATCGGCTCTGAGCCGAGGTACGGAGAGGGCGAGAGCTGCGTCCACGAGTGGGCGCCTCCCAGGGAGAGTTCCCACACATCACCGCAGGTCGTGCCGTCCCAGCCGCCGAGCACGAGCATGGCGTTGGCGGGGCCGTCGCGGAACGTCACCGTGGCTTGTGCCCCACGTGGGGTCGGGGGCGTCCCGCTCGTGGCGACCGTGGACCAGGTGGAGTCCGCGAGCGAGAGCGCCCAGGTATCGTTCAGTAGCTCCGCAGGATTCCCGCCCGAATCGAAGGCGCCGATACCGCCGAAGACGACCAGCCGGTCACCGTCCGGGTCCATCGCCGCGCTGTGGAACCCGCGCACTTGCGGGGGGGCACCGGCCGGAGACAACTGACGCCAGTGCGGCGCCACACCGCCAAGCGCCAGCTCCCAGACGTCGTTGTACAGGCCAGCCCCGTCGTAACCCCCAAAGAGCACGACGCGGTCACGGAGCGGATCGCAGACGGCGGTGTGCCCCATGCGCGGGGCGGGAGACGGCCCGGTCGGCAGGAGCTGGGTCCAGGTCGGAGTGCGCGACAGCTGCAGTGCCCAGACGTCGCACAGCATGGGACCATCGCCTACTCCGCCGATCACCAGCACGCGCCGCCGGCGCGGATCGTAGACCGACGCGGCCCCCTGGCGGCCAACGGGTGCGGTACCGGCTGGCGAGATCTGGCGCCAGGCTGCCGCGGGGCCCGGCGACAGCTCCCAGAGATCATCCGGCGCGTCCGCATGGGGGACGTAGCCACTGAAGACCAACATGCGCGCGCCCACGGGATCGAAGATCGCAGCGTGGAATGCGCGCCCACCGGGCGACCCGAAGAGCAACGACCAGGTGCCGTCGACGCTCTCCAGCGCGGACAGCGGGGAAGCCGGAGCTTGCCGCGGCTCCAGCGAGTTGGGGGCGGCTCCGCCTGCCGACCGGAGCCAGGGCCCGGGAACGCACGACCGCTGGACAGCCCCCGCGTGGCCGTGAGCGGCAGAGTGCGCGAGCGCCGGATACGGAACCGGCCCGGGCTGACCTGGCGTAGGGGCAGCAGTGACGAGGGAGAGGGTGATCGCGGACAGCGCATGCCGGACCACCGTGAGCATGGAAGGGTGCACGCTCATGGACGGGGCACTCCCGCGGTAGCCCGGGCGGCGGAACGGGGGCGGCCGTCCAAGATCCGCCAGGGGACGACCGCGAGCGTTCCCTGGCGGATATCCCATTCGCAGGGAGTCTATCATGCGGAGTGCGATCCTCAATGGCATTCCCGACGCCCGAAAGCCCGGCAACCGCGAGCGTCCTCCGCTGTACGGGAATCACGTTCTTCCGATACGCAGTCCTGCCCCCCCCTCCGCGTTCGTGCTACGCGGCATCCCGAACGCGGAGACGAGCGGGCCGTGTGGGCTCGAGCGATCGGGGGGCGTGGGCGCGGAGTCGCGACTCCCACCCGGCTTCTAGCCGGCGCGGCTGACACAGGGAGGCGGGTGGCGAGCAGCCGAGTGACGTTGCTCGAATGAGACGGAGCCGTCACGCTTCCTGGCGCCGACGTCGTGATGTTCACCAGGCCCTTCGCGCGGACGCCCGCGCCGATCGTCCATTTCAACCATCCAGAACTCGCGGCCGCCGCGCGCCAGGGCGCTCGCTCCGCGTCGCGGCCTGGCGGTGATTTGACGCCGGCGCTCCCACGCTCTCATAATTGAAGGCCGCTGAAGGGCGCTCGGACCCCGCGCCAGACGTTCACCGGAGGAGGATCAATGGCTCGAATCCAGCCGTTGTGCCTGGCCCTTGGGCTGTCGCTGGCGTGTCCCCCGCTGGCGCTCGCCGCGTGGAGCCCGGAGGGCAACCCGGTTGACACCACGGGTACCAACGTCCATCCGATCGTGATCTACAACCAGATCTTCGGCGGCGCGTACTTCATCTGGCAGGCCGGCGCGCCGCCGCGGATCTACGTTCAGCGTCTGACCGAGGATGGCACCATACCGTCGCAGGACGGGGGATGGTCGCTCGAACACCCACTCGAGGTGAGCACGGCGATCGGGAACCAGCAGTCTCCGGTCTCGGCCCCCGACAACCAGGGGGGCGTGTTCATCGTCTGGCAGCAGGTGACGGGGGGCCAGTTCGACCTCTATGTGCAGCGGATCTCGACGCATCGTGGGCGCATGTTCACACTGGAGGGCAACGCTCTGTGCGCGCGTCCGGGGGCCCAGATCGCCCCTGCGATGGCTCCGGGGAACATCAACGAGGCGCTCGTGGTCTGGGAGGACCAGCGCAGTGGCCAGAGCGACATCTACGCCCAGAAGCTCCTGGCCGAGTCGTCCGACTCCCTCCGGTCCGCATGGTTTCCGCTGGACGGCGTCCCGCTCTGCAACGTGACCGGCTCCCAGAGGGTCCCGGTCGTGGTCAGCGACGGAACGGGCGGGGCGATCGCGGTCTGGGAAGACGAGCGCGTCACGGGCGAGATCAACCTGTACGCCCAGCGTGTCGATGCCTACGGGATTCTACGGTGGGGTTCCCCGCCGTTGTCCGGGAAGCCCGTCGAGACGGCGACGTGCGAGCAGCTCGATCCCGCCGTGGTCACCGATGGGCTGGGCGGGGCCATCATCACCTGGGTCGACCGGCGGAAGTGCGTGAGCGACCCCAATGCGGACACGGACATCTATGCGGCGCGCGTGGACGCGAACGGCGTGGTCGCCTGGACGAAGGCCGTGTGCGTCGCGGCGGGCAATCAACGCGACCCCGCCATCGTTTCCGACGGGTCCGGGGGGGCGATCATCGCCTGGGAGGACGGGCGCAATGGAAGCGACGACATCTACTGCCAGCGGCTCGATTCCACTGGCGATCCATTCGACGGGTGGTCCGCGGGGGGCACGGTCGTCTGTGATGCGCCCAATACGCAGCAGAACCCCCGCCTGGTGAGCGACGGTGCCAGCGGCGCCCTGGTCACGTGGCAGGACGCGCGTAGCGGCCAGAACAACGTCTACCTGCAACGGATCGGCGCCAACGGCTACTTCGCGGCCGGTTGGGCGAACGGCCTTCGTCTGTGCACCCTGCAGGCTTCCCAGGAAGCGCCCGAGCCGGTGCGTACGGCCGACGGCGGCATCATTGTCGGCTGGGAAGACGGCCGCGGCGGGCCGTCCGCCGTGGAGGTCTATGCGCAGAAGCAGGCGCTACCCGAGTTGACGGCCGTCGAAGAAGGACCTTGGGTGCGCATGATGCCGGCGCATCCGAATCCCTTCGTGAGCCGCGCGCAGATCGAGCTCGTCCTGGCCGCACCCCAGGACGTGACGGTCGAGATTCTTGACCTTTCCGGCCGGCGCGTGCGCACCCTGGCCCACGGGCTCCTGCCTGCGGGGGCGCGGGCGTTCACCTGGGACGGAAGGACGGAGCGCGGAACGCAGGCTCCCGCCGGCCTGTACTTCGCGCGCGCTCGCGGCGCATCCTTCGAGCTTCGGGTGAAGCTCGTGCGACTCCGGTGAGCGGCGCTTCGCGCGATCCCCGGCGCCTTCCGTGACGATGGCGGTCCGGGGCCTTCCACGTCACGACACGCCGCCGGCATTGCCGGGGCCGCGAACCGCGCTTCGGCGGCCGGGCTGGAGGTCGAGGCTGCTCCTTGCCCTCCTCGCCTTGGCGCTGGCGCCGGTGCCCGGCCGCTGCTCGTGGCGGACCTTCACCACCTCCGACGGTCTCGCGGCCTTGAAGGTCAGCGCCATCGTCGAGGACCGGTCGGGCACCTTCTGGTTCGCCACCGAGTTCGGCCTCACGCGCTCGAACGGCGTGGCATGGAGCACCCTGAGAGCGGGCGCCGAGCTCCCGGGGAGCGATGTCACCTCGATCCTCGAGGACCGAGCAGGCAACCTCTGGTTCGGCACCCGGTCCGGGCTCGCGCGCTTTGACGGCACGAGCTGGAGGACCTTCCGCGCTCCCGGGGAGCTGACCTCCGACGACGTGCGCTGCCTGTTCCAGGACCATCACGGGAACGTCTGGGTCGGGACGAGCTTCGGCGCGTGTCGCTACGATGGCACCAGCTGGACCCGGTTCGTGCCGGACGCCGACCGCCCGGTGGAGCTCGTGACCGCGATCGCCGAGGATGGAGACCTCCTGTGGTTCGGCACCGAGGGGCGCGGCGCCTGGAGCTTCGATGGGTCCATCTGGCAGAGGCTATCGACAGCCGCGCTGCCGAGCGACTACGTGCAATCCCTCTTCGTGGACCGGGCCGGGGACCTGTGGATCGGCACCGAGCTCGGCGTCGCGCACCGCCGGGGTTCGATCTGGCGCACCTACATCCAGGCGGGGCCGTTCGGCCTCCGTAACGTCCGGGCAATGCGCAACGACCCGCAGGGCAACCTATGGCTCGGCAGCGAGTCGTGCCTGGCCCGGTTCGATGGCCTGAGCTGGCATCCCTATACGAGCGCCGATGGCCTCGCGCATGGCGCCGTCTGGGCGCTGCTGTTCGATGGCTCGGGGAACCTGTGGGCGGCCGCCGAAGATGGCCTGAGCCGGTACGACCGGGTGAGCTGGTCCACGGTGCAGGACGCCACGCTCGAGACCTACGGCGTGAAGACGATCTTCGAAGACTCGGCGGGTGCCCTATGGTTCGGAGCCCCGGGAGGGGGCGCCGGGCGCTACGACGGTACGACCGTGACCTGGTTCGGCGCGGGGAACGGGTTCCCCAGCAACCGGGTGAACGACATCGTGCAGGACCCGAGTGGCGCGCTGTGGTTCGCCACGCATCGAGGCATCGCACGTCTTGACGGCAGCGGCTGGCGCGTCTTCACCACCGCGGACGGCCTGGTGAACGACACCGTCCAGGTGGCGCTCGTGGACCGACGGGGGAGACTGTGGCTTGGCACCAACCATGGCGCCTGCCGCTACGACACCACGTCCTGGAAGCCGTTCGCGAAGAACGAAGGGCTGACGGACGCGGTCGTGCGCAGCCTGTGGGCGGACGCGCAGGGCCGAATCGTCTTCGGCTCGGATGCCGGGGTCAGCTTCCTGGACGAGACCTCCGTGGATCCGTGGACCCACTACACGGTCGCCAACAGCGGCTTGGCGGACAACGCAGTCTTCGCGATCCTCCAGGGTCGCGGGGGGAGGTTCTGGTTCGGAACCCACGAAGGCCTGAACTCGTTCGACGGCACCGAATGGCGGGTATTCACCCCCTCCGAGGGCCTGGCTTCGAACCTGGTGAACGCGCTGCTCGAGGATCGCGAGGGCGTGCTCTGGGTCGGCACGGATCGTGGCTTGAGCCGCTTCGATGGCTCGGAGTGGCATTCCTACGTGACCGAGCTGCCCAGCCCGATGGTCAGGGCGAGCCTCGAGGGGCGCTCCGGAGATCTCTGGTTCGGCACCACCGCCGGCGCCGTGCGGCACGAGCCCGACCGCGTGCCGCCCCATGCCGTTCTCTGGCCGCTGCCTCCGGAGCTGTCGGGGAACACGATCTACACGTTCACCTACTCGCCCGCGTTCCGCGATGATGGCGTCGAGTTCTCGACCTCGCTCGACGAGGCCATGTGGTCGCCGTGGACACACGATGGCTTCACGATCGCCCAGGCGCTCACCGACGGCGTGCACGAGCTGCGGGTGCGTGCGCGCGACGAGCTGGCGCTCACCGACTCCACGACGCTCTGGCGATTCACGGTGGACGCGGCGCCGCCGGCGCCCCGGCTGGCGTATCCGGTCTTCGGCCAGGCGGTGAGGGATTCGGTCACGATCCGCGGCACGGCGGATGACCCGCGGTTCCTGTCCTATCGCGTGGAGGTGAGGCCGGAGGGCGCATCGTCGTGGGATTCCACCGTCGCCACGGCGCTTGGCGAGGGGTTCGAGCGGGTCGTGGACGGCGTCCTGGCGGGGTGGAATACGGCGGGGTACGCGGAGGGCAGTTACGAGCTGCGGGTCGCCGAGTTCGATGTCCTGGGCCTCACCGGCGCCACGACCGTGGCGGTCATCGTGGACAACGCACCGCCCTGGTCGGACCAGACCACGCCCGCCAAGGTCAGCGCCGCGATGGGCGGCGACGTGTATACCACGGGCGCCGACGCTCATCTGTACTTCCCTCCCCATGCCGTGTCCGAGGACGCGGTGGTCACCCTCGAGGCGCGCGATGCGAGCGCGCTGCCGACCCCGCTGCCCACCGGAGCGCACCCGCTCCACGGCGGCTTCGACATGTCGTGGAGTGTCGGGCGGTTGCTCAAGCCGGTTTCGTTCGACCTGGCGGTGCCGGTTGGGGGTTCCCCGACCGCCGGCGTCGCGCTCTGGCGCTACGATCCCGTCGGCGGCTGGGTCCGCCATGGCGGCACACCGACCTCGGATGGAACCCGCGTCTCCGCGCCCATCACCCAGGCCGGCCACTATGCCCTGTTCGCGGGCGGACCGGAGACCCCGGGGCAGGCGGAGGTCTCGGCAATGTCGCTCGCGCCGCGGGTGTTCTCGCCCTCGGGCGCCTTCGCACGCGCCACGATCGAGATCGGATTCACGCTGGGGCGGGCAGGCAACGTCTCAGTGCGAGTCTACAATCGCGGCGGGCGCCTGGTGCGTCAACTCGCGGATGGCATGCCGATGGGGCCGGGAGCCAACCTGGTGCGCTGGGACGGTACCGACCGCGACGGGCGGCCCGCGGTCAGTGGCCTCTATCTGGTGACGCTGGAAGCCTTCGGCCTGAAGCGCACCTCCACGCTCGTGGTCATCCGATGAGAGCGAGCGGCAGGAGCGGGTCGGTGCGCATCCCAGGCGCCCCGTGACGCGAGGCGAGTTGAACGAACGGCGGGCGCCTGATGGAATTGCGCCGCCACAGTCCGACTTCCCCCGATGCGGAGACGCATTGGCCTTCCGCTTCCAGTGGAGGGACTGTACGGAATCCTGTCTGAGCGGGCAGGGCGTGGACTCCCTGCCGTAGGGAGGCTGACCATGGCCGAGCCGAGTGACGTCGACCCCCTGCTCGGTCATGGACATGGATAGGAACTCCCACGCGCGCGGCGCCCTCGGGCCGCTCCCACCACGCGCCCCGTAGGCCCGGGGCGCGCCACGAACTCGGGCGCGCTCACTCGATGACCTCGCCCATGCCGCCCGCGCCGAGGGCCGCGACAATCTCGCGGGGACCGAGGCGAGTGCCGGGGGGCAGTACCATCGTGGGAGGCCTAGAGGCTTTGCCGGCCCTGAGACGCTGGACGCGGTGCGGCCGATGTCCTGGTCGCTGATTGGTCGCCGGTTCAAGGTCCTCTGCTGTCCATTCCCGGCCGCTCCTGGCCACATGAAGAAGCCCCGCTCGCGGTGGCGACCACGAGCGGGGCATTGTGTGACGAGTACACGCGGGAGTGCCTGGCGATCGACGTGGCGCAAAGGCTCAAGGCCGATGACGTCCGCGACCGGCCGGGCTGTTCAAGAACCGCGCAAGGCCAGATTGAGCGAGGGATTCACCGAGGTTCGTTGCAGTCCCTCTTCCAACCCGGCGGTTGATCCGTCTCCGTGCCGTCGCTTCCATCGGAGCCCGCGGCCCGATGACGCTGTCGCCCGCTCAGGCCTTCGCGCTCCACTCCCGCCCGAACCATCGCCGAACCCGGCTCGATCCGAAGTGCAGCTTCTCGGCGACCAGCGCCTCGGACGGCGCCTGGAAGGCGCCTGTGGGCTGCGGGCCGCTCAGGAAGTCCACGTCCACGCGACCGACCTGATGGCGCCCGAACTCGACGTAACAGGAACCTGCGCCGTTGTACGGCCCGGGCGCCTTGCCACCCCTGAGCTGCGCGCTGATCGCGGCCCCGACGACCTTCGCCGCACCCTCGGCGAACACACCGGCCTTCGGAGTCCCGACGCTATTCACGTCGCCGACCGCGTACACGCCCGGGAAGCGCGTCTCGAGCGTCCGCTTGCTCACGGGTACCCAGCCCTCGACGGCCAGCCCGGACTCCTCGACCACGCCCGGCACGCGATGCACCGGCACGCCGAGGAACAGCGCGTACGGCATCTCGCTCCCGTCGTTCAGCACGGCCACCCTGCGCGCCGGATCGAGCGCGATCACGAGCCTGTCCTTGACGTACCGGATGCCGCGATCCGCGAACGCGGCGAGGATCGCATCCGAGGTGGCCGGCGACGGCGGGATGGGCGTGCCGAAGGGCATCACCACCGAGATCTCGATGGCCCCGCGCCGGCCGCGGGCGACGAGGTAGTCGTGCAGCAGCAGTGCCGCCTCGCTGGGGGCCGGCGGGCACTTGAAGGGCGTCGAGGTCACGCCGACGATGGCCGGGCCGCGTTCGAACCGCGGCAGCACCTCGCGCAGCGCCTCCGCGCCCGCGACCGAGTAGAACTCACTCCCGCCCTCGACGAGTCCGGGCGTGGCGGCCGGATCCATGTCGGCGCCCAGCGCCACGATCAGGATGTCGGCGTCAAAGGTCCCGCCGTCGGTCACGACTCGCTTCGCGACGGGATCGATGGAACGCACCGTCGTCTGCCGGAATCGCACGCCCGGCTTGGCGAAGTCGCGATACGGATGACGCGCCTCCGCCGGTATCCGCCGGCCGAACATCACGTCGAGCTTCGAGAAGCCGAAGACGAACGAATCGCCCTTGTCGATGAGCACGATGTCGACGGCGTCACCGAACGCCTCCGAAAGGACCGTCGCAAGCTCAAGGCCACCGAAGCCGGCGCCCAGCACCACCAGACGTGTACGCATGAGCGGAGACTAGCAGTTCATGGATGGGACCGGAACCGGCTCCTGGTGCGGCCCTCGCGAAAGGAAGTCCCCGTCCGTCCGTGCTTCGCCGGCCGTTCTCTCGCCGCGCGCAGCCGTTCCAGGATCGCCGGCGCCATCCGCCCGCGCGCCACCGCGGCGAGGACCCGGCAGGTCCGCGAAACGGTCATCGCGCCGCTGCCGGCGGGGGCAACGCGCGCAGCGCGGCGACAAAGGCCACGAGGAACGCGAGGTCGCACCACGCGAACGGCACCCACATGGCGGGAATCGCGTGCCGGAACCAGAAGCCGAGCACCGTGCCGGAGTAGGCGAGCTTGAGGAGCACGCCGAGCTTGATGATGTCCCGGTTGCGCTGGGGTGCGGCGGCGACGAACAGGAAGCCGATGCCGAAGATGGCGATCGCGGCGGCGCCGAAGAGGATGTAACCCGCGTGATTCGGGTAGGCGATGCGGAAGTGCGTGTAGATGGCCTGCCACGCGAACAGGAACAGCACGCCGAGCAGGAAGTCGTAGAGACCGGCGATGATGAACAGCGGTCGGATCCACCTAGGCGTCATGGGACTTGCCCTCCGGACTCGGGTTGCCGCGGCCCGGGCGCGAGGCCCGCAGGTCACGGAAGAAGCGCGCGCGGCGCGTCTCGATGAAGTCCTTCTCGTACAGCCGCCGGCCGAGATCGACGAGACCGTTCTGCAGGACCTCCGGCGACATGTCGCTGGGGACGAAGTTCACGTCGAACAGCGTGCAGCGCTCCCATGCCCCCTCGACGAGGAGCCGCCTCTCCGCCCGCAGACGCTCGTAGAGGGGCGTGCCGGGGAATGGCGTGAGCACGGTGATCTGCACCTCGTACAGGCCCGAGCGCTCGACGAAGTCGTAGACCCGGTCGAAGATCGTCTCGTCCTGACCGTCCAGCCCCAGCACGAAGCAGCCGTTCACCGTGACGCCGTGGGACTGGATGGTGCGGATCGCGCCCTCGTAGTCGTCGGCCCGGTTGCGCTTCCAGTTGCTGCGCATCTCGATGCCGTCGAGCCCGTCCTCGTCCGGGCTCTCGAGACCGACCAGGACCTGGCGGCAGCCGCTGGCGCGCATGAGGTCGAGCAACTCGGGGTCACCCGCGATCGAGATGTCCGCTTCCGTGAACCACTTCACGTTCTCGGCCTTGAGCGCGGCGAGCAGTTCCTTCGCGTGCGGACGCCTCACAAAGCTGTTGTCGTCGGCGAACTCGATGAACGGATGCGGCCACAGCTCCTTGATGCGGCGGATCTCCGCGATGATCTTCTCGACGGGCTTGACCTTGTACCGGGGACCGAGCAGCACCGAGCTCGCGCAGAACTCGCAGAGATGCGGGCAGCCGCGGCTGGTCTGCACGGTGAGCCGGTTGTAGCGCTCGACTTCCAGCAGCTCGAAGCGCGGCATGGGCGCCCGGGCGAGGTCGTAGACGGAGCCCCCGGGCGGGCGGTACTCACGCGCGAGGCGGCCGAGCGAGAAGTCCGCGAGCACGCGCTCCCACGAGAGCTCCCCCTCCCCGACGACGGCGGTCACCCCGCGCGCCCGTGCTTCGTCGGGCCGGGCCGTGACGTGCAGGCCGCCCATCACGGCGGGAATCCCGCGCTCCCGGTACAGCCCCGCCAGCCGGTAGGCGTCATCGATCTGCGCCGAGTACGACGAAATGGCCACGAGGTCGCAGCTGCGGACGGGCTCCGTCTCGGCGGCGAGATCGGGCACCTCGCGGTACGACACCTCGACATCGGGCGGTGTGAGCGCGGCCAGCGTGAGCAGCGAGAGGCTGGGCAGCGACGCGATCACCTTGCTGCGCTCGAGGAATCCCGGCAGCGTGAGCCCGACGGCGGTCAGCTCGGGGCTGGCGGCGCGGACGCCGCTCATGGCGACGAGTTCGAGCTTCATGGCCTGAGGTAGGCGAGGACGACGAGCCCGGCGCCCAGCAGGAGGCTCGTCACCGGCACGGCGAACGCGAGGTGGAGGTCGCGCCGCCAGGCCATGAGCGCGCAGCACGCGGGCATCGTCACCGCGCCCGCGATGAACGCCCAGGAGGCGACCGCGAGGCGCGCGGGCGGCAGCCGCAGCTGCGTGCCGCACAGGGCGAAGGCGATGTTGAGGAGGCCCAGCCCGAGGAACGAGATGTGCCCCAGTCGAAGCAGCCGCCGCCGGTGCGAACCATAGCCGCCGAGCCAGTCTTCGAGGTGAAAGCGCATGCCGAGCGCCAGTCCGGCGAGCAGGCCGGCCAGCACCCAGCACCAGCCGAAGACCTCATTGCGCAGCACGGGGATCTCCCGATAGCGTCGGAATGCCACCTCCGCGGCCAGCGAGGGAGCCGTGGAACGGACCACGGGGATGTTAGCGTACGCGAAGCACCTGGCCAAGCGGCCACGTATCGCATCCAGCAGGCCCGCGCTGGAGTTTCAGGGCCACCGCCGATCGGTGGCCCGGGGCGCGTCGCTCACGCTTCGCCCGCGGATCCGCGGTGGTGGCCGATCACGGCGAGAGCGATCCCGCCGACGACCAGGAGGCTCGCCACCACGAGCCGCAGGGAGAAGCTCTCCCCCAGTACGAGCGCCCCGCCGGCCGCGGCCAGCGGAGGGACACTGAGCTGGACGATCGCCGCACGCGTGGCGGTGAGGCCGCGCAGGGC
>Ga0315286_10004939_pt1 | contig 12829 bp, 18 predicted proteins | sample YL17G10_0_MG_FD_205038 | JGI IMG/M metagenome (GOLD analysis project Ga0315286, IMG submission 205038) | Sediment microbial communities from Yellowstone Lake, YNP, Wyoming, USA - YL17G10_0 | ecosystem: Environmental > Aquatic > Freshwater > Lake > Sediment | place: USA: Wyoming | collected... | reverse complement strand
CAATAGAATCGGGGCACATAAGTGGAAAACTGGAATTGTACTTGGCAACATATCAGCTTGAACTGGATAGATTGAATTTTGTCCCAGCTGGAGACGCCATAGAGTTGAAATCTGACGGGCCTGTTAAACCAGAAAGAATCCTAGAAGCAATTGCAGGTATGAGATAGCCTATTTCTTTTTTGTAATAAGCCATCCAAATATTGAGCCAATAATGAAATACATTGTGCAGGAAGCAAGGAAGAAGATGATATAAGTAACATTGTAGGGTATCGAGGGGCTCAGGAAGGCATTGAAGACAAGTATTAAAGGAGATGAAATAAGGGCAAAGAAAAAAGCCCCCTCTCCCGGCGTGCCAATGACTTTATCGAGCAACAAATCAATGATAAAGACAACTGGCGGGAATAATGCTCCTATGATTCCTCCCTTCAACCAATGCGGAATATTTTTCCAGAACATGATTATTCCCCCGGGCACGGTGCAAATTCACAGTCAGGCGAAACTCTGCCAACAGCGGTTCCGTCAGGGCAAATCTTTGCCTCTTGTGTACAAGCAACTGGCACATTTCTCTTGCAAAAAGCATTCTTAACTGCGACTCCCAAAACTGCATTATGGCTTTGAGGATCTTCAACCAGTTGGACATCGTAACTTTTTGTGCGTGTTGTTAGGGATATTGTATCTCCGGGTTTTTTATTTGCCAATTCTTGCCTTAAGGCATCCGTGGTGTCCACTCGGGTTCCATCTACAGCGGTTATGATTTCACCTACTGTAATGCCCGCGCCAAATGCAGGGGAATTGTCAGAAAAACCTGCAACTTGAACGCCACATGGCTGGTTAATTACTGTGTTGTTGAAATTCATTATTTGTGAAAGAATTATGCTAAGGGTAAACGGATTCCAGATTATAATAATAGCTATAGCAATTCCCAAATATTCCACTTTTGCCTTTGTAATTTTTCTGTAAACTGTAACAAGGCTCCATGTCAGCGGATAATAAACAACGAGTGAAAATATGAATGATACTAGCACAGTTGTTGCTTTCTGCTGCAAGCTTGCTGCCAAGAATGCTTTCTGAAATCCAAAGAAAGGAACCGCAAGGAAAAGAATTATCCAGAAAGCTGCAAGAATAATATCCGCAATTATAACCTGTTTTGTCGGCTTAAATAGGGTTTTCAAAGACATTGATGCTATTTTGGATTAGAAGGTTATATATTTTTCTTTTTATAAAATAAATTCTTATCTTCTTAGCGCCTATGGTGGCGGTGCGACGCACTTTCGTGCTACTCGGCAGCCCGAAGGGCGCATCCCCAGCCTCGCCGCACGCCACCCGGCGCTCACGAGTCGGGGGAAGTCCCTTACGGGGTGGCTCGTAGGACATGCGTAGCATGTCCGTCAGCGCCATTGTGGCGTGCTCCATTAAGTCTGTAAGTTTATTCAAAATTTTATTTATTCCTATCAGAATATTTCTTTCAAGAATCTATATAAATGAGAATAATTATCTTTGATGCATGGGTGAGGAACCTTCTTTAGATTCAATTCTGGCGCATGGCGCGGGTCCTGATTCTGAAACAGGCGCATTAGCCAGGCCGGTGGAAGCGTCTGTTGTTGGTGCGTTTCGCGGCTTGAAACCTGGTGATGAAGCACCTTTGCAGTATTCCCGAGGAGGAACACCCTCCAGAAGCCAGCTGGAAAGCCTTCTTGCAGCATTGGAAGGAGGGGGCGAGGCATTTACATTTGCTTCTGGAATGGCGGCAATCAATTGCTTTTTTCAAACAGTGCCAAAGGGAAGCCACGTAATCCTTGGCAGCCAGCTTTATGGAAGAACCAGAGTTCTTGCAGATGAGCATTTGTCCAAATTCCTTGAGATAAGCTATGCTGATCCCAATGATACTGAGGGACTGAAAGCTCTTGTAAAGGATAACACAAAATATGTCTTTCTGGAAACAATGACAAATCCCTTGCTTAGGGTTGCGGATCTTACTGCATTACAGGAATTCTCCTTTGAAACAGGCATTCCATATGTTATTGACAATACATTTGCGCCTTATCTTGTAAGAGGGTTTGATTATGGAGCAGAGGCAGTGATTTATTCACTTACAAAATACATAGGTGGGCATAATGATGTTCTTGGAGGAGCTGTTGTTACGCAGAATGTGGAATTGGCGGACAAGCTAAGAAGAACTTCCGAGACTTTGGGAGCTGTCCTAGGCTCGGGCGAAACCACTCTCACAATACGAAGCTTGCAGACTCTTCCGGTTAGAATGGAAAGGCATTGCAGCAATGCCCTGAAGGTTGCAAGGTTTTTGAAAAACAGGGTTTCAAGAGTATATTATCCCGGCCTGCCTGGCGAAGATACTTATCAAGTTGCAAGGAAACAGTTCAGGCATGGCTTTGGAGGCGTTGTCAGTTTTGAGATTGAAGGAGATTACCAGAAATTTGCCGAAGCCATTGCTTGGCAGGAGCCGGCAATCATCCATATCACAAAATCCCTTGGCGGCACAGCATCTATGCTCTCTTATCCTGCTACTATGAGCCATGCAAATCTCTCGCTGCAGGAAAGGAATGAGCTGGGAATTTCCGATAATTTATTCAGGCTTTCAGTTGGTCTCGAAGATTATAAGGATATAATTAGAGGCTTAAAGACAGGACTTGAGGCGGCGAAGGGCTAGATTATTTCTACCAAAACACTTAAATAGTCAAATAAATTGCTACTATTAAATAACTAAATTTTGAATAAATTGGGGGGAATTGAAAATGAAGAAAATATATCTTATGTTAGTTTTTGTATTTGGATTGTTGTTGTTGACAGGATTTGTTTCTGCTTTAGACTGTGTAACTTCTGGCTGCGTGCCTATTCTTGGTAATCCCTGCGCGTTTACTGTGGGTCCATTTGGAACACCGGGAGCCCCTTGCTCAAGTGATGGCGATGCATGCACAACTGATGTTTGCGGCGCTGAGGCATTCCAGTGTTTACATAATCAAAAAAATTGTGATGATGGAAATCCAAGTACAGCTGACGGATGTAATCCTGGTTCAGGAATATGCATCCATACTCCTCAAGGAACAAATGGTGCTCCCTGCAATGATGGAAATGCCTGCACTGTTAATGATGTTCTTGCTGTTGTTCCCGGTGTTGGCAGTTTTTGCACGCCAGGGCAATTCTTGACTTGCGATGATGGAGATCCATCAACAACTGATTCATGTAATCCTGCAACTGGATGTGTAAATACCTTGCCTCCGCCAGTTGCCTGCAATGATGGAAATGCCTGCACTGTCAATGATGCCTCATACCCCCTGATAGGCTGTGTTGGACAACAATTAAATTGTGATGATAATAATCCGTTAACTACCGATACTTGTAATATGACAACAGGATGTGTGCACACGACGCCGCCTGCACCGAGCTGTGATGATGCCAATGCATGTACGAGCGATATCTGGGGTGGAGCCATATGCATGAATATTCCGATTACCTGCAACGATAATAATTCTCTCACAACAGACACCTGCAATACTACGACAGGTTGTGTATATACGCCTATTACGCCGACATGTGTGCCTTCAACTGAAGTCTGCGATGGAGTGGATAATGATTGCGACACATCAATTGATGAAGATTTTGCTTCAACTCCTACTTCATGCGGCGTAGGTGCCTGTGCATCCACAGGAGCAACCTCCTGCACTGGCGGTACTGTAGTGGATAGCTGTGTTCCAGGAGTTCCTGGACAGGAGATTCCAAGCAATGGAGTAGATGATGATTGCGATGGAATGACTGATGAGCTCAGCCAATTTGACCCGTCACTTTATTACACAAAAACAGAACTGGGTTCAACAAATTCAACTTTAGGTTCAGCCTTAATTGGCTTCAGCGGCGCTTGGGTTGATTCCACGGTTGCTGATGCATTACAATGGCTGTACAATGAATTCGTTGATTTACAAAATCAAATTAACAATATTCAGTTAACTCCTGGACCTCGGGGAGAACAGGGCCTACAGGGTCTTGCAGGTGTTAACGGAAGCCAAGGTCTTCAGGGATTGCCAGGTGAAAAAGGTGACAAGGGAGATAGAGGCGATCAAGGAATTCCAGGTGTAAACGGAACCAATGGAGCGCCAGGCGAGAAAGGCGAAAAGGGAGACAAAGGAGATACTGGAGAACAGGGTATTCCCGGCATCAACGGCACTAATGGTGCGCCAGGCGAGAAAGGCGAACAAGGTCTGCAAGGTATTCCCGGCATAAATGGAACACAAGGACTTAAAGGCGAAGATGGAGCAGACGGACAGCCAGGACAAGATGGCTACACTCCAATCAAAGGAGTTGATTATTTTGACGGAATAAACGGATCACAGGGACCGCAAGGTCAGTCTGGGTCTCAAGGATTGCCTGGTTTAAATGGAACTCCTGGCGTAAAAGGAGAACAAGGCATACCTGGTGTCAATGGCACTCAAGGCCCGCAAGGAATTCTGGGATTCAATGGAACGGATGGACTGAACTGCTGGGATCTTAATGGCAACGGGGTTGGTGATGCATCAGAAGATACAAACAATGATACTGTATTTGATGCGCTCGACTGCGGGGGCCCGCAGGGAGAACCAGGACTCCAAGGTTTACCTGGTGAAAAAGGTGAAACTGGCGAGCAAGGGCCTGCTGGTTCCAATTCCTTTACACTGAAAACATACACCTGCGACAATTACTGGAACACAAAAGAGAAGACGTGCTGGGTAGGAACGCATCTTTTCTGCTATTTGACTGGACAGAAATCAACCGGCTCCTTAACGACTTACTGCGATGTCAATGGAAATCTGAAAGGGAGTTGGTCAATTAAAGCAGTTAGGGCATGGTGTGAAGTAAAATGCATTAACGGATAATTTTTTTTATTTTTTTTAATAAACTTTATATAACTCACAAATCCTTTATACTTGGATGATAAAGAATTCTAAAAATTTTTGGGTGAAGGGTATTTCACTGTTAGCTCTGACAGTTGTAGTTACGGGCTTACTATTGTTCTTGCCTGCAGGCTCATTTAATTATTGGCAGGCATGGCTCTTCATGGGAGTTTTGTTCATACCCTTTATTTTTGTGGTGCTTTACCTTATAAGGAACAACCCCGACCTTATTGAAAGAAGGTTAAGATTCAAGGAAAAAGAGGCTGGTGAAAAGACTATCATAAAACTTTCGCAAGTAGTTTTTTTCATCGGCATTTTGGTGCCAGGCTTTGATTACAGGTTCGGATGGTCGCATGTGCCCTTTTGGCTTGTTATTGCAGCGGATATTGTCATTTTTCTGGGATATATGCTGATATTCCTGACGTTCAAAGAAAACAGCTACGCCTCGCGCATAGTGGAGGTTGAAAAGAAGCAAAAAATCTGCACAACTGGGCCTTATGCGATTATAAGGCATCCCATGTATGCGGGAATAATTCCGATGTATATATCTGTTCCTCTTGCCTTGGGCTCTTATTATGCGTTAATATTCTTCGTTCCAACAATAGGCGTTGTATTTTACAGAATATTTGACGAAGAGAAGATACTGTCAAAGAATTTGAAAGGATACAGGGAATACATGAAGAAAGTAAAGTATAGATTGATACCTGGAATATGGTAGAACCAGTTTATTGAATTTTGCACAAAATATTTATTTTTCATGGTTTCTCTATGTCGAAATGTTGTCTTTTAGGGAGTATCGGGACAAGAGACTAAGGAGAAAATGCATTGATGAAATACTTGCAGCTGTGGATGAAAAAGGCATAGAACTTACAAGCTTTCCCGTAGATATCGACAATGAACCATGGACGTATAGGAGAAACGCCGCCAGGATTAAATTGGAGGAGCTGAAAAGAAGCAGAGCAGAATATTCTCTGGACATCGTATCTATAGACATATTGGTGCACATGGAGACTGATAGATACGGGCGTGAAATATGGGACAGGCCAAGAAAAGACCAGCATGGAAGAATTCTGGATAGAGATCTCCGCCCTCCAGTGCCCTCAAACCATTATTTTATAGGCTACATTAGAAATCCCAATTATGACGCTGAAGCAGATAGATTGGAGCATCGAGAGCTGCACGATGCCAGTTCTGACAGAACACCATTAGAGCAGTCATGGTATATACCTCAAATACGCGTGGTGCCCCAGAATTATTTGCCTGTTTATGCCGTAATCACCGCGGCATGGGAGGTAGGGGTGTATGATAGGCGGGTTGAGACATAAATCCTTATTTTTTCTTCTGAAACCAGCCAATAAGAAATAGGATTCCAATAAAGAATGCAGGTCCGGCAATTATAAAAGAATAGGATATCATATATCCCCCAAATGGGTTTGTCAAAGCATTCCTCAGCATTATTCCAATATATAATAGCCCTGCCAAAATATAAGCAATTCCTCCGACAATTTCATACTTCCAGGCGATTATAAGAACAATCAGCAAAACGAAGACAGGAATATTATGCATAAACAATCCAAGAATTGTTCCCCAAAAACCATAGTTTGAATCAAAAATATCTAATGAAAACATTGCCAGGAATAAAAGAAACAAAATAGAGAGAATTCTCGGAGTCCAGTAGATGAATTTGTTAGGCTTTTTTTCCATATTTAGTTATAAGAGAATAAGATATTTAAATGTTGTTAATAAGGTTATTTTTTTAGAAATAGCGTTGCTAGAAAACTATTTATTTCTTGTAGCATTTCCATATATTATGTGGCACAAAACTGCTGAAAGGAGATTGAGACATGAATGCCTAGATGAGATACTTGGAGCCGTGGAGAAAAAGGGCATAGAACTTACATACTGTTCAATAAGTGCATATAAGGTTGACCGTAATCCATTGGTGGATAATACGCCAAGAAGGGCATTGGAGGAATTGAAAACCAAGGGAGCAAGATATTCTCTGGAAATCCGTGTTGAAGTAACGATGATACATGTAGAGATTGATAAAAACGGTAATGAAATACCCAATAGGCCAAAACGGGATTCCCTAGGAAGAATTCTGGATGAATATGGCCACCTTCCTGTGCCAGCAGATCATTATCTGATAGGCTATACATCAAATCCCGAATTTGACATGGAACAAGCCAGATTTGCACCCCATGTGACGGTTCCTGACCACGCAGCTGACAGATCACGCGTAGTGACCATGCAGCTTGTAAATGAAGTACGTGTTGTGCCACCACTCCTGCTGCCTGTATATCTCAAAATCAAATAACAACCGCTGATTTTTTATTACAATTATTCCGGCTCGCCAGCGCCATGGCATGCTAAATCTTTTTAGGTTCCATCCCGATTAATCGCTTTAATGGCTTACAAAGGTTTTGCACATTAATTCAGGAAAAAGGCCAATCTGCACTACTTAAAATTGCAAAAGGTGAGGAGAAATTGGCAGAATGTTTAAATAGTAAAAAAGGAAACCAGGTGACGTAACAAAATGAAAAAGGTGACTGCTTTTATAGGGACTCAGAGCAAGAAGGCTACTTATCTGGCAGTTCAAGAATTTGAAAAAAATTTGAAGCAATATGCAGATATTGATTTTGAATATGTATTTTTAAGTGATTATCGCCTTGAGTTTTGCCGGGGCTGCAAGCTGTGCTTCCTTAAGGGAGAAGAATATTGTCCTTCAAAAGATGACAGGGATGTATTGCTTAAGAAGATGGAGCATTCGGATGGCGTCATTTTAGCCACTCCTGTCTACACATTCCAGGTTACAGCCCGCATGAAGAACTTTTTAGACCGCTTGGCATTCATTTGCCACCGCCCAAGATTTTTTGGCAAGGCATGTACAGCTATTGTTACCCAGGGGATATACGGCGGAGAAGGCGTTCTTAAATATTTGAATTTCACTGCTGAAAGCCTGGGCTTTCAAGTGTCAAAAGGATGCGTTATGACGACCTTAGACCCTATGACTAAACTTCAACGGAAAAAATTAATCCAGGAAACCAAAAAAGCCTCGGCCAGATTTTATAAGGAACTTATGCGTCCGACACCATCGCCTTCATTTTTCAAGCTGATGATTTTCCGCATGGCACGAACAAACATCAAGTTTCTCGATAAGAAGTACCGCGATTATAAATATTATAAAGAAAAGGGCTGGTTTGAGTCCGACTATTATTATCCTACTTCATTAGGGATAATAAAAAAGCTTGCGGGAAATTTATTTGATTTTTTAGGGCGGCAGATGGTTAAGCAGCAATAAGCAGGAGGAACATGAACAAAACACAGACGGTAACAAAGATCCTGCTCTTTTGCGGTATCCTTGCTTCGCTGCTTTATGTAGGCACTGACATATTTGCGGCTATGCAGTACAAGGGTTATAGCTACTTAGATCAATCAATAAGCGAGCTGTCGGCTATTGGAGCTCCGACCAGACCGCTCTGGATCGCTATGCTCTTCCTGTTAAACCCTCTCCTGATAGCTTTCGGGATAGGCGTATGGAGAGCTAGTCGTAAGCGCTTCCTGCGCTTCACGGGAATCCTGCTGGCCATGTGGGGAGTCCTAGGATTCGTGTGGATGTTCTTCCCGATGCACTTGCGCGGAGCCATTGGGTCAGCCACCGACACTATGCACTTAATCCTAGCGGGCGTGACTGTCCTCCTCTTAACGCTGTTCATCGGGTTCGGGTCCGGTGCCCGAGGAAAGTGGTTTCGCATCTATTCTATCCTGACAATCTTAGCCCTCCTAGTCTTTGGCGCTTTGGTGGCCTCGCAGGCTCCCAGGGTGCAAGCGCAATTGCCGACTCCGTGGATGGGAGTCATGGAGCGCGTGAGTGTCTTTTCCCCCATGCTGTGGGTGCTGGTACTTGCCGTTGTTCTCTTGCGTGCCCAAGCGCGGTCTCTCGGAAACACGAAAAAATCACGATCAAAAGAATAAATTAGCTGTTTATTTTGGGTTTTTAATTTTTAATCCAATAGTTTTAGATTTATTAATTTTGCAGTAGTAACTACACAGGAAGATTTAAATAGCTGTTTTATGTATCCATTAATATGGAAGCTGATTTAGTGCAAAGATTGAGAACCTGTTCTGCAGAAGAAAGAAGAAATATTGCCACTGCATTGGCTAAAACCGGAACTGATGAAGCAGTAGATGAATTGATTAGAATGGTTGAAGGAAAAAGGAGGCATTGGTTAAGGTTTTATAATCTAGATGACCAGCTGCTTGGTGTTGAGGCTCTAGGTGAAACTCACAATAGATTTGCCATGCAATATCTTGAAAGGGTATACACCCCAAGGACACACACATCCTCTATGGAATATTCTTCTGGTGGTGGAAGTGAGCCCAGAGATGATGAGAATCACACTTTAATAACAGCTGAAATAACGTATCCCCGCGCAAGAAAGGGATTAGCTCAGCAGTTATCTTATACAGAGAGAAGACAGTATTGCACTAGTCGATATGAAGAGCCTAAACTAGATACTTATCCGAAACAAAATAACGCTCATACGACATTTATAACGGCAATTGCCAAACTAGAAATTTATTTTAATGAAATAGTATAAAAAACAGCCTATTTTTTTTAGAATTTCAAATATTTCCTAATAATCCCATCAAACTCATAAATCCTATACCTCAAATACGCTATTCCTGTCAGGCAGGCCATAAATGTTACAAGAACCATGCTGATTATGAAAGGAATTCTGTCCGGGGCAGTGTTTATGATTAAAGAGCTGAAATCAGATTTTTGCAAGGTTAGAAAATAGTTAACAAGAATATCCAAAATAGGAATTGGAATAAGATATTTTGCATAATTGTATTTGTTTGCCAGTATAAAGAAGATTATCAGCAGGGCTGAATCAAAGATATAAGGGCCTATAAAGTAGAAGAACTGGACTGCATGATTCATGTATTCTATTCCGCTGCAGTTTACCTGGAAATATGACATCTGCGGCGAAAGCCCTGCCAGTTTGCAGGGAATATAATGGAATAGCTCATGCACCGGTGAGCCATAATAGACAATCAGGAATATAAGACAGTAGAAGCCGATGTTCAGGAGGATGTTCCAGAATAGGAGAGGGATTTTTTGTTTCATTTAAGGCCCTTAATGTTGAAGCATTAAAAATTCTTTCGGAGATAGAATCCTGATTTTCCTGAATTCCCTTAATTTTAGCAGATGATTGTCTCCGGTTACAATAAAGTCGGCTTTACTTTCAACAGCGCATTCCAGAATTCTATCGTCACCGCTCTTTAATACCTGCAATCTTTCTGTGGGTTCAACTAACTGTGCAAAATTAATAACTGATTCGATATATATGTCAATTTCGGTTTCTCTTAGGCTAAAATCTAATGTCAAAGCCTCCTTAATCTCCGCAATAATCTCCTGAGAGACAAATAAGTCGAATTGATGATCAATGGCTTTTTCAAGTATTATGTGAGGATTGCCCTTCCAGAATGCCGCGGAAATGAATATGTTAGTATCCAAGACAACGCGCTCATTCGCTTTTAATTCTCCTTCTTGCATATAATTTCTCCATCATTTCTTCTTCTTTCCAGCCCTTCTTTTTGGCCAGAGCAGTTCCCCATTTGGTCAATCTGTCAAACATTTCTTTTGATGATGGCGTTTCAACTTTCTTCAAGATCAAGGTGTCTTCTTTAGCATATACTGCGAAATTTGCTCCCTTTTCCAATCTTAAATCCTTCCTTATGCTCTTTGGCACAACAATCTGCCCCTTTGACGACATTGTTACTATCATTTTGCATCACCGGTAAGAATGTAAGCATTACTTACTTATAAAGATTGCGGTTGATGCTTAAATTGTTAATTTATTAGGATTCTTATAGGTATGCGAGAATTTTCTGAAAATCCTCCAGAATTTCAAATATTGTTTAATAATCCGGACAAACTCATAAATCACCTCAAATATGCTATTTTACTTCCTAAGAAATATCTCAAGATATTCCATCACCTTCGTATCAGTCCAAAAGTCCATATAAATAGACTTTAAACCGTAATATTTATACACCTTTCTCCATGCTTTTAATAATATGAAACGAAAATCTCTCCTGCTGCAATTGACAGGGGATATGCCCTTATTTAGAATTATTGATTTCCTGGTAGACAATAAAGGATTTGACTATTCGAAGAAGGATATAGCAGAGGGTGCAGGGATTGCGAGGGCATCACTGTTCAACTACTGGCCTGAATTGGAAAAAAGGGAAATTGTGAAGATAACAAGGCGATTCGGAAAGACGAGGCTTTACACCCTGAATTCGCACAGCCCGATAACCAAGAAAATCCTTGAGCTGGAAGCGACTTTAATTAGGCAGGCGCTTGAGAAAGCAAAGCCAAGAAAGGTTTTGGCGTAATTATTGCAGTAGAATTCTTATAGTATGACGATTCCTGCGGCTGTCGCACTTCATGCTCGCGCGAGTTCTGCAAGCTTGTTTATTACTGCTTCTATTCTTGCGCCATTATTTTTAATATAATTCTTGTTTACGATGAATCCTTCATATGATATTCTATTCCTTAAATCCCGTAATTCTTGCAGCAGCATCCTTGTTGATTCTCCGAATTTATATTTCTTGCAAACATAATCAATAAGTTCAAGGTGAGCTCCTTCACCCCTCATTTTTATTCCCTCTTTGCAGGCGACGGCTTCAAAATGCCTGTGGATAATGTCATAATAATCCGTCAGGGTATTTGAAGGGTATTTTTCCTTATCAGATTCATTTAGCCTTTTAAGAGTAATGTTGGCCATATTAAGAAGCGCGTTTGCTTTCTGGACATCCTTCTGAGTCCTGACTATCATCAGTAACCCTCAAGAAACCCGGATAAAACCATCCCATTCAATATGTTATTCTTCAATTCAGCCGGATAATCCCTGAAATTGCCCTTAAAATGGAGCTGAATTCTTCGCTGGAGTGTCTTCTCATATTTTTGGACTTCTATTTCCCCTTTTTTGCATTCAACAAACAAGTCAATATCGCTTTCCTCCAAATCCTCTCCTCGGGCATAACTCCCGAACAGGACAATTGACTTTGGTGCAAGCTTATCCTTCAAAAATTCTATTAAGCCGGCGTCTTCCAGCTTCAGAAGATTGTATATCCTTTTGTTTTTCTTGTATTCAGCGCTGTTGAAATTCGCAGAATATACAGGGAAAATTCTTGCACCTTTTTTTTCTTCGGCTTCCTTGATTATATTCATTTCCATAAGCTCGTTAAGGTGCTTCTTTGTTGAGGTGTGCGCCAGTTTTGATTTCCTGCTTATTTCAATGAGATAATGGGATTTTGTCGGCTCATTGAAAAAAACAGCCGCTGTTTTCATTATACTACATTTTTGTAACATATATTACATATTTGTAATACCTATATTTAAATGTTTCGGTGTTTTACAGAAGTTTAGGGTTAATATGCCTTTGCTCAAAATTTCTGCAAAATTTTCAATTATGAAAAAATGTAACAAATCTTTTTAAATTCCATCCCAATTAATCGTTTTAATGGCCTACAAACTCTCACCTTCATGCCTATCTCTTCTAAAGGACTGCCCCAGATGCTTCTGGCTGCAGATGAATAAAGGGGTTAAAAGGCCTTCGGGAATATTTCCTTCACTGCCTTCGGGAATGGACAAGGTTCTGAAGGAGCATTTTGACAATTTTATGGAAAAGGGGTTATTGCCCCCTGAACTTGCCAAGCTGGATGGCGTTAAGCTGTTTAGCAATGCACTGCTGAAGATATGGAGAAATAACCTGAAAGGTATACAGTGGACTGATGAGAAAGGCAACCTTGTAAGGGGCGCAGTTGACAACATCCTGCAGAAAGGCAGCAAACTCATAGTTATTGATTACAAGACAAGGGGCTATCCCTGCAAGGATGACACGCACAAGCATTACCAGGACCAACTGGATATATAC
>Ga0315286_10004938_pt1 | contig 12829 bp, 6 predicted proteins | sample YL17G10_0_MG_FD_205038 | JGI IMG/M metagenome (GOLD analysis project Ga0315286, IMG submission 205038) | Sediment microbial communities from Yellowstone Lake, YNP, Wyoming, USA - YL17G10_0 | ecosystem: Environmental > Aquatic > Freshwater > Lake > Sediment | place: USA: Wyoming | collected... | reverse complement strand
TTCATGAGGGAGGTCGCCGACTTCAGAACCGTCAGCATCGGCGCGATGTTCACATTCCTGACCTTGGCGTCGATAAGCTCGTCCCTCGCCTTGCGCATCTCCTCGTTCATGCGGCCTGGTATGGACTTGTTCAGGCTTTCGTTCGCCATCTTGATGCTGTAGTCCATCTTGTCGAAGTCCTTGGCTTCCAGGGCCTTGGACGCTTCCATCAGAAGCCTCCTAGCGTCCTTGGTATCAACAATGAATATCTCGCAGTCTGCGATGAAGTTCTTGAGCTGCCCGATCTTCTTCTTCGACTCGTTGTACCTGCCAGTGATCGGCAGCAGTTCCTTGGCCACCTTCTCGGCATAGACATAAGCAGCCTCGATGTCGCCGGCAGCTCTTGCTCGTGCGACCTCTTGAATGTAAGTCGTCGGTCTGGATACGTCTCCGCCGAACTCACGCGCGACCTTGATATCCTCGTTTAGCCTGGTGATTGTATCCGCGAGGTGGGAGTCAATCTTGCCCATGAGAACATTCTTCGACTTCTGCACTAGCTCTATTGCCCTCTCGATCTGCCGCTCCCTGCCAGCAGCCGCGGCCTCGTCTATGAGCTGCTTGCTCTCGCCTATGTCGACTTCCTTCTCACGGGCCAAGGCCAGGAGAGGCTTCATTTCGGCGACCATGCGCGCGAGATCTCTACCCTTGTCTTTCGCTACTGGTGGAGCGGGAGCCTGTGCAGGGATCTCTTCCTCGTGCTTGATTTCGCGAACTCGGACCTCAGCATGTTTTGGAACAGAAGACGCAGGGGCAGGCGCCGGCGATGGCTTCTCCCTCAGAATCGGCGTCTCTGGACTTGTCTCGGGTTTCGGGGTGGGCTCTGGCGCCTTCTTGCCCCACTTGAAGAAGCCTTTGAAGCCCTTCTTTTCCTCGGCTTTCTCCTCCTTCTTCTCGGGCTCGACCGGCCTGGCAGGCTTCTTCGAAGGTGCCTTGACTTCAGCTATGGGCGGTTCGATGTCCTTCTTGGGGGCGATTGCAGGGGCCTCAGGCTCGACGAACACGGCGCCGCAGCCAGGACAGGATTTGGCGTCCACACTGACCAGAGTATTGCAGGCAGGGCACTGGAACATGTCCGCGCCCTCCTCAGCGAACATCACGCCGCATTTGGGGCACTGGGTGGCGGTCGCTTCAATCGAAGTCCCACACTGAGGACACTCAAAGGACTCCACCTCAGCCACGACTTCCTCATCTTGAACATCAGGAGCAGGCTCGACCTCTTGAATCGGCTCAGGCGTGGGGGCGGGCTTCGGTTCAGGGACAGTACGGATGTCGGCGCGAGGGGCAGGTGAGAATATCTGCTTCGGAGACTCCACACTGTGCGGCGGGGCCGTTTCAGGCGTTCTTTGAACTGGCGGCTTCTCCGAGGGCTTGGGCCTCGAGAATATTTCGTCAACGCGTGATTCCACAGAGACCCTAGGCGGAGCTGCTTGCTCAGGAGCCTTCCTGGCGGGCTCGATATCTATGTCGAATATGGAAAGATCTGTTCCGCAGAATCCGCACTTCCTAGAGCCAGGCTGAAGGGGCGAATCGCAAATCGGACAGAGTTTGTCCCCGCTAGAATTTGGCAACGAGTATTGCCTCCGTGAAACAGTGGTCTCACTTTACGATATGCCTGGATAAATAGTTAATCGTTTTGATTTCGCAAATTGATAGCTTATACGGCGGCAACTGTGCGCCAGTGTGTCTGGCAGGGGGAGAAACATATTTCCACATGAGCGTTGTTGTCAATGCCTGGGGATCCTCGTGGAGTTGAGGTCAGTAAGGTTGGAGTTTCCTGAAAACGCGAACGTGATAGTCGGTCAGACCCATTTCATCAAGACCGCTGAGGACCTGTACGAGGCCATAGTGAGCGCCGTCCCTCAAGCTAGGTTCGGAGTGGCATTCTGCGAGGCCTCAGGACCATGCCTTGTCAGGGTTGAGGGCAACGACGACAGACTGAAGAAACTCGCAGCGGAGAATGCGAACAGGATCGGAGCCGGGCACACTTTCGTAGTGATACTTGAGAACGCCTACCCAATCAACGTCCTGAACAGGATCAAGGAAGTCCAGGAGGTATGCACGATATTCTGCGCGACCTCTAACCCCGTCGATGTATTGGTCGCGGAGAACGAGCGCGGAAGGGGCATCGTGGGCGTGATTGACGGTGAGAAGCCCAAGGGGACAGAGTCGGCGAAGGACGCTGAGGACAGGAAAGCGTTCCTCAGAAAGATCGGCTACAAGAGATAGAAGCACAAGGATGAATCGCGGAGTCAACTACCACCCATTGAAATGGATGGCTTGTAACTATGCTCCATCAAGTTTCGAGGCTCGACATCATAGCACGCTACGATTGGCTGGTTGACTTTGGGGATGCCGCCCCTCAGATACCGTCACGGTATCAGCAGCCTACTCCCACAGGAAGGCTTCACAGACATCTTATCCGCCCCGTCATTGCTGACGACTTGCCCGTAGGAGCAAGTATTGGTAGTGTGAGCACTTCAACCGTCTTTCTCCCATTGGGAGTGTCTTGCCAACCGAGATTGGCGGCTCACGCAATGCCGAAAATACCTAGGCTGTGGCGGAATATATATTTGATGCTCCAATTCCTCCTCCCATTGAAATGGGAGGTCTCCTTGGAGGGAGTTACATGAGATTCGACATCAATATCAGCCCTCTGGACCTCGACCTTACATTGGGCTGTGGCCAGACCTTCAGATGGCGAAAGGCTCCAGACGGCTTTTGGGAGGGGCCGCTCGGGAACCAGTTCATCAGATTAGGACAGAAGGGTTCCATCGTCCACATAGAGGCGAGCCCTGAGGGGCGAGAGGTTGAAGGACTTGTCAGGACGCACCTGAGAGCTGATGACGACGTCCGAGGAATCCAGAAGGCGCTCGCCGAAGATCCCGTGATGGCGGCAGGGATTTCCGAGCTGAAAGGTCTCAGGATAGTCAAGATCGATGAGTGGGAGTGCCTGATAAGTTTCATACTGGCGACCTATGCGAACATTCCGCGGATAACCAAGATGATCGAGACTCTGTCGACCAGGTACGGAGAGAGGATCATCGCTGGAGTAAACTCATTCCCCAGTCAGGATAGGCTCCGGAGGGCCCCTTTGTCAGAACTGGCGAAGTGCGGGTTTGGGTATCGCGCGAAGTTCATCCACGAAGCGTGCAAGGTACTGGACGATGATGCCCTGTCGGAGTTCCAGAAAATGTCCTACGAGGACCTCAGAGATGAGCTGAAGCAGCTTCCTGGAGTGGGAGATAAGGTGGCGGACTGCGTCTCGTTGTTCGGTTTTGGCAGGCTCGATGCGTTCCCCATCGATGTCTGGATCGAGAGGGCACTTGGGCGCCTGTACCATCGGAAAGGGTCATACAACAGCTTGAGAGAGTTCGCTCAGGAGCGGTTCGGCCCATACGCGGGGTACGCGCAGGAGTACCTGTACTACAACGAGAGGTTGCGCGCGCCTGGGGGAACGTGTATGTTCTCAGAAAAATGAGATGATCGACCTGTCCATGAAAAGTAGGGCACCTTCGGCAACTGCAACCAGACCTATGATGATCATAGTCGGCTTCCAATCGAGGGCCATCGTTGCGATGGTCAGGACGTCTTCTAGAAAGTGGAGCAGCGTATGCACAATCGCGCCCACTATGAAGAAGATGATCACTAGGATGATCCACTCGTCGACGCCCAAGACGGTCGAAGGCAGCACGAACGAAGCCGCGACAGCAGCAGCTGCGCCGACGACCACCCCGAGCACGCCCGCCCAAGGAATCTCCCGCATGGGCTTCAGGAACAACGTCGTGGCAAGCAGGATGATCAACACCAGCGTGAGCCACCCGACCGTGTTCTCGGTGCCCGCGAAGAAGGCGACCACGAACATCGCAGCCCCGATCATGAATCCAATGAACGTCCCGACCTCGTCCCAATGAGAATCGTCCCTATGACCGTAGACTGCGACGGCCATCGACAACAGCCCTCCAACGATCAGGGCGATGGCGGGCACCGGCTCGTCGGCCAACAGGGTTAAGTCTACCATGAGGACTTGGAGAACTGGCGGAGTACTTTATTGTTGCCAGAGGACTAACTCTTGCCTTCGCCAGGGTGAGTCCTCTGATAGAAGTCAATTATCTCCCAGTCAGAAATCGTGCCGGCCTCCTTTTCTGAAAGCAAGAGCCCGCGGATCCTGGCGTACTCGGAGACTATCTCATGGCACTCCGGCCCTCCTTTGACATCGCCGACCTCGAGCTTTCCGCCCTTGCTCTTCCCCTCGAACGAGCCGATCATCTTGATGCCCTGGAACACCGCATATCTTCCGGTCTCCGGCATGATGTCCCTGAAGCACACTCGGAGGTACTGTGAGAGATAGTCTCCCGGGGACAGCACGACATTTCCCGTGAAGGTCGTCTTACCCAGCATGTCGAAGGCCTCCCTGCTGGCCCAATGAAGCACTCCCGAGCCTTTGAGCATGAACCCTTTGATGAGGATACCGTCGTCCTCCAGCTTCCTGAGGATGCGTCTCAGCTCGCGCATCGGCATCTCGTGCCCCGTGAGCATGCTGAGCGACTCCGCGCTCATGACGCCGAAGTTGTCGAACAACCGGGCGAATATCCTCGCCCAGGCGACTCGATTGGAGGTGTTCTGCCGCTTGGTCGCGACGTATGCGACGGTCGAGTCCAGGCACAACCTGGAGGATCTATACAGGGATCTGATCGCCTCCGCGGTGTCTTCGTGGCCCAGAGGGGAAAGATCGAGCAGGCGCTGCCGCTTGACCGGCTGCTGGTCCCTGACGATCCGCATGACGAGCTTCTCGTCCTTGGTCAGATCAGCCGCTCTGGCCGCCCTGTACAAGCTGGCGCTCTCCATCGTGCAGTAGCCCATCCTGTCAGGTACGATCCTGCACCGATAGACCTCGCCTCGCTTGTGCAGCCTCTGGATCGCCTCGAACTTCTTCACGCGGAGGACCGCCTCGACGTCGGACCTCAGGCCGCCGAAGCTTGCCAGGGCCTCGTTCATGTCCTTCATCTTGTTCGACTCTTCCAGATGCTGGAGAACGAAAACCACTTTCAGCAGATCAGTCTGCTCGAAGCAAGGGGTGACGAGCCTTCCCTTGACGAGCATCCCGTTGGATTCAGCGTAACCGCGCTTGAGGAATTCTGACTTCACATCGTCTTCGAGCTCCCCCACGTCAGAACCGAATACGTTCCTGACACGGAGGATCTCCACACCGAGGGAGTTGTAGAATGCCATCATGCCATCGAAGGCGTCTATGAGCTGGCCAAGCAGCTCCTTCTCATCGAGGTGAATTTCCCTGATCTCCACTGATCCCGCGAGGAGCCATTTCTCGATCATACCGACGGTCCTGCCTGAACGGACTAGCGGGAAGAACCAGCCCTCGCCGTACCTCGAGGTGATCTCAGTCCATTTGTCGCTCAGATAAGAGTCATAGAGGGAGAGTATGTGGAGAGTGTCGTCAGGGAAACCCTCCTGATCGAGATCCTTGAGCTCGTCAGGGAGCAGGAACATCTCCGTCCTCTCCAGCCCGACCATGATGCTCTTGGCGCCGACTCGGCTGAGATGCTCACGCGCAACCTCTGGCGCGACATCAAGGCATGCGGCCGTTTGCATGAGTGTGACCGGGCCGAAACCTCCTAGATACCTTCTCAGGACCCGCTCGAAAGGCGCATCTGCCTCAGGCTCTACGCCGCAGATGGTGTAGACGTTCCTTGAGCTCCATGATTCGGCCTCGTCGTACTCGCGCAACAGGTACCCCTTTCGATCGAGAGAGCCGAAGTGCTCTCTCATGATGTCCGGAGGGAATCCCGAGGCAGACGCGATCTCCTGGAAGGTCCCCGACCCCAGCTTGTTGATGACGCGCATGATCTCGAGCTCGTACTTGTCCAGCCGATCCTTTCTGTAGACGCCGAGATAGTGCGGAGCATCACTGGCCAGGACGTATCTGAGCCGCCCGCGAACAAACCTGCCCAGGAGAATCTCGCCCTTCTTCCTCAGGTCTCCGAACTCCTCCATGTCGAAGTCCTCGACCCTCTGAAAGATGTCGTAGATCATCCCAGCTTCTCCGAACTTCTCAAAATACTCCTCGATGGAACCCACCTTCGCGAACTGCTTCGCCTCGCTGTAGGCCCTGACAGTCTCGCGGTCGAATACCGGCTGGCCTTCCGACCTCAGACGGAGGTAGTCCTTGGCCAGCATGTACTGCTGTTGCTCGCCGACGATGAACCTCCCTGAGACGACGGTCTCATATGAGACCAGCTCATGCAAGGTCTCCTCGGCCTCATGCTCCGATACGCCGACCTCGTACGCAACGTCTTCGACGGTAATCGGTGCGTGATAGGCGAGATGTCTCTCGATCGCCTCTCTGAGACAATCCCTGCGGGGCCCGAAATCTGTGCCCACCTTCGAGTAACGATAGGAATCACCCTTGACATCAGAGCGGCATATCTGGTTGGCCATCTCCAGGCGTCTTAGAGATTCGCGGACCGCTCCTCTGTCGAGGTCGAGCGCGCCTGCCAGCTCTCGGGGGTTTCTGTGGCTTTCCCCGAGGGCTGCCATGACCTTCTTCTCAACTGGGCCGTGGATCAGATCCTTGTGATGGAGGCAAGAGTAGAGCTGGAAGTCCTCAGTCACGATGTAAACGTCTTCGCCGATCCAGACCGAGCGCACCTTTCCCTCCCGTAGAAGAGCTCCGGCCCATGTTCTCAGCTCGTCAAATGGCTCCTGCGAATGCGAGTATATGCTCTCGCCCTTCTCGCGGAAGAGATTCATCGGGCCTACCAGCTTGAGCGTGTCGAGTATGTCCTGCTTGGAGGATATCTTCGGGAACTTGGCCGCGAAATACCCCTCGACCTTCTCTGTATCGAACTGGTACTCGGTAATGGAGTCCTCACCCAGGACCCTGGCGAGGACCTTCCTGTGCAGCTCCCTCAGGAGCATGCTCCTGTCCTCCATGAGCACGATGTCCGAGACTCCCACCAGGATGACATTGTGGGCGAACGGTGAGGGCACACCCGAGAACGGAAGATACTCCACCCTGCGCTCTCCCTTCTCTATGCTCTCGAGAACCTCCTTCGCATGTCCGAGATCCATGACTTCCGTCAGTATCTCCTCGTACGTCTCAACCATCACGGGGAAGTCGTCGAGCTCGTGCAGCGCATCGAGGAGCCTGCTGGACCGCAACTGCTGGCGGGCGACCGAGAGCTCCTTACCCTTGTAGTTCCTAAGGACCATGAAGCTCCTGGTCGCGGTGTGCCTGAAACGTTGGGAGAATAGCTCGGAATCCCGGACCGCCTTCCTGAGGACCATCTCTAGATCCTCGGACCTGAGCACGTCCCCGAGCTCCTCCAGCCTGAAACCTTTCGAGGCGGTCAGCATGAAGCTATCGTCCGTGACGGAGACCGTGACATTGCACTTCAGCTTCTCGGATAGAGAGAATGCGTACGCCCTGCTCATCGCGTCGTTGACCCGTCTGCCGAAAGGGAAGTGGAATATTGCGCTCTTGTTCCCGGAGGCGTCGACATAGCCTTCGATTATCAGCCTTGAATCTGTCGGGATCTTCGCGACGACCCTCTGCTCTTTGAAGTAGTTGACGATGGTCGTTGCGGAGCCCTCATCAACATCGAACTCCTCCATCAGCCAAGCTGAGATCTCGGACTCTGGCATCTTGCCCAGCCGTTGCTCCATCTCTTCTCGGAATCTGCCGATCAGGACTGAGAGGTCGAAGCTCCTGGGCAACATCTCGCCCGTCCATGACGGCACGGTCGGTTTCCTGCCGCTAGCGCTCTTCACAAAGGCCTTCGTGCCCTTCGACTTGATGAACTCGTAGCTCCTGCCTCCGAGCACGAATATGTCGCCCTGGGACAGCCGTTCCACGAACTTCTCGGAAAGCGACCCGACCGGCGACCCGCGCTCCGAGAACACCCTGTAGTCAGCCTCTTCAGGGATCGTCCCCTGGTTCAGATAGTATATCATCCTCGAGCCGCGCTTCTTCCCGAAAGTCCGCTCCTTCTCGTCGTACCAGAGTTTTGAGTAGATGCCCTGAAACTCGTTCTTCCCTCCCAAGAACCGGAGGACGCTCTCGATCTGGCCCATTGTCAAGTCTTTGTAGTTGTATGCTCGTTTGACCAGGGCGTAGGCCTCATCTACCTTCCACTTGCGCTCGAGCGACATACCGATGAGTGTCTGGGCAAGCACGTCCAGAGAGTTCATTGGGATGGTGACGCGGTCGATCACCTTCCTATGGGCCGCACGGCACAGAACAGCGCACTCGACTAGGTCGTCGCTCTCGAAGACGACAATCCTGCCCTTCGACGTGCCTCCATACTGGTGGCCTGCCCTGCCGACCCTCTGAAGACCTTTGGCGACGGATTTTGGAGAGCCAATCTGCACAACGAGGTCTATGGACCCTATGTCAATCCCGAGTTCAAGAGAAGTGGAGGAGACGACCGCCTGGAGCTCGCCGTTTCGCAGGCTGCCCTCGACCTCCATCCTGGTCTCCCTGCTCAGGCTGCCGTGGTGCGTCCCTATGCTCTCCAGGCCTCTCTCCTTGAGTTTGTACACAACGCTCTCGGTTCCGCTTCGGGTGTTCGTGAACACCAGAGTCGTCCTGTGCTGCTCGATCATCTCCTTGAGCAAATCGTACATCTTCGAGTTCACTACCTCGAACGACAGAGCGGTCATGTCCTTCGTCGGGCAGATGACTTGCAGGTCGAGGTCGCGCTGGGCGAAGACCTCGACGATGTTGACATCCCTCGGCCTTCCGTCCTTCAGACCCACGAGGTACTCGGCCACCTGCTCGAGAGGGGCCACAGTCGCGGACAGGCCTATCCTGACGAACTCTCTGGGACAGAAGCTCTGGAGGCGCTCAATCGCCACCGAGAGCGCGACGCCTCTCTTCGAGTCGCATATCTCATGGACCTCGTCCACTATCACGTAGTCGACATCCTCGAACTTCGTGCTGAAGACCGGCGTTGACAGCACGAGGGAGAGCGACTCTGGGGTTGTGATAAAGATGTGAGGAGGCGCCCTGGACTGCTTCTGTCTCTCGCTCGGGAGGGTGTCCCCCGTCCTGACTGCGACCTTGACACCGGGTGGGGACAATCCCTTGGCCCTGAACAGCTCGGAAATCTCCGCCAAGGGCTTGATCAGGTTCTCGTTTATGTCGTTCGCCAGTGCCTTGAGAGGAGAGACGTAGACCGCGTATATCCTGTCCTCGAGCGCGCCCTTCTCAGCCTGAAGGATGAGTTCGTTGAGAATGGATAGGAAGGCAGTGAGCGTCTTGCCCGAACCCGTGGGCGAAGACACTAACACATTCCTCCGTCCGTGAATCAATGGAACGGCCATGGACTGAGCTTCTGTCACATCGCCGAACTTCGTTCTGAACCACTCTGACACTATGGGGTGCATCAGGGACAGAACGTCCTCGGTTGACCGCTTATCGGTAGTCTTGGTAATCATAATGCCTGACCGTCAATCTTGCTTCGTTATTCAGTGTTGATATTAAATGGTTGTCAGGCACCATGGAAAATGTGGGGGCATCGGCAAACGTATTTATCTGAACTAGCCGATGAAGAACGAAAGTGGATGGCGAATGACTAGGCATGTGGTTTCAAGGCTGGGCGCGCTGGCGCTTACGCTCGTCTTTCTGATGCTGTCGACGGCTTTGTTCTTCTCCTTCGACCCAGGAACAAACGAGGAGCCAATGAAGAAGGCCGCAGCGATGCAGACCTGGCCTTCGGGGACAATCATGGTCAATGTCACAGACAATGTCGGGAGGCCATTGACCGGAGCGACCGTGAAGACATGGGGAGACGGCACATCGTGGCAGAACCAGACGGCAGATAGCGGGACTGTCGTGCTGACGAACTTGACGGCCGGGGAGTCTGGGTCTCCTGTCACATACCAGCTTAACGCCAGTGCGGGCGGGTACAGGGACAGCTACCAGGAGACCGTCTACCTGATCGAGAACGAGACCGCATACGTCGACCTCGTGGTCTACGGCGGGTACATCCAAGGCACGGTCAAGACCATCTCGGGCGGGTCGCCTATTCCAGTGACGGGAGCGAACGTGACCATAACCCCTCTCGGCTACTCCGCCAATGTTACCCCCGCGGACGGGTACTATCAACTTGCGGGAATACCCGCTAACACTTACTCCGTCATCGCGAACGCGTCCGGCTATGTCCTGGGCTCTCTTCAGGACGTCGTGGTCCCCCTGGAAGGCAGCGTCACGAGGGACTTCATCCTGATATCCCAGAACGGGTCGATTTCTGGCCATGTCTATGTCTACCGCGCTAACCAGCAGCTGTCCCCACTCAACAACACGAATGTGTCAGTGCAGGTAGGGTCGGTCACCCTGACTGTCAGCAGCGGATCCGACGGCAGCTACAACATCACCAACATACCTGAGGGCATCTACACCGTGACCGCGTCCAAGGACGGATTCTTCTCCAATTCAAGCGTCGACATCCTTGTGACAAGAGGTAATATGACCGCGGGCGTAGACTTCAACCTCACCGAGAAACCGACGAGACTCTACGGGATCGTCAAATCGGGCTCATTTCTCTTGGTAGGAGTGAACATATCTGTCGTCGGAACCGAGTTCTACAGCATATCGGGTATCGATGGCAACTTCGAAATAAGGAATCTCACGGCTGGAACATACACGGTCCTCGCCTCAAGGACTGGTTACTACACCAAGACTATCGAGAGTGTCGCGATCCCGGCTGGAGGGGAGACGCAGCTAGAAGTGAATCTGACCGTCATGCCCGGCTCCCTCCTCCAAGGCACCGTGATTGCGGGAGACTCCAATTCACCGCTCTCAGGCGTGTTGATCACGATTATCGGCGAGAACAAGAACACGCTGTCGACATACACGAACATCAATGGCGAGTTCGTGTTCCCCGGCCTCACAGAGGGGAACTACACCATCCAGTTCGAGAAGGAAGGTTACAGACCTCTCGAGATCGGTCATCTGGATGTGAGAGAGAACGACACCACGAACCACAGGTTCCTCATGAATCCCCTCAGGAGGGGGGTGGGAGAGGGGTTCATCTTCGGATTCGACATGGCACACTCCATGATGATCCTGGCACTGTTCCTGACGATAGTGATACTCGCAGTAGCGGTATACCTCAGGATACGCACCTTCCAAGCGCCTGAGTCCGCTCCCGCAGTCTACGATGAGGCTGAAGAGGAAGCGGAGAAGGAAGGCGAACGGACCGAGGACGCTGAGACATCCGAAAAGTCCTCAGAAGCCCCTGACTCGCAGGAACAGAAAGTGAGAAAAATCAAAAAGAGCGGGGAATAGGCCCGCTCGTCTGTCTGCATCTTCAGGCGAGGCCGAGCTTCGCGCGGGCCTTCTTCTCGTTCTCTTTGACCTTCACGTTGACATCTGCGAACAGGCTGTTGCCGCTCGCATCGATCGCAACGGTCAGTGGTCCGAAGTTCTCGGCGTTCAGGATCCAGATCGCCTCTGGCATCCCCAGCTCGAACCACTCGACGCCCTCCACGCTCTTGATACCCTTCGCGGCCAGAACGGCCGCCCCGCCGGTGATCGCGAGATACACGGCCCCGAACTTCTTCATGGCATCGACTGTCGGCTGTGACATGCCGCCCTTGCCTATGATCGCCCCGGGCCTGAACTTCTCTATGAACTGAGGTTCCAGGGAGTTCATCCTTGACGATGTCGTAGGACCTGCGGCGACTGCTTGCCACTTGTCCCCGACCTTCCTCATGATCGGACCACAGTGGAACAGCGCGGACCCTTTGAACTCGACCGGGGGCTTCTTTCCCTTCTCCAGACCCTCGAGGGCATGTATGTGGACCTCGTCCCTTCCTGTGTAGATGATGCCGTCAAGATAGATGGTCTCTCCCAGCTTCAGCGCTCGGACATCACTCTCTGTCAATGGGGTCTTCAACCTCTTTGGCATCTTGATCACCTCTCATGGGTCGGGTAGGCGACTTTGCCGTCCGGATGTATCCTGACGGTGCCGCGTCTGCCGGCCCAGCACTGGACGTTCAAGCCAACGGGCAGGCTCGCCGTGTGGCAATACGCATATTCGATGTTCAGGCCGAGGCACGTGGTCTTTCCGCCAAGGCCCATCGGGCCGATGCCCAACATGTTGATGGCCTCGAGCAGTTCGGTCTCGAGCTTCGCGATCTCCGGGTCCTTGTGCCTCTCGTCGATCGGCCTCAGGAGCGCTTCCTTGGCGAGCTTCATCGCGATATCCGACGAGCCGCCTATTCCCACGCCCAGTATCGTAGGCGGGCAAGGGTTGCTGCCGGCCCTCAGGACTGAGTTGAGGATGAACTCCTTGATCCCTTTGAGACCCTGGGTCGGCGTCAGCATGGCGAGTTGGCTCATGTTCTCTGAACCTGCGCCCTTCGTCATCACCGTGATCTCGATGTAGTCCTTGTCATGGAGCTTCCAGTTGATGTACGGGTGTCTCTCGCCAACGTTGTCGCCAGGATTCTTCCTAGTGATCGGATGCACTGCATTCGGCCTCAGCGGAACCTCCTTCGTGGCCTTCCTGACGCCCTCTACGATGCCCTTTGCGACATCGATCTTGCAGTCTTTGGGCAGCGTGGCGTAGAAGATGGTCACACCAGTGTCCTGACACATCGGAGTGTTCCCCTTGATCGCCATGTCAATGTTGTCCACAATCGCTTTGAGCTGCATCTTCGGTACCTCGTCCGTCTCTTCGGCGTAGGCCTTCCTGATGGCCTTCTCCACATCCGCAGGGAGCTTGACGACTGTCTTCCGGAGCAGCTCGACGGTGGCATTCGTAACATC
>Ga0315286_10004937_pt1 | contig 12830 bp, 25 predicted proteins | sample YL17G10_0_MG_FD_205038 | JGI IMG/M metagenome (GOLD analysis project Ga0315286, IMG submission 205038) | Sediment microbial communities from Yellowstone Lake, YNP, Wyoming, USA - YL17G10_0 | ecosystem: Environmental > Aquatic > Freshwater > Lake > Sediment | place: USA: Wyoming | collected... | reverse complement strand
ATTACCCATATAATGTTGTATTTATATATATTCCACCAGTCATTCCTATTCCACCATTATCACAAACATTGCAAGATCTTCAATGCAACCCCAATTCTAACCTTATAACTGGATGCTCGCTCATGGACCAAGTTGGAACCGGAATAGGACTAATGAGCTTCAAAGCAAGCCTTGGATTACCTGCATTACTCACAGGATTAGCTATTGTTGGCGGAATCACTATGATTCTAAGCGCATTCGTCCTAATCATAAAAAACGCACTCAATAACTCAACATTCAGAAAATGAAGCAAAAACTTTTTATCTTGATCATTGTAATATCATGCTTTATCCAATCAGTTGTTGCTGTGAACTCATCAACAGATAACATCATCGACAATAGCTTTCTAAATAGCGGAACTACTAACCTTGTCAATGTCGACATGCCGGATGATACTAACGCGTTACTACCTAAAATATACTTCTTCTCGATGAGAGAAGGTTTCATATTCATTGCAGGTGCGGCTCTACTAGTCGCAATCAGTGGTGTCGTTGTTGTATTCATTATGATGCTACTCATTCGCGACGTATTAGTCGGAATTGCGAGGAGATAACTATGACTAACTGGAAAATAATATTCTTTACTAGTGCAATCGTGTTCACACTAATCATGTCTATGAATGCGAATGCTGCAACATCTTATATTGAAACATTTTCATTAGAAAATGGTGGAGCTCAACCAGATCCTGCACATTCGTTTGTATGTGCTGATAAAAAATATTTTACTGCAGAAATAGATTCTCCTTACTATTGCGATCTTAGCAATGGATATTTTCCATCAGTATACATTCTTAATAGTCCTACTAATAATTTCATGCAAGCAACCGGTGCTATCAGTGGATATCCTGCTGCTGGAATAATATACAAATCATCATTTGATTATGGAATCATGGATAAAAACACTATCATATCTTTTGATTGTGCGTGGGCACATTATAATCCTTATTTCTATCCTGCTGATGAAAATCATTATATGGAATTTGGATATAGTGATGGATCTAATTTGACTATATATTTTGATAATGTGTTTGGATCACATAACCCAACTGCTACATCAACTACATTAGCAATATTAGGACAACAATGCCAAAGACAATTTTCATACGGATCAGTCAATGATTATCCCAATCTTAAATTAAATTTTACTAGTGATATGTTTACTACATTAGGACTTCCTTTTGAAGGAAAGAATTTAATATCAATAACTTTCGTGCTTGATGCTGATCCTAATTTAGATTGGACATATATCAGTCTTGATAATATAGCTGTAATTAATACTTACGATCCGTGCGGAACGACTTTCATTGAACACGCAATAAACTGCAACTGGCTCGGAGTAAGAAATTTCAACCTAACATCACCGACTAACACGCCACAAACGATCTTTGGAAGAATCCATGATTTCACGTTCCGCCAAGGATTATTATGGACGACTCTTCTCGCTCCATTCATTTTAATAATCATGTGCGTTATCTTAGTATGGTTCTTATTCATGCTCATTGCAGACCTAATCACCGGAGTTGGAAAAACAACCCTGCTAAACTCACGATTCAAAAAATAATTTTATTCCCATAGCGTTCCATAGGAACGCGTGATTAAATATGAAACACGAAAAAATAATTGGAATGTTGGACTCTAAACTATTATTATATATAATGATATTTTCAATTTTATGCTTAAATACATTTGCTCTGAATAATACTTTCTCACCTACTAACGCGACATTATTGCTCAACGGCTCAGTGATGATAAGCGATTATGCAAATTTTGACGTGAAAAATGATATAACCGTACAACTGAGCGATAATAATATCTCAACATCTTACTATACTATCGTCGGAACATTATATTCTCCATTGCAAACAGTAATAGAAGGATGGAGCCTAGATGATGCATCATCTGGGACAGGAAAACTTCTAGGATTTACTAGGCAACACGATTTGACTATCATTGGAAATGTGCAAGATGTTCTATTTCCACAAATAAATGGATTCAGAGGAGTATTCTTCAATGGAAGCAATTATGCAACAACTCCCGATAGTGATAGACTTGATATATTCACAAATAATATTACTATTGGAATAAAATTTAATACATCACTCACTGGTGGTGGTATAACATATCTTCTATCTAAAAGGACAGGATCTTCACTTGGATATGAAATAACTGAAACGAATACAAATAAAATCACGTGCATATTCGATAAAGGAACCGTGATTACTTTAACTAGCACTACATCTATAAACGATAATCTTATTCATATTGCAATATGCAGAAAAACTACACAACCTAGTAATGTCAACTATACTCTATGGCTTGACGGAAAAATGGAAGATACACAATCTACAGGATTGATAACAGATACTTACGCAAATTCCAACGCGTTTGTGCTAGGAGCGAGAGCTGACGGTTCAGCGCCATGGACAGGAACTATCCTTGAAGCAGGACTAGTCAATGAATCTAAAAACGATTTAGTGATAAAATCAATAACTAACACATCTCTTGCTAACCTGAGCAAAGGTTCTGCGATAAGAGTATTCTTCAACCATACTCTAGACGTGGGACAAAACTATTCATTGAAAATCATGTCGACAACATCAACGATATCTAGATTGAGAATATTAGCGAATTCAAACATGACAAGCATTAACTCATCGAAATTTATAGATCCGTTCATAACTACGGGACTAACATACGTGCCTCTTAATAATTTGATAGGTGTTGGATATAACTATCCGCTGAGAATATTTTCATTGACAGGAAATGCTGACTCATCAATAAGTGAAATATCATTATATGAAGAATATCCTGATGTGATTCCACCGACAATATCTGGAACGAGATTCAATGCATCATCAATTATATGCAATGGATCTTTAGAAATATTATCTAACATAAGCGATGATCAAGCTGTATCATCAGCGTCAGTTTTAGTGACTATAAATAATAGTATATTTAATGTCTATACTCTGAATTTTAAATCAGGAACGATATACAACCATATAATAGATAATCCAACATTACAATCATGGATAAATATACTCAACTATAACTATGATGGAAAAGAAATCAACATATCAATACTAAATATCAATGCGACTGATGCTGCAGGAAATAAAAATTCTACTACATATCAGTATAATAATACAGCAACTACAACTATTTATTCTTGTTACCATTGCATTGAAAACTGGGTATGTGGAGAATACTCTCTTAACAAATGTTATGCTGGACAAGGAATGTACGAACGATCGTGCAATGATTTGAATATATGCAATACAACAATCAATAAACCTGTGACATCATACAATTCTACGTGCGGAAACAACTGCTCAGTATTTGTTGATATGAAAAAATATTCATACTCATCTATAGATAACAATCCACATTATATCCATATATATGTGTTCAATGGATCTAGAGCGATAGATTCCGCATTATTGAAAGCTAATTTTACAGCGACATTCTTGAACTCATCAATATTATTTAATTACAATGCAGCTCAACAACGATATGAAGCATATTTCAATTTCAATTCACCGGGTACATACCCGTTCAATGTGAAAGAAGTATCTAACAATTCACTAAGCACGTGCATCCAACCGATAACGTTCAGCGGAGTATACCATGTATACAATTCTAGCTTTCAAAGCTGTGTAAAAATATATAGCAATGCTGATGCGACTAACCAATGGAGAGAAGCAGGATATATCTTGATGCAATCAACGGACCATCCTCAAGCTCAATACACAACTATCGATTATCTTACAGGATATGCATGGTTCGGACATAAATCTATAAACGATCAATTATCATTCTTAGATAAGATCGCGTGGAACTACCAAGAACCTGCACAAAAATTAATCGATAATGGACAATGGTTCCTAGCTCCATACAAAAACGGCGAAGCTTGTGTAGATCTATTCTACCCGGGATATTATAAAGTACGATACATAATTGGAGATCTAAGAACTCATGGATCTTATGATAATGTATACTACTCATGGAAAGATATTGATGTCCAACTCTCAGACGGAATCATGATCACTAACTTGACTGCTAACATCCAATACTATATGAGCAATGCGGACATCAACGCGGCTGCGAACCTATCATTCTGGATAATAGAAATAATCATACTATTAATGGCTTTCGTAATCGCATACGGTATGTATTATATATCGCATAATGGAGGACTTGCATTCGGTTGGTTCTTCTCAATATTAATAATGTTCACAATCATCCACCTACTAATATTAATATGGACGGCTGGATGGACAGGAATATTCAGATGGATCAGGTACATGATATGACGAAAACTAAAATAAGAAGGACTAAATTTAAAGTCGATCCTACATCACTTAATAATAAACAACTTAAACACCGGATGAATAAGATGAAATATTCAAACAATGAAGCATGCATTGAAATATATAAAGAATATAAAAAAGAATTAAAACAGAGGAATAAAAATGACAATGTTTAAAACTTCATCTCCTAAATCGACGGCATTCCATAGCGGATTCCATCAATCTAACTTGAGCTATAAAGGAATACCGAAAGAATATCCAAGCGGAGAAAAGATTCCGAGAGCTGAACGATTACGGATTGCGAAAGAGATCATGAGAATATCAAAAGATGATGCATCATTCGATGTGTACGACGGAGAAGGAAATTATATGAAATCTTTCAACGATGAAAATGAAGCGAAAAGATATTCATTGCAATTCACTGGAGCTACATATATGAAACGTATGAAAGACTCTTCATTGAAAAAACAACACGAAGAGTTCGAACATAACCAACAACAAAAAGAATATGAACAACATGAGATCGAAGAAGGACGACAAGTAATGTCCCAATCTTTATCTCTATAACTACAATGAAAACACGAATCAAAAAATGCTCGTTCACATCTCATAATATTGCAATGAGATTAAAACATTCAAGAGAACCAGATAGCAAGTTCAATAAGCAAGAATTATCTCAAGGTATAAAAGTCGAGACTGAACATACAAATAGTAAGGTGATCGCGAAAGCTATTGCGAAAGCACATCTTGATGAAGACCAAAACTATTATAAAAAATTAAAGAAAGCTAAATTATAAATATAATCTGCGGTGAAAAACATGACAAAAACACATTTCAAAAAAGCATTGTTAAAACCTGGAGCTCGCAAGTTCCGTAGAGTTATGAACGAATATGCTAAAGGAAAATTGTACACATCTCACGGAACTAAAGTCGAGAATCCTAAGCAAGCTGCAGCAATCGCATACAGTGAAGCTAAGATACATCAATCATTAAGCGAAAAAAGATCTCATGTATTCGATGCATGCCCGACATGTATTGCAACTCATAAAAATGTACCATGGAAATATGAAAAATGAAAACACATTTCACTAAAATTAGATTCGTACCATCGAAGAAGTTGAAAGATTATGCCGGCATGAATAAGTATGCCGCGAAATCGTTAGGATATCCTCTCAAAGAGGATATAATTTTAGTTGACGAATCTATGACTAGAGAAGAAAAGAATCGCACAATAAAACATGAAATGATTGAAAGATCTTTAATGAAAAAAGGCATGACATATTGGAAAGCTCACCGAATCGCGCTTTCTAAAGAAAGCGACTAGTCGGCGCACTTAAACGAGAGGGGAAATGACAATGAAAAAACAACTATTTTTATTCATGATAATCGCGCTCATATTGAGTGTTGCAGAAGTAAAAGCTGAATTTAATTCATATTCGCTTTTTTCTGTTGGACAATATAATAATGGGACTACTGATATGACTAGATTATCTCATGTCACAGTATTGAGAGTTGATGACACGTACGATGAAGCTCTTCATATTTCAATGTCGAACCCAGGCGGATTAGTTAATGCTATGGTCATATATCAGATTGGAGATATGAATTTGTCTCAATACAAGAATATCGCGTATGTTGACGTCAATTGCACATATCTTGATTCAATGTATGATACTAATGGAAATTTTATCTCTCAGACAGTCACAAATGTGATATCTCAAAGATACACTACCGCGAATGATAATACTCAGACTTTTGAATATCCTTTCTCATTAGACAAAGGAGATCAAGCTCAGTGTATATTGCAGAATTATTATAAAAGCATAACAAATAACACGATCGCGTTTCCGTTCACTACACAATGGATAACACCAACATATAATACTAATTTCGTTGCTAAACTTGAAAATTATATAGGAAAATTAGGTTCTCAATTAGCTGTAGATCAAGCGACTCATCAAGCAACTGTCTTACAAACATACAACGATCAGATCGCTGGATATGTAGCTTACATCGTCAAAGGAATATATGAATTATATCTAGTCGCGTTCTTCTTGATCAAGATCGCACTCATATATATCGCATTTATTTTAGTTATTTTAGCAATAGTATTCCCGGTATTTTTATTGATAAGATTCAGGAAAAAAGTCAGAGAATGGCTCAACTTAGAAAAGACATATTGAGAGGAATGAAAACATGAAAACAAAATTTAAACAAACATCATTTAAACATCAAAAACCAGATAAACATGAAGTTAGCAAAAATATATCTAAATTTGGAATGGTGTTAGCGTCGTCAACTTTAACAGGAATTATGATAGGTGGTATTGGTGCTCCTACTGCTGCAATATCTGTGTTAATTACAGGACTTGGCATATCTGCAACTACTGAAGTTGGCGCAGCATTTGTTTATATTATAGAAAATTTTAAAAATGCAAAAAAGAAAAATAAACAATCAAAACTTACTGATATTGCATTAAAAGCAAAATCAAATGTGAAAGCTGATATCAATGAATCATCAATTCCTGAAGAATGGAAAAAAGAAGGAGTCACAAAATCTGTAATTATATCTCATAATAATGAAAAAATCAGATTAATGGACGGTAAAAATAAAAACGGATATAATTATCATGCAATTCAAAATATGAATACTGGTGATTTAAAAGTTATAAAAGCATAAAATAGGTGAAAAAACATGAAAACAAGATTTAGATCTACAAAATTTATGCGAACATATCCGCATGTAATGAAAGAAATGCAAGTATCAATAGAAGACGAAAGATCTTACCGTGAGGATAATAAAGGAGAATTATCTCGAAAAGATGTCATGCAATCTAAGGTGAGAGAGAAAGAATTCCAAAAATTCTTGCGAGAAATTTATGCGAATAAAATAAAAAGGTAAACTATGGTTGAAATAAAACCAGGATTAAAAACAGCACAAGTGCCGTTTAACGTAATGGTGTGGGTTGTAATAGGAGGATCATTCATAATATTAGCTTTTTTAGCTAATTTTCCACCATTAGAATTTTCTATATTAGGATCGAAGACAACGGTGTATTTGATTCCATTAGCGATTCAATTGATGTTGAAATTCATAATGAATGTTTTAATATTTTTTATGCTGATATCATTCATTATCGTATTTCATATATACATCATAAAAAAGATCTTGGAGATCTTCAAAACATCGCAACATTGGATCGACTCGGCAATATCATGGCTCGATAGAATATAGATGTTTTCAGCCACGACAGGAGAATCTAGCACCTCCCGAATAAAACTGGGTTCTCCTGTCATATTTTTATTACATAAATGTATACATTCATGTATTCATTGATGACATGGTGTTGAAAAGATATATAAACAAGACATCACTTTTTCTTATCTATGGACAAGAAGAAACTAGCAGCCATGACTTTTATGCTAGTTGCAATCGTGTCTGCGGTATATGCAGCGGTTCCACCCGAATTGAGTTGCGCAAGCTTCAATAGTTCGTCAGTGCAATTCTGCGATACCTTGGACCAGATTGGAACAGGTATAGGAGTTATGTCCTACAAAGTCAATCTTGGACTGCCTACCCTTTTGATAGGGCTAGCCATTGTAGCAGCAATAATTTTATTGCTTGCCGCATTTGCTTACCTGATCAAAAGAGCCCTTGAGCACACAACCATGGGCAAAGGAAGATTCTAAAATCTCTTATTCTCACAAAGAATAATTGATGAAGAATTCAATTGGCAATCCTTGATCGAGCAACCTGCGCCCAGGTGAATACTGAAATCGCAGATTTATATTTTCATATTTTTCTAAATTATTTTTACACGAATAAAATATTCCAATAGATAGCTTTATAAACTCAATATCACTAAAATCATATATGGGGCGATTCAATAAAATCATTCTTGGCTTTTTATTTTTAATGAATATTATAAAGTCGAAAGCTGCTGAAGTTGTGACTCAGACTCCCGCGCCGGCTCCTGAGCCTAATGGATTAGCCGTCATTTGGAATATCATAAAATGGCCTCTTCTCATTTTAGTCATCCTAGTCATCTTAACATATATCGCCGTTAGAATTATTTTGGCTGTCTTGAAATGGTTAAAACTTAAAGATAATGAAGCTCAAAAGACTGTCCTGATGAAGATAAGTCTCGCAAGATCTCAGCATAAAAAGAGATATCCTTCTAGTATAATCAAATGGCGCAAGAATGCTCCAATTTATATATTTTATAAAAATAATAAAGGAGATCTTTCTAAAGAATTATTCGGCGTATACATGGGAGATTTCACTGACAATGAAAATATAACATGGTTAAACTTTGCAAATAAATCATTGCATTTCTTGTTATGGTTCATACCAAAGATCGAGACAATAATGTGCCCTCAAAACTCGGTCATGAAAATAACTAAGATCAAAGATATCGTGAAACAAGAATTCGAAGAAACATCTGTCAATATAAATCCTATCAAAGTACATTTTTTAAGCGATGAAGTCCTCATTGAGACGACTCATATCGACAAAGTCTCAGACGAGTTCGATATGTATATCCCGGTGATCAAGAACGACAAAGGAGATATTGTAGATCCTACTCAAGCAATATTCCAAACAGTTGAAAATCTAGTATTAAAGAAAGTACAATACGACATTTTAAACTCCTATGCGATGAACGTGAAAAAAGGCATGGAAATGAATGTCGTACTCAAAGGAAAACAAAAACTAGGAGATACAGAAGGTACAATGGAGTGAATTTTATATGCCTAACTACATAAAAAATCTTATATATTGCACATGTCGGCATGCAAGAGGACAACATAAACATCTAAATAAAAGAAATAAACAAATCATATCTTATTGTAGCACTTGTGAATGCAGCGGATTTGAAGTTCGTGGTGATAAATAATGAATGAAAACACTTTATTCGTGATATGTTTTTATTTAGCGATATCTCATACTCCATCAACTTTCAATACTAACATTGAAACTAATATGCCCGTCAACATCTCAATAGGAAGCATCAACGCAAAGTCACTCAATCAAACATGTTGCGATAAACCATGTACTTATGATTTTTATTCAGATAATAATAATAAGGTGATTATATAATGTTTAATCCATTCAAGAAGAAGTATAAAGATGAGTTCAAGCCATCGCGTTTCGTGAAAGATTATTTAATAGCAAACAATACATTTAGTGAGATCGATAAGATGAAACTCATGATGAGCAATGATCTCGTAAAAAATCTTAATCTCACTATCAACTATGACGTGCTTGCTGATGTGCTGAAATTACTTGATCAGAAATATCATCAAGAATTAAGACAAGATCTTGATCATATAATGCCTAAACCGCCTGAATATCTACCTAAAAAAGAAGAAATTAAAAAAATACAAGAACCATCACATATTCCTGATAAAATAGAGATCGCAGATTTAGCTGTAAAATTAATAATAGAAGAATTTAAATCTGGGCGAATCCATGATTCGTTGTTGGGACAAAATGGAACTATTCAAGATAACACAGTCAAGAAAGAATAGCAAGATAGAAGAAGAGGTCAGCGAGACTGATCTAGTATTTGTTGCTACGTATGGTTATTTTTACGGACGTAATAAAACACTCGGTAAGAAGATCTTAAATTTATTAGCGCAAGTCAATGATTGCACAATAAGTGAACTCATAGAAAACTGGGACAGGTTGTATAAAAGATGAACACAGATTTTATTGAATGCATTTATTGTAAAGAATATAATAAAGACTATATAATGTGTTTTCATCAATTAGAAATGAAAAAATTAAATAAGGTTAATCCATGATACATTATATTTTTAAATATTCAGGAAGATATAAATCGCATTGTGGAATTAAAAATATTGATATTGATGAGTTTACAACTACTAATAAAAATAAAGTCACGTGTGATGCATGTTTAAAAATTATCAGAGGAGATATACTATGATAAAAAAATGTTATCATTGTGATACTACTACTTCAGATAGTGAAAAAATATATTGTTATCATTGTGGAAAGGGTTATGTCAAGATAGAACCATGTCCTAAATGTCATTATGTTCGGATGGGATTTGAGACATATTGCCAGAAATGTGGTGTTAAATTATGACTGATGATATTAACGATGAATTGAATATTAAGCAATCAAGAAAAGAATTGCAAAAAAATGCATTTACTCCTGATAAGATCGACAAAGAGTTCACGATCGAACGTGGAGAAGTCGCGCAATTTACTACAGGATCATATTCAATATATATTGAAAGTCTTGGAGATTCATTTAGAATATATTTCAAGAAAGGAAATATCCGGGAAGGAGTTATAGTATAATATTGGATGATGCAAACACCATAGGTGTATGCATCATGGAGGTAATAAAATGAAATTACATGAAATGAGCGAAAAACAATTATGGACAATGATATTTATTATTGGATTTGTCATTGCAATATTATTTTACATGCTAGGTTCAACAATCACGGTACAACCTGTGATAAATTATGTCACTCAAAATTTCAACTCAGAATGCTTATCAAAATGTATGATCAAATAAAAAGTCTTCCTATCAAGACTAAATTTGAAATGATTATATTATTCATTATTGTAATAGGATGTTTTATAATCCTTCATTATTTATATGTAACTTCATGAAAAGCTGTGGGTGCAAAAATGGGATTTGAAGTACCATATATAAATGGATTGATAGATAAGTTTTGGTATGTCGTACTGACTAATAGAGGGAGATCTCCGAATTTCACAGATATATTGAATATTAGTGAGAGTATAATTATCGCTGATGATGAGGAAAATAAAAAATCATTAGTTGAGATCGAGAATATCCGGAAGAATACTCATCCCGAGATCATGATGGCAGCCGCAAGTTTCGAACTATGGATGTCGCGAAACTGGAATTCTAGTATAAATAAAGAATTAGATTTCAAAGACGGAAAAAGCATAAAACTTAGCGAGATAGTTCGCATCACTGATGAAGTCATAAGAGATATTACGAAGATAATAACTCCTATCGCGAAGAAATATACTCTTCAGATCGCATATTCACAGAGTTCGTCATCTCAAGATGTTGATATCTGGAACCTGGGAAGAAAATAAATGGTTGAAGAAAAAATTGTTGAGCATATAAAAGATGTCAAGGATCGGTATGATATTGATCCATTGAAAGAGATCTTTTATAAGCTTAAAGAGAAAAATGATATGTATTTCGCATTAGCATTGCGAAAGAATATCACGATAGAGTTTTTTCAATTCATTAAGCGGCAATTAGATCGAAACGAACTTATTAATATTAATATTTCTGGAAGGACTAGGAGTTCAAAATCTACTGATGCCGCAATCATCGTCATGTGGATCATAGAATATTTGAGTGAAATTAGAAAGATGGAAAAGACTTTTGACATTCCATATATATTTATTTTCAATATCTCGCAATTTCTTAACCGGTTCGATGAGAAGCAGGTGCGATTCCATGATATATTCGTCATTGATGAGAAGAAGACGTATGAGACGATTCAAGCTGGATCGATGTATGAAGAAGGTCAGATAAAAGATATCGATAGAATTGCAGCTAAGAATTGCATCCATAGGATTAATATCATAGGATCTTATGATGACATAGACAATAATGCATTCTATTCATTAGTTACTTATGGCAAGGATTATAAGAATTTCACAAACAAACTTATCGTATATACTAGAGAAGAAAATGAGAAAGTCCCTCTTGGATATATTGAGATTCCTGTCAAGAAATTTTTATGCCAAAATATCTTGCAAGGTAAGGTGAGCGATTGTATTGCGTGTCCGTTGTATTCTCAAGAAAATAAAGATAAGTTTAAAGTTGATGTCATTCCACATCTTGTAATGAAGGATAACTTTTGTTATCTAAACAAGTCTCAGTATGAACGATTGAAAGATGCTAATATTAAGAATGTCACTGAGGGAAATTTAGAAGAAAGGACAAAAGTCAAGATAAAATTATCCTATAGTTTTTATCAAGACAAAGCATTTATGGCTCTCAAGACAAAATCACAACGAAAGATTTATGTCACTGATAATTATTATCTGTATACAAACAGGAGATTGACGATACAAGAGATCGATGAGATCGTAGATCGTGTTGATGTCATTCAAGATATGTATCAAAAAAAGAAAAATGCATTGATGGATTTCGATTTTGATACCGATAAAAATGATAATGATAAGGTTTATAAAGACAATAATATAAACAATAGTGGGGCGGTAAACAATGGTGATTTTGAAGAAGATACGAAATAATATTTTGGTTAACGAGATGCATTTCGACATATTATCAAAATGTCAATATACTTATGCTCATAAATTATCTAAGCAGGTTACGGCGACATGGAGTTCTACGATAACAATATTGAAAGAGTTCGAAGAATTAGGATTGATATACAAGTTCAAACAAGGAAGAGTTTTTATAATCGACTTGACTGACAAAGGAAAAACTC
>Ga0315286_10004936_pt1 | contig 12830 bp, 10 predicted proteins | sample YL17G10_0_MG_FD_205038 | JGI IMG/M metagenome (GOLD analysis project Ga0315286, IMG submission 205038) | Sediment microbial communities from Yellowstone Lake, YNP, Wyoming, USA - YL17G10_0 | ecosystem: Environmental > Aquatic > Freshwater > Lake > Sediment | place: USA: Wyoming | collected... | reverse complement strand
TCACGTTGCTGCGGAGGTGCAATTGCCCGCAACGATAATTCCCTGCGGGCACGTAGACCGTCCCGCCGCCGGCCTGCGCAGCGCCATCAATGGCCTTCTGGATGGCGGCGGTGTCGTTCGCCTCCTTGTCCCCTCGCGCTCCAAGCTCGGTCACGTCCCAAACGCGCGCCCAGCATGAGACGGCCGTCAGCAACACACTCAACGACACCACAGTGCCTGTGCGACTGGAATCACACACATTTCCTCCTTTGCCATTCTATCAGACACGACCTGGTGGCATGGACAAACTTGTGGGTCCATGGATTCGACCACGAGTGGCATTATACGGCGTGAACACCCCGGTGCCTACAGACGTTCCGACTGGCGCAGCAACGCCGGCTGGATGTCGCTTGGACTGTGACAGATCTCGTCAGGGAAGGCGGTGGTGATTTCCTCCAAGCTGCCGAAGCCATAGGTCACGCCGACGGTGCGGGTGCCGTTGGCCCGGCCCGATTCGACATCGCGGGCCCGGTCGCCGATCATGATGGTGCGTCTCGGATCGAGGGAAAGCTCGCGCAGGATGAACTCGACAAGCTCCCGCTTCTCGTCGAAGCGGCCGTCGAGCTCGGGGCCGTAGACCTCGCCGAAGAACCGATCCAGGCCGAAATGCCGGATGATCCGGTCCGCGTAGACCTTGGGCTTGGAGGTGACCACGTAGAGCCTATAGCCGTCGCGATACAACTGTTGCAGCAACTCCGGGATTCCGCCGTACACCTCGTTCTCGAAAAGCCCGACCGTTTCGTATCGCTCGCGGTAGTAGCCAATGGTGGTCTCGACGAGGTTGCTGTCTTCGGTTCCAAGCAGACGGGGAAACGTCCACCGCAACGGCGGGCCGATATACTTCACTAACTCGGACTTGCTCGGATAGGGCCGGCCGAGGCACTGGAGAGCATGCTGGACGGACCGGGTGATGCCCTCGCTGGGGTCGCTGAGCGTACCATCCAAGTCAAAGAACAGGGTCAAGGACTCACGTGCCAAATCACTCATCCGGTGTTTCTCCTGTGGCCCAGCTACGTGCAGCTCGTGCGTCGCCGCACAACGGCGGGGACGCTCGCCCTACACGGTCGGATGCCACATCGAAAGGCGGCTATTGTCGAGGTTTCGCACACAAAGTCAAGGCTCGACTGTGAGATGTGAGGCCGTGCGATTGCCGAGCCTCAGATGGTCCAAGATCCAAGGCAATTCGGGGAAAAAGTTGCGGATGGGGGCCTTTTCTTGTGTAATCTGGGTACCTGCCGTGTGTCTCTACTGTGGAATGGGCCCCAAGCGCGATCTTTCCGCGTTCGGGAAGGGCTCCCACACGCGAGATTTCGCATGTGGCGACCCGAACCCAATTCGGTTGCGGAGTTTTGATTGGACGAAGGCAGCGACAGAGAACTGGCCTTGGCCTCCTATCAGGGGGACCGGACGGCGTACGCCCTGCTGGTCCGGCGGCACTACAAGCCGGTGTTTCTGGTCTGCCTCGGCGTTCTCGGCAATGTCCACGACGCCGAAGATGTCGCCCAGGATGCAATGCTCAGGGCATTCCAGCAGATCGGCCAGCTTCGGGACAGTTCGCAGTTCGGCGGCTGGATCGCCGCCATTGCCCGGAACCTGAGCATCAATCAGCTTCGCAAGCGAAAGGCGGCGGCAAAAGCGCCTGAAACCGAAAGACCGGCGGGGCACGAGCGGCCGGAATCGCCCTACGAGGACCTGGAGCAGGCGATGGCCCGGCTCCCATCGGACCTCCGGCTTCCGCTGGTGATGTACTACTTCGATGGCCAGAACGTCAAAACCGTCGCCCGGAAGCTCGAAATCTCGACTTCCGGCGTCTATCAGAAGCTGCGAACCGCGATAAGACAATTGCACGAAATCCTTACTGCACAAGGAGATACACCATGAACGGGCCTTGTCCACAGATGCAGGACAGAATCGCTGATTACGTGCTGGGCGCGTTGGACGCCCAGCAGGCAGAAGCCTTACGAGAACACCTTAACGGCTGTGATGCCTGCCGGCGGTATGCACGAAACCTCAAGGAGCAGTCGAAGTCGCTTGTCGCGTTCGGGCGACAGATCGAGGCCGGCATGGGCGCCCGCCAGAATCGGGTGATCGAAGCTTTGCAAAACGTGTCGCCTGCCGAGACGGGGACAAAGCGCGGATTCCCCTTCATCGGCGGATTTATGAGAATGGCCATCGCCGCGGCTCTGGTCCTCGGGACCGGTGTGGCCATCGGCCGCTGGACGGCCCCGCGCCCGGTGGACGTCGAGCAGCTTCGGGCAGACATGGAAACGTCCCTCGCCGCTTCGCTCAGGCCGGCCGTTCAAGAGGCTGTGTTGGCCCAGGTGGACCAGCGGTTGCAGGCTGGCCTGTCGAAGAATGAGGCGAAACTGCGAACGGAGCTGACCGGCCAGATTCGGGACGATGTGCAGCGTTTCGCCGCCCAAGCGGCATCCAACTCCGAGACACTGGTGGAAAGGCGGTTTTTCGAGTTTGTCCAGCTTGTCGAGGAGGCCCGTTTGAGAGACCGTCAGCATGTGGTCAGGGCATTGGAGCAAATGGAGCGGAACCGTTATCGTGACAGAACCGAGGTCCGGACGGGTCTGGCCACTCTGATAGAGAAGAAACCGGCCACCGTACAGCAATGACAGCATCGTGCGAAGCCTTGCAACATCGCCGAAGCGCTTTAGCATCTGCAGAAGGGTAAAGCCATGACATGCATCCATCGAGCTACTGGTATCCTGATTCTCCTGGGCCTGTCGATGCCGGGGCTCAGTCAGACCGGACAGCCTCAAGATCGTACGACTGCGGAGGCTTCCAAAAAGACTGTCACCATCTCCGGCAATGCGGGCCTGCCCGATATTGTGATGAAGGGCCTGCCCGGGGATCCCGTGGCAGACTACGCCGGCCTATACCGTGCACAGGTGCCGTATGGCTGGAGCGGCAAGATCACCCCGGCGGGGGAGGGCTGTCGATTCGTACCGCCGAGCCGGGAGTACAGGAATCTCACGACCGATGCGGTGGCGGAGGATTACGTCGTCACGGGCCTTTCTGTGCCGCGTCCGCCGGGCCTTGGAGCGGGCGGGCCGGATGTTTTGGTGATCCCCACCTCGGAAGTCGAGGCCGGGAAGCTGGCCGAAACGAGCGAGGATCTGCGGGTCATGTTGCAAATCCTGCGGGAGAAGCTCAGCGAGCCGCGGATGATCCGGGGTGCATTGATCGACTACGGCGATTTCTTTGGCGATTCTGATCGGGCGGCCGAGGTGTTCTACCTTCAGGGCCACGCCGTCGTGTTCGTGATGAGAGTCGACTTCCCGTTTTCATCGCCCGGGCCGCCGCAGGTGGGCGAGAGCGAGGTCGACAAAGGGGCCGCCGATCCGGTCTGGCAAAAGGCGAGGCAGAAGCTCTATTCGCCTGTGAACTCCGCAGCGCGTGGCGGGCGAGAACCGCCGGGGGCAACCTTCGAGCGAGTGAAGGGGGACCTGCTGCAATCGCTCAAGCACGCCGTGAACATTCGCAATGTGGGATCGAACGAATTAGTCATTCTGACCGTGATCTCGCAGAACGAATCGAGCGGCTGGCCCACCCCGGCGGGTGCCGGCGGATCGTACTCCGGCGGCGGAGGCATGCGGTTCGAAGGCAGCAGCTTCAGCGGCGCCGGCAGCTCCTTCGGGCCTCAGGGCGGAAGCACCTACGCGGATTCCCGCACCCGCTCCAGCGGTTCGACCGCCGGTCGAGGCCGCCTGCCAAGTCAGAGCCAACCCGCTCCCTCGCCTGCCGCTTCGTCCACGGTCCTGACGATCCAGGCGAAGAAAGCCGATATCGACGCCTTCGCCAAGGGCGATATGAACTTCGAGCAGTTCCAGCAGCGAGTCAAGACGTTCACGTACTGAGAAGGGGAGCTTGCCATGAGAAGAACAACGGTGTTGCTTGGCCTGATTCTGGGTGTCCTGCTCTCCACGCTGCCCGGCCGCTCGCTTGCGCAGACGCGCGGACTCCAGTCACACGCGGAGTTTAAGCGTCGCTTGGAAGAGCAGCAGCGCCAACTCAAGCAGAAAGAGGAGGAATTTCAGCGGCGGGTGCAAGAGCAGCAGTCGACGATACCAAAGCTCAGAGATCAGTACTCCGACGAAGCGTATCAGGAAGCTCTGGGGGCCACGGCCGAACAATGGAAGGCGATCCAGTCGAAATTGGGGAGAATCAAGAGCCTCAAAGATGTGCCGTGCATTGACATCTCGACCTATGCCGTGGGCGCGTCCGGCGGCTATCAGGTCGGAGGCTTCACGAAAACATCCGATGGCGGCCGCAGCACGGCGAACGCCTCCGGCAGTCTCTCGGCCACGCGCGGGGTCAATTCTACCTCCGACAGCTCCACCCGATCCGGTACGGCGGGCGGTTACGGCCGGTCTTTTGCCGGCGGCGGTTCGACGGTCAAGGTACAGACACCCGGACCGGTCAGGAAACAGGTGGGTGACGTGAACCTCGGATGGCAATGGCAGCGGCCCTCTCTTCGCAAAAGCCCCGACAAGTTGGACGAGGGCGAGCAGGCGTGCGAGCGACTGCTCGATGCCCTCGAGACAGACAAGCCAAATCCCGAACAGATTCGTCAACAGGTGGAGGCCCTGCGCAAGGCTCGGCAGCAGAGGCAGGCCGAGCTGGGCCAGGCCCGCCGGCAGCTTCGCGAGATCGTCACGCCCGAGCAGGAAGCGAAGCTGATCCTGATGGGATACCTGGAATAAAGGCGAAGGACGGAGAACAGAAGGCGATCAGAGTGGACTGTGCCCACCCCAGAAGGAACCGGAGCAATGGCCCGAAGGCGAACAAAGGCGTTTCGGCAAAGACACGTGGCATTCCGAGGCGGGTCGCCAGGAGTTGATCCTCCGGGTTTCACCTTGATTGAGTTGCTGGTGGTCATCGCCATCATCGCACTGCTGATGGCCGTTCTGCTGCCGACGCTGTCGCGGGTCCGAAAGCAGGCCAGGGCGGTTACCTGCCGCGCGAATCTCAAGCAGTGGGGACAAGTTTTGGCCCTATACGCCGAGGACCACGAGGGTCGGCTCCCGCGTGGGGGCAGCCAGCCCATCTTGTGGATTCTGAGCGGGCGCTACATCAGTCCCATCAATCCAAAGGATCCCGTGCAATACCACCCTCTGCGGACCGCGGGCATCGCCTGCTGCCCGATGGCCGTCAAGCCAAGCAAGCGCACGACAACCTCGACGAGCACCGTGCGGAGCGGCGGCGTGATTCTTTACGTGGTGGAGTGGAAGGTCGGCTCAACGTTCACGGCCTGGGAACTCGTGAGTCCAGCGCCGCCGTTTCGCGCCAGCTATGGCGCGAATTCAAACGTATTCGATGTCCAGTTTGATGGTCCCAGCCATCCGGGATACATTCGTCGGGCTTACACAGATATCTTCTCCCTTAGGGCTCAGGGCAATATCCCTTTGCTTTTCGACTCGTGTCACCCCTCGATTTCGCTCTTTGATCCGAATTTGCCCCCCCCGAAAAGGGAGCCCGACGGTCTTGGGACGACTGGCGACTTATGGATGAACCGTCACGATGGAACGATCAACGGGCTCTTTCTGGATTGGTCGGTATCGCGCATCGGGCTTAAGCAGTTGCACACATTGAAGTGGTTGCCCGGTTTCAATACGAGCGGCCGCTGGACCAAGGCCGGTGGCGTAAAACCAGAGAACTGGCCCGAATGGATGCGGAAGTTCAAAGACTATTGATCGTGCCCTACAGATGATCGCAGCAGAGGGGATTGCATCTCGCGCGGGGACACAGAGACGAGAACGTAAGAAGACCGGAAGAAGAGTTGTGAATGCGCGAAGGTCGGTGGGCATAGTCCACCTTGCGATTCTTCCCTGAAAGCCAGCGGATTTTTGTAATTCCGCCCTGGCGGCGTGTCCTATATCGAGGAAAGGCCGAGCCGAGCGCTCGTTGAAGGGGCACGGACGCGGCGGGAAATCAAGGACACATTTGTGAAGGGAAACGCGATGTCACTGAGTGCAAGAAGCATCTGGATGCAGGTCGGCGTCATTGTTCTGATGTTGGGCTGCGGCTCAGTCGCACCTGCCTACGGCTTCGCCGGAGGCACCGGCGAGCCCAACAGCCCCTACCAAATCACCACAGCGGCGGACTTGCTTTCCATCGGCTCCAATTCCAAGCTGCTAAGCAAGTGCTTCGTGCTGATCAACGATATCGACTTGGATCCGAACCTCCCTGGAGGCCGCGTATTCAATGATGCCCTGATCGGCCGCGACAGCAATGCGAGCATCACCGGCAGTTCCGGAGGTTTTCGAGGCGTCTTTGACGGCCAAGGCCATACGATTCGCCATCTGTGCTTAGCCGGGAAGTATGGCTACGATGCGGGACTGTTCGGCATTTCCCATGGCTTGATCGAGAACCTGCACCTCAAGGATGTCCAAGTCAGCGGCGCGCCCTGCGGTGCTCTCATAGGGCACACCGTTTCGGGCGCGATGATTCTGCGCTGTTCCGTCACCGGCAAGGTGACGGGATCGAACTACGTCGGGGGGCTGGTCGGGACGGTCTTGGACGCGACCATCATGGCCTGCGAATCGCGGGCCGATGTGGCCGGCGATGCGAATTCGGTCGTGGGTGGTTTGGCAGGGTCGCTCTCCATTTACACCTGCCGAGTCATCGAATGTCGTGCCGACGGTATGGTGACGGGGGGCCAGGCGGCTGGCGGCCTGATCGGCTCGAGCAGTTGGCACGCGATGATCGTTCGGTGCGCCGCCGTTGGCCCCGTCGCGGCGGCCGGGGCCGCCGGTGGCCTCATAGGCCGTGTCTTTTCTTCTTCGTCCGTCATTGATTGCTACGCGCGTGGCTCAGTAGCCGGTTCCGTGGCTGGGGGATTGATCGGAGACGGCGGTGCCGGCTTCCGAACGTATATCCTGAACAGTTATGCGGCCGGCGAGACGTTCGGCGTGGCCGACGGCAAAACGCCGCCGATCGTGGGTGGCCTTTTGGGAAAACGGAACTGGATGTATCCCGTGTACCTGATCGACGGGTGCTTCTGGGATGCGCAGCGGTCACAGGTTCCTGTAGCTACCGGTTCGACGCTGGCAGACTTCGGCATGGGTCTGACCACGAAGCAGATGCAGCAGCGGACGACTTTCGAGCAAGCTGGTTGGGACTTCGGCTACACCTGGGCCATGCCGGAGGGCGACTACCCCGTGTTGCAGTGGGAAATGACGCAGGGCAAGAACGATTAGGGGGGAAACACCATGTCAGCGAACAGAAAAAGTACTCGGACACGAGTTGGCGTCGTCATTCTGATTCTGGGGTGCGGTATAGGGGTTCCCGCGTTCGGCTTCTCCGGCGGCACGGGCGAGCCCAACAATCCGTACCAGATCGCCACGCCGGCGGACCTCGTCGCCATAGGCTCGGACAGCAACCTGCTGGACAAGCATCTTGTCCTGGTCAACGACATCGATCTGGATCCGAACCTCCCTGGCGGTCGTGTCTTCACGGATGCCCTGATCGCCGGCGGCAACAGCACAAAACCCGGCGCCTTCGCCGTCGCGATCTTCATCGGTGTCCTGGATGGTCGGGGTCATACGATTCACCACCTTTGCATCTCCGGAAAGCACGACAGCGCTACAGGACTGTTTGGCATCTTTGAGGGTCTCGTGAAGGACTTGCACCTTGAGGATGTCCGAATCAGCGGCTCGAGCTGTGGGGCCTTCGCGGGTGACGGTAGCGGGGGCACGCTTTTGCGCTGTTCGGTCACCGGCAAAGTGGCCGGATCGAACTTCGTTGGGGGTCTGATGGGCGCCGCGTCCAACCTAACGCTATTCCATTGTGAATCACGGGCGGACGTGGTTGGAGACACGAATTCTGTCGCAGGCGGTCTGGTGGGATCAACCGGCTCGTCCGGCCAAGTCATGGAATGCCGCGCCGCCGGCACAGTGACGGGAGGCGACTCGGCCGGAGGCTTGATCGGCCGCAGCGATGGCGCGATCATTCTTCGCTGTGCCGCCGTCTGCCAGGTCACGGCAGACCAGATTGCCGGCGGACTGATCGGCCACGGCCCTGGTGATGGGTCGGTGGCCGACTGTTATGCCCGCGGCTCTGTAGCCAGTGCGGTAGTCGGTGGGCTGATCGGAAATCTCGATAATAGCGGCGCCAATGACTCTCGTATCCTTAGCAGCTACGCCGCTTGCGACATGCTTGCGCCACCTGGCAGTGCAGAATCCCCTGTTGGGAGCGGTCTCTTCGGAAAAGAGCAATGGCCTTGGCAGCCTTCCATCATCATCGGGTGCTTCTGGGATAAGGAACTGCCGAAGGTCCCTCTCATGGCCGGCCCGTACCCCGCGAACTACGGTACGGGGCTAACGACGCAGCAGATGCAGCAGCAGGAGACCTTCAAGCGAGCGGGTTGGGACCTGGGCTACGCCTGGGCCATGCCGGAAGGCGGCTACCCGGTATTGCGGTGGGAATTGGCGGAGGATGGGAGGCAGCGATGAATGGGCATGGCCCACATGGACTTGGCGAAGACGCAGAAAGTCCGCAGATTGTGTGTAAATTTGCTTTCCTGATGCGTCTTCTATATAATGGGTAGGGCGATCAAACGCGGAAATGATCTGGAACAGCGAGTGCAGGGTGTCTGCACCATTTTGAGGCACTTTTGTAGGAGATACAGCAATGCGGAGTGGAATTCTCATCAATCTGATTGTGGTTGCTCTCTGTGTGGGCGCCGTGACGGCGGGGCAACCGGCACAAGTCAATGATGGCGCCATCATGGTGATGGGGGCCGCGGCGCCGGACGACCCCAATAACGTGTGGGACCCGGCCCAGCACTTCACACAACGCTGGGACTCGGTGACGCTGCTATTCCGGGCCGACCGCAATGCCGTGGTCCCCAATCGATCCGTGTCGGTGGCATGCGTCGTCACCCTCACCGACGGCAGTGGGCTGCTCGGCTTGTACTCGACACCGGCGAAGATCCTGGTGCTCGATCAGCATGGCACGGCGATTCGCGACACGACGGCCATCAGCCAGCGGGACCGCTTTTACTTTCCGCCCTTTGTCATTAAGAAGTTTTCGCCAAGCGGACAATTGGTGTCCGAGTTCCAGCCCTACTCGTTCTCTGTCGATGTGCCGCTGGACGCCAATTCTCCCTGCCCTCTCCTGCTCAACAAGGTCCAGTGGTCCATGTTTGCGCTGGTGACGAACGAGCTCAAGACGGTCGATGTCCCCTTCGCGCCGAGCACGACGTGGGTCGAGCTGGCGCCCGGCCTGCAAATCCTCGTGGAGCAGGCCACGGTCAGCAACGGCAAGTACCAATACAGCATCAAGGTCAAATACAATCGTACCAAGGCGTCAATGACGAGCGGCACCATCCATGTGTCGCCCGCCGAGCCTCTTCCGGAGACGATTGTCATGAAGATGGACGTCCTCAATGCTCAGGGCAAGTCGATCCAAGATCAAGGCGGCGGAGCCTTCGGCAGTGGCGGGAGTTACAGCGGCTCCGGCAATGAAATGACCGGCACTACATCCGGCAGCGGCAGTTGCAGCACCTGCGGCAACGCGGCGACCATCCGCTACACTCTGGCCATCAAGCCGTATGAGAAGGAGATCCGATTCCTCCTGGAGAATGTACCGGTGCCGATCCTGTGGTACTGATAGAAGTGCAGGTTCTTTCGTTCTTCACCACCGAGGCACGGAGAGCACAGAGCAGAACAAGAAAGAAGCTCGGTGTTCTCCGTGCCTCTTCCAGTCCCGGAAGATTTTTTGCATAATTCCCATTTTTCCTCTTGGCGCCTTCTACAGATGTAGTAAAATCTACTACGATTGTAGAAGGGATCGTGAAATGAAGCTGACAGAAGCAGAATGGCAGATCATGAACGCGTTGTGGCAGAAGCATCCGGCGACGGCGCGCCAGATCATGGATCGGCTGCCGGCCGGGGTCCAGTGGGCCTATACGACAATAAAGACCATGCTGACCCGACTGGTAGAGAAAACGGCCGTCAGTGAGATCAAGCAGGGGAACACCAGCGTCTATGACCCTCTGGTCTCACAGCAGAAGGCCCGGCTTAGCGCCTTTCGGTCGCTGCTGGACCAGGCCTTCGACGGGGCCATCGGGCCGCTGGTGCATTTTCTCGCCGAGGAAAAGCAGCTCTCGGCCAAGGAAAAAGAGGAGCTGGTCAGGATTCTGGAAAGCGAAGCCCAAGAGGAGTGACCCTGGCGGAATGAACGTGGCATAGAGCCCAGATCGGGCCCCCAAACGCGATTCGACGCGTTTGTCACCCCCGTGAAAGCGGGGGTCCATTCCCGGGTCAGGAACTTGTGGATTCCCGCTTTCGCGGGAATGACAACGGAGAAATGGTCATGGTTGAGCTACTGAACACCATCGCCCGCCTGTGGTGGGGTTGGACGGCGTCGATGTTCTGGCAGGTCGGTCTGCTGATCCTGCTCATCGGGTGCATCGATCTGCTGATCCGCAAGTGGGCTTGGCCCCAGTTGCGGTACGCCCTGTGGTCGCTCATCCTGGTCAAGCTCATCCTGCCGCCGAGCTTATCGCTGCCGAGCAGCATCGTTCCGGAACTGCGGCCGAGGGTCGCACAGACCCTTCAGTGGCTGAATTCCGAGAGACCGGCGGCGAGGGAGAATCCCGCTGCAATCTCTCTGCTTGAGGATATGTTCAGCATTTCGGCGACAAAGCCCACGCTCGCGGCACGGCTATCAGCTTCGGGTGGCATCGTCAAGATCGAAGATCTTGGCGATGGTTCACCTCTCGCTGCGGAAAACCATCGCCAAGCGTCGCTTGACGATGCCACCCATCAGAGTGGGGATGTGCCGTCCTCTGCCCTCCGTCCACCGTCCTCCGTTTCTGTCATCTGGCAGGTCTATGCCATGATGATCTGGCTGTTGGGAACACTGATTCTGGGAATATGGCTCTTTCTCAGGCTGCATAGCGTAGCCGGCCGGCACGCGTATCGAGCGGCAGCCGCTTCACTGCCGCAATCCTTCTACAATCACCTGGCCGACTGCGGGATGCGCCTGGGGCTGCGTCGGATTCCCCAAATCGCTGTGACCAAGAGGCTCACCAGCCCTGCCGTGTTCGGGGTCTTTCGCCCGGTGCTGCTGGTGCCGAAAGGCTATCTGAGCAAGCTGTCGCGAAGGGACACCGAGCACATGCTCCTGCACGAACTGGCCCACATCAAGCGGGGCGATCTGGTCATGCACGGCCTCTATATGCTGCTCCAGATCGTCTACTGGTACAACCCGCTGTTGTGGCTGGTGCGTCAGCAGGTGCACCATCTGCGCGAGCTGTCGTGCGACGGGACCGTCGCCGAGCTGCTGCGGGAGCGGACGCTGGCCTATCGCCAGACGCTCCTGGAGACCGCGAGGCGGCTGCTCGCCACGTCCGCGGAGCCGGGCCTGGGCCTGCTTGGCCTGTTTGAAGATTCGAACCGTTTACTTGTCCGACTGAATTGGCTCACGAAGCCAACTTGGAGGTATAAAACCATGAAACGTGCAATCGTAGCAACCATCGCCGCCCTGATGTTCGCCTGCGTGCTCCCCATGGCGCAGGCCCGGGAGTCGGCCTCACAGGAACGTAAACCGACCGTCGTAAGAGAAGAGGATCAGCAATCACAGGACCAAGTGTCGCAGGACATCACCTCTCTGCAGGCTCGCCTCGAGGAGTTGAAGGCCCAGGAGCGGCAGTTGCAGGAGCAGCTCCGGACACTCGCCGAACAGCGCAATCAAGTGCGCGCGAGCGGGGAGTCACCCAGGGAATCCCGGCAGAGGGCCGGTGCCCGGCCGCGAAGAGAGCGAGCGCCAGGCGAATTGGAGATCGCTCCGCCGGAAGCCCCTACCGCACCGGGCACCCGCGAGCGGGTGCCTCCGGAGGCTCGGCAACAACTGCGCCGCGCTCAAGAACAGGTAGAGCAAGCCCGGAACAACGCGGAGAAGGCGCCGCAGGCGGCAAGAGCCCGCGCCAAAACCATGCATGCCAAGGTCCAGGAACAGCAGCAGTGGGCCAAGCAGATGGAGCAGTGGGAAAACAGCGAAGACGTGCAGAAATGGCAACGTGACATGGAGAAATGGGGCGAGCAGATGGGCCGCTGGGGCCAGGAGTTGGCGCGCCGGCAGACAGGGGAGGCGGACCGGTCTGCGGACCACGCCGAAATCCCCGCGATGGCTCCGATGCCCCCCATGCCGCCGATGCCAGCGATGCCGCCTGCCCCGGCAGTGGTGGATGTGACGGTGCCCACTGCCCCTCACCCCACGCCCATGCCCCATGTGGCAGGCGGAGGAGCGCCGCGCATTGAGATGCCTCGGATTACCCCGCCGGTGCCGCCGGGGATTCCGGAAAAAGAAGAGGACCAGGAAGAGGTGGTGTCCCGGACCGAGCATACGATCGATCTGGCGCCGGGCCGGCTTCTCGAAGTGAAGAATGAGATGGGCTCGATCATGGTTCGCGGCAGCAAGGAGCCGGGTTGCAGACTCGTTGTTACCGTCAAGGGCAGGGCCGAGACGAAGGACCAGGCCCAGGCGATTGTCGATCAGGTGAAACCCGTCATCAAGCCGTCGGAGAACGGGGTCTACATCACCACAACGAAACCGGAGAAAGAGAACAACAACGAGCGTGTCAATCGCGTGGTCACGATGGAGATCGTCGTCCCCCACGACGCGCAGATCAAGCTTGGCCAGGCGTTCGGCGATATCCGGCTGACCGGCCTAAATGGCTCGATCCAGGCCGTGAGCAACATGGGCTCCATCCGAGCCACGGAAGTTAGCGGCCGGGTTGCCCTGGAGTCCAATTTCGGCGCGATCGATTTTAT
>Ga0315286_10004935_pt1 | contig 12831 bp, 12 predicted proteins | sample YL17G10_0_MG_FD_205038 | JGI IMG/M metagenome (GOLD analysis project Ga0315286, IMG submission 205038) | Sediment microbial communities from Yellowstone Lake, YNP, Wyoming, USA - YL17G10_0 | ecosystem: Environmental > Aquatic > Freshwater > Lake > Sediment | place: USA: Wyoming | collected... | reverse complement strand
GTCCTGGCTCTGGATTGGATAAGCCGCTTCATCTCTTCCGATCCTCTCAACAGTTCTTGCAAGGGAATCCGCCCCTTGAAGCCGGTTCGGTTGCAGACCTCGCAGCCTCGTCCACGGTACAGTCTCCAATCGGCGCGGTACTCAATGCCGACGGTGGGCCAATCCTGCGCGCCATACCCCTGCACCAGTTCGTCGTACTCCTGTCGACTCGGATGATAGGCCTCCTTGCATTGGATGCAGATCCGTTTGCACAGGCGCTGGGCGAGTACTCCCAACATGGCGTCGGCAAAGTTGAACGAGTCACACCCGAGATCCAACAAACGGATCACCGTTTCGACCGCACTGTTCGTATGGAGGGTACTGAGCACCAAGTGGCCGGTGAGCGAGGCTTCAATGGCGATGTCAGCCGTTTCTTTGTCCCGCATCTCGCCGATCATGATGACGTCGGGATCGGCACGCAGAAACGCCCGCATCGCGGTCGCGAAGGTGAGACCGATCTTCGGATGGACCTGGACTTGGCGGAGACCGTCCTGGGTTACTTCAATGGGGTCTTCGGCCGTCCAAATCTTTCGTTCGTCGGTATTGATGTACTTGAGAATCCCGTGCAAGGTTGTCGTCTTGCCGGACCCGGTCGGTCCGACACACAAGATGATCCCGTACGGTTTCTCCGCGATGGCTTGAATGGCCTGCAAGATGGCGGGGGCAAAGTCCATCGCATCGAGCGGCATCGGTTGCTTGGCAGTCAGAAGACGCAGCACGACATCTTCGTCCTGTCCTGAGGTGGGCAGGGTCGCGACACGCAATTCGACCTCTCGATCCTTCGCCAACCGGTACCGGATTTTGCCGTCTTGGGGTTTGCGTCGTTCGGCGATGTCAAGATTGGCCATGATCTTGATGCGTGATACGACAGCACGCCGATAGGCTGCGGGAATCCTCATGTAGGTGAAGCAGGTACCGTCGATGCGCAGGCGCACAGCCATGTCTTTACGATCCGCGTATGGTTCGATGTGAATGTCCGAGGCGCCGAGACGGTCGGCTTCGGCAATCACTTGATTGGTCAGCCGCACAATGGCTGAGTCGTTCTCGTCGATCCCGCCGGATACGGGATCGATGGCAGGCTCAAGATTGATTTCATTGATCAATTCACCGAGAATGGCGCCGATGGACCCGCTGGTTCCCTGGCCCCTGGCCAGATGGAGAAATTGCCCGATGTCCCGACGCAGACCTACGGCATAGCGAATGGTCATTCCAGGAAATGTGCGCCGCACGTCCCAGCCCTTGTCGAGATCGTGCGGATCGCTGGTGAGCACGTCGATCAGTGAGCCTCGACGGGCGATCGGCAGCCAGAGGTTCTTCCTGAGATAGTCGAGGTTGAGCGTTTTCAACAAGTCAGCATCGATGACCGTTCGTTCGTCATAGGGCAGGTAGGGACATTGATAATAATCGCTCAGGGCAGACCCTAATGCGTCCTTCGGAACACGATAGCGGTCGAGGAGCAACGTTTCGAGATCGAAGGCGCCGTCTTTCGAATCGTCCACCGCCGCCAGCACGTCGGCCTGACTGATGATTCCGCGATAGACCAGCGCATCCAGCACGTTCTGCTCGATCGTGCCAGACGATTTCGCCCCACGACTCCCCTTCTTGGAAGAGCCATCACTCCCCTCCGTCTTGCCCGCCCTTCCTCCGCCCAGGATGTCGATCTCGACGGTCATATCCAATGCCTCGTCCCAGTTCCCAGCCTCTAGCAGGCTGCGGGAAAACGATGTGGGCAGGCCAGAACTTCACTGGTCCGCACGTCTGAGACAATCCCAATCTGTCTGGTTAATCTGGTTGATTTGGTTCATCTGGTTAGATTCGTTCAACCAAAAAACCAGACAGACCAGACAAACCAAACAACGGTCCTCTTATGCTGGCGGAATGTTTCAGTATCCTGCTAGTACTTCGCCAGCCAGGTTCCCGGCGCCCGATACACAACCGGAAGCCCCCGAAAGAGTCCCTGCGCCAAATCGGCGTTGTACCAAACCTCAGCCATCGTTCCCACTCCAGCTGCCGTCACTGTATTCCCCGCGATGAGGGCGCCGAATATACGGGTAGACCGCTCGATCATGATGGTGCCAGCGGCGCATAGTACTCCATTCACGTGAATACCCGAGAGTTGCACAGGCACTCTTGCACCCAATGAGTTCGTCCCCTCCGGTGACGGACTCAAGGCCGGGACGGATTTCCCAGTCGCACGGGGTCTGAGTACCACATGACCTTGCACGACCAGAAGCCCTTCAAAATAGTCCGTATCCAGCACCAGTGTGCCCAAGTTGTCTGAACGCGGGGCTTCCCCGTCAACTGTATCGATGAACACAAGTCCATGTTGGCTGCCAACCACTTGGGACTCGAGTACATCCACCGGCGCCAATCCCTGGTCTGAATCCAGCGCCCCTGGTGAATGGAGTCGCCCTGAACGATCGAGCCGATAGTAACTGCCGAACTGAATCGCGGTTTTCTTTAGCGGCTCATACTCCCATCGATCGAGCCTCACCCCAGGCGTCGGATATTGGTGCAGGTGCACGTTTTCAGGAAACGGAGGATTCGCACCTTGGCCAGGTGGAGGAGAGATGACCGAGACGGTCCCCCCAATCCAATATTCCGTCCAGCGATCCTGCGCATACAGCATCTGGTCGTACGACTGACCCGTCACCGACGCGCTGTTGCTCTTGAGGACCAGATCCTCGACTCGCTGCACCGCGAGATCGCCCAATACCCGTTGATCGCCCCAATGGACCAGGACGGGAGATTCACCGCCTAGCTGCATGGCGCCGAGAGTCTGGCCGACTTGCACCGCCGCGCGAACCGCGGGAATCGACACAGCCCCAAGCTGAAGCTGAACCGTTCGTGTGACCGGCCTGTGATCGACCGTCGTGGCCGTTACTTCAACCGTGCTCAGCAGGCCGGGCTGCAGAGGACCGTACACTTTCAACTTGAGGATCCGACCAAGTCCTCCCAGGGCATTGTCGAAGCCGTGGGGCGATTCATTTAGCGTCTGATTGTCCGCCTGGCTCGCCGCATCAAGGAGGATGTCGGGACTGTCAGCGGTCCCGACAAACTGCGAACGTCCGGCTACGCCGAAGAACGACGGCCCACTAGTGATATCTCCCTGGCGCTTCACGAGCAATCCAGCAACCGATGCCGGGGTGACACTCGGATCGTGAAACCAACTCACCACAACATCCGCCGCACCGTCGGCCAGCTGTTGCGCGACGTTGTCCTCTTTCATGGCGCTGACGCCCGGTCCATCCTGACCTGCCAGGTACAGAGACGTCATGCCGGCGATCCCAAGCAGAAAAATCAGCATGAGCGACGCGAGAAGCACGTGACCCTCGTCGCAAAGATTCATGAATTCTGATGCGCGCCGTTCTCCCATCTTCATATCCTCACTCCCATGCTTAATGGTGGTACCGCCATTATGTCCTGAGGCTAATTTCTCGAACTGCGCGAATCCCGTGATCGGACATCATCACTTCAACGACGACCAGCTTGACGAGCCCGGGTTGCGTCACAGCCTGCCCGTTTTCATCCCAGTAGGAGAACCGCGCCTCCCTGATATCTCCGACCAGGACACTCGCGCCGCCATCGACCTGTCGCAGCAACCTCAGAACACCCTGGTCATCGCGACGGCTGTAGTAGCGGACACGATTTAGGAGGGAAACAGAGGCACCGGATGGAATCGCCCCTGTCAGCGGCTGCGTCACCGTAAGCAGATGCCGTTGCCCATCACGAGCCAGGGCAAGCGTCTCGCAGCGCTCGGCCCAACAGGCCACAATGGTCTTCCGATCATCCCACCCTCGCCCATCTTCGACCGACAGAGCCGTTTGGCCAATCGCCGCCGTTGCCGTGACCGTCGTCGAGAGGCCTTGCAGATTTGCCGAAAACTCCACTGAGTCCGTAGACGTTATGGTGAGAGAGCCGGACCCTGCGAGCCGCAATTCCTGCTCAAGAACCTCTAACCCAAGGCGAAGATCTTGCTGTTGCGCGACCTCACGTTGTTGCTTCATAAACTGTTGCTGGAAATAAGACAGGGCCTGAAGTGTGGCGCCCAAGACGACCAGCCCAGCCGCCATGGCAAGCATCAGCTCGGTTAGGCTGGTCCCTGTCTCCGTCCGTATTCTATGGTACGTACCTCTTGTATGCCGTCCTGTCCTCATCTTGTCTACTCCGAGTGACGACACGTTACTGGCTCCCAACGAACCGTGGATTGGCCCGCAGCGTGCCGACACGTACTTCACGCTGGCCCTCGCCGGCTTCGTAGACTGCGCGCGCCTCAATCAAGACATGCCCTGAAGTCGACAGCAAACCGGAACGGCTCGGCGTCACCGTCCAGATCAGATGGACGCCATCCTGGTCCCAACTACCGGAGTACACCCCATCACTAGCCAGCACATCGCCGCCTGCTCCATCGTCACGCATGACAAGATCCGTGACACCATCGTGATTCAGATCGTCCAGCAAGAGACGATCCCATCGCGCAGATCGCTTGGCCTCAATCCGCGATTCCGCCATCGCCAGAGCGCGCGTCGTCAATGTCCCCGTTCGAAAACTCCGTTCTGCTGCCTGAAACGCCCCCATCGCACCAGCCAACCCGATCAACGTCAGCGCCATAGCCACAAGCACTTCGGCAAAACTGGCTCCGCCCTCTGCATGAAATAATCGATCCCGCGTCATGAGATGGACACTCTTCCGGTGATGCTCACAGTAAACGTGGTTTCCCGGCCCTGACTGTCGCGCACGCGAATGGTTGTAGGAGTCACCGACCGACCGCTAGGATGAAACAGCAGTTCAGGTCCAGCGGTTGGCTCCTCCACGACCACCCCCTTGTCCGCATACTGATAGACATGCAGGATGCCTTCGGCATCCGCACGTCGAAGCGTGATCGTACGGCCCTCTCGATCGAATATGACCCGAAGGCGCTCTCGCCTGGCCATCGCCAGCTGTCTGGCGAGCCGGAGCTCCGAAGCAATCTCTACGGTGGCGCTGCGTGCCTGGCCCCTTGCAGTCGACGCCTGATAACTCGGCCCAGCCAATACAGCCATGATGCCCATGATCGCCAGTACGGTGAGGAGCTCTGTCAGTGTCCAGCCTTGTTCCTGTATCTGTGATTCTCTCGACATGCCCCACTCTCGCAGAGAAGTTCCCCTTACGAAGTTGAACGTGGTTTCCAAGACTCGTGCCCACGTTGGTCCACACCCAGATGACTGAATGCTTTGGGGGGAGCGAGAGCGGAATACTTTGGAAGTTCGCGCGGTTTCGCGTTGTCATGAGAAAACATGGAGGTGAGGAAGAGCCTGTACTGGCCAAGAAGGAGGAAGAAAACCTGAGAGTCACCACACTATTTAGATACAGGGATTCGCCCGAATAGATACAGGGAAAGTGTTACTGGGCAGGGCCAAGAAGACCCTGATACCAATCGAGAAGGGGCTGGGCGAAAAACAGGGAGAGGAGGGCTCCCAACACAAGGAAGGGGCCAAAGGGAATATAGTCATCACGCTTGATGATGCGCAGGGAGATCAAGCTGATGCCGATGATAGAACCAGTGAGCGAGCCAATCATGATGGTAAGGAGCGCCGGCTTCCAGCCAAGAAACGCACCGATCATAGCCAGCAGTTTGATATCGCCACCTCCCATTCCCTCCTTGCCAAACAGGTAGGGGCTCAGCCAGGCCAGAAGCCAGAGGATGCCGCCTCCCACTGTAAGACCGAGTACAGAATTGATCACACCCACCGGCAGAACGGTCACTGCGCCCAGAAGTCCGACCACTATTCCCGGCAGGGTAATGACGTTGGGGATTATCTTATGAGTGAGATCCGTTCCCGTCACCACGACCAACGCCGAAAATAACAGAGCATACAGGGCTGCCGTCCAGCTTGGACCGAAGTACCATAAGATTGTGAGATAGCCGAGGGCATTGGTGGCTTCGACGAGGGGATAGCGTATCGAAATTGGCGCGCGGCAAGCCCGGCAGCGTCCACCAAGCGACAGATAGCTCAGCAGAGGAATATTGTCGTAGAACCCAATAGGGTGAGCACACGAGGGGCAATGGGAGCCGGGCCAGACGATCGATTCGCCGCGAGGCAGTCTGAATATACAGACGTTGAGAAAACTGCCGATCAGCGCGCCGAGGGTTCCGACCACAAGATACAGAAACCATTCATGCATAATCGGCTCAGGAACAGACTCCGGCTCGGAACACCCGGGTCGCTTTGTTTGCCAAATGAAATAAATTAGGTAGCTTCACTGGAACCAATATCCAATAGTTTACTTATGGCGAGAGAGTTCTTATAATAGTTGCTTGCTGGGTGAGGGATTCTTCTCGGCGTTTCTCCGTCAAGGTGAATTATACCGTACTATTTTATTCGTTAAAGGAGAACAAGATAATGACACGGACTGCAAAGACGAAAAACAAACCTTCCCTGGCCAATCTGACCCCTCCGCCCCGCAAGAAGCGGCCTGAATCGCTCACCAGTCGGGAGAAAGAGATTCTACAACTGATTTGGGCCGGGTTCAAAAACAAGGAAATCGGTCAACGACTCAAGATCAGCGTCAAGACTGTCGAGGCGCATCGGGCCAACATGATGAAAAAGATGCGCGTGTCAAACACTGCTCAGCTGCTCAAAACCGCGATTCAAGACGGGACGATCAAGATTCGCTAGGCGTCGCCGGCGGCGTGACATCCCTGCGACGCTGGCGGACCGCTTCGAACAGTGTGACAGCTGCTGCAGCTGAGACATTCAACGACTGTATGCGGCCCTGCATCGGAATCCTGATGCGGTCGTCGCACTCTTTCAGCACCCCAGGGCGAAGGCCTTCTCCTTCCCCTCCAAGCACCAGCGCGATCGGCCCGGTCATGTCGATGTCGGTATGGAGCTTCGCCGCCTGTGGGTCCACACCGTAGACCCACAGGCCGGCCTCTTTGAGGTCCTGAATCAGACGAATCAAATTGCCCACGCGCCCGACTGAGATATGATCGAGCGCCCCGGCCGATACTTTCGCCACCACCGATGTCAGGCCGACTGCACGGCGTTCCGGGATGAAGACCCCATGGACACCCGCCGCTTCGGCCGTCCGCAAGACCGCTCCTAAGTTGTGCGGATCTTCGACCCCGTCAAGGAGTACGAGAAATGGCTTCTCACCTTGCGTCTTTGCCCGCTCGAGAATCTGCTCCGTCGTGTCGTAGGATTTCGCCGCGATGAGCGCAATCACGCCCTGGTGGTGTCCACCAGGCGCCAGACGGTCGAACGCTTGCTGTGGCTCGATATGGACAGGAACTCCTTGCGCCTTCGCAAGTTGGACAAGGTCGTGGAATTGCCGATCGGTGTGGAGGACAAGAAGTCGCTGCAAGGGCCGCGTGCCTGCCCTCAAGGCTTCGCGCACGGCATGCAGCCCGTAAATTAGTTCCGGCTGACTATCGCTTCCACCGGCTGGTGCCATCGGGCTTGTCCTCGATGACGATGCCGTGGGAGGCGAGGAACTGACGAATCTTGTCGGCCTTCTTGAAGTCTTTCTGTTTTCTGGCTTCATCGCGTTCGATCCGCTGCCCTTCAATCTCTTCATCGGTCAAAGCTGGCACAGCTGACAGTTCACTCGGTGGCAACTTTTTCCGCCTAAACAGTAGTTCATGGGTACCCGGGTCCAAGTCACGAGCTTCTGCTTGTTGTCTCTCCGCCAAGCGGTGAGCTTGACTGTGTGGACCTTGATATCGAGCAGGGGCATAAAATTGCCACTCATCCAACTGAAATAATCCCAGGCAGCTCCCCAGCGAACGAAACTCCTCTCTGGTGATCGTTCGCGCCTCAGTCGAAAGGCCCTGGTCCAGCAGTTTGTTCACACCGCTCCGCATTCCCTGCAAAGCTGCGATCGCCACTGGTGTGTTGAAATCATCGTCCATCGCCTCCCGAAATGCCACTCTGCATCGCTCGATCACTCCCATGAGTCCCTTGTCAGCCGTGGATTTTTCTTCAGACTCCTTCAGTCGCGTGAACAGACCATAGAACCCGTTCGCCGCATTCTTGGCTTCCAATAAACCTTGGTCTGAAAAATCCAATGGGCTGCGATAATGTGTCCCGAGCAGGAAATACCGCAACATCTCCCCAGTTTCAGCCTCAGGCCATTTAGATTTCTCAAAAATCTCTCGAATCGTAAAGAAGTTCCCCAGGGACTTAGACATCTTCTCCTGGTTGATCTGCACGAAACCGTTGTGGACCCAATAATTCGCAAATTCCTTGTCGGTGGCGCCGCAGGACTGAGCGATTTCGTTTTCGTGATGGGGGAAAATGAGGTCCATTCCCCCACCATGAATATCGAAGGTCTCGCCCAAATGGCGCATCGACATGGCGGAACATTCGATATGCCACCCTGGGCGCCCTGGGCCCCATGGACTGTCCCAAGACGGCTCGCCCGGCTTGCTGCTCTTCCAGAGAGCAAAATCCATCGGATGGCGCTTTCGTTCATCCACCTCCACACGCGCGCCGGCCTGCAAATCCTCGAGCTTTCGCTTCGAGAGACGGCCATAGGGCTGGTATCTCTCGACTTGGAAATAGACATCGCCGGCCACTTCATACGCGAGGCCTTTCTGAATCAGCCTGCTAACCAGCTCAATAATCTCGGCCATATGCTCGGTCGCTTTCGGCTCATTCGTCGCCCGTCTGATTCCGAGTTTTCCCATATCCTGATAATAGGCCTCGATGTACTCGGCGGTGATCGCGCCGCAGGATACGCCTCGTTCATTTGCCCGCTTGATGATTTTGTCATCCACGTCGGTGAAGTTCTTGACGAATTCAACCTGGTAGCCGCTGAACTCGAGATACCGCCTGATCACATCGAACACGAGCGCGCTGCGCGCATGGCCGATATGGCAGTAGTCATAGACCGTCACGCCGCAGACATACATCCGCACGGTCTTCGGCTGGAGCGAGTGGAACGGCTCCTTTTTTCCCGTGAGCTGGTTGTAGATCGAAAGCATGAGCTGGTTACAACTCCGGAGTGATGCGGCGCTTCGGCCAATGGGACCAGAGAAAATAGCCCAGCGCAAGTGCCAGGCAGAGGCCGATCACAATGTCGAACTGATGGAAATAGTCTCTCAGATGCTCCCACTGCTCTCCCATTTTCACGCCGACATAGGCGAGAAGATAACACCAGGGCAACGCACCGAGAAAGGTGAGGAGGACGAACCGATAAATGTTCATGCCGGCGATGCCGGCCGGCAACGAGATAAAGGTCCGGACGACCGGAAGCATTCGGCTGAAAAATACGGCTGCCTCGCCATATTTCGCGAACCATCGATCCGCCATCTCGATGTCTTTTAGCGAAACCAACATATAGGGCCCGTATCGCTCGACGAAGGGCCGGCCGCCCCACACACCGGCATAATAGGCCACGATCGACCCAGCGACGTTCCCGATGGCGCCGGCCAATGTCACGCCCAGCATGGTGAACTGTCCCGTCGCCACGAGATACCCGGCAAAGGGCATGATGATTTCGCTGGGCAATGGAATGCAGGCGCTCTCAATGGCCATGGTGAGGAAAATGCCTGTGTAGCCGAATGTCGAGATCATCGACACGATAAACCGGCTGAGTTCTGTAATAATCGCTTCGATCAAACTCCCCACAGCACCCTAACTCCTCTGCTTGCCCTTTAACTTCGATGATGCGGCCACCTGACGCGCATTCGGTCGGCGCACCGTTTCCCACTTCCGGAATCGATCCAACACCCCATGGTTCGTCGTGTCGAGGTGAATGGGGGTGAGCGAAACCGCCCCTTGCTCAAGCGCCTCATGGTCGGCGTCCTTGCTTCGGCTCCACGACACACGGGTCCCGGCAATCCAATAGTAGGTCCGGCCATGCGGATCGACCTTTTCAATGATCGGATTATCGAAGCGCCTGCGGCTGAGACAGGTGACTCGGACTCCGGTGATCGACCTGAACGGCCGATTTGGAATATTGAGATTCACGAGCGTTTCGTCCGGCAGACCCTCTTTCAGAATCAAACGAGCGATGCGAACGGCATACCGGGCCCCGGCGTCGAAATAAAAATGCTCCTGTCCTTCCTGTGACACAGCCATCGAGGGAACACCGAGGATCGTCCCTTCCATCGCTGCCGAGACCGTCCCGGAATACAACACGTCGTCGCCAAGATTCACGCCTTTATTGATCCCTGACACCAGGAGATCGGGTGGCGCCGGCATGACTTTCAGCACGGCCAGATTCACACAATCGACCGGCGTTCCGTTGACCGCGTAGATCCGTGTCCCAAGCTGATGCACTCGCAGCGGTTTATGAAGCGTCACGGCATGCGCCACGGCAGTCCGTTCACGATCCGGCGCGACCACCCACACCTCTCCCACTCTTGACAAGGCCTTGGCGAGCGCCGTCAGACCAGGCGAGTGAATCCCATCATCGTTGGTGACCAGTATGCGCATGGGTCCGTCTGGAAAAAAAAAGCTGCCGTCGGCAGCTTCTTCGGTCGGTCTTGGTTCAGGTGGTGATCCAGGAGATCTGTCCGACGTCTCCCGTCACGCCCGAACCCTTACCCTTCACGATATTTGGTCGGGGCGAGCCGATTTGAACGGCCGACCACTCGCACCCCAAGCGAGTACGCTACCGGGCTGCGCCACGCCCCGACACGCTCTATTCAAGTTCACCGTCTCCCGCATTGTCTCCTTGGAGGCGGCTGGAATGCAACCGGTTCGGAAAAGATGCAGCGGGACTGATGTCAGTCAGAATGCGACTCCAAAACTTTGAGAATTGCCTGGAGATTCCCTCGCAGTTTCTGCGCGAGTTCTTTGGGGCGCACCCGTTGGCTTGCGACCCGGCCTCGCCTGGCCCAATACCGTTTGACACCTGCAAGTGTATGCCCTTCTTCATAGAGCATCCGCTTGATCTCCAATACCGTTTCGACTTCTCGCCTGACATAGAGCCGCTGATTCCCACGACTTTTCTTCGGCTTGAGAAACGGGAATTCCGACTCCCAGAACCGCAACACGTAAGCCGGTAGCTTGGCAATCTGGCTGACTTCGCCGATTTTATAAAAGACCTTGCTGCCCAGCCTGGGCTCGTTCCCCATGACCGGTCCTCGTGGTGGGATGAGTTACGGTGAATAAACGCGGCTATGAATTGACGTATTTCTTAAACACTTGACTGGGACGAAAGGTCACCACACGACGAGGCGTGATTCCGATTTCTTCGCCGGTCCGAGGGTTCCGGCCCTTCCGCGCCCCTTTACTGCGTACCACAAAGTTTCCAAATCCGGCAATCTTGACCGACTCTCCCTTATGCAACACCGCTTTCAACATATTCAGCACGAGTTCGACGATATCCGCAGCTTCATTTTTCGAAATACCGACCTGCTTGTAGATTTCGTTCGCGATATCTGCCTTTCGCATGCTTTCCCCTCCGACACCCGCACAAACTTCTCGAATGATCGCCTGTGAGCTTACCACGAACGATTAGCAGTTTCGCTATAAGTTACGTGAGGTTATACAACCTGTCAAGAAGAAAGATGCCGGATCGGATGTCCCACTCATTCGTCTTTGGTAAGCAACTTGTATTCGATGCTGTCCGCCAGCGCTTGCCAGCTCGCTTCCATGATGTTCTCAGACACGCCGACAGTGCCCCATTTATCCTTGTGATCGCCTGATTCGATCAACACCCGGACCTTGGACTCCGTCCCACGATTGGCCGACAGCACTCGCACTTTGTAGTCGAGCAGTTTGACTTCTCGTAGCTGGGGATAGAACCTTTCCAACGCTTTCCGCAACGCATGGTCGAGCGCATTGACCGGACCGGCTCCGACTGCTGCCGCATGTTCCACCACGTCGCCGACCTTCACCATCACTGTGGCTTCCGACGACGAGGCGCCATGGTCTTGTTTTTTTTCGACAATCACCCGAAAACCCAGGAGTTGGAAGGACGGCCTGTGCGTCCCCATCGCTTTCCGCATGAGCAACTCGAAGGAGCCTTCCGCCGCCTCAAACTGGTAGCCCTCACTTTCGCGCTCCTTCAAGGTATCGATCAGTTCCTGCAACTTGGCGTGGCCCTTGTCCAATTTGATCCCGTAGGCCTCGACCTTCTCCAGTAACCCACTGCGACCTGCTGCGTCCGATACCAGCACACGCTGGCGGTTGCCGACCAACCCCGGGATCACATGTTCATAGGTCGCGGGATTCTTGAGCACCGCATGGATATGCACCCCACCCTTGTGGGCAAACGCCGAATCTCCCACATAGGGCTGGTGCTTATTGGGCATGAGATTCGCGATCTCGGTCACGAATCCCGATACCCGCTTGAGATGGCTCAAACGGTCTCTCAACACCGGACGTTTCATCTTCAGTTCAAGATTGGGAATAATCGAACAGAGATTGGCGTTGCCGCACCGCTCGCCGATCCCGTTAATCGTCCCCTGCACTTGCACCACGCCAGTTTCGATCGCCATCAGCGAATTCGCGACGGCCATTTCGCAATCGTTGTGGGCATGAATCCCCAAGGGTACCGCACACTCCCGACGAACGACCTGGCAGATCTCTTTGACTTCCCAGGGCATCGATCCGCCGTTGGTGTCGCAGAGAATCACCCGTTCGGCCCCGGCCGCGACGGCTTGACGAATGGTCTCCAGCGCGTAGTCCGGATTGGTCTTGTACCCGTCAAAGAAATGCTCCGCATCGTAGAACACCCTCCGTCCTTTCGAGTAGAGATGGGCCACGGAATCGCTGATGAGTTCGAGATTCTTCACAAGGGAAATGCCGAGTGCATCGGTGACGTGCAACGACCAGGTTTTTCCGAAGAGCGTGA
>Ga0315286_10004932_pt1 | contig 12833 bp, 7 predicted proteins | sample YL17G10_0_MG_FD_205038 | JGI IMG/M metagenome (GOLD analysis project Ga0315286, IMG submission 205038) | Sediment microbial communities from Yellowstone Lake, YNP, Wyoming, USA - YL17G10_0 | ecosystem: Environmental > Aquatic > Freshwater > Lake > Sediment | place: USA: Wyoming | collected... | reverse complement strand
CAGAAAGTGACCGTGCAGCCAAAGATCGGCAAGACTTACACGTTGGCCGTCTTCGTCAAGAGCGTGGGCTCGCCCGTCCTCGCTCATCTCGAGGCGGAGCGAGCAGGTTCACCTTGGGACCGGGCAGTGAAGGGCGCGAATGTCCTGGTTCCTGAGAACCAGTGGACCGACTTGCATGTCACCTTCAAGTGCGAGAAGCCCTTCCCGGAAGGCTGGCAGGCGTATATCGGATGTGCCCAGGACGGTGGACAGTTCCGGGCCGATCTGTTCCGGCTCTACGAAGGGGATTACGTTCCGTGGAAGGCGCCGGCTCAGGGAGTGAAGGAGGCGGCCGAACCGCAGAACCTCTTTGCCAATCCGGGCTTCGAGGCCGGACAGAAGCCATGGTTTTTCATGTTCCACGAGCAACTGAACGTAAGGCGGACGTATCGCCGCACGTCGTTCCTGCTGACTCGTATACTGGCCAACATGGGGGTTCGTGCGGAGACTCCGCTGCTGTCCCGTTTCTCCACGCCGGTGGGTGAAGAGCAGGGCAAGCCCCGCCCGTCCGTCGTGCGCAACGGCGACTTCAGCCAGGCCGCCAGCCCCAACGGAATCGCCGACCAGTGGCAGTTCTCCGCCGATTCCCGCGAGGCCGCCTGCACGCGCGAGCCGGTGGGCAACGGCTGGGCCATGCGTCTGACGATGAGCGGCAACGGAGGCAAGGACCAGGCCGGCGTGATGCTGTCTCAGCAGGATGTGCCGGTCAGGGAGGGGCAGTGGTATCGCATCTCGTTGAAGGCACGATCCGAAGGTCCGGCGGGCAAGGGCGTGAATCTGGCCATCCAGAGCACGCAGACGTGGACGGCGTTCATCGACTATCAGTCCTTTGCGCCGGGGAAAGACTGGCGCGCCTTTCAGTTCCTGGTACAGTCAAATGGAACAGCCGACTATAAGACGCGCTTCCAGATCTGGCATGGGAACATCAGGACGGTCTGGCTGTCGGACATCACCATGGTGCCCGTTGCCCCGCCCTCGACGGAAGGTCGATGGTCGCAGGGTCTTTACCTCGACCAGCCCGAAGAGTGGGACGATCCGTATCGCTTCTTCCGCTGGTAAACAGACCGGGAGGATTTTGCTCGCAGGTTCGGTTGTACGTGGCGGTATTGTAACAGCAAGCCGCCACACAGAGTAGATTCGGCTAAAGAACCTGTTGTCGCGGTGGCGTTGGGCAGAGTGCTCTACAAGAGCTACTCTACAGTGTCCGCTACCTGGCAGATAGGGAGACGGAACCTTCGGGTTCTGTACCCGAAGTGCAACCTGCGTAGTAACATCTTGTCGTTAGTCCTTTGGCCTTCATTTCTTTCCTGGCCGATGCGCGCACAGCGGAGCAGACAAGAGACGTAAGTGCTTGTAGAATAAGGCGGACGGAATTCTTGGGAGGAACAGGCAATGGAAGAGATCGCACATTCAACGGGACATTCCGGCAGCCGAAGTGAAGACCGCGTCTCGCGGCGCAGGCTCCTTGGCGGGGCCGCGGCCATGGCAGCGCTGACCATTGTTCCCCGACAGGTGCTGGGAGGTCCGCGCCAGATCGCGCCGAGCGACAAGCTTACGCTGGCCGGTATCGGCACGGGCGGCCAGGGCCTTCAGAACATGGCGGCGTTCCTCGAGTTTCCTGAAGTTCGGGTGGTGGCGGTCTGCGACGTGAATCGCGAAAGCGGCGGCTACCTCTCGTGGAACTGGACGCAAGGCAAGGAGCAGAAGGCTGCCGGCCGCGAGCCCGCACGGCGCGCCGTCGAAGAGCATTACGCCGAGGAGAAGCGATCTGGAAAGTATTCGGGGTGCAACGCCTACAGTGATTTCCGCGAGTTGCTGGCCAAGGAGAACGTGGACGCCGTAATGGTGGCGACGCCGGATCACACGCACGCCGTGATTACGATGGCCGCGCTCAAGATGGGTAAGCATGTCTACTGCGAGAAACCTCTCACGTATTCGGTCCAGGAGGCCCGGCAGGTGACGGAGGCGGCACGCCGCGCGGGCGTCGCCACGCAGCTCGGGAACCACGGGCAGGCCTCCGAGGAATCCCGCCTGACGCGCGAGCTCATATTAGACGGGGCCATCGGCCCGGTGCACGAGGTTCAAGTCTGGAGCCCGGCCCGATTCTGGTCTTGGCCGACGTGGGCGGGCCGCCCGCCGGATACTCCGCCGGTTCCCGACGGACTGGACTGGAACTTGTGGCTGGGGCCGGCGCCCGAGCGGCCGTACCATCCTGCGTACTGCCCGTGGACCTGGCGCAACTGGTGGGACTTCGGCACCGGCCTGCTGGGGGACCTGGGCTGCCACAAACTCTCCACCGTTTTCAAGGCCCTGAAGCTCGGCCATCCGACCAGCGTGGAAGCGTGTTCCAGCAAGTTGGACCCGGAGATCTACCCGTTGGGGGTAATCGCGCGATATGAGTTCCCTGCTCGCGGCGACATGCCCCCGCTTACGCTCGCGTGGTATGATGGCGGCCTGAAGCCGGCCCAGCCGAAGGAACTCGAACCGGGCCGCCGCATGGAGGACGTCATCTACATCGGCGAGAAGGCAGCGTTGATGGGCCACCGGCTGATCCCCGAATCGAAAATGAAGGAGTACGGCCGGCCGCCCAAGGTGCTTCCTCGCTCGGTCGGCCACTACAAGGAGTGGGTCGATGCGTGCAGGGGTGGCCCGCCCGCCGGCGCCAATTTCGTGGATCATGCGGGCCTCCTGACGGAAACCTGCCTTCTGGGGAACGTGGCCCTGCGCGCCGGAAAGAAACTGTCGTGGGACGGGCCCAACATGCGGGTCACCAACGACGGCGAGGCCAACCGGTACCTGCACCGGGAATACCGGCAGGGCTGGACCCTGTGACCAGCGCCTGGCAATCGAAAGTGATTTGCGCGGCGGGTACGGAGACCCGCTGCGCCAATGCGGAATCCTAATCCGCTCAAACGAGGGAGAGAACCATGCTTCATGATCGTATGACGCGGCGCGAGGTGCTTGTGGCCGGGGCTGCGGCGATGCTGCCGCTTACCGCGGCGTCGGCTGCATCGGCGGCAGGCAACCCCCAACCGGAACCCGCCCTGACCGTCGGCATCGCAACGTTGGGGTTCGGCGATTACACGAACCGCCGCCTGGCCGAGGAGTTGGCCGCGCAGGGCTTCCGAATGGTGCAATTGTTCCTCAACCAGACCGACAGCCGCTACTGGAAATACAACGGGCGATCCGACCTCTCGGACCTGACCGCCGCGCGGTGCCAGGAGATTGCCGATGCCTATCGGTCGGCGGGCATCGCCATCCACAGCCTCGGCGTCTACACCAACCTGATTCACCCCGACGAGGCCGAGCGAAGGGCCAACCTGGCGTACTTCGAAGCGATGATGAAGGCCGCGCGTGCCATGGGCGTGCGCAACCTGATTACCGAGGCGGGGCACTACGAGCTGGAGAAACCCTCGTCGGTGGCGTATCACTTCCAGGAAGACGTCTGGAAACGGATGGTGGCCACGGCCAAAGAACTCGCGCAACTGGCCGAGCGCCACGATGTGACCGTGCTCTTTGAGCCGTTCTTCCGGGGCTTCCTCGCCAGCGCGAAACGAACGCGGGTGTTTCTCGAGGAGGTCGGCTCGCCCCGCATCCGGGCGCTGCTGGACCCGGCCAACTTGCTCGAAGTCAACGATCTCAACGAGATGTTCGAGCAACTCAATGCCTGGATCGATTGCCTGCACGCCAAGGATCGCAAGCTGCACGTCGATCGTGGCGTGCCGGCGGGCCAGGGGGATCTTGATTACCGGAAGTTCGTTGCCCTTGCGGCCAGGCACACGCCGAAGGCACCGCTTATCTTGGAGTACGTGGGTGCCAGCGACTATAAGCAGGCCCTGGCGCACCTGCAAAACGCCATGCGGCCCTGATCGCGTCGGCCGTGCGATCAGACGATGATGGTCGCCTCCGTGAACTGTGGCCTGGCTGGCGATGGCTGTCGTACATCGCCGCCGCCACGCCCCGCGCCGCCGCGAAGGCATCTTGGGGCGTCGGCTCCGTCATCCAGGTCATCAGGAGGGCGGTCAGCCACGATGACGCGGGCAAGACATGGGCCATGGCGGGCGAGGGAGCGGTCGATGGGACGCATCGGCTTCAGCGGATGGCCGACACCCCGGACACCCATCGGCGTGGCCATCGGGTTGCTTGGCGTGCTGTGCGCCTCGGCCCAGGCCTACATCGATGTGACTCCTTCGCTGGGACGTATCATCAAGGATTCCGGTCAGATCGTCGTTCTCCAGGTCGAGAAGGTGAACCGCGAGAAGCAGGCCGTCGTCTACCGAAAGGTGACGGACCTGAAGGGGAAATGCCCCGCCGACCAGGTCACGCATGTCCTGACCGATGGCCGCACCCTGGCCTGGGCCGAGGAAGGAAAAACGGCGGTCGCGTTCATGGCCCCGGGCGGGCCGTGCGTGGTCTGCACCGGGGGCGGTTGGTACGAGTGCCATGCCCAGCAAGACTCCTGGTGGCGCCTGTCGCTGGAACGTCCCGAGCTCTTGCTCGCCTATGCCGGGTCGGTGCTGAAGCTGCGGGGACACGTGGAGGCGATGGTGGCGGGCAAGGAGGCGGTTATCACAACCGCCGTGCATGGCGCCGGCGACCAGGCCATGACCTTCGAGATCGCCTTCAACCAGCTCCAAGGCAGCTCCTCCCGGCCGCTGCAGCGCATTCGCGCCAGCCTCGGCATGCCCGACCAGGTCTACCTCATCGGCACGCAACCTCGCTACTTCGTGGGCCTCGGCTCCGTGGGCGCTGAGGATCTGCCCCAGGTCATCCGGGCTCTCCAGAGTCCCGACCCGCTCACCCGGATCGGGGCCGCCGATGACCTTCTGTCGCTGGCCGACACGGTCGCCAACGACGGCATGCGTCAAGCCGCGGGGCCGGCGCCCGCCACGCGGCGTGAAGACGCCAAGGCCATCGCCAGGCGGGCCTCGCCTGCGCTCGCGCAAGCACTGGGCGATGCCGACGCCCTGGTGCGACTGCATGTCGCCGCCGCACTCGCTCGGTTCGAGCCCACGCAGCCCAAGGCCGCGGCGGCGCTGCGGGAAGGCCTGCGCGACAGGGACGCCCGCGTACGGAAGACCGCCGCGGAGGGCCTGGGGCGCGCGGGCATCGCGGCGAGGCCCGCCGTGCCGGCGCTCCTTGTCTCGGTGCAGGACACGGACGCCTCCGTGCGCCGGGCGGCCATCGAGGCGCTGGGCGCGATCGGGTCCGACGCCGGCGACGCCGTACCCGCACTCATGAAGGCGCTGGGCGATCCGGCGGCGCGGTGCCCAGCGGCTGAGGCGTTGGGACGAATCGGCGCCAGGGCCCGCCCGAGCATGGCCGCGCTGGCCGAGGCATTGAGCGACCCCGACGAGCGGGTCCGGTGGGCGGCAGCACGGTCGATGGCGCTGATCGGCGGACCGGAGGCCAAGGGGGTGCTGCCGTTCCTCATCCAGGCCCTGGAGAACGCCCGCGGTCGCGACCTGTACAATATCACGCTGTATCTGGGCATCCTTGGGCCGGTGGCCAAGGAGGCGATGCCGGCGCTCCAGCGCGCCCGCGCCCGGGACCACGAGCTCGTGGACATGGCCCTGTGGGCCATCCAACCGGAAAACAGGTTCCCCTGGGAGCTGGGTTACACGAATGACCGCGACTGCGACCTGTGGCTGTTCGTCGCGTACATCCGCCACATGGGCGATCGCGCCAAACCCGCGGCCGCCGCGCTGGCCGACCGGCTCGTGAAGGATGCGGCCGGGCACGTGCCGTCATGGGGCTACCGCCTCCTGGCCGAGCAACCGGATGCCGCGGTGCCGGTGTTGACCAAGGCCTTGGCCGAGGGCACACCCAAGGCCCGTGCCAGAGTGGCCGCGGCACTGGGCCGGATGGGCCCCGCGGCAAGGGGGGCTGTCAAAGCGCTCGAGGCGGCGGCGAAGGATCCGGACCCGGTCGTTCGCCATGCGGCCGCCCGGAGCCTCGATCAGATCCGGTGATCGCGGGCGGCCGCGAGGCATGGCAGTGCCAGACCGTCCCGTCGCCGGCGTCAACCCGAGGTGTGTTCAGTGGTCCGTCCATTAATCTACACGCCTGTGCCGGCGGGGCGCAACAACAGAACCGAAATGTGCTGGCAAAGCCGAGTCCGTCCTATACACTTTCGGGAGGCCACGGCGTCGGGCACCCCATGGAGGGACCGCAAGCCGTCTTGGGCAGACCGCCTGTTGGGGGTTCGGGGCCGATGAACAAAATGTGAGAATGCGTATGCTCAATAGGAAGGATGTGGCCCTGGTGCGGAAGTTGGCTCGCGGCGTGGCGGAGATCGCCGCGCTGCCGGTGCACGAGGAGAAGCGAGCGCTGTGGCGCCGGCTCAACGCCCGCAAGCCGGGGCGTCCCATGGTGATGATCGACCAGGTCTGCTGGAACGAGCTGAACGCCGGCGGGGAGCTGACCCTGCGCTGCGCCGATGCCGATTGCCGCGGGTATGAGGAATACCTGCGGCGCACGCTTTACCAGTGGGAGCATTTCCCCGTGGACATGGTGGTGGAGCCCTTGGTGCGGGTGCCCAAGGCGGTCCACAACACCGGCTTCGGCATCTACGTCGTGGAACAAGTCGCCGTGACGGATCCCACCAGCGAGGTCCTGAGCCACAGGTACGAGAACCAGTTCCAGAACGAAGAGGACTTGGCAAAGATCCACGCGCCGCAGATCAGCCATGATGCATCCGAGACCGAGCGGCGTCTGGCCGTCGCCCACGAGCTTTTCGACGGCTTGCTCGAGGTGCTGCCGTGGGGCGTCGATCCGTACCTGTCGCTGTGGGACCCCATCGCCACCTGGATGGGCGTCGAGAACGCCCTCTATGCCTTGGTGGACAGGCCCGGCTTCATCCATCGGCTGCTGACCCGTTTGACGAACGGCTACCTGAGCATGCTCGACCAGTTGGAGCAACAGGGGCTGCTGTGCGAACCCCAGAGCCTGATCCACTGCACGGGCGCCTATACCGACGATCTGCCCGCGCCCGGGTACGACCCCCGGAAACCGCGTACGAAGGACCTCTGGATGTTCGGCCTGGCGCAGATGTTCGCCGCCGTCTCGCCCGCCATGTTCAGGGAATTCGAGGTGGAGTACACCTGTCGCATCTGCGCCCGTTTCGGCCTGGTGTACTACGGCTGTTGCGATCCGCTCGACGGCAAGATGGCCGAAGTGCGCATGATCCCAAACGTGCGCAAGGTTTCCATGAGTCCCTGGGTCAACCAGGAGCGCGGCGCGGCGGAGATCGGCGAGGGCTACGTCTTCTCCCGCAAGCCCAGCCCGGCCTTCCTGGCGACGGCCCCCTTCCGCCCAGAGCAGGTGCGGGCGGATCTGGTCGCCACCCGGAGGACTTGCGAAAAGCGCGGGTGCCCGCTGGAGTTCATTCTGAAGGACATCAGCACGGTGCGCTACGAGCCGGAGCGCCTTTCGGAGTGGGCCCGCATCGCCATGCAGGTCGTCGGCGGGTGAGGCATCCTCTGGACGATGGAGGAGGAAGTCGAACTGTTGCCGCGCCAGGGCGAGAACAGGATTGCCCGGCCACGCGAGACCGACTAGACTCGCGGCAGCCCTGAGCCCATGGCGTTTCATCGGCCGAGAGTGGGTCCATTCCCGGGAGGTAGACGATGCGTGGGAACCTGACGCGACGCCTGTTGCTGAAGACGGCGGCAGCCTCGGCCGGTGCCGCGCTGGCCCTGCCGACGATCGTGCCTTCTTCAGTGTTCGGGGCCGCGGCCCCCAGCAACCGCGTGGCGCTCGGACACATCGGTGTGGGCGGCCAAGGCGGCGGGTTGCTCGGCGGATTCCTTGGCCTGCTGCAAGGGCAGAGCATCGCCATCTGCGATCCAGTCCGAGAGCGCCGGGAGAGCCAGGCGGCGCCGAGGTCGTCCTCTGGTCGCCCGCCGTTTCTCGCTGCCTGAGCAAAGACTGGCCCGACTCGGTGGCCAAGGGGTTCCTCCAGCGCAAAGCGCCGTAGAGGCAGAGAAAAGGAGCCATTCTTCTGTTTGCTTGACGGCGGGGGGCGGGCTGTGCCGCTGGCCCGACCCCCCTCTTGGGCGTTGCACCACGCCGCCGTCAACGCACAAGCCCGGCCGCCTGCGCCCGCCACGGTGTCTGACCCGCTTGGGAATCCACACCATGCAGCAGGCGCTACGGCTCGGGTGGTGACTGGCCAAGGCTAGGGCCACACCCAAGCCATGATCCGGCAGCAACCTTGCCAACTCCGGCCCTCTTGTGGTACTCTGTTGCCCGTCCGGACGCTTTAGGGCGACAAGGAAAGGTGTGTCTGTGACTTCGCCTAGACCGTCAATCAATGAGGTTGATTTCTGTGCGCAAGTCGCTTCCTCGGTCAATGTTCTAGTAGACCAGAATCCGACCGCCTTCCTGCCATTCCACGAAGCGCGGATTGAGGGCTATGGAACCGGCGCGGGCCGTCGCAAGCGCAAGGACCTTCGCTTCCGCGACCTGAACGGGAAGCTGGTGCTTTGCGGCGAAGTGAAGTTGCCGGGGCCGCCCGACGGCCGTTCGCCGTATGATGACGGATTGCGCGAGGACGCTTACCTCAAGGCCAGCAGAGAGGGAATCCCTTTTTACTTCACCTGGAACGTCAACATTTTCGTTCTCTGGGACCGCAGCCTGTGGGATCGCCCGCTGTTGGAACAGCGCGTCTGGGAACGGCGGCTGGCCCGCACCCTTGCGAGTCCCGAAGATGTAGCCCACGAAGACAACCTCAATTTCATCAAGACGCATTTTCTGCCCGACCTGCTGCGGGGCCTGGCGGACATCATCACCGGCCGCCGGCGCGAGTGGCTGCCCCCGGACGATATCTTCATCCACTCTCTTGAAAGCCGCCTGGATTGGGCCGTCCAACTGGCAGGTAGATACATCCTCCAGCGGACCCATCAGGACAGGGCTCTTGGCCAGCGCGTCCAGCACTGGATGCGTGAGCAAAACCGCCGCTTCCTTCGCAAACCGGATGAGGAATGGATCAAGGCCGTGGACAACATGGCCAAGACCCTGGCTTACGTTTGGGCGAACCGGCTGATCTTCTACAAGGCCCTGCGCGCCCGATTCCCTGACCTGCCGCGCCTGGAACTCCGGGCATCGGTGAAAGACCCCGCCGAGGCGCTGGCGGCGTTCAACCGCTTCTTTCAGCGGGCCGTGGAGCGAAGCGGCGACTATGAGCCGCTCCTGATGCCCGACGCGAAGGACTGGGCTACCGGGCTGGTCTTCCAGGCGCCGGGCGCCCTCGACGCCTGGCGAGGACTCTTGCGCGGCATCGAGAAGGTTGACTTCCGCGAAGTCCCGTCCGACGTGGTGGGGCGCATTTTCCTGAAGCTCATCGGCCCGGAGGAGCGTCACCGCTACGGCCAGCATTTCACCGGCGATGACCCGGTGGACCTCATCAACGTGTTCTGCATCCGAAAGGCGGCCGATGTGATCCTGGACCCGGCGTGCGGGTCGGGCAGTTTCCTTGTCCGCGCGTACTATCGCAAGCACCACCTGGACCCGACTCGGCCCCACCTGAAACTGATCGGCGATCTCTTTGGCTGCGACATCGCTCGGTATCCGGCCCACCTGGCGACGCTGAACCTGGCGGCCCGCGAGATCAACGAAGAGGCAAACTACCCGCGCATCGCCCGACGGAACTTCTTCGACTTCGCGCCGCCGCAACCGTTCTGTCACATTCCCGCTGCCGCAAAGCCGAACGAGCCGATCCCGGTCCCATTGCCCCCGCTGGACGCCGTTGTCGGCAACCCGCCTTACGTCCGCCAAGAGAACATCGAGATGATCGACAAGGCCCGCATTGGGCCGATGGCCAGTGCCGCGTGGCCCGATCTGCGCCTGACCGGCCGAAGCGACCTTCACTGTTACTTCTGGCCCGCGGCAACTCGGCTATTGAAGCCCCACGGTTATTTCGGCTTCCTGACAAGTTCCTCATGGCTTGATGTGGAGTACGGCTTTGCCCTCCAAGGATGGGTGCTACGGCATTTCCGCATCCTGGCCGTCATGGAAAGCGCCGCCGAGCCTTGGTTTGAGGACGCCCGCGTCAAGACCTGCATCGCGATCCTGCAACGGTGCGATGACGAGGCGCAGCGCATGGCTAACCATGTTCGCTTCGTCCGCTTCAGCCGCCCGCTTGCGGAGATCATCGGGATTCCGCCGGCGCCGGAGAGCCAAGATGCCCGGCAGGAAGCCCTTGAGCGCCTGCACGACCGCATCCTGAGCGCCGATGCCGACTGCCAAGACCAAGATTTGCGAATCATCATCAAGACGCAGAAAGACTTATGGGCCGATGGCGTTCGGGCCGGGAAGGTCCTGCGTGATGTCGACACGGCCGAGACCCCGGATGAATCGGAAGACCGCGAAGAGGCAGAAGCGCCGGAAGTCGCCGCGATGAACCACATTCAAGGCGCGACCGATGCGTACCGCGCCGGCAAGTGGGGCCGCTACGTCCGTGCCCCTGACCTATACTTTGACATCATGCGCCGTTTCGGCCGCCGGTTTGTCGCCCTGGGCGAGATTGTCACGATTCGCCGGGGCATTACAAGCGGCTGCGATGCCTTCTTCATGCCGAAGGACATCACCGCGAGGGTGCTGAAAGTCCACAAGACCGACCGCGACTTCCGCCGGCACGCGGGCGGCGCGCCCCGGAAGGATGTCGAATCGGGCAAGTTGAGGATCGTTGAGGACGGCGCAGGTGTGGCGCATCCCATCGAGGCCAAGTACCTGGCCCCCGAAGTCCACAGCCTGATGAAGGTGGACCGGCCGGTAGTCCGTGCCGCCGACCTGGACCGCGTGGTCCTTCTGGTGGGCGAGCCGATGGACAACCTTGAGACGAAGGCCCCCTGGGTTTGGCGCTATCTGCGGTACGGGAAGACGGCGACGTTTGAGTCTAGCAAGTCCGGGGCCATGCCAGTGCCGAAACGCTCAACGTGCGCCGCCCGCGATCCGTGGTACAATCTGACAGGACTGGTACGGCCGGGGATCGCGTTCTGGCCGATGGCCCAACAGTACCGACACATCATTGCGGCCAACCCTGACCGGCTGATCTGCAATCACAATCTCTTCGACCTGGCCCCGGCCAACCTGTCGGCAGTGGAGTGCAAGGCGCTTGTGGCGGTTCTGAACTCAACCCTTGTCGGCCTGTTCAAGACGTTCTACGGCCGCTTCGCGGGAACTGAAGGCAACCTCAAAACCGAAGTGGTGGACGTGAACCTTCTGGAAGTGCCGGACCCGCGCGGCGTGTCGCCAGCCGTGGCCAAGCGCTTGGCCGACGCCTTGGAAAGCATGGGCAAACGCGACGTGGGCCGGCTGATCGAAGAGCAGTTGATGGACTGCCACACGCTCGACCGTGCCCGGCGCATCGCAGCCGGGCCATTGGTCTTGTCTGACGAGTTACGCCAACCTGACCGGCGCGCCTTGGATGATGCCGTACTTGAACTACTTGGGGTGTCCGATCCGAAAGAACGCGACACCCTCATCGGGCGGCTCTACGAAGCGACCGCCCGGCATTTCCGCGACATCCGAGTAGTCGAAATCGAGAAGATGGAACAGCGGGCCAAGTCAGACAGCAAACGGTTCAGCGTTCACGACCTGGCAGCGGACATTTGGGACGCGGCTGACCTTGAGGACGCAACGCCCTTGGCCGAGTGGATCGGGCAACGGCCGGAGTCGGATACCCTGGCGAGCATTCCCGAAGAGCGACCGGCAATCCTATCGCCCTCCCCGATGTTCGATCCCAACACCGTTTACTTTGGGAAGGATCGCCGCGTCCTAGTGAACTGCCCATCACGCGGGCAAGCGGAACTTGTCGCCCGCCTGGCCAATCTCGGCATCAGCGGCGAAGTGAAGATACCCGCCCGTCTGGACCCGTGCTTCAAGTTGCTGGCCCGTGCTGATGAGCGATTTGAGAAGGCCCGCGCCCGTTTCAAGGAACTTGCCGAAAACCGGACGGGCGATGAGCGCGTTCAGGGGCAACTGGTGGAACTTCTGGAACGCTGGTTTGTGCTGGGCCGTGAAGTTCCCAAGGCTGGCGAGCCGCCCGAAGCGGAACCGGAAACGCAGGATGCCGACGCGGAAGGCTGATCATCCCCCAGGACAGACCTCATGGGGGCCTTTCCCTGCCTTGCTCCTGCTGCCCCGCCCCGACACGGGCGCTTGCAGAATCAGGGACGCTTCCCTATTTCGGGCCGTCCCGCCGGAAGACGGCACCGTGGCTCCATCATACCTCTCTTGTACGAGTTTGTCCATGCCTGCAGGGCAGCATCTGCCATGAACGGGGTCGGGCGATCCCATCGAAGTGATGCCCCAATAGCCGAATCGCCGTGACCGATTCCTCAGGGGCCGCGTGCTTCATGGGGCTTTCCGGTAGCCGGCGATCTCCTCTTCCGAACAGTCGCGGGGCCGGGACTTCCCCAGCACCACGGGGCGCAGGCGATCCGTCGGGATCGTCACCCCCTCGATCCGGTTGGACGATTCCGCGCTCTGGATGATGGCCTGCTCGCGGAGCACCTCCATGACCTCCGGCTTCTGCCGAATCCAGAGATCCTGCTTGCCCTTGGCCTCCACGCAGTCGCCCAGCAGCCAGCCGGTACTCACCGGGATGGATGTGGCAGCCAGTTGGTCCAGGCGCAGGGTCAACATCACGCACCTCCTTTTGATGCCAGTAGCCTAATAGTAGCTGGCCTTTCGCAGGCTTTGAGTCTACCGGATGTGGAGGGGGAGTGCAAGTCGAGGGAAGAAGGATGAGCAAAGAAAGACGGCCCGGCATGTCGATGAGAGCGTTGCGA
>Ga0315286_10004929_pt1 | contig 12834 bp, 7 predicted proteins | sample YL17G10_0_MG_FD_205038 | JGI IMG/M metagenome (GOLD analysis project Ga0315286, IMG submission 205038) | Sediment microbial communities from Yellowstone Lake, YNP, Wyoming, USA - YL17G10_0 | ecosystem: Environmental > Aquatic > Freshwater > Lake > Sediment | place: USA: Wyoming | collected... | reverse complement strand
TGGTCTTTGCGTGGCCCCCCGTGTGAGGGCGGAGCCTTTTTCAGGTTGCCGTCACGAATGCTCTCGCCGGCATTTCATAGGCACTCGACCGTCAGTCCTCCGTCGGTCCTCGCTTGGCGTTGCGGGGCATCAGAACCCGCGTTTTATTCCGTTTAGAGGTGGGCCGCCTTCTTACATCAACAAGGCCGCGCCAATGTGCATCACGTTGTACGCCAGCGCGCACCACAGGGCCACGCACCGGGCTTTCTTGAGACCACGCACCGTCATCGGCACCAGCCCGCGGTGACATCGCAGGTCGGCGTTGACGGTCTCGCTGGTCGAGGCCCGCTGCTTATAGATTTCCTTGCCTTCGGCGCTGCCCATCCGTTCCTTCCAGGCCCGGACGGCGTCGCTGTCGCCCGGCCGAGGCTCCAGTTCCCGGCCGCACTCGCCGTGGCCCGCCCTCCGAGCCGCTTCTTCCGGCCGCTTCTTCAACTCCGGCAACTCGGCGATCGCCTGCTCCAGGCGGGCCTCTCGCTCCCGCGCCGCTCGCCGGCGGGCCGCCGGCCGGCGCGAACCCACCGCCGCCGCATGCTCGGGATCATCCGCCTGGCGACGCAGTTCCTCCACGTGCCGGCGGGCCTGCTCCAACAACTCCCCGAGCCGCGCTTCCCGCCGGAAACTGCCGGCGCCGGCGCTGGCCCGCACCCGAACGCCGTCCTGGCTGATCCGCTTCACCTTCACCAGCTTCTTGTCGACCAACGCGGCAACCCTCCGGACCTCGTGCGTCTCAGGCACCCACTCGTCCGGGCATCGGCAGACCATCTGCACCTGCCAACGGTTCGGCTTCCGCAACCGCACCTTCGGCCCGACTTCACGGTCCCCTTCGATCTCGTGATTGTTCATGGCCACAGTTTTCCTGTGCACCGCAGACTCTTGGCACACCCATTAGCACTCCGCGGCGAGAAAACGGACGCACGAAGCCCGGAAATGTGGTATACTCCGCCACGAAGTGTGCTGGTGCGGGCCGACTTCCCGATGAGCCGTCCTCGTTTCCCCGGCCCCTGGAACGTGCGGGGGGCGCCCATTCGAGAGGACACGACATGCGAACCGCTCGGTCCACCTTTGTCGGCCGGGGGGCCGCAGCAGGCGCGGCGATCGTGATGGCTTGCCTGGCGTTCGGCGCCGGCGAGGCGCCGGCCGCCACCCGTTTCGCCGTCGTCGGCGACCTGGGGTCCACGGTGCCGACGGCCGCCAGCCCCGTCGGCCCGATCGTGACCGCCGTCGCCGACCGGGTCAAGGCCGGCGACCCCGACTGCATCATCACGGTCGGCGACAACTGCCACGACGCCGGGGGCGGCGCGCCCTACGGCTACTTCGACATCGATGTGGGCCAATATTTCCACGAGTTCATCGGCGGCTACGCCGGCACGTACGGCGCGGGCGCGCCGACGAACCGGTTCTGGCCCGCCCTCGGGAACCACGACTACGCCGACGGGCTCTCGTACTACCAGGCCTTCTTCCCGGCGCTGGGCAACAAGCGCTACTACGATTTCGCGCAGGGCGCCGCCCACTTCTTCATCCTCAACGGCGACGAGCCCGGCGGTTCGTCGCCGACGTCGGCGCAGGGCCTGTGGCTCCAAGGCGCCCTGGCCGCGTCGACGTCGCCCTGGAACTTCGTGTTCATCCACTATCCGCCGTACACCTCCAGCAACCGCCACCCGCCCTCGACCGAGTGGCGCTGGAACTACAAGGCGTGGGGCGCCGACGCGGTGTTCAGCGGCCACGTCCACGCCTACGAGCGCCTGGTCGAGAACGGCCTCACCTACTTCACCACGGGCCCGGCCGGCGAAACCCTGGCGACCGGGCACAGCAACCCCATGGACCCGGGGAGCCGCTTCTTTTACAACGGCGACCACGGCGCCATCCAGGTTGAGGTCGACGGCACCCGCGCGACCTTCCAGTACGTGACGCAGACGGGCCAGGTGCTCGACGCCTCCACCCAGGCCGTGGCGCCCAACCCGTGGGCGTCTGCCGCCGGCGGCTCCTACAACGCGCCGGGCAACTGGACGCGCGGCCGTTCGGTCAGCGCGCCCGACGCGGTGGCCGACCTCCTCGGGCCCGTCGGCGGCGCCATCACGGTAGACGCGCCGGTGACGCTCGGCCGGCTGAACCTTTACTCGCCCGGCGGGTGCACGGTGAGCGGGCCCGCCGCCGTCCGCCTCGAGACGACCGGCGGCGCAGGCGCCATGCTGAGCGCCCAGGGCGGCAGCCAGGCACTCTCTGCGCCGCTGGTGCTGGCCGCCAGCGCCACCTTCGAGGTGCTCGACCACTCGCTCACGCTGTCCGCCGGCCTGGACGATGCCGCGGGCTTGGCCATCACCAAGACCGGCGCGGGCGCTTTGACCCTCAGCGGCACGCAGACCTACGGCCCGGGCGCCTTGTTCAGCATCCTGGACGGGACCGTCTTTCTGGACACCGACGCCGGAGCGAGCGCCGCCAACCTCTCGGTCTTTGTGACCGACGCCGTGCTGAGCTTCGGCAGCGACCAGCATCTCGATACGCTGACCATCGGCGACGGCGGCGCATTCGTGTTCGCCGGCGCCTATGTCGTGGTGCTGAACCACCTGGTGATCGGCGGGGTGGACTTCGGACCCACGACGCTGACGCCCGAGCCGGCGACGCTCGCGCTGCTGGCCGTGGGCGCGGTGGGCCTGTGGCGGCGGCGCCGGCGGAAGTACCCCGCGCCGGCGGTGACTCTCTTACGGCAGGTGGGCCGGCGCAGGGGCGTCTGCTTCAGAAGGCGGCCTCAGTCGCGGAACAGCCGCCGGGCGAAGTCATGCAGGTGCTTCCGCCACACCTGCCACTCGTGCGTGCCGTCAACCTCGAACCAGACGTGGCGGATGCCCGCCTTCTCGAGCTTCTCGTGGAAGTCCGTCCGCCCCGCGGGATTCTCCTGCCGCCCCCAGCCGAGCCAGAGCAGGCGCCACTGGGCGTTGGCCTTGGCGGCATCGGCCAGCGCGCCGCCCAAGGACGTGGCCGGGTCGAAGTTTCTCTCCACGCCGCTGAGGCCGCCGATGGCGCTGAACAGGTCCGGGTGCTTGAGCCCCACGCGCAGCGCCTGCATCGCCCCCATCGACAGCCCCGCGACCGCGCGGTGGGTGCGGTCGGCGAGCGTGCGGTAGCGCGCGTCCACCAGCGGCACCAAGTCTGTGACCACCACGTCGCCAAAATCCTGCGCCCGGTCGGTCCTTCCGGCGCGCCGCCGGCGGCCCGCGTGGCGTACCCGTTGTCCATCACCACCAGCATGGGCAGCGCCTGGCGTGCGGCCAGGAGATTGTCGAGGATGAAGTTCACGCGGCCCTGGGTCGACCACGCCCGCTCGCTCTCGCCGGCGCCGTGCTGGAGATAGAGCACGGGGTAGCGCCGCCCCGGCTCGCGGTCATAGTCCGGCGGCGTGTAGACAAACACGCGGCGGGGCTGGCCCGTCACCTTGGAGTGATACCAGAGCGCGCGGACCTCGCCGTGCGGCACGTCCTTGGCGTCGTAGAAGTCCAGCTTCGGGTCGGGCACCTCCAGGCCGCTCGTCTCCTGGGCCCAGCCGAAGAACGTCTCGCTGCTGGGATCGTTGCAGCGGAGGCCGTCGATCACAAGCTCGTAGTAGTGGAAGCCGGGCCGCACGGGCGGGAGGGTCGCGCTCCACATGCCGCCGCCGTCGCGCTGCATGTCGTACGGGCCGCGTCCGAGGCCGTTGTCGTCGCCGCGCGGCGCGACCTGGACTTTCTGCGCGTCGGGGGCCTTGACGCGGAAGGTCACGCCCAGGTCAGGGTAGATCTTCGGGAACTCGCGCCCGGGCACGTTGCTCGGCGCCGGCTTTCCTTCGGCGGCCAGGGCGAGCGTCGCCATGCCGCCGACGATACACCAAACCACCAGCATGACTTCGGCTCTGATCATGGGAGAGCTCCTATTGCTGCAACGCCACGGCACCTCATGCGCGGTGGGTCTCCTGACCCACCGCGCGGCAATTGCCCGGGCGGCGAGATAACGCCGGTGCGCGGCGGGTCGGGAGACCCGCCGCGCGTGGTAGCACTATTCCATCACCACTTCGTAGTACAGCGCCTTGTCTTTCGCCCCGTCGATGGTGAACCGGCCGTTCTCGACGAGCAGCGTCCGGTCGGTGCGGCGGCCGTCGTGGTCGAGCACGTTCACCGCCGTCACCTTGCGGCCGGAGAGCGTGAGCGTGGCCTTGACGGGCTCCAGCAGGATCGGCCCCTTGCCGTTGTCGATCGTCTTGGAGTCGATGACGAAGAACTTGAAGCCGCTGTTCGAGTTCCGCGCCACGGCACACACCAGCGCGCTTTTGGCGGTGGCCAGCGTGGCGCCCTTCTCGAGCGCCGTCAGGAAGATGGAGGCGTAGGGGCTGGCCACGGCGATCGTGACGTCGCCGAGCGCCAGCGTCTTGCCCTCGGCGAAGCCCACCACGGCCTTCGTGCCCGGCGTGTTCACGGTGAACCAGCCCTGCCCGGCGGTGTCCCACACGAGCTGCTTCGTGGCGGAGACGATGGCGGCGCCTTGGCGATACTTCGTCATATCGGGGAACGTGGAGAGCTGCGACTTGTCGGTGAACTCGACGACCACGCGCCCGGCGGCCAGCGCCTCCGCCGGCACGCTGCCGCCGAAGCTCTTGACGTCGCCCTGCTGGACCACCTTGTCGGAGAAGCTGAAGTTGCCCGCGGCCAGTTCCTCCAGGCTCACGCGCCGCGACGAGATGACCTCCGACTCCTTCACGTCGCCGCGGAGGACCATCCGCGCCAGCGCCGGGTACTGGCCCAGTTGCGTGGGCACGTCGGCCTCCCACACGCCCCACGGCGGCCAGCCGACCCGGTCGCTGAACAGCCGGGCCGCCGATTGCGACTGGAACTCGTACGACGCGTCCCAGCCCTGGAGGCCCATGCCGTAGGCCGCGATGATGGCCGGGCCCTCGGCGCTATAGAGAGATGGATAAACCGTGATCCACTCGCTGAAGCCGAACGGGCGGTCGGCGACCTGCTGAAGCCCGGTCGAGAAGTAGCCGCTGCCCGGCTTGGCGAGCATCGAGTCGAACAGGCCGCCGCCGGAATAATTGTGCCGGTCGATGTAGCCCACGAGGTAGTCGGACCGCAGGTTGTAGTAGTGCGGCACCATCGACGGCGCCTGCCACGGAGACCCGCACAGCGGCCCCTTGTAGCCGGCGTCGCGGATCGCCTTCACAAACCGGCCGTAGAACTTGTTCTGAAGCTCGTGGAAGTGCTGGGCGGCATCGAGCAAGCGTTGGCGCGCGCCGCCCTTCTGGCCGGGCAGGTGATCGTCGCCGAAGAACCAGGGGTTCGTTTGCGGCACAGTATTCCGCGCCGCCAGGCTCTCGCCGGCCCCGAGGGCGTCGCCCCACGCCTTCTTCAGGCCGTCCTCCGAGCCGTACTTCGCCTTGAGCCAGTCGCTGAAACGCCCGGTGAAGAGCTTCTTGTAGGTCGGGCAGGCATTGAACGCATTCTCGGAGGTATAGAAGAAGATATCGTCCTCATTCTGAAGCTCGATGAACGAGAGCGCGGGCTCTTCGGCGTACGCCAGGCCCGTGTGGGGGTTCTTGTGCTTCAGGAGGTTCACAACCATCTCGATCATCAGGTCCTGCACATCCTCGGCGAAGTTGATGAAGGCGTAGGTGTTGCCCTTGAGGTTCTTCTCGATCTCGTCGTACGCGACCAGGCGGGCGCGGTTGCCGGGGCCGGGGTAGAAACTGTACGTGTGCGACCAGCCGAAGTAGACGCCGTTTGCCTTGAGCTGCGCGGCGAAATAGTCGAGCCGGTCGAGGCCGTCCGGGGTCATCTTCGTCGCGTCGTCCAGGTCGCCGATGCCCATCTTGTTCTTCGGGTAGGAGAACTTGTGCAGGCGCACGCCGCTCGCGCCGTACTTGGCGTACCGCGCGGCCGTGAACTCGGCCGCCTTCTTCTCCGGGGCGCAGCCCCCGCCGTACGAGAGGTTGACGCCCCAGAACTTCACGGGCGTGCCGTCCTCGAACTGGAACCGGTCGCCGACCATCCGCACGCCGCCGCGCTTGCCGGCGGGCTTATCGAGCCAGTCATTCATGCTGATGACCGAGGGAACCGGGTCGGCCGACGGCGCGAACGCGAACCAGTCCGGGCCGGCGAGCGTCTTGCTGTACCGGTCCACGTCTTCCTGTTTCGCCACCAGCGCCGCCTCGGCGGGCAGCGTCACCGTGATCGTGGTGCTGCGCGTGCCCTGCTTGAACACGTCGGAAGCCAGCATGATGCGCATGTCGCCGTCGAACGAGATGGGGCACGGCGGGTCCAGCGCGATCGCGACGTCGCCGGCCTTCTCGGTGCTGAGCACGGCCTTGGCGGTCACGGGCTTCGCCGCGCGCCCGAACGGCAGGTTCACGGTGCTTTCCTGGCCGTCGGTGTGCGACAGGACAATCTTGCCCTGGGCGAACGGCTTGTTCACGCTCAGGGTGGCGATGACCATAGTGATGGGCACGTCCTTGGCCGCCGCCAGCTCGTAGCGGAACGACACCTGCCGGGGCGAGCTCTTCCAGGCCTCGAACTTGATGTCGATGACCTCGCCGGAGGCCTTGTTGACCACGAAAGGCGCCGTGGTCGTGAGGCGGTCGCCGGTGCCCTTGTCCTTGTCCTTGGCGCTCACGCCCACCCACGCCCACTTCGGCCCCCAGCCCCCGAGGCCCATCCGGAAGACGGGCGCGTCATCCTTGACAAATCCGAACTCCAGCGAGTTCTGCGGCGAGATGACCGCCGTCCACGGTTCGGCCGCCATGGCGGCGCCCGCGAAGAGCAGCACGCCTGCCGCCAGCGCGCAGAAGAGGAGTGACTTTGCCTGGGAATGATAACCTCGCATGCCGTACTCCTTCGCAGAATGTGCCGGTAGTTCCCCAGTATCTGACGTTGTGGCGCCAATCACGGCAGCGGGTTCCGCCGGTTCCACGCCATGACCGCGCGGTACTTGGGCTGGTCCTTCTCGGTCTCTTCCATGTACTCCGTCAGCCCCCAGGAGCCCCACTTGCTCCACTTGCCCGTGGAGGAGAAGACGCCGAAGAGGTCCCCGCCGGCGGCCTTCCAGCCATCAAGATACCTGGTATAGATCTCGCCCATCCGCGGGTGGCGGTTGGCCGCCTGGAAGAGCCGGGTCATCGCCTCGTTGTTCTCGCCCCCGCCGACGCCCACCAGGTGCTGGCCGCCCTCGTAGGCCATGAGCTTGAGGCCATACTTGTCGGCCACCTTCTTCTGGGTCTCGATCCACTTCAGGCTCTCGGGCAGGGCCTTCTTCTCCACGTGGTCCAGAAGCTGGTCCAGCGTCCACCCGGCCACGGCATCGGCCGTGAGGGCCTTGGCATCGTTGGACTTCGCGGGCACGCAGAGCGTGACGTACGGGGCGATCGCCAGGGCGTCGGCGTGCTTGGCGGTGTCCTTGTAGCCCAGGAGGAGCCCGTCGGTCCAGTAAGCGCCCGCGGCCGCCTGCCAGGCCAGCACGCGCACCAGACGATCGCGCCCGCCGAAGACCTCCTCCCAGAGGGCGAAGATCTCGACCGACCGCTGGGCGTAGTACATCGCGCCGCCTTCCCACGGCCTCTCCCTGGGACCCAGGCCCAGTTCCCTGGCCTTCGCCTGGGCGTAACGGGTTTGCTCGAAGATGCCGTTCCAGACCTCGTTCGAGTACTCGACGTGCACGCGCAGCGACGGATCGAGCGTGGCCTTCACCTTCTCGGCGAACTTCCGCACGTAGTCGTCCGTGGCGAGGTGCGGCATGCAGAACCACGGGTTCACCTTCAGCCGGTTGCACAGGTCCACCATCGCCTCGACGGGCACGCCCTTCTCGGTGAAGTTGCAGGACTCGGGCGTGGGGCGGTCCTCCCAGGCGGCCTGCTTGGACCCGTTGGTGTGCATGAAATCCATGAATCGGAATGTGTTGAAGCTGCGCCATCGCTCGAGGAAAACCGGGTTGAACGGGTCCTGCTTGTGCGTCTTCTCGAAGCCGGGCATCAGGAGGCGGATGTGGCGGACGTAGTTGCCGGGGCCGGTCTTGCGGAGCGAGAGGAAGACGCCGCCCCTGGCGCCGTCGATCTCAACAACGATGCGACCGGGCTCGCGCGACACGATGCGCTTCGCGCCGGAGAGCTCGATCGCGCCCTCGCCGTCGTAGAGGCAGACGTACTCGCCGCTCGGCGCGTGGCCGCCGGTCAGCACGGGCGTCTCGGCCCAGCCGTCGGGCTCGAGCCGCTTGACCCAGCCGCTCGAGTCGCGCTCGAGCTTGGGGCCGCCGCCCCACTCCTCGCCCTTCTTCTGGCTGATCCACTGGCGCGAGAGCCGGAAGACGTCGACGAAGGGAAACTCCGTGCCCCAGTCGGCCGGACCGGCCAGGTTGATCCCCAGGCGGCTCTTCGCCGGGGCCACGTCGGGCGCGGCCGACAGTGCGGCAGCCGAGGCGGCCGGCGCCGGGGCGCCCGCCTCCGCCGCCAGCAGCGTGGAACCGAGCAGGCATCCGATCACGCACCCCATCGCGAGATTCCGCATCCCGTTCCCCTTGTCGCTCGACGTGCCTTCTATCCGGCGAACCCCGCGAAGACGCGCCGGGCGTACTCGACGCTGCGGCGATGGGCCTCGACCGCGTTCATCGTCTTGGGGCTACCCTGCTCCACCGCCTGCTCGACAACCAGGTGCGGCTTGAGGCCGAGGCCCGCCAGGTGCTTCGCCAGGGCCGGATAGTCGATGTCGCCGTCCTCCAGGCTCTCGGTCCACGTGCCCTTGACCGACTGGCGCAGGTGCAGCTCCGTGACGCGCGGGCCGTAGAGCTTCACAACGTCGAACAGGGCCACGGCCGAGTTGCCCGAGCCGCGGTAGATCCAGTGGGCGTCGAGGCACAGCGTCACGACCTTGGGATCGGTGCCGACCATCATGTGGTGGAACTCGCGCGCGGCATTCCGCAGCTCCGCATCGTGGTTGTGGTACGAGAGGACGAGACCGAGGGCGGCGAGCTTGCGGCCCAGCGTGTTGAGGGCCTCGGCCTGGGTCACAAGCTGGGCGTCGCTCTTGGCTTCGTTGCCGCCCCAGCGGATCGGGTTGGGGTTGGTGACGATGATCCGCGTGCCGCACTTCCTGGCCCGCTCGGCAATCGCGAGGACCTGCTCGATGCTCTTCTCGGCGCCGGCCGCCTCGTGGAGGCTGCTGTTGACGTATAGCGATCTCATCTCCAGGTGGTGTTTCTCGAGTAGGGGGGCCAGCCGGTCGACGTCGCCGGTCGACGCGGCCAGCGGCTCGTAGCCGTTGAGCCCGCAGGACGCCACCTCGCCGAGGCCGGCGTCGAGCGACGCGCCGAAGTCGCGGCCTTCGCGCTGATAGAACGTTCCCCACGGATACTGATTGGTTGCCAGGTGCAGCACGGTTCGTGCCTCCTCTGCCAGGGTCCGGGCCGCCGGCCAGGCCGCGCACGCGGCAGCCCCGGCCAGGCCCAGGTTCGCGAGAAACCGGCGGCGCGATAGCGCGCCGCCCGAGGTGACGCCCGCCTCTTCACAGCACGCAAGGACAGGCGTCTTCGGCTTACGGGAATGGCCCGGCATCGCTTGCCTCCTTTGTGGCGGTCCTGCCAGCAGGCGGGCCTGATTGTACCTTCGCCGCCGCCGCACTGCCAGCATCTTGGCCCTACAGCGCCACTTTGAGCGGCGGGCGAAGAACCTCGCTGTGGCCGTTGCCTTTCAACGTTTCCACCGCGAGACCCTTCGCTGCGCTCAGGGTGACGGCCTGCATTGGAGCGCGTCAGCGCGAGAGCGTTTCTCTTGGCGTTGCGGGTCGGCCCGTCGTTGCCGTTAGCCCCGGATGGGGCGCAAGATGGTAGCCCAGGGCGCAAGCCCTTGGAATGCGCCCCGCCGATCTCCCTTCTTGCGTTATCTCTAGCCCCGGCAGGGGCGTAAGACCTGGCGTGGCCTTCTTACGCCCCTGCCGGGGCTACAACAAGGATCAAGAATCGGGGCGTGCCTCTGTGCACCCACGGCTTACGCCGTGGGCTACCATCTTGCGCCCCATCCGGGGCTGAAACAACAACGAAAGGCCGTATCCCTCGGCCGCAAGCCGCAAGGTAGCGCTGTCGTTCTGAACAGGTACGGGCCTCTCGCCACGGCGCGTCTGCGACCTGACCCATCGCGCAAAGGTTCGAGTGGCGCTCTAATAGTAGCGGGCCTTGGGCCTGGCGGGCCATGATTGTTCTGTATCGAAGCCGGCGAAGACGCTACAAAGGAGTGCCGAGCGACCGTCGAGCCCCGGGAGGAACCCATGCTCACACGGCGCGAGTTTCTGGCCGACCGGGCCCGGTTCCTCGACGTCCAGGCTGAGTTCGGCGATATCAAGGTCCCCAACCATGAAGCCGCCGAGAGGACCCGCCAGGCCATCGACGGCGCTCTCAAGGACCTGGCGTCGCTTGGCGCGCAGGGCGCGCCGCCTGGCCCCGTGCGCGGTGGGTCTCCTGACCCACCGCGCTGGAATTGCTCCACACGGGCCAGAAGACGCACGCACGCGGCGGGTCAGGAGACCCGCCGCGCCCAGTGGCGCTGGAGTGGTAGGACGCGCGGCCCTGTACGGGAGCCTGCAATCATGGATAACATAGAGCTATCTCGGCGCGAATTGATGCGGCGGGCCGGGCTTGGCGCGCTCGCGCTGGCCGCCTGCTCGACACCGGCCGTCACACTCGGGCCCGGATGCCGGCGGCCCGCCCCCGGCGGAGAGGGACCCATGCCTCCTGACCTCGCGCAACTGAGCGACCACCTGCTGGTATACCGCGGGCCGATCAACGTCGGCATCGTGCGCGACGGCGACAAGGCCCTGCTCATCGACTGCGGCGACGGCCGCGTGGCCGGGGCGCTGGGGCCCATCGGCGTCACGTCCGTGGACCAGGTGGTCTTCACCCACCATCACCGGGACCAGGCCTGCGGCGCGTGGGGCTTGGCCTCGCGGGGCGCCCGCCTTGGCGTGCCCGCCCCCGAGCGCCCGTACTTCGACAACGTTGCCGCCTACTGGAACGATCCGAAGAGCCGGTGGCACCTGTACAACCTTCACCCGCATCACCTGATGCTGGCCGAGCCGGTGCGCGTGGACGCGGCCTTCGCCGCCGGCGACACCTTCGAGTGGGGCCCGGCCGCCTTTCGCGTCCTTTCCACCCCGGGCCACACCGACGGCTCCGTCAGCTACGCCGTCGACGTCGACGGCCGGCGGACCGTTTTCTGCGGCGACGCCATCGCGGGCGAGGGCCAGGTGTGGGACGTCCACTCGCTCCAGAAGGGCACGCAGACGACCGACTATCACGGCTTTCTGGGCGCGCGGCCGCAACTGGTGGAGAGCCTGGGGCGGATCAAGGCGGCCGGCGCGGCGGCGCTCGTTCCGTCGCATGGCCATATCATGACCGACCCGCCCGCGGCGATCGACGCCCTCGTGGCGGCCCTCGACCAGTGCTACGACAAGTACGTGGCCATCTCGGCGCTGCGGCACTACTTTCCGAACCTCTTCGCCGCGTATGCCGGCCGCAAGGACCACATGCCCATCCGCAAAGGGAAGGCCCTGCCGGGCTGCCTGCGCCACTTCGGCACCACGTGGATGCTCGTCTCCAAGGACAAGGCGGCCTTCGTGATGGACTGCGGCGGCGCCGACGCCGTCAAGCAGATCAAGAGCCGCCTGGCCGCCGGCGAGATTCGGAGCGTCGAGGGGCTCTGGATCACCCACTACCACGACGACCACGTGGACGGCATCCCCGATTTCCAGAAGGCTTTCGACTGCCCGTGCATCACCGACCGGTCGGTGGCGGCGGTCATCACCGATCCGCCGGCGTGGCGGCTCCCGTGCAACTCGCCGCACAAGGCCCGCGTGGACCGCGCCACGGCCGACGGCGAGTCGTGGCCGTGGCACGAGTTCAAGATGACGGCGTACCCCTTCCCCGGCCAGACGCTGTACCACGCGGGCCTGCTCGTCGAAGGCGAGGGCCTGCGGATGTTCTTCGCCGGCGACTCCTTCACGATGGCCGGCATCGACGACTACTGCGCGGCCAACCGCAACTGGCTCGGGCGCGGCGTGGGGTTCGACCGCTGCATCGCCCTCATGGATGAGCTCAAGCCTACGCATATCTTCAACCCGCACGTCGACGAGGCGTTCGACTTCACGAGCCAGGAGTGCCGATTCATGCGCGACAACCTGGCCGAGCGCGAGAAGCTGTACGGCCGGCTCGTCCCGTGGGAGCACGCCAACTACGGCATGGATGAGCCGTGGGTCCGCTGCCACCCGTACGAGCAGCAGGCCGCCCCCGGCGGCGAGGCGACCTTCGACGTGGTGGTCACCAACCATTCGGCGGCCGCCCGCCCCTTCGCCTGCCGGGCGGTGCTTCCGCGGGCGTGGAAGCCCGAGCTTGCCGAGAGCGCGGCGCGTGAACCGGCGTCCGCGGGCCTCGTCACCCCGTGGGGCCGCGGCCAGGCGCCGGCGAAGAGCGAGGGGCGGGCGCGAGTGTCTCTCCGCGTCCCCGAGCAGGGCCGCGGCGGCCGGTACGTCATTCCGGTGGACCTCACGTATGGCGACCGCGACCTGCCGCAGTTCACGGAAGCGATCGTCACGCTCTGACCGCAAGAAAGGACTGTCTCCTTTGCAGCGTGGAGGAATGGCGCTGTGACATCGAGATTCCATCGCCTCATCGCCTGGACGCTTCTGCCGGCCTGCCTGGCCGCCCTGTCGGCCGTCCCCGCCCCGGCCCAGCCCGCGCCGCCGGTCCAACTGGCCGCCAAGGCCGACCCCGAGAACTGCCTTTACACCGCCACGCTCG
>Ga0315286_10004928_pt1 | contig 12834 bp, 12 predicted proteins | sample YL17G10_0_MG_FD_205038 | JGI IMG/M metagenome (GOLD analysis project Ga0315286, IMG submission 205038) | Sediment microbial communities from Yellowstone Lake, YNP, Wyoming, USA - YL17G10_0 | ecosystem: Environmental > Aquatic > Freshwater > Lake > Sediment | place: USA: Wyoming | collected... | reverse complement strand
GCGCCGATCTGCTGGTACTTGACGACTGGGGGCTCAAGGGCTTCAGCACCGAGCAGCAGCACGATCTGCTGGAAATCCTTGAAGACCGCCATGGCCTGCGTTCCACTCTGATCACCAGCCAACTGCCGGTGGACCACTGGCATGAGTTGATCACTAACTCCACCGTCGCCGATGCCATCTGCGATCGGCTCGTCCACAACGGCTACCGCATCACACTAAAAGGAGAATCTATGCGAAAATTAAAAAACCAATTGACTTAGAAGAAAGACTTTGAGAACTGAGAAAAACCAGCGTCGCTTCGCTCCGACAAAAACCGGCCGCCTTGCTCCGGAATGGGTGGCCGCCTTCCTTCGGAATCAGTGGCCGGAATCACCGGAATACGCACGAATCATCGACAGCATGACCGACTGCTCGGACCCGGCAAAAATATAACCGATGTGGCTATGCTTTTGGATCTCGGAACGCAGGGCTTTTTCTAAGGTCCGGCCGTCGTACTTTTCGATATCGGAAAACTCGTCAATGATGATCACCAGTTTTTGGCCCTTTTTCGCAGATAGACTCTCGGCATGGGCCATGCCTTCGATCAGGGCCGACAGGGCGTCTTTGTCGCCAACGGCCAATTCCAGACCGGCGCTAAGGTTCCCGTCCGGGTCTATGGTCACCTTGGGCCGCAGCCTTTGAAACCCGGCAAATATTTTAAGCAGCCGATCCGTATTGGTCTCGAGGGACTTGGCCGTGAGGCTTGTTATGGCGCTGGCAAAGGTGCGCAAGTCGGGGTATGCATTCAAATCGATGTATGCGCAAGCCGTGCCGTTGCGGGTCAAGGTTTGCATAAAATTATGCAGAAGGCAGGTTTTACCGAATCGCCGCGGGGACACCAGGAACACGCGGGCGTTGCTTTCCATTTCCCGCTGCAGCTCTTTGATTTCTTCCTCGCGGTCGGCAAAGTAAGACCCGCTCACAATGCCACCGTATTTGAAGGGGTTTTGCATGATAGTCCTTTGGTGATACGCTTATGACGGTTCGATAAAAACGAATCGCAAAAAACGTACTACGGGAGACCGTCGATGTCCACTGAGTTTCCCTCAAAGAAGCAGGCACGTTCGAGCGCAAAGTTTCAATGCACGATCTGATTCGGGTGGACATCCTGCTGCTGGGCACTAATTAGTGCCCATCCATAAACGGCGTCTTTCGGCCCATGCCGGCGTTCTCGCTCTTCGCAATCCTCGGCGTAGCCTCACTACGCCTGCGGTTGCGAAATCGCTGCGGCCTTGGCCTGAACCGAAATCCACCATTTCTGGATGGACACTATCTACGGAGCCGCTTTCCAGGCCGGTACGGCCTTGCCCTGGGCATCCCTCCGGTACGGCAGCCATACCAATCCGAAGAACTCCTGAGTGATGCCGGCGGGGGTCGGTGCGATCAGGACTTCCTGGAGCGTTTCTGTGCCCGGGTCGAACGCCGACTCGATCTGGGCGATGTCCGCCTGCAGCGCCTGGTCCAATTCCGTCATCTGGGCTTTGACCGCTTCGGCTGATTCCTGCGCCCGGGCGGTGTCCATGCTTTCCTTTTGCAGGCGGCCGGCCGATTTCATGGCGGTCCCCAGACGCCCGGCCGAGGTGGCGCTGACGGCCTTGCGGCCGAGGAAGGCGCCCAGGATGGCCGTCCCGAAGGAGATGGCGGTTTCCACCTTCTTGGCGGTAAGCTGTTCCTTTTCCCGCGTCATGGCCTGCTCCGCCCGCATCAGCCGGTCCTTCAGTGTGGTGAACTTGCCGGCGTAACGGCCTCGCAGCTTTTCCACCTCGAGGTCGCGCTGCTCCCGACCGGCCTGGGACAGCCGGGCGACGAACTCGGCCTTGGATTCCTCCGGCCGCGAGGTAAGACCGAAGCGCGCCGAGCGCATCAGCCGCAGGCTGCAGTTCTGGCGCACCCAGCGCACCAGGTCCTTGCGCCACGTGTCATAGGACTTGACCTTCTTCGCCTCCGCCGGAAGCTCGGCGAAGACGGCACCGGGAGCGGGTTTGGCCGCGAGTTCGGCCGGGTTTAAGGTGAGGGCGATGGCCTGGTCCCAGGCGAGCGCGACCGGGCCTTCAGCCGGTGCTGCTGCGAAGGCCATCTTCCGGGAGAGGTCCACCTGCTGCTTGGCGTTGGTGTAGTGGATGTCCAGGCTGGCAGCTACCGCCGGGAAATATTCGATTCCCGGCGCGTCTTCGGAAGCCGGAAGGTAATAGGCGGTTATCCCCGGCGGCAAGAGCGGCGGCTGGGGTTCCCCGGCCGCACTCGCAGCGGGTGCCGGCCGCACTGGCGGCTGCAATGTCGCAGGTGCGGGCGCTGCCGGTGATGTGACGGCCGCTCCGGCGGCCGTCAGGGCTTTGATGTGCTCACGCGTCATGGGGCCGCGCAGATAGGACAGGGTCCAGCGGGTCTGGAAGGTGACCGGCGCATTTTCGTGGACGTTGTTCATGAGGAAGACGCGTTTGCCTAAGCCCGCCAGAATTCTCTCCATGCGGCCGCGATCGAAGCTGCCGCCGCCGGCGGCCCCCTCTAGTCCGGCCATCACCCGCTGCTTGTCGCCCTCGGTCTGCAGGCGGCCGATGAACCAGGTGCCGGTGTTGGCGAGCCCCTTGTAGTCGAGGTCCACCGGGTTCTGGGTGGCCAGCACCACCCCCAGCCCGTAGGCGCGGGCCTGCTTGAGCAGGGTCAGCAGGGGCTGTTTGGACGGCGGGTTGCTGACCGGCGGGAAATAGCCGAAGATCTCGTCCATGTACAGGACGGCCCGCAGGCTGGAGGTGCCGGGCTGGGTCCGGACCCAGGCCAGGATTTCATTCAGCAGTCTGGAGACGAAGAACATGCGCTCGGCCTCGCCGAGGTGGCTGATGGTGAAGATGGAGGCCCGGGGGCGGCCTTCGGCCGTGAACAGCAGGCGTCCGATATCCATCGGCTCGCCCTCCAGCCAGGCCTCGAAACCGGGGGCGGCCAGCAGGTTGTTGAATCGCATGGCGAGCTGGAAGCGTTCCTTGGACGGGTAAAAGGAGTCGAGGTCCATGACCCCCACGCGGGCAAAGGGCGGCTCCTGGATGGCGCGCACCAGGCCCGGCAGGTCCAGCCCCTTGCCCTGGGACCAGGCCGCGTTGAACAGGTTGGCGACGAGGATGTGCTCACGGCTGCTGATGGGGTCGGCTTCGATCCCCGCGAGAGCGAGCAGAGAGGTGGTGGTGCTCTGGACGCGCTCCCGCACCAGGTCGCGGTCTTCCATGACGGCCGCGGGCGGCGGAGCGAAGCTGCCCAGGGCGTTCACCGGCAGGCCCGACCGGCTGCCCGGCGTGTAGACGGCCAGTTCTGCGGCCGCCCTCAGGCGGGCGATGCGCTCCGGCCCCTGGCCCCAGTCGGCGAGCCCCTTGCGCCAGACCTCGGCCTGCTTGGCGGCGAACTGCGGCCGCGTGAGGCCGGCCGCCACGGCCTCCTGCTCGTCCACCCAGGGCAGGAAGTCCTCCCCGGCCAGATTCGGGAAGGTGAGCAGCAGGTTGGGCAGATCGCCCTTGGGGTCGATGGCGATCACCGGGATGTTGTCGATCAGCGCCTCCTCCAGCAGGCCGAGCGCCAGGCCGGTCTTGCCGCTGCCGGTCATGCCGATGATGACGGCGTGGGTGGTCAGGTCCTTGGAGTCATACAGGATTAGTTCCTCTCCGAGCTTTCCGGAGTTCATGTCGAATGCCTTGCCCAGGTAAAAAACGCCGAGCTTTTCGTAATCCGTCATGGAGCCCCTCCTTTCGCGATGCTTTGTGTCCGGTGTCATCAGTAGGGGATTCATAATCGGTGCGGTTGCGGAAGTCAACGACCACCCGCTGCGCGGGGTTTTGGAAGCGGAGCCGATTGGTTGATGGGGGAGCATTTCCAAAAGCTGATGGCTTTGTAAATAGTCCAATTTCGGCGTTGCGCTTCATCTCGTTGTCGCTGCGGCGTACTGGAAGTACGCCTCACTCCACGAGATTCGCGCGCCTTGAACTTGGCCTCTTTACAAAGCCATCGATTCGGATGACTTCCAATGAAGTCGCCTTTTTCAGTCCTGTGGGAGCGGCATCTTGCCGCGATGATCGTGGCTGGAAGCCACTCCCACAAGAACGGCACTTTATTACTGAGTAGGATGGCGCCGCGCGCCATAACCTGCTTTTTACGAGTTCATCAAAGCCGCGCAACGCAGGATCACGGCCTGAGGTGCTGTTTTTCAACAGACTGCTAAACGAAGATCAGCCTGGCCAGGGCGGTGAGGGCGATGATGGCGCCAAGAATGTCTGTCATGTCCATGGTCATGTGCTCGCGTGGGAAGTTGATCCGGTTGGCTCAATTCTCTGCAAATGGGTAATGCAAGATTCGTGCAATGCACGGAAGATAAAATTTATAACGTGATTTCAATGCGTTCTTGACTTGGCGGCGGGCGGGTGGAGGAAGACTGTGGAAAACGGGTTATAGAATTGTGGTCGGCTGAAACCACTGACGGTGGAAAAGACGGTAAAGCCGGTCGGAAACGTGTCCCGGGTTTGAAATTTCCGGAGCATCTGCTATCATGCCGCATTCGCTTCGCACGGGCCTGATCACCGCACCGGCGGCGGCACGGCCAAGACCGATGTCGTGGCCCGCCGCCGCCGGAAAAATGTGGACAGACCCGAGGCGGACAACCGGTCGCTCGCGCAGGACCCGCAGGAGGCTCGCTGTGTTTGAAATCAAGGAAATCCTGGAACTGGCCATCCGGCTGGAGAAAAACGGCGAGGCCACCTACCGCAAGGCCATGGCGTCGTCCTCCGATGAGTCCATAAACGCGCTGCTCCAGTGGATGGCGGACGAAGAGGTCAGCCACCGGGAGTGGTTTGCGGCTCTGAAATCAGACCTCGACCACGGGGTGAAGAACCCCTTTATCGAGGAAATGGGTCGGCAGGTGTTCAAGGATATAGTCGGCGGGCAGAGCTTCTCTCTCAAGGAAGTGGACTTCTCGAAGGTGAGCAGCACGCATGAGCTCATCTGCATTTTCATCGAGTTCGAGCAGGACACCGTCCTGTTCTACGAGCTGATCGCACCCTTCATCGAGGACGAGGAAACGCGCGGGCACCTGCAACGGGTCATCGCGGAGGAAAATCGCCACATCGACCGGCTACGGGAATTCAAGGAAGCGGGGGTTGCGGCCCGCTAGCCCGCGGATTCATCCCGCCGCCGTCGTGCGGGCGCGGCCTGGGGCGTCAGTCGCTCATCTGCGGGGATTCGCGCTCTTTCAGGTCCGAGAGGATCGCCGCGATGCGCTCTTGGGCTTCGGCTGCATCCGACGGGGCCACTGCCTCCATGTGCTCGATCACCTCCCTCAGGAATGTGGCCCCACGCTGCGGCAGGTTGTTGAAGACGCGCAGCTGGATTTTGGCGCTGAAGCCCTTGAAGGCCTTGGCGAGGTCCATGGTGCCGATCTCCCGCAGACAGTGCTGGATTTCCTCGTCGTTGAGTCGGCCCATGGTGGCGTTCAGTCCGTCCGGCCGGTCGGGGGAGGGGTTGGCGCGTTCGAGGCCCCTAAGGAAGGATTCCATGTCGCCCGGAGAAGAGTCGGTGAATTCCGCCGCGTAAAGCTGCGCGCCCTCCTCGCCGAAAAACGAGAGCAGCAGTTCCGTCAGGCGCTTCGGGCTGAGGCCGTTCTGGATGCCCATCAGTCCCTCCAGGATGACACAGCGTTCCAGGAGGTCCTTGCCGCGGTAACCCCCCGCGAGGATATAGAGCTCCAGGATCTCGCGCACGGCTTGGGGCTTCTCGCCGTCGACGATCAGCTCCAGCCCCTTCTTGAGGAAGTAGTTCGGACACTGTTCCATGTAATCCACCAACGACATCAGCCCGAGGTTTCTGGCCTTTTTAGCGAGGGTGATCACCTCGCCCACCAGCCCCAGGCACTGTCGCTTGTCCTCATCGCTGCACCTGATTTTGCGGGAGAATACCCAGCCGTAGTCCATTCTGATTTTCTCCGGCGTGCGGCCTGTTTCGGCACACGTGGCCGCCCGGCCTGCACGGTGTCCTGAGCACTGTCTCGCGTGGAGGCTTCACGGCACCATTCCAGATTAAATTATCGGCCGTTTTGCGTGAAAACTTGAGGACATCATTTCCGTGGGCGGGTCGATCGCCGGGCGAGAATCGACGCGGCCCAAGCCCGGCGACGGCTGAGGAGCGCGAGCAGGGCGGCTGAGGCGCCGACGGCGCTGGCCAGCACGGCCAGAGCCCCCGGGTCCATTCCGGCGGCCGCGGTGGTGAGGAAGCACCCGCCCCCGCCCCCGCCGCCGCCACTGCTGGGTGCCGGGGCGGGTGATGCGGTCTGGAAGGACCGGTCGGGGCCGTAGCTTGTCCCGGAGGTGTTGGCCGCCACCAAACGGTAGTGGTAGGCCATGTCGGGCGAAAGGTCGCTGATTGTTTCATTGACCGATATGTCGAACTGGGCGCTCCTAAAGGGGGTTGCTGAGCCATAGGCGGTAGTCGTACCATATTCGAAGTAATAGATAACGCTGGTGTCGTTTGGAACGATCGTACCGTGTATCAAAGCTGAATTAGATTCGACTGGGTTAGCCAAAGCAGTAATAGCCTTGGGCAAGGAGTCGCTTCCGATGTATTGTAAGTCAAGCAGCACGCTGGTCGACCCCACCGCGACTGTACGTGTGACAGGGATTGTGATCGTGGACCCCGAAAATGTCACCTCGTAAGTGGCGGCAGTGGTGATGGGGATGGCATAGCCGCCGCTGTCGGCGGTGACAGCGTAGTAAGTCCCCTGGTCCGGTTCCACCGTCACGCCGCCGATGCCCTCGCCGGGGTCGTACTGGTCGTTGGCGTTGCTGTCGACCCAGACGGTGCCGACCAGGAAGTGGTTGTAGTGGTCCGCGGCCCCCGTATCCGCATAGCATAGATTGCCGGTGATCACCTGGGGGCCGACATGGGTGGCCGGGTTGGATTCGGCGACAACGGCGTAGCCCACATTGGTGTAGTTGCCGCTGACCGACATTATTGCGTTGCGGTGGCCGGGCGGGTCCTGGGTCCCATCGGTCCCCGGACCCCAGTCGATGTTGAATCCCGCATGGCCGTAGACCGTGTGCTCGGAGTATGAAAACACGATGCCGGCGGCCGAGGTGTATTCGAATCCAGCCGCATCGATGCGGCTAAATTGCCCGGTATGGTTCTGTTGGTCGATGCTGATGAGATAATCCGAGTGGGCTTTGGCCGCGTTGTAAAGCCTTGCATCGAATGCTGCCGGCGGTTTCGCCGGAATCGCCGCGAATTCGTTCTGGAGAACGGTGGTGTCGACATGCCAGAACCTCCGCGCGGCCGCAATGTCCGGGTCGTCCTCCGTGGCGAGCCACGCCCCCTCCAGGGCGGGGTTGGCCCGGGCGCGGTTCATGAGCCACAGCATCTGCTGCTCGTTGTCGTCCGGGTGCAGGTTGTCGCCGGTCTTGTGATAGGTCCACTCGGTCAGAGCGGACGGCGCCATCCAGCGCAACACCGTTGCCGAACTGGGGGCCTCGGACACGTCCCGCTCGATCGTGGGCGGGTCGGGTTCAGGGATCCGGTCGTAGCGGCCCCGGAAGAGTTCGGGTGAGGCGAAGGCAAAGGGGATGGACAGAACCGCCGTCAGCGTGAGCGCAACGCCGAAGCTAGAGAACCGTTTTCGCACGGAAGAACCTCGTCATATGAAGCCGAAAAGGCTTAAAATTTCGTCAATATGGCAAACACCGGCGCAAGGCAAGATGCTTGTTTATGGATATCGGCTGGTCTTATTTGGAACTTAAGAGCTGTCAGTCCGCCGGCCGCCCAGACTGGTGAGCCCCAGGGAGAGTACGATCAGAAGCAGTGCTACCAGCTCGGTGGCCGTCACGGGCTCGCCCAGGATCAGGGCGCTGCTGAAGACGCCGATCACCGGGATGCCCAAGGTGCTCAGTGCGGCGACATTGGCCGGGAATATTTGCACGACCATGAAAAACGCCCAATGGCAGAAGATGGTCGGCAGCGCGACCACGAAAATCAGGGCAGCGATGGCCCTCCAGGAGACCGTGGTGATCGCGGTGGCCGGATCGATTAGGATCGCGCCCAAGACGATGGGTATCCCCCCGATCAGAAACTGCCAGCCCATGACCAGTGTTCCGGGCATGTGCCATTTGAAAAATTTGACCAGCACCGTTCCGGCCCCCCAGCAGGCGGCGGCGCCCAACATCATCAGGGCTCCCAGCGGCGCTGCGCCGACCGCTTGCATGTCGGGACCCAGCAGCAGCGCCAGCCCCGTGGACCCGATACCGAGGGCCCACAACCGGGCGGAGGTGATGTGCTCTTTCAGCAGCAGGCGGCTGAGAAGGATCGCCCACAGGGGCATGGTGAAGGCGATGATCACGGCCCGCCCGGCGTGCAGCATGGAGATGCCGTAGGCGGAGAGGATGTGCCAGCCGGTGATGTTGATCAGGGACGTGATGATGAGCGGCTTGAGATCCCCGGCCGGCACCCGCAGGGCGGCCCCGCCGGCGCGGGCGAGCGCCAATAGGGCGGCCCCGGCGGCCGCGAGACAGATGGCCCGGAAGGTCCAGGGGCGGATCTCGCCCAGGACGATCTTCATGGCCGGCCAGGCCAGACCCCAGAAAAGGCTGAGCAGGGCGAGAAGCACAATGCCCTTCAGGAGACTTGCCGGTCTATGGTGTGGCGAAGGTTGCATCCAAACCGGTCGTCATCCGATCGTCAGCACTTCGCTAATCTGGCGTGTGGGTGACACATCGGTGAAATTGGGGATATCCGCGCGCAGGATGCCGCCGGAGGCCGCACCGCCCTTCTCATAGCCGTCGGCCGAGTCGAAATAGAGGTTGCCGATGCAGACGTACGGCGCCGGCTGGCCGCCGCCGCCGGAGATGCCTCGCAGGACTTCCGTCCGCAGGAGGCCGAAGGGCTTCATATGCTTTTCCACGAGGGCCATGTGCGTCGTGCGGTAGTATTCCAGATCGAAACGGCTGCCTTTCTGGTTCGGGTACATCACACTCACTTTGTACATGCCAATCTCCTTTCGGGGGCACTCCATGTTCGGCCGGCCCGCCGCGCCGGCCCGCTTTCAGTCTTCAGCCTTCAGTCTATCTACCTGAGTAGTGGCCCGGCCGCTTTGGGCCTCCCGGATGCGGTGGCGTCCGCCTCCCGCCCGGATGAAGTAAGCGTCCTGCTCGAAATCAAGCCGGTCGGCCAGCTTCAGCAGCGCCCGGTCCGAGAACTTGATGCGTTCGCCCGCGTCGGTCAGGTAGAGGCCGTCGTTTTCAATCCAGAGGCGACCGGTTTCGAGCGGAAGGCGCCGCTGCGTGTTCAGGACGAGAGTGATCTCCTCCCCGATCTGCACGTCGACGACGAACAGGGCGGTGTCCTCGTAGGGGAAATACACCTTTTCGACAAAGTGATCGCGCTGCTGGCTAACGTAGTAGCCGCCTTCGTCCCGGCGGATGGCGGCGTTAAAGTAGTCGATGATGCGCCGGTTCTGGAAGGGGCCGGACGCGTTGCGCCAGCGGCCGTTGCGGTCGAGTCGGAACACGGCCTTTTCGCGCGGGATGACGATCTCGGTCGGTGTATCGGTCATAGGCTGCTGCGGGCAGGCCGTCAGTAACGGCCCTGTTTGCGGGGTTTGCGCCACAGGGTTTTGCCCATGTCTTCAATGTAGCTCACCGCCTGGAAGACGGCGTTCAGACTGATGGGGGGCAGTTCACGGTCCTGGTCGCGACAGTCGCTGAACCGCTGGTCTGACACCTGCGCGAGCCCCCTGCGGCGGCAGACGATGAAGGCCACTGCATCGGCTTCGAGGTCGATCCGGTTGAGGTCCAGGTCCTTGCGGTCCACCCACCAGGCGTCGCTGTCGATGCCCAGGTGCCCGCAGAAAATGCGGCCCAGCTCGAGCACCAGGGTAGCGTACTTTTTCTCCAGGCTCAGGCCGGCGTCGACGAGGACGAGATAGCGGGTGGTGGCCTCGAGTTCCAGGCCCGCGTATTTTTTCCGGACCGAGGCCGTGATGCGGACCACCCTTTCGGCGGCGGCGTTCAGGGGCGGCACCTCGCGCACGGCGATGTGCTGAATGCCGCAGTTGTGCAGTGTAGCATCGTAGATTCGGGCAGACAGGCGGTCCCCTGTCTCGAGCGGTCGCAGGGCGCCCTCGGTGATCGGATACCCCTCGGTGTCCTTGAGATCGAAGACGAAGAGCACCGGCGACATCGGGGCCAGGATGAGGATCGGCCGGGCGCCCGGCTTCAGCCGTCGCCGGTACTTTCGGGACCAGGTTCGGCCCGTGGCGACGTGGGTGGCGGCGGGGTTCTGCAGGTAGATGAGAAACCCGTTGAACGGCGAATAGGCCGGGAAACGTGCGACGAATTCGAGCAGTTCGAGGAACTCGCGGCACCCGCGCCAGCGGGCACTCAGACGGAAAAGCTCGTCGAGCGCGCCGGTGCCCGCGTCAAGGTCCGGGTGGGGGTCCTCACCGGGGCTGCCCGGACCGGGGGTATCGGAAGCCTGAAACAATTTGAGCTGTTCGGACATCTGCCTGCATCACTCCATGCGGCGGCCGCAGCGGCCGGAGCCGCTAGCACGCCCCCTTACCGGTTCCGGGAACCCTTCGGAAAACGTCTCCGCCCTTTCCGGCTACTGGAGTCATAATCCGAAAATCATTGCGGAGTCAAGGTGATCGCCGGAATTGACAAGGACCGCGTCAATGATAACCATAGTGCCTTCCAAAAATGACGGTGATGACGCGTGCGCCTCACACCTGCCACAAGGAGACTGAAAAATGATCGGCAAGAAACTCAATGATGCGATGAACGAACAGATCAAGAACGAATTGGAATCCTACTACATCTATCTGTCCATGGCTGCCTGGCTGCACTCCAAGGCCCTGGACGGGATGGGGCACTGGATGCGCGTGCAGGCCCATGAGGAGATGCTCCATGCCATGAAGTTTTTCAATCACCTCATCGACCGCGGCGGGAAGGTCGCCCTGAAGGACCTCAAGCAGCTCAAGAGCGAGTGGAAGTCGCCGCTCGAAGTGTTCCAGGACGCCTTCGAACACGAGAAGTTCATTTCCAAGAAGATCAACGACCTGATGTCGAGCGCGCGCCAGGAAAAAGAGTTCGCCTCCGAGCCCCTGCTGGCCTGGTTCACCGACGAGCAGATCGAGGAAGAGTCCAATGCGAGCAAAATCACCGAGCAGCTGGAAATGGTCGGGGCCGACAAGTCCGGGCTGCTGATGCTGGACCGTGAGTTGGCGGCGCGGGCCTATCCCCCGGGCAGCCCCCTCAACCCCGTGGCGGCGCCGGCCGCTTAGAAGCCCGGCGCGGCCTCAGGGCACGATGATGCGGGAACCTGCGCCCTGAATGATCGATGGCTGCTTTTCTTCCTGCATCTTCTTGGCCTCTTCCATGAGTCGTTCCATGGAGGCCTGCATGGCCTCCGGGAAGCGCTTGAACGCCTGGGGAAGGTCTTTGGCCGTGATTACGTTCTGAATCGGCAGGGGGCCGTGCGGCGTGTAGACGCTGGTCTGGCCGACGAAAATGGGATGGCGCTCTTTGTCCGGGGATCCGTCGGTCTTGACGGGGGAAAACCGCTTGACCGAGCCGAGCTTGAGGTCCGTGAACGATTCCTCGAGGTAAAGGTTGGATCGATCGAGATTGAAGTTGAGGGTGTCTTGCGTTTCTTCAGCCATTGGCAGGTGCCTCCACGCGCATCGGGCGGCGCGATGGCCGCCCGGTCAGTGGGGGGCACCGTAGCAGATTGGCATTCAATAGGCAACAGGGCTTCGGCCAAGCCGGGGCTGTTCATTGGCGCACGGCCTTAGGGTCGTGCACCGCCGACGTCCGTCCACCGGATGGCCGTCTCACCCAAACCAACAGTTTTGAAACCAGGAGGAAACGTCATGGCAAAGCGAGTGGTGATCGACGCCGATGAGTGCGTGGGATGTCAGACCTGCGTGGAGCTGTGCCCGGATGTGTTCACGTTCAACGACGCTTCGGAGAAGGCGGAGGTTGTCAAGGAAGAAGGCGGGCCTGAGGACTGCATCGAAGAGGCCATGAGCTCCTGCCCGGTGGAATGCATCAAGTGGGAGGAGTAGGGAGTTATCCCTTACGAATATAATTCTTTGCCAAGATGGACAGAATTTAAAGTTTCGATGTCAAATGGTAGTCTAAATCCGAAGCACGAAAATCGAAATCCGAAACAAACCAGAATGACCCATAATGCAAACAGCCGCTCCAGGGTGCGGGCAAGCGAGTTTTTATCATTTTGCATTGGGTGATTTGAAGTTGTTTCGGATTTCGTGCTTCGAATTTCGGATTTGGTTCCGGCTGGTCCGCGGTGGGGTTTGTCGGGTTTGTTGAGCCTCACGTCCCCGCATCCGGGCTACGAACGTCATCCCTTGTCAACCCCAGCATCACACGCATCGTGGCGGCGGAGATCAGGCTGCCCAGGGTCAGGCAGCCGGCGCCGATGAAGTACCCCGGGACCGTGAGGCCGAGGGCGGCAAACCCGGTCCCGGCGATGGTCGCGAGCAGGGCGGCATGGCCCGTGAGGACCGCGAAGGGTTTCTTTAGCCAGGCCGCCATCCCTTCGCTCTGGGCGCGGATGGCCACGACCAGTGGAAACAGCACCAGGGCGGCGGCCGTTTTCCGCACCAGGACCAGGTCATCCGGGTGCAGGTTCTGCAGCTGGACGTAGTAGAGTTCGGCGAGCCCCGGCAGAATGAACGTGAGCGGCAGCAGACCCATGACCAGGCCGGCCGCCAGCGCGAAGCGCAGCGTGCGGCGCTGGAACGGTGCGGTCGCTGGAAACGCC
>Ga0315286_10004927_pt1 | contig 12836 bp, 19 predicted proteins | sample YL17G10_0_MG_FD_205038 | JGI IMG/M metagenome (GOLD analysis project Ga0315286, IMG submission 205038) | Sediment microbial communities from Yellowstone Lake, YNP, Wyoming, USA - YL17G10_0 | ecosystem: Environmental > Aquatic > Freshwater > Lake > Sediment | place: USA: Wyoming | collected... | reverse complement strand
TGAATCCATCCGAAAGCGGGCCGCTTGTAGCCGTGCAGCACCAGCTCGTCCTTGCGTAGCATCTGAACGTTGTGGCAGATGCCGCAGGTCCCGATACTGTCGTTCTCGCTGTAGCCCTTCATCGCCTTCTTCTGCGCATCCTTGGCGGCGATGCCCTCGCTGTCGATGAACGCCTGCGCCTTCTTATCGATGTCCGTCTTGTAGAGCCGCGTCCAGAGCGACGGAGACGGCCCTTCGAGGTCGATGACCTCACCCTTGGGTGAGGTGAGCCGCGAGACCTCGACGCCGCGCCGAACCGCCGACAGCTTGAACGTCACTGCGGTGAAGTTGACGCCTTCGAAATGAGGGTTCGGACCTTCTTCGACCTTTGGTTTCCCTAGCGGCGCAACGTAGACCTGCCCGGCCACCGGATTCGGCGGATCTTTCTGCTGAATGACGCCGTCGAGCAGCAAGGCGAGGAACGCCTTACTGGTTTTGTCGATTTCCTGCTGTGAAGGCGCTTCCGTGCGCTTGGCGGAGGCGTGAACGTTGTACTCGCCGATTTTCGGCCCGTAGGAGTAGCTGAAGCTCGCGCTCGACACCGAGTAGCCGGTGAGGTTGACCCACGAGAGGCCGTGCGCCACCATGAAATCCTGCTCCGCCTGTCGGTTGTGCTTCGGCGTCAGCGGCCCTTCCTTCATCGGCATCGCGCCGACGGTGATGTCCAGCTTCCAACCGGGGTCAATGATGTTGAGAGCGTCCACCACCCCGCGAATCACGTAGTCGCCAACCTTGATTTTCTTGGCGAACTTCTTGATGAAGCCGATGTCCTGCTGAGTCGCCTCGTCGAAGCGAGAGAAGCCCACTCGGTTCGAGGTGACGCCCGCCAGCCTTTTGAGTCGATCGAGATCCATAGGGGCGTTGTGTCGGTGGGAGGTGCTGTTGTCAACCAGACGCGGCGACCTTCTGACCGAACTTCTCATCCTCGTCGTCGTCGTCCGCATCCGCCTTCGTGGAGTGAACCACGTCGGGCAGGTGGTTCGGCGGGGAGTAGCTCGTGTAGAACTTCAACAGGCCCTCGCCCGTGTTCTCGATGTTGTGGTTCGTCCCCGGAGGCACCACGAGCACGTCGCCTTCGCCGAACGGCTTCTTCTTGCCGTCGTAGATGGTCGTGCCGGAGCCCTTGACGCAGAAGAAGACCTGCTCGACGTTCTTGTGCGTCTCAGCGCCAACTTCCCCGTCAGGCGGAATGGACATCACCGTGAACTGCACCAGCTTCCCGGTGTAGATGACGCGTCGAAAGTCCGTGTTCTTGAGCGCGGTCGCGCGAAGGTTTGCGAGGAACGGCTTGTCCTTCGACAACGCCGCTTCCGTCAGACAATCCTTCAAGGCGGCGAGCTTGTGATGGATGAGGGGGTTCACGTCTCTTCCCCGTCCAACGGCGGCTCATCGGGTCCGTGGTAGATGAACGTGCGAATGTCCTTGTTGCGCATCTTGTGATCCTTCTGCGCAGCCAACGCCTCTTTTGCAGTCCGGTAGCGTCCGATGAGAAAGAGCTGGTCGCCCGGCTCCTCGTAGTCATCGAGGCCGACGAGGTTGTACCCGGTTTTCGGCGTCAGCTCGCGCGCCTGTGAGGACATCGAGTCAAATGAATTCGGCATCGGAGCCTCTCAGAGACAAGTGAAGAACTCGCGAACAGGCGGCGGACACGGAAGAGGATCTCCGGCGGGCTTCTTCAAATCTCGTTTGTAGAAGTGCTCAGACATGCCGAGCGCGTAGTCTTGAATGACGCGCTTGTTGTCTTCCACCACGCGCCTCTGAACGTCAGTCGGCGGCTTGTAGATGTCGTGGCACCATTCGGCGTGCGTGTGCTGAAGCGGAGTGCGGAGCTGAATCTCCTTTTGGAGACCGTCCTTGTCCTTGATGATGGCGTGGAACGAACGATAGCCCCAGCCCTCGGGGCCGCCTTGTGAGCGCTCGACGTAGTCATCGGACTCGACGACAGTGAACTCCTTCTTCAGCGCGGCGATGCTGTTGATGAGCGTATCGATGTCCGGAGCGACAACTCGACAGCCCGTCAGGTCTTGAAGGGTATCGACCGTCGGGTACTTCGTCGGCTTGCCCTTCTTCTCCGACTCCTCAAGCTTGCGAACAATCTTGCCGAGGGCGCTCTTCAGCTTCTTGGTGCGGCCGGGCTCGACCTTCGCCTCTCGCGGCATGACGCGCGCAAGGGTCGAGACCAACGCGTCTTTGCCCCGAGCGTGTGCTGCGATGGCATCTCGGGCAATCCTGACGTGCTGCTCAGGAGTCACCCCGTCGGCGAGCTTGCCGCGCTGCCCCTGCGACCGCCGAACCGTCGGACCCAGCTCAGGCACCATCGCCAGAATCGCGTCGTCCGACGCTGCGGCTTCGTCGGTGTTGGTACCGCTGCTGAACGGTCCATCGGCCTTTGAGACGGGCTTCGGGTCCGCAGGCTCTACCGTGGCGACGATGTTCTTCCAGTTGTGTGCTTGCGCCATCGCGGTGGTGCTGTTGCCGTCGTTCACCGTGTAGGAGCCGTCGCCGTTGTCCTTCAACGAAATGGGCTTGCGCTTCTCTCCCTCGTTGTTGAACGCCATCGCCATGTACTTGGCGGCGTTCTTGATGCCCTCGGGGCGTGCCCGAATGGTCTTCAGCGCGGAGACCGGGATGAGCTTCGCGTCCGGCGTCTTCACGAAGTACCGGAAGGGGTCGTCCGGCAGGTGATCGGCCGTCGCCCGCTCGGCGGGGGCTTTGGGCGGAACGACTTTGGCCGGAGCTGCCTTCGTCAGGACGCCTCCAGAAACCTTCGAAGGAATGACGGGCACGGCAGGTTTGGCGGCAGGCTTCGCAAGCACAGCGGACGGGGCTGGAACCCAAGCCCCTCCGCGCTGCTTCACGTAGGTGCGTCCATCCGCCCACTTGTGCTTGGTGCCGACCGGGGCTGCCGTGTCGAGCAGCAAACGAGCTGTCTCAGTGAGACTGGGGAGCGGGCGCGTGTCTTCGTCAACCGGCAAAACGAGTCCGCGAAGCTCTTCGGTCAGCGAGATGAGGGTGGTCATCGCGTTCGGCCCCAGTTGTAGTCCGTCATCGAACGAAGGATGCCTTGCAACTCCGCAAACGTTCGGTCTGCGAGACGACCGTACTTTTCGGGGTCACCCAACGCCACTGCTTCCGGGGGCAGAGGAGCCCGGAACGAGACCGGCTTCGCCTCCAGCTCTCGAATCTTGTGCAAGGTCATGACGACGCTTGCTCCCGTGTACTCAGGACCACGACGCTCGCCAAGAAGCGCTTCGAGCCTTCGGCGGAGGGTTTCCAGCTTGAGGACGATTGCGCGGTTCACGGCTTGCCCTTCGGGTACACGGTGTGACCACCGCCGCCCTTGCTGATGGCGTCCATCTCGTCTACGACTTTTCGCAGCGACGCTTGGGTCTGCTTCATCTCGCGAATGGACCTGCTCAGCGCTTTCACCGCGCTCTCATAGTCCTGCTCAGCGCCAGCGGTCGCCTTCTTCACAGAGGCGTACTGACCTTTCCGGCCGTGGATCTCGCGGATCTCCTTCAAGTAGTGCTCGCCGAGTCCCAGAACATGCTTGAGCTGCTCGATGAAGATGTCGGCGCTTCCGGGCGTGGAAGGGAGCTTGCTCGTCAGTTCGTAGAACCCGTCCGGAAGGGGGGTGTCTCTCTGCCAGTACGGCATCTCGTCTGCGGGAACGTACGCAGGCGCGACGTACTTGTCTCCGGCATTGATGTCGTCGGAGTGCGCCTCCAATTGAAGGCGAAGCGCGTCGAGTGCAAGGACCGTAGCTCGGTTCACGGCAGCCTACTCCTCGTTGTCTTCAGCGTCTCGGGCGTCGTCGGCGTCGAAGGTCGCGAGTTCTTTGTGCAGATCCACGAAGCTGCCGCCCCAGCGGTCGTTCATCAGCGACTGGTAGTGGGGAATGACCTGCTGCTTCATGGTCTCGGCCAGCCGGGGCTCATGCCGCGCAGCCTCTCGGAGGAGGTTGATGGCCTCCTTCACCGCCTTTTCGGCAGCATTCAAGGCTGCCCGCGCCCGTGTGTTTCCAGAACCAGCCGCTTTGGTTGCGGCGTCGGCGTGCCACCCGGCGATGGTCTTCTTCGAGACCTCGCTCAGCTCCTGTCGAATCGCTTCCAGCTTGGCGTTGATGGTGCTGTTCATGGGCGTTTCTACCTTGGATTGAGGGGAAGATCACCTTGAAGCGTCTGCCGGAGACGGCCGGAAAGGTAGCGCAATTCCTCGCGAAGCGACACGAAGTGCGGCTCGACGGCCCGCCCCATCGATTTCGCCGCCGATTCAACAGCGTTGACGTTGTCAGCAAGGTCGTCCCAGACCACCACCGTCTCGACCTTGGGCATCTCGGTGAGCAACGCCTTCGTCTTGTCGCTCTTCCAGACCACAGCGGAGCCGGTCGGCGCGGGATTCATGAACAGCCCGTCGAAGGTGAGTCCGCCCATCTTCAGCAGGTCCTCAAGGCGACTCCGAAGCGCGCTGCTGTCGCGCCGCCCGGTGATGATGACCGCGTAGGTGTCCGTCGAGTTGATGGCCTTCTTGGCTGCGCCGACGACCGACCGGTTCCACCATTCAGAGCCCGGTCGCTCCGGCACAAACGGGGGCAGCAAACTCTCAGAGGTCCTCCACCACTTCGCGCGTTCATCGCGCGAAATGTCTGGAGGCGTCGGAGAGCGAAAGAGCGTGTCGTCGAAGTCAAAAATGGCCAGCGTGCCCACGCGAGCCTTCTGAGCTGCCGCCATCCGTTCGACGATTGACTTCACTGCTTCCCCTTCTTCGGAAGTTGAACGTACACGAAGCCCTTCTCGCCGATGTCCACGACCCAGCCCTTGATGTCGGCCGCCTTCAAAAGCGCTTCCACTTCCTTGCGAAGGGGACCGGCGTAGTCCTGCTCCCAGCCCTCGTCGTCCCAGCCTTCCTGCTCCTCACCGTCGTCTTGAGTCGAGGTGCCGTAGTGGTCAAGGCGCTGCCGGTACTCGGGCTCGAAATCGACGTTGACGTACGGCGCGGCGGACTGACCATTGAACTTCAGACGACCACCGGTCTTGGTCTTCTTGTTGTTCAGCGCGGCCTTCACGGCTGAAAGCTGCTCCGCCACGTTGCCCCCAGCCATCTTGGCAAGGTACTCGTGGCCTGCGTCGGAGACCTGCCAACTGTTCGACGGCGTCCGCTTCGGCCACATGTGGTCGGGGTCCATCTGCAACAAACCTTTGGCGAGAAGCGACTTCACCTCAGGGCTCTGGTGCCCGCCCGCGTGACCGGTGTGCTTCAGCACCTCCAGCTCCTTGTCGGTCAGCTCAAGATCCGTTCCGGCTTTCACCGGCTTCGGGGCCTTGGGAACTTCAGGCAAGGCTTCCGCTCCTTTCATCGCGGAGTCCAGCTCGCTTTTGGTGGGGTCTCGTCCTGTCTGCGCAGCGGCGAGTGCCACCTGATGCTTCGCCAGCTCCTTTTGGAGCTTCATCCGAGCGCCTGCCGAGAGCCCGCCTGCGGTCGGAGACACGCCCGCCCACTTCGTCAGCTTGGCGGTGATGTTCGCGACCTCTTTCGCGTGATGCTCAGCGCGCTTTTTCCAGTCGTCAGCCTCGCCGAACTGACGCACGTCTGTGAGTCCTGCCAACCGACGGAAGTTGTCGAGGCTCATGGAATGATTTCCCGGTCCTGCTCCCACTTGAACTCGGGGAACATGAGGTTGTGCGCGAAGCAGAAGCTCGCCTGTCCGTTGCACGCCTCCAGCCACTTCTCGGCGTCCTCGCCCGTCAGGCGCTGAACGTTGCCGTCCTCGAAGGCCAGCTCGACGCGGACAATCTTCGGCTTGGGCTTGTTCTCGAACACCGTGTCTCCGTCACTTGAAAGATGCAGCAGCCTTCAGTCCGGTCTTGATGCCGGTCTTCATCGAAGTGCCCGCCTGCGCGAAGCGCTTCTTCGCCTTGTCGCCCTGACCGAGCACCGTGTTCCGCAAGCCCTGCCCGAGGTGCTTGGCGGCTTGGGTCTGGTGGTAGAGACTCACGCCGACCGCGCCGAACTTTCCGCCGCGCTTCGTGGCGAGGTCAGCGACCTTGTCGGTGACCTTGTCGATCTTGTCCATCGTCTTGTCAGAGGAGTCGCCCGACTTTCGGAGGCCAGTCTTCAGCTTGCGCCACGTCCCGTAGACCATCTTCTCGCCCGTCTTCTCTTCAAGTTCACGGCGAAGCGCTTCCAGCTTCTCGTTGATGGCGGGATTCATGTTAGTAGCCCCGCTCGCCCCGGTACTGATTCCAGAGGTCGTCCTCGTCTCGGCTGTCCATCATCCCTTCGTCCTTGATGCGCTGCATCGCCTCGCGGAAGCGCACCGAGTCCTTGGAGCTGGTGCCCTCGCCGTACTGGCGAGCCATCCGAGCGGAGTAGGCGAGCGAACCGGCGAGGTTGATGACCTCTTGGTTGTCCATGTCGGCGACCTTCTTCCAGCCGGTGATGGCGATCACCTTCGCCTTCTTGGCCGCCGCTTCGAGCCGAAGCGCTTCGAGTGCGTTCGGTGCAGTGTCACGGTGAGCATCGACGATGCGCACCGACTCCAAGTGTTCACGATTCTTCAGGGCGTGTTTCATCAGACCGAAGAGATCCGTCTCTGTTGCGCCCGCCAGTTCGGCAGCTTTGATGGCGTGCTGTTGCCAGCCGCCTTTGTGAGCCATTCCGCTCTCACGGTCGAGGTCGAGTTGGCGAGCTGAACTGCGACCAAGCAAAGCAGCCCGCTTCTCCAAAGCGTGTACGGCGGTACTCATGGCGTGCCGTGCAGGACGATTTCCCATGACGGTATCGAATGTCAGTTCCGGGTCCATCACCTGCGGTGGCAGCTTGGACTTCGGTTCTTTCTTCCCGCAGTAGACACAGGCCCCGTCTTGGAAGCGATGCGGCAGTGTTCCGCCTCCGTGCGGGAGTTCTTCCTGCTCGGGATCTTTCGGCGCAGGGTTCTGCTTCGCAGCGAGCTTCACTTCGCGAACCTTGTCGGACGCGCGCGTGAGCTTCAGCGCCTTCCCGACGAGGTGCAGCGTTTCGCCGTGCTTGAGCTGCCCCAGCGACATGATGTCGTCGGCTGAGAGCTTGTCTCGGGCCGCGAGCGCTCGCATGTTCATGTACTGGCCACCGCTCACAAACTGCTTGCCGCGCAGAGCCTTGAAATGCTCTTTTGTCGGCGCGTCTCCGACGTTCTGAGGCGCTGAAGTCTTGGCCGCCTGTCCCGCCTGAGTCTTCACCGAAGCCTCTACCGGAACCCAGCCGGTCGAGGTCTTCTGGTACTTGCCGGACTTCCACGTCCGCACGGTGCCGACCCTGAGACCCTTGCCTTCGTCGAGCAGCTCTTCCTCGGTGAACTCCACGTCCGCGTCTTCCTTCACGAACCCGGCGTACATCTTCTTCAGCGTGCCAGAAAGCCACTGGTAGACCTGCTCGGGGGTCATGTCCCCCATCATCTTCTTGGACTCGTGACCCTTCGGGGGAGAAATCACCCCGCCGATGTTCACGTAGCCAGAGTCGAGCCACACATCGACGGAGGCGGCGTCGCCGATGCTGATGTAGAGCTGCCTCCGGTGCGCCTGCTTGCCGGTGCCCTTGTAGTTCTGTCGGATGGCGGAGGCCCCGGCGTCCTTCTTCAGGTTCTTGCCGATGAGCTTGGCCACCGCCGCGTTGAAGGCGACCGGATCATCCGCGTGCTTGGTGACCTCCGGGAGATTCTCTTCGAGGCTGTCCGCCAACTCGGCCTTCAGCTTCTCCAGCGACTCGTTGACGGCTCGGTCCATCAGATCCTCCGGTGAAGGTCGTACTTTGCCAGCGCTGACGGGAGTTTGCGAGCGCTGTCTATCACTCATCGTCCAACCCCACCAAGCAGACGCACGTCTCTTCCTCGTTGGGATAGTGGGTGCCGCAGCCTACGCAGAACCCGTTCTCCACCCCATCGAAGAAGTCGAGTCGTTGCCGCTTCGTCAGCTTGGCCAAGAGCGTGCGCACCGCGACCAGTGTCTGGTGAACCTCTCTTTCCAGCTCGGTGGTCATGAAGAACCTCTAGCGAAAGCTGAGCGTGGGGTCCATGTGTGCTACTGCTGTCTCGAAGTTTGCCTTGGAGGATCACATGAAGAACGCCCTGATTGCCGTTTGGAGGTTCCTCGCGTCCCTTGGAATCTGGATTTGGCTCAACGGACGCGGATACCAAGGTTGGTCCGCGATTCATCGAGCCATCTTCGATCGAAAGTACAAGGGGACCGAGATCGCCACCTACGCCACGCTGGAAGACTTGGCCGCGTGGATCGACCTTCAGAAGTGGGTCAAGGACGGGCTCGACTCGCTCTTCGATGCGGTCTGCTCCCCTCAAAAGGTCCAAGCAGTGGGTCAGACAGGCGACCACAAGATTGGTGACTGCGACGAGTTCGGCATCTACCTCACCGCAGCCATCGAGAAGTCGCTCGCAAGCGGCGTGATGAAGGCCGACCAGAACGTTCAGAACCCCCGCTTTTTCACCGTGACGTGGATGGAGAAGTCCGGCAAGCCTGACGGTCACAACGTCTGTCTGCTCGAACGTCCCCAGCCGAACGGTCCCGTGAAGTATTCGTACATGGACTACCAGCTCCCCAGCGAGCCGCCGTTGGACACCCCCGACCAAGTCGCGGTGCTCATCGCGTCAAAGTACGCGGGCTGGTCCGGATTGGGTCACGGCAAGGTGGAGTCCGGCGTTCTGTGCTGGTGCGCCACCAAGACCAACATGACTCCGGTCAAAACGGGCATCGGAGTGGGCTGGACTCGCGGCGCGAATCAGACCTGAGTCACTCGTCGTTTTGGCATTGGCAGGCTTGCGCTTCTTCGAGCCTGCCGCAGCCCTCACAGATTTCATCGGTGAGAATCGACAGAATCTGCATTCGGTCTTCGTCTGTCACCGTCGGACGATGAAGAATCAACGCCAACGCAGCGGCGAGCTGATCTGCCAATTCGGCATCTTTGCTCACGGGTTCCGGCATCTCGATTCCTCCTGATTCGACGATTCGGACCAGCGTTTTGCACCGTTCACCATCAGGTGTCTAGCCCCTCGTTACAAGGCATTCCCACGGATCTTCAATCCCGCTCCGGGCTCCCAGCGACCCTCGCCGTCATCCACCGTCGTCTTCTTGCCGAATCGCGCTTCACGATCGGCAATCATCGCGTCGTACAGCGCCAGCGCTTCCTCGCGCGTAGGCGCGCGCGCGACCCGCTCTCCACGCGGAAGCGTACCCTTCACCGGCTTGAAGATGCGGCACCGGTAGAAGCAGCCGTTGAGGTCGTTCGGCCTCGGCTCACGCTCCATCGGGCACTTCGCGCCTTCCGGAGCTTCGCGCGGTGAGAGCAGCACCCCGTAGCCGCTCTTCATGTCCTCCATGATGCGCGCCGGGAAGGTGTGGTCGTTCACCTCGGGATAGTCCGCCACGTTCTTGCACGAGCAGAGCCCCCACGAGCTGTCCGTGTACTTGTCTCCCGTGAAGGTCGAGTCCTCAGACTCCAGCGCCGAACCCGAGGCGATGCTCGCCCGGAAGCGACGCAGCGTGTCCTGAAAACGACCCTCGCCCATCCTCGGGTTGATGGGGGTGTCGAAGACCGTATGGTACCGTCCGTCTGGACCTTTCTCGCGCTCTTTCATCCGCTCCTCCAGTTCAAGCTGCGTCACTCACCCGGTAGACGAAGACCTTCAAGCCCCGCGCCCGCGCCTCACGAATGCAGTCGTCTGTTCCACGAGAAACACCGTCCCAGACCGCGATGAGCGCCTCCGCCTTGGAGACCATCAGCCGGTTGCGGAGCGCCCCTGCGGCCTTGCCCTGAGCGTCCCAGTCGGCAGGGTACAACTCGACAGGGATGCTACGTTCGTTCGCCCACGCCTCGCCCAGACGGTCTACGCCTCGCGCTGTGCCGCTGAGCACCAGCGTGACTTCGAACCCCGACGCCTTGACCGCCGCTTCGACGAGCAACGGATTTGTCAACGCCCGACTACCCGCAATGATGGTCCGCACAACCTCTCATTACTTCTTCACCGGCTTGAAGCGCTCGAACAGTTCGTCGAGCTGCCGCTGGAGGTTCTTGTGCTGGGGCTCGGTGTGCTTGTCGAAGCCCTTCGCCTCCGGGTTGGGAAGGGTCTTCGGCAGGTGCGATTTCGACCAGTCGAGCAGGTGGTACATCTTCTGGAACAGCTCCGACTCCTGAAAGCGGAAGATGACTTCCTTGGGGTCGATCTTGGGCGTGTCGGTGTCGTCCTCGTGGTCGATTTTGCGTCGGAGAAGCAGCACCTCGTGGAAGCGACGCCAGAACGCGAGCACCATGCGAGCATCGTCTTTGCCGAGCGCCTCGTACAGCCGCGTCTCGTTGAAGACGAACTCTTCCTGCTTGTCGGCATCGAGCCAGTTGTCGAGATGGTCGATGCGCTCCCCGGTTACGAGGTCGCGGTGGATGTTGTCCACGTTCGTAATGGAGAGGAACTTCTCCAGCCGCGTCCACTGCAACGAGGCGGTTTCGCGGAAGTCACCTTTCGCCTTCGCGACGAAGTCGCGCAGCTTGTGCAGCTTGTCAGGGTAGTCGTTGTAGCGGTCGTACAGACCGCGTAGCTCGGAGGCAAAGCGCTTGTACATCTTGCGGTCGTTCTCGCTCCAGAACTTCTCTTCCTTCGAGCGACCCTCGATGTCCTTCAGCTTCTCACCGACTGCGCGCTGCATGGTCTCCATCGCTTCGTGCGCCACCTCCAGTTCGCGGAAGAGGCGCACCGTCAGCGCGTTCAGCTCGTCGTAGGTCAGCTCCTTCGGCTTCTTCAGGGCACCCATCGCATCAGCTCGACGCCGAAGCGTCCGAGCCCTCAACCAGCGTGGTGAGCGACTGAACCGTGTTGAGCATCGTCTCGTAGTCGGAGGGCTGGTAGCCGTCCGGCTTGATGACCTTCAGCAGCTCCGCGACCTTCGACACGTCGGTCTCCGAGGCAGCCGCGAAGATCTTCTTCGCCGAGTGCTTCACGCGCGCCTTGCTCTTCTTCCCGCGCTGCGGGCGCTCCTTGCAGAGCTTCATCAGCTCCGCAACATCGACCTTGCCGCGCACCTTCTTCAGGCGCTTCGCAGAAATCCACGAGTAAATCGTGGCCGGGTAACGACCCGTGCGCTTGACCGCTTCTCCGACTGTGATTCGTTCGCCCGCTTCCGTAGCCATGTTTTCGCTCCAGTCCGTTGAGGTTCACTGTACTTCGAACCGTCATAGCAGGAGCCCAAGTGATTGCCAACTCTACCCGCCTCAAGACTTGAGGGGGCGCTTGACAGGCACGCCGTACTGCTTCTCCAACTTCTGAATCTCCGCCTCAGACAGGTCCTTCAACGTTCGAAGACCGCCGGGCCGGGGCTCATGCGCGTCGCAGTACGCAGCACCCAACTGCCAAGTTGTCGCGGACTCTTTGCAGGTGAAGCAAACGAGCAGCTTCATGTTCCCGTTCGAATTCCGAGCAAGCACGCGACAGGTCTTGCACCGCCTCAAGGTGTAGATGCCGTTCGGGAACGGACTCCAAGTGTGCTTGTGCGCGGCTGCGACCACGCAGCCGACCTTACGCGGAAAACTCCAATCCCGCGCCTACTTGGGGGACGGATCTGACTTTTCAGTCGTGTCCGTCTTGCGAGACGACTCTTCGCGAACAGGCCGAAGGTCAGTCGGCGGAAGGATCGGCTCTCCCCAGAGTCTGGGAGGCCCCCACGGACTGTTTCCACCGCGCGGATACAGGCTCTCGTTCTGATTGCTCACGTCACGCACCTCACCAGCATCCGGGGAAGGGGCACCAGCACCATGCAGGGCATGTCTCGTCCGTCTGCTCTTCGCACCACGCCGCACCTTCGGCAGACCTGTGCCGTGACCGCCACAGGAGTCCTCACGGAGCCTTTGGTCGTCGCTACCAGCTCGATCCAATCGTGGACGAGCTTCGGTTCGTCGGGGTACATCCATCTTCTTTTGAACGGTCCGAGCCGAACCGTCAAGCGGTCTTGGTTTTCCGAGGCGGAAACCACCCGAACTTCTTCTGGGCCTTCACCGTGAGCTTCGGAAGCTGCTCAACCTGAAACTGGGCCTCGGTGAACACGCTGGCAGTCAGCGGCCCGGCGATGCGAATCGCTTCCATGAATAACGGCATCGCGGCGTCGCACTGCTCGAATCCGCCCGGCATGATGCCGCGATCTCTCCAGATGTCCTTGTTCCGGCTCATCGTAGCCACCACAACTCCACGAGCCCGAGACCGATGCCTGCGAGGATCACCGCGCCCAGCCGTACGAACCGGTTGTGCCACCAATGCAACGGGGCGAGCACGAGCACCGTGTCAGACGCGCGCTTGATCACCCTCCACCGCTTACCGTCCGACGTGCGCAACACCAGACCGACTGGAACGTCAGTGGGAAACCCAGCCACATTGGTGAGCCGAACCTCCAGTCTCTTGGGGAATAATCCCATCGGGGCCTCAGATGAAAAGGTTGTCACTGGCTCGAACCTGACCTTTCTCTGAGTCGATGAGACCGTTGCTCCTCAGAGACGAGAGATACGTGTTGAACGTGCCGCTGCTCGGAGAGATGCCGACCACCTCGCCCAGCTCCTCTTTCGAGAGCCAGTCGGGGTGCCGTCCGACCAGCTCACGCAGCATGTCCTTCGTCTTCCCGGAGAACTTGCTGTTCCAAAGGTTCATCAACTCTTCGGTCGTCGTCGGCGCATCGGGAACGTCATCCCCGAGGAACTTCAGCCCGAGCGAGGTGATGAACACGCCGTCGCGGCTTTCGCCGATGAAGTCCGCCGTTCGAAGGGACGAGAGGTAC
>Ga0315286_10004926_pt1 | contig 12836 bp, 8 predicted proteins | sample YL17G10_0_MG_FD_205038 | JGI IMG/M metagenome (GOLD analysis project Ga0315286, IMG submission 205038) | Sediment microbial communities from Yellowstone Lake, YNP, Wyoming, USA - YL17G10_0 | ecosystem: Environmental > Aquatic > Freshwater > Lake > Sediment | place: USA: Wyoming | collected... | reverse complement strand
TCCCGGCAAGCAGGAGCGCGCCAATTCGTGTCCTTTCATGTGCTGGTTCCCGGCGAATGGACCGTCCAGCGCGGCCATGAGCCGATAGAGAGCATAGAAGCCGGCATTCGATCCGCATTGCCGAACGCCACCGTGTTCACTCATCTGGAATCGCTGCATGACCCGGCTTCGTGGAATGACACGAGCCTGGATCGAGAGAGATAGACCGATGCTGACCGTACACGTTTCGCGGCAATTCGGCGAGGTCTGAGTGGATGACGGCCGTGCGCCACGCGCTATCAGAATCCGACCCTGTGCGGCTGACCAAGGGTCGCGCTGTTGCCCTCCGCAGGGCAGTGTGGTATAATGCCCCTGAAGTGCGAGGATCATCGCGGCGGCGTGGCACTCGCTCGCCGCCGCGCAAGGGGGCTCGGGCCATGAGCAAGTACGGGAAAACGGCCGTGGCGGCCGCCCGCCTGTGCGCGTCCGGGGCAGCCGCGCCGCGCCAGGCCTGGGATCGGGCTGCGGTGGAAGTCTTTGGCCCCGGTACATCCGGCCAGCGCAAGTCGAGCCCGCGCGATGCCTTCCTGGGGCTGTGCGCCCAGGGCCTGGTGACCGGCATCGAACCGGGCAAGTACACGCGCTCGCTCAAGAACCGCGCCTATGCCGTCGAGGCGGTGCGCATCCTCCGGCAACACCCGGTGCTGGCCAACCAGCCTCCCGACCTGTGGCGCACGCTGCAGGCCGGCCGGCGCAAGGCGCACAACGGCCAGATGGACGTCGTCGTCGCCCTGTGGCGCCATGAGCTGATACGCTCGCTCTGAACGGCCAGGGTGCCAGGGACGCCGGGCGAGAACCACCGCGCAGCCTCTGCGCCTTGTGCGGCAAGCCGTTCGCAGTCCTTTGCTCTCTCGGCGCCTTGGCGCTGAGATCAACGTCTCCTTCAGGAGGTGAACCCGTGGAAGTGCACACTCCATCCGCCCAATTCGCAGCCCTCGTCGCCGAGGAATGGGAGACGCGGCTGCGGCAGGACCCGCTCTTTGCGACGGTTGTTAGCGATCACCGTTACGACGACCGGCTGCCGGGTGCGACCGAGGACGACTATGGCCGCTGGCTGGCGGGCCTGAGGGACCTGCGCCGGCGCCTGGTTCAGATTGACCATGCGGCGTTGGAAGCCCGGGAGCAGGTGGATTTTGAGATCTTTTCTCGCCTGCTCGACAACAACATTGGCGAGCTGGCATTCCACGCCTACCGCCTGCCCATCTCCAGGGCGTTCGGGTTTCACATGGACATCCCGGATCAATTGCTGCTGATCATGCCCTTCGAAACGGTGCACGACTATGAGAACTATGTCGCGCGCCTGGACTCGTTCCAGCGCTACGTGGACGAGCACATTGGGCTGATGCGGGGTGGGCTGGCAACGGGCTACGCCCCGGCCCGGGCCACCCTGGAGGGAGTGGGCGAGACGCTCCGCAAGCAGATCGTCGACGATCCGGCCACCAGCCCGCTGTTCGCCCCTTTCGCCCACATGCCCCCGTCCGTCGCTGCGGCCGCTCGCGACCGGCTCCTGGCCGAGGGCCGCGCGGCCGTGATGGGGTCGGTGGTGCCCGGTTACCGAACGTTGCTGCGCTTCCTGGAGGAGGAATATCTGCCGGGAGCCCGCGCCGAGATCGGCGCATCGTCACTGCCCGACGGCCGAGCGTTCTACCAGCACCGCATCCACTACTTCACCTCGCTGGACATCACGCCCGAGCAAGTGCACGCGACGGGACACTCGGAGGTGGCGCGCATCCGCGCCGAGATGGAAGCGCTGATGGGCGAGGTGGGCTTTGCCGGAGCGTTCAAGGCGTTCGTCGAACACCTGCGCACCGACCCGCGCTTTTATGCCACATCGCCGGCTGCCTTGCTCAAAGAGACCGCCTACGTCCTCAAGCGCGCCGACGGCGAGCTGCCGCGCCTGTTCAAGGTGTTGCCCCGCACGCCCTACGGCATCCGCGAGATCCCCGAGGCCAGCGCGCCGGGTAACACGACTGCGTACTACTTTCCCCCTGCCGGCGATGGCTCGCGGGCAGGGTTCTACTACATGAATACCTACGACCTGCCCAGTCGCCCGCTCTACGAGATCGAGGCGCTGTCGCTTCACGAGGCGGTGCCGGGGCACCACCTCCAAATCGCCCTACAGCAGGAGCTGGACCTGCCCCTCTTCCGGCGCTTCACCTGGTTCACCGAGTTCGTCGAAGGCTGGGCCTTGTATGCCGAGCGGCTGGGGCTGGAGATGGGCTTTTACCAGGACCCCTACAGCAACTTTGGGCGGTTGAGCTACGAGATGTGGCGCGCCTGCCGGCTCGTGGTCGATACGGGCATGCACGCCCTGGGATGGTCCCGGCAACAGGCCATCGCTTTCATGGACGCCAACACCTCTTCCACGTTACTTAACATAACCAACGAGGTGGATCGCTACATCGCCTGGCCCGGGCAGGCCCTGGCGTACAAGATCGGCGAGCTCAAGATCCGCGAGCTGCGCGCCCGGGCTGAACGGGCGCTGGGGTCGCGCTTTGACGTGCGCGCGTTCCACGACCTGGTCCTGGGCAGCGGGGCGGTGCCGCTGGATCTCCTGGAGCGGATGGTAGAGCGCTGGATTGCGGACCAGCGTGCGGAGGTAGGGTAGGGGCACGCCTGCGAGCGCAAGTCACAACCAGAAGCGGACGCGAGCACGGTTGTGATCTTAGGTTCCAACATACCGTGCGTACAGGGCCCGGGCGACGGTGGGGTCGTCCGTGCCCTTGACGATCGCTCGGCCATCGGGGAAGAGGGTAATCTGGCAGTCCTCCACATCCAGCCGCAGCAAGTACTCGTTCACGTGCACCAGCCCGACCTCGGCCAGTCGCTTCGCCATCTGCGCCAGGTCGATTGACGACGATGGCCGGGGGGTGATCTGGACGGCCGTCCGGCCGCACAGCACCGCGGTCGTCGACCCCCGCTCGGCGTGGAGCAGCTCGTACTGCCCTGCGTCGCACACCGGGCAGCGGGTCGCACCCTTCTGCACCTGGGCACGCTCGCAATCGCCGCTCCACACGTCCACCATGGCCAGGCTTCTAAGGATGGCCTGGGGCTGCTCCAGCAGGATCTTGAGCCCCTCCACCACCTCCAGCGCGGCCACAACGGCCACCGCCGCGCCCAGCACGCCCGCCGTCTCGCACGTTGGCACCGAGCCGGGAGGCGGCATGGGCCCCAGCAGGCAGCGCAGGCAAGGGGTCTCACCGGGCAGGATCGGGGCCGACAGCCCGTAGGTGCCCAGCACGCCGCCGTAGACCCACGGGATGCGGTGCTTGACGCACGCCTCGTTCACCAGATAGCGCACCTCGAAATTATCGGCGCCATCCATTACCACGTCCGCGCCCTCGATCAAGCCTTCCACCGTGTCGGAATTGACGTCGACCACGTGCTCCTCGATCGCTACCTGCGAGTTGACCTGCCGCAGCCGCCGCGCCGCTGCCACCGCCTTGGGCACGCCGGCGGCCGCGTCGGCTTCGCTGTACAGGGCCTGCCTGGGCAGGTTATGCCACTCCACGAAATCGCGATCAGCCAGGACGAGCCGGCCCACCCCGGCGCGGGCGAGGTGGCTGGCGATGTGGCTGCCCAGCGCCCCACAGCCGATGACCGCCGCGGTCTTGCGCGCCAGGCGTTCCTGGCCTTCGCGCCCCCAGCCGGGAAGGATGAACTGCCGTGAATAGCGTTCGAACGGGTCTTTCATTGCGCCGCCGGCTCCACATTGGCTCGCCACTGCTCCAGTTCCTGGCGATGGCCCCCTTCGTGCAGCGCCGGGAACATCAGGAACTGCCCCTTGGGATGATCGCCCATCCACGGCGTGTGCACCAGCAGTCCGTACTCCGTTTCGTCTGTCTGCTCGATGGTCGTCCGGATCGCTTGCCGCGCGGCCTCGAGCCAGGTCAGCACCTCGGCCAGGGGCAGGTCGTGGGCTCGCTGGCGGTTCCTCTCGTTGTGCGGGTCCAAGTCGAATCCGCTCTGTTCGTACCCGGCCGGCACCTGCCCCAGCGCCAGGGCGCGCATCCCCTCGTAGCCCGAGGCCATGTGGGCCAGGATCTCTTTGCCGGTCCAGCCATCCTCGCGGGCAGGCTGGTTCAGCGTCGCCTCGTCCAGCCCGGCGATGGCCTTGGCCGTCTTTTGCGCCTGGTTCTCGAGTACCCGCAGCAGGCGCTCGCGGGTGATCGGTTTGTCGCTCATCGTTCCTCCGTGATGCGTGAAACGTGATGCTCTTCGCGTCTATCGGGTGACAGGTGCATTATAGCCGAGATTCCAGCGGCAGGCAAGCACGGTCCTGTTCCCAGGCGACCGAGCACCTACTCGGGGGCGCCCCGGCGGCCTCATCCTGCGCCCATGCGACTCGCAGAGAGACGATCCCGCGCTATAATAGGGCCATCCCCAATGGCGTGGAAAATGGAGACAACCGAACATGGACCGAGTGACTACCATCGAGAGGCACATCCTGGAGCAGCAGAAGCGGCACCCAGGAGCCACCGCTGTGCTCACCGCTCTGCTGTACGGCATTGCTCTGGCGGGCAAGCTCATCGGAGAACACCCCGGGCACGGTGGAGGATTGCCTGCAGACTCGGCGCGGCATCGTCGCGGCAGGATACATCGACGGCGGTCTCAGCACGCTGATGGTCTACAGCGCAGGGAATGGCGTGCACGGTTATACCCTGGATCAGTCGGTGGGCGAGTTTCTGTTCACCCATCCCAACATGCGCATTCCAGACAAAATGAAATTCTACAGCGTCAACCAGGGCTACCAACGCTTCTGGAGTCGAGAGATCCAGGAATACACCCACTACCTTCAGCCCCAGGGCCTATCGTTGCGCTACATCGGCTCGCTGGTCTCTGATTTCCACCGCAATCTGTTGGGCGGCGGCATCTTTTAGTACCCGGCCGACAAGCTGGACGCGAAACGGCCCCATGGCAGGTTGCGGCTGCTGTATGAAGCGGCGCCCCTCGCCTTCCTGGCGGAGCACGCGGGCGGGGCTGCTACTGACGGCTCTCAGCCCATCCTCGACATCCAACCCACCCACTTGGACCAGCGCACTCCCCTGTTCATCGGCAACAAGAACCTCGTTGACCTGGCCGGGCAATACATTCGGGGGTCAAACCGTAGGGCTTGGCGCACAGTCCGAGGAGAGCGCATCGGATCAGAGATCTGCGCGTTCTCCTCGGACTGTGCGCTGTGCTCGGTCCGTTACGCGCCGCTCTCCAGGAGCCGCAACGCGCCCTCTATGCTGCGGCGGGCTTTGGGCTCGGCCGATTCCAGCCATCCCTGGTACACGGGCAACAGGTCTGCGAACTGCGGCAGCAGTACGCGCGCCAGACTGCGGATGACGTCGCACAGCACCCACATACGGTGTGCATCCTTCACCTGACCCTGGGCGCGAATGAAATGCTTGACCGGGCGTACGTCCTCTCGGGCGATTGCCCGCAGCGCAAAGCTCAGCGCGCGCTTGACGTCGGTATCGGGATCGCCCAGGGCGGGGCTTACCAGCTCAACGCAGCGGGCAGCGGTGGCCGGATGCTTCATCGGCAGCCGGCCGATGGCCGTCAGTCCTGCCCGCCGCACCCACTTGTTCTCGTCGGTCACCCAGGCCCCCAGCCGGTCCAGCCACGGCTCCGGCTCCTTGCGCAGGATCGGTTCCAGCGCCTTCAAGGCCAGTTGGTCACAGTCCTCCCAGAAGACGCAGGTCCGGGCCAGCTCGTGGATCACTGGCACTATCGCCTCGGGGTCGGCCAGCTCCATCGGCCCCAGGGCGACCACGGCCGCGATCCGTCCCTCGCGCCCGTACTCTTCCCAAAGCAGACGGGCCAGCGGCAGGAAATCGCTCACGCGCTTGCGCGCCAGCCGGCCGATCTCCTGGCCAATGGCCGTGAGCACCGGCACCGGCGTCCCGACCGCCTCGAAGCCCGGTTCGGCGATGCCCCAATTGCGCAGGAACTGCTTCTGCCCGGGCTCCAACTCGGGGGCGGCCTGCGGAGCGGCCCCCAGCCATGCCTCGCGCAAGGAATCGGCGGTCGCCGCAGGCTGTTGCGCATCGTAGCGGATCAGAATCTGACGCGCAGCGTCTGCTGCTTCTTTGTCATTCATCGGGTTGACCTCCTCGTCCGTCTCGTCTATCTGCTCACTAGAGCGTTCGGCCGCATCCGCGCCACCAGCACCGCCGGGATCTCGGAATAGTTGCTGCCCCAGGAAAGCGGATCACGGCTCGCAGGATGATCGGGCGGGAAGGCGCGCTCCTCCAGCCCGTCCAGGACGAACCCGGCCTCGAACGCGGCGCCAAATAGGAAGTGGAGCGGCCGGTCGAAGTAGATCTGAGGCCGGGGTTGGCCGCGCATCGCCACCCCGTGGGCCATGGTGGGCGTCATGTAGCCGCGGACCTTGACCGAGTAGGCGGTCACGATCTCCCCCTCGCGGTCCTCCATCTCTGCCACGTGCACGGCGCCCGTGGTGTTGAAGCAGGGGTGCGTCAGCGAGAAGACGAACCGCCCGCAGGGGCGCAGCAGCCGGGCCAAAGCTCGCAGCAGAGGCTCGATCTCGGCCATGTCCATGAGGGCCATCTGGCACAGCGCCGCGTCGAACTGGCCCTCGCCCAGGGTTAGCAGCGCGGCCTCGTCGGTGGCATCAAGCACGTGGTAGGTGATGCGCCCGGCGGTCTCGGCGGTGCGTGCCCGGGCGTGGGCGATCATCTCCTCGGCGAAATCAACGGCCACCACCTCCGCCCCCAGCGCAGCCAATCGCCGCGAGGTCAGTCCGTTGCCGCACGCCACGTCCAGCACCCGCTCGCCGGGCTTGGCATCGAGCAGGCGCTGCGTCGCGGGCCAGATGAGCACCTCCGCAAAGTCGTTGCCCTCGCCCATGCGCTGGTCCCAGAAAGCCGCGTTCTCGTTCCACGCCTGGCGCGTCTCTTCGTTCGCTTGGCTGCGGCTCTGGTCACTCATACTCCGCTGCTCCTGGTTCCACGTTCGATGGTTGACGATTGACCCTTGCCGACCTGCTCCCACTGACCCGCTCTCAACTGCTCGCTGTAGATGCCCACCACATCGCGCAGCATCGCCGCCGCCGTCGGAAGCGGCGTCTCTTCCACGATCGCCGCCGAGATGACCCCGCAGATGTCGGTATGGAACACGATGCCCATCTGCTCAGCGCCCAATTGGGCCATGGGATGGGTGGCGTCGAGCCATGTGGGGGCCACGGTGAAGCGATAGCCATCGCCCTGCCGTTCGGCCACGGCCAGCAGCTTCACGCGTTTGCCCTCTGCCGTCGCCTGGCGGAGCATGCCGGCGGTGACGTGGCGGATGCCCTCCACCCGCACGTCACCTAGCGAGATCGGCTGGCCAAGAACGCTGTGGGCCAGAATGACCAGCTTGCTGGCGGTGTCCCATCCGTCTACGTCCAGGCTGGGGTCGGCCTCGGCATGGCCGGCGGCCTGGGCCTCGGCCAGGGCCTGGTCGTAGCTCAGGCCGTCCTCGGCCATGCGCGTCAGGATATAGTTGGCAGTGAGGTTGACCAGCCCCTCCAGGCGGTGGATGTCGGCGAAACCCAGGTCGCGTTGGCCCAGGTTGATCGCCGGCAGGCCGCCGGCCACGGTGGCGTCGAAGCGGAGCTCAGCCCCCGTTGCCTGCGCCAGCGCCAGCAGGCGGGGATAGGCCAGCACCAGGGGGGCCTTGTTGGCCGTGACGACGTGCATCCCATGCGACAGGGCGGCCTCGATGTGGCCCAGCCCTGGCTGGCCGTCGCGCAGGTTAGCCGGCGAGGCCTCCAGCAGGACGTCGGCGTCAGCCGCCTGCACCATCTCCAGCGCCGAGCTTAATGGCCGGCCCCAACCGGGATAGTGGGCCACGCTTCGACCCGCGGCCTTGAGATCGATGACCACCTGGAGATTGAGCCCCGCCGGGCAGAGGGCAGCACCCGAGGAATCGGCCGCGCCCACGACGGCGAACTCGAGGCCCTGCCTCTCGCGGAGAGGCACTTGCTTGAGTGCGAGCAGCTCTAGGAATCGGCGCCCGACGTTGCCCACACCGGCGACGAGCAGACGGATCGGTTGTGATGGTTGCTGTGGCATTTGCGCACCTCCTGCGTGATTTTACCACAAGTGCGCTGGGGGGGCAAGCTCCCCACTCGCGACGAGACCTCCGAGGTCTCGTGGACCTCGGAGGTCTTGTGCGAAGCATCTAAGGCGTCACCTGGATGGCGGTCGGCGCCGACACGGCGCTGACGCCGGGGTTGTAATAGTCGTAGGCGCTGCTGGGCGGCGTCTGGGCTTTGATGGGGTAGCGGGCGCGGATTCGATAGCCGAAGTCCAGCGGCTGTCCGGCCTTGAGCCCCTCCAGGTAGACGACGATCTGCCGCCCCGTCAGGTCAAAGCGCGAGAACTTGGCTCCTACATGGTCGGGGGGCAGATCCGAGTCCCGCGCCACCAGCGCGGCCAGGTCTTCGCTCAGTACCTCAAACCCGGGCGGGACGCCCAGGTCGACGATGGCCTGCCGGGCCGCGCCCTCGTTCAGCGCCACATGCACCGACACGTTGATGGTGTCGTTCACTGCCAGTTCGGTGCGGTCGTAGCTCACCGCGATGTCCATGAGCGATGTCCCCGGCGCGAGCACGGGGACCTTTTCCCATGGCACGTAGTAGCGCGTGCTCACCTGGTACATCAGGTTGCCCTTGCCATTGATCTGAATGCGCAGTTTGTTATCGCCCATCACCGGCTTGTCTGTAAAGCTCACCAGTTGCATCACGTCGAAATTCTCCTCCGTGATGCGGATGGGGTCCGCTTCCTCGCCGTTCAGGCTGACGTTCACCGTGGCCTCGGCACCCTCGCCCCCCTTGCGCACCGACAGGACCATTGCCTTGAGCGACAGGACGGTGGCCTGGGTGGTCTCCCAGGTGCCGTAACTGTCCTTCTGTTGGATCAGATAGGTCAGGGCCTGGTTGGCCAGGTCGGCGTGCTGTTCGGCGCGCAGGAAGGCATAAGCCGCCAGTGCCGTGGTCTCGATGGAGCCGGTCTGTCCGGTGGCCCCCATGAAGGTGGCGATGTCGCTTGTCCAATAGGCGCCGTTGCCCTCGATCGCCGCCATGCCGGCCAGGCGGTCGAGCACGGCCTGGGTGGACTGGTCCTGCGCATCGGCGGCGGCCAAGGCGTTGGCCACCAGCGCCAGGGCATAGGCGTCGGTGGCGTCGGCCTGGAACTCACGCACGTACTCCAATCCCTTCTTGGTGCCAGGCTCTTCGGCGTATCCGGCCTCGGTCAGCGCCCAGACGACGTAGGCGGTCACCGGCAGCCGCTCGTTGCCCAGGCTCTGCCACGACGATTCGTGCACCAGCCCCTGATCGTTTTCCCAACTGCCGTCCTCCCCCTGCTGCGACAGCAGCCAGGCGGCGGCGCGGTCGATCAGACCCTCGTCAACGGGGTGGACGCGGGCCATGTCGCTGAACTCCATCAGGCCGTAGGCGGTGAGCATGCGGTCGGCGGGCACCTCTCCAAAGAGAGAGAAGCCGCCGCCGGCCACCTCGAAGGTCGTCAGGCGTTGGTAGCCCAGGTTGATGTATTGCTCGGCCTGCATCTGTACTTCGGGACTGGTCTGTCCGGTGCTTTTCAGGTAGTCCAGTACCAGCACGTTGGGATAGGTGGTGCTGCTGGTCTGCTCGAAGCAGCCGTAAGGCATGCGCAGCAAGGCGTCCAGCCCTTCCACCACCTGGCTCAGAATGCCGGGGTAGACCTTGACCAGGATCTGGGCTGTGCCGGGGATGGCTTCCGCGGGGATGGTGATCGTCTGCTCCACATCGCCGGTCAGCCGGTCCGACAGCGTCTGGTCCAGGCGCTTGCCGTTGGGCAGCACCTGCAAGTCGTGACGCAGCGTGGTGGCGTCACTCATCTTTTCGCCGATGGCGCTGACGATGGGGCGGAAGCGGCCCTCGGTGGCCGTCACCCTGATGGGAAAGTAAACGACGGTCACATCGCCCGAAGCGACGTCCACAGCCTGGGTGGGCTCGCCCAGGAACTGGAACCAGTCCTGCTGTTCCAGCGTGAGCTGGACGCGCTGGCTGGTTTCCAGGTAGTTGTAGACGGCAACCGGCATGGATACCTCGTCGTCCTGGGTGAGGGCCACCGGCAGGTCGATGTCTACGAAAAAGTCCTGAAAGACGCGGATGGGAGCCGTAGTCGATCCGATCCGCCCGTCCTGGGCGCTCGCCAGGGCGGTGAGCCGCCACGTGGTGATGGTGTGGGCCAGGTCGAGCTGGGCTTGCCAGTGGCCATCGTCGCCGGTGACCGCCTCTGGGTTCCAGTACATGGTCTCGGGGAAGAACTGGCGCAGCAGCGGGGTTTCCTGCGGCTGGCCGCCGTCCTGCTTGCCCGGAGGCTGCACCGCGGCGGGTGCAGCGGTGGCCATGGCCCTTGGCGCGTCGACCGCAAGCTCCTCAAAGACCCGCTCGCCGCCTCCCAGTCCCTGTTGCATGGCACCGGGCATGCCCACGGACTGCCTTGCGATCGGAATGGCCAGGACAGAGCCGGCAACCACACTCAGTGCCAGCACGGCGACCAGGCTGGCCCCCGCCAGCCCCCAACCTTGCCGCTGGAAGCCATACCCGGCTGCCCGGGTCGCAAAGGCCAGGGGCAGGGCCAGGTAGGCAAGGGCAAAGGCAACGATGGCGATCGCCGGGGGCTGCGTCACGTTGGCGCCCGACAGCGCGATCACGAAAACTGGCAAGAGGACCGCGTACGCCAGCAGCATCAGCAGGGCCAGGCCCAGCGCCATCTCGCGCTTGCGGATGGCCCGCACGGCGAGGGCAATGGCGGCGACGAGTCCACCCAGGAGGAAGGGCAGTCCGAGGCAGGCCAACGCCTCGCCGCGGCCGAGGAGAACGCCCACCTTGTCGAGCGGTGACTCAGCCCAGGGCGCACCCGGAAGCGGGACGAGGAATAGGGCCAGGGCAAACCAGCCCAACAGAAGGAGGGGCGCCCCCACGCCGGCCAGCAGAGACCGACCCAGGACCCGCTCGCGCCACAGGGCGTAGCCCATGGCCAGCGCACCAAGGCAGGGGATGAACAATAGCACGCCGTACAGGATGCGGCTCAGTGCGCCAAAGGCGCGGTACTGCTGCTCTTGGGCCAGCTTGGACTTGACGTCGTGTGAGTTGGCGCTCAGGCCCAGAGGTCCAGCTCCCATGCCGGCCAGCGAGGCCTGAGCGGCGGCATTCTGCGCGGTCCGCTGTTGTGTCTCTTCCGCGGGGCGCATCAGCTCGGTGAAGGACATCCCGTGCAGGTCGAACCTGGGTGCCAGGAGCTCCTTTTCCAGCAGGAAGTAGAGCCGGGCAAAGCCGGGGTCCTGCTCTTGCAAGGCAAACACCGATTCGTCCACGATGGCCAGGCCCAGGGCCGACTGGACGCCTCGTCCGGCGGTTCCGGCTACGTCGATCTGAAGATCCGCCTTTTCGCCGGGCAGGTAGGTGTCTTTGTCCAACTGCACCTTCAGCGCCAAGCTGTCAGCCGCGTCGACCACCACCAGGCGCGTGTCGCGCACGATTTCGCCGGAGAGCAGCCCCTTGTAAGCGTGGAGGGTAAGCGTGCCAGCCAGGTCGGGGGTCAGGTCCACAGCAGCGGTGGCCTTGCGCTCTTTCACGTCCAGCGCGCGGGTCGAAAGGGTCTGGCCCTCGCGGGTGATGTCCAGGTAGATGGAGCCGGCGATGTCGGTGGTCAGGATCTCCAGATTCATCGTCTCGCCAACGCTGTACGTGGCCCGCTCGGGCCGCAGCAGCACCTGGTCGGCCGAACCTAGGCCTTCCAGGTAGACGGACTTGTCGCCGATGTGGCCCAGGGCGTCCTCGGCGCGGAGCTGGAGGTCGGCGTAGGGGGTGTCGGGCGTCAGGCGGAGCTCGCCCAGCCCGTAAGGGCCGGTGTGGGCCTGGTATTCGCGCCCGCTCAGGAAGACGATCACATCGCATTCGGCCGGGGCGCCGTCGGGATAGGCGGTGAGCAGGTAGAGGATGTTTTCCAGGCCGGGCTTGAACTGCCCGCTCTCGGGCACGGCCTCGATGACGATGCCCTGCCGGGCCACCGGGACGCGGATGCTGACCTGCTCGGTGTGCGCCGCGCCGTCAGTGACAGACACTTCCAGCACGAAATCTGCCACGCCGCTCTCCAGGCCACCAACCAGGTAGTCCGGCAGCTTGAACTCAAACGGGAGCTTGCCGTCGGCGTCGGCCTGCCCGGCGAGGTCGAGCACCTGCTGGCGCTCGACGTCGTACACCCAGCCGGCAAGCTGCACCCGGCCGCCCTCCACCGGCTTGCCGAAGAAATAGGCGGCCTCCACTTGGCCGGTGACCAACTGCCCGGGCCGGTAAAAGGTCTCGTCCGTGGTGGCGGTCACCTTGAACTTGGGCAGGACGTAAGGTTTGACGGTGACGGTCACCTCCGAAGAGGTATCGCCCAGTGTGGCCGTAATCTTGTAGGCTCCGTGATTCACTTCGCCGGCCAGTTGGAAGCTCCAGGAGGCGACGCCATAGTCGGAGGTGGTGCTTGCCTGACGATAGACCTTGTTGCCCTTGGCATCGGACACGGTTACTTCAATGGGGCCGCCGGCGGCGGGCTTGTGGTCAAAGGCACCCACGGCCAGGGCGCGGATCAGGACTTGCTGGCCGGGTTGGTAAATGGGCTTGTCAGTGGTGAGCAGGACTTTGTAGCTGCGCCGGACGGTGACGGGCTGCTCCAGCGAATCCTTCCCCAGGCTCGATCGCGTCTCGACGACGAGATACTGGTCGGCTTGGGCCACGTCTGGCACCGTGAAGACGGCCGCGACCT
>Ga0315286_10004925_pt1 | contig 12836 bp, 14 predicted proteins | sample YL17G10_0_MG_FD_205038 | JGI IMG/M metagenome (GOLD analysis project Ga0315286, IMG submission 205038) | Sediment microbial communities from Yellowstone Lake, YNP, Wyoming, USA - YL17G10_0 | ecosystem: Environmental > Aquatic > Freshwater > Lake > Sediment | place: USA: Wyoming | collected... | reverse complement strand
ATGATAGCAAACTTCGTCATAACATATAGATGCAATAGCAGGCGCCTGGCCTGTGGCCTCTGGGCTGTTTGACTAACCAGTCCGCTTGATTATGTGGTATCCGAACTGGGTCTTCACGGGCTCGGAGACTTGCCCAGCCTTAAGGGCGAAGGCTGCCTGCTCGAACTCCCTGACCATCTGACCCCTCCCGAACTGGCCGAGGTCGCCACCCTTCTTGCTAGACGGGCAAGTGCTGTATTTCTTAGCGAGTTCACGGAAGTCTGTCCCCGCCTTGAGTTCCTCGAGCACCTTCAACGCCTGGGACTGTTTCTCAACCAGTATGTGTGAAGCCCTTACCTTTGTGGACATGTCGAAAAATTATCATATGTTCGCTGGAGATAAGGGTTGGGTGGGTCAGTATTCGACTTTGTAGACGAGTACCCATCCCAATTTAGATTGGTAGGCGAGCTTGTAGTGTGCCTGGTCAGCTATCCCGTACATGAGCCCAGCAATGGTGGTGTTACCGAACTTCTGTGAGTACTGGTACTTGCCCGCCGCTGAGTTGTAGTTGTAGTATTCGGTGACATTAAATCCGGCTATAAGTGCCATCTGGGGCCACTTGGCGTTATCACCGAAGGGCCACTCCTCGTTGGTGTTGGGGTTGAAGCTGATGAAGACGACGACATAGTCGACTCCGTACTTCTGCATTAGAGGTAAGGACTCATTCTTCGGCAGCATCATCATGTCGGCGATTTTAATTATCTGCGTCCGGTTCATCGTCGAGCCGTCCGCGAGCGTAGTGCGGTTTGCCATAGTCTCTATCCAGTAGCCGTAGTCCCACCAGGAGCAGATTATGGAGTCTTTGGTAGTGTTGGCATTGATCCACGCCAGTGCATCGATCCAATCGGTTGCGTACTTTCCACCTATCTGCACTGGAACGCCACTGTAGACGAGTGGTCCGGGACTTGTTGCGGACGAGGAGGCGTTTATAGCGTGTGGGATGAGGGACCCAACTAGAAGTATTATGAAGACGATGCTGAGCCCCTTGCTTACGACGAAGGCCTGCGCCTTTCTCCTCTTGCTTTGCGTTTCCTCCTTCTTCATGATTACGGGGCGGAATGACCCGATGAGTCTGACCATTGCGTATGCGGCTAGGAGGGAGGCTGGGAACGCGAGTATGAGGCTTAGCCTCACAACCGTTCCTGTGAAGTAGACGGAGGTCAGGAAGAAAATGAGCATGTAGAGCTTCTCCTCACCGCCTTCCTTGAGTATTAGGTAGGCACCTAGAACGGCGAGGAATATTGTGACGCCGAAGTCGCTGAAGAATACATCCCAGCTGGAGACCTTGTTCTCACCGACAGAGGTGTATAGTGCGTTAGCGTCCGCAAAGGGGTTGATAACCTTGGCCCATTTACCGATGATGGGGTTACCGATCCCAAAGTAGGGCAGGATAATTATGGCAGCGATCCCGACAACGACAAGGCCAACAGTCACGAGGCGTGCCTGTGACTCAGGCATCCTCGTTTTTATTGCCTCGTAGATGACCAGGAGCCCGATGGCGCCGAGTGCTGCGAGGTTCTCGATGTTCATCACGTAGCTCAACCCTAGGCGCGGGATCGGGATGGCAATGAGGAAGCCCACGATCATCATGATGCTGTAGGAAATAATGTGGCGTCTCTCGACCTTACCAAGCACAAGCATCACGCCTATGTAGAGGAGCATGAGGCTCGAAATGTAGCGCGAAGCGCCCCAAGAGGCAAACGCATATCCCATGGTGAGTCCGCCGGCGACCGCGTAGATGACGCTCTTCAGCAGAGTGTTCTCTTTGCGGATGCTCCTGAGGAAGAAAAAGGGGGTCGCGATCATGCCGAAAATGCCGATGTTTTCGGTGTCGAAGAAGCCAGCCACTGTTCTGCTTATGTAGCTAGGGCTAATCGCCATGAAAAGGGCTGTGAATATTCCCGTGGCCTTCCCGCCGAAATCCTTACCAAAGAAGTAGGCGAGTAAGCAGACGATCGACGCCATGAAGACAGGGAAATACATGGCGACGCTGAAGAGTGAGACCTGAAGCTGAACCGCGTTAAGGAGTTGATAGATGAAAACTGCTGAGAATGGATTGCCAGGGTAGCTGCTTAGCGCAATGTTGCGCCCCTGGGGGAACCAGCTCAGAGTATCATGCCAGGTAAAGTATGCGGCGTAGCCATTCTTGGCTATATACTCGGATATACGATACCAGAAGAATGGGTCGTACTCGTTGAAGTAGTCTCCCCACCTCAGTGGCATGACCCTCAGCATAATTGCGACGGCAAGGATGGTGACGAGGGCTGCGATCTCGATAGCAGTCGCTCTCGTGAGGCGTATGTTTGTTAGGAAGCCACCGCTCTTCTCTTCAACCAGTTTCGACTCGGGGGCTTTCCCTTTCTCGGCCATGGTTTGTCAACCATTAGGGAGGGTTCGCTTTTATTTAAGTAGCTATCACCAGGGTTACGAACCCTGGTATAATCTAATAGCGAACCTGTGGGGGAGCCCGGCAGCGTCAATGGCCTCCGTGGTGGAGTCTATATTGTACTCGACGCGCCGGTGCTCTACTGTCAAAGAGCCTGTTTCGAGTACTAGGTAGCTCGCGCGTGGGTCGCCGTCCCTTGGCTGGCCGACTGAACCGGGGTTGATGATTAGGTATTCACCTCTCTTCACCTTATAGGGTACGTGTGTATGGCCGAGGATGATTACATCAGAACCGGTGATGGCCAGGAAACGGTCTGCATGTGCATTGGCGTCGTCGGTATAAATATAGCTGGTAAGCGGCTGCGTCGGGCTGCCGTGGTAGACGGCGATCTTCAGTCCATCGAGCTCCAGCTTCAGCTCCGTTGGGAGGGAACCGAGCCACTTTATGCTCGCCGCAGATAGCTGCCCGCGATTGATCCTGATAGCATCCTGTGCGTCATCGTTGAACCAGTCGGTCTCATGGGTAGCGACAGCGTTGTCGTGGTTACCCTTGGCGCACCTGAATCCCTTGAAGTAGAGCTTATCGACGCATTCCTCGGGGTTGGGGCCATAGCCGACGATGTCTCCGGCGGAGACAGCGACGTCCCATTCTCCCGCGTCTTCGAGGACAGCGTCAAGGGCGGAGAGGTTGCTGTGAACGTCGGAGATGACGAGGACCTTCAAAGGACATCGAGGTGTATTAGGCCCGCCGTGGGATAGGCTTAACTCATCACACGGGTATTTTCGAGTAATGAGCCTAGCCTTTAAGGTCGGCGAAGCAGAGTTCGAGGGCAAGACACTCCACTGTGGAGTGCTCGAGTTGGAGAACGCGGTACTCGCCCTGTTTTGGGAGGGGACCGAGCCGAAGCTCGGGTCAACGACTGCCACCCTTCCCGGGATGGCGTCGTCACAGCTCCTAGGGGACAGGGATCAGCTGCTGGGAAGGATGCTGGGAACGCACATCTCGGCGAAGTCTGGGAAGATGTCCCTCGTCTCGACCCACCTGTCGCAGGGCTACTCAGAGTCGATAGGGAAAATACTGCTCGACATAACTAGGCGAGTGATGGTGGAGAAGAGTTGAGCGACCTCAGAACATTCATAAAACAATTAGAGAAGAACGAAGACCTGATCAAGATCAAGGAGCCTTTGAGCGCTAAGCTAGAGATCGCGGCGGCGCTTCAGAGGTTCGACGCCGGTAAGGCGCTATTGTTTGAGAAGGTTGATGGCTACGACGTGAAGGTCGTGAGTGGCGTCTGTGGGACGCGTGCCCGCATCCTTCAGGGGCTCGGAGTTGAGGCTAAGGATCTCTATCCACGGCTTCAGCAGGCGATAAAGAACCCGAAGAGATGTGAGGTAGTGACCCATGGATCAGTCACAGAAGTTGTGGAAGAGGGCGATCTGACAAAGATCCCTATTCTCACCCATTTCAAGGGCGACCCGGGGCCGTTCATCACGTCAGGCATCATCTACGCGAAGAGCCACGACGGGAAGGTGGAGAACGTGAGCTTCCACAGACTCATGGTGCTCGACCCCAAGAGGATGACGATCAGAATCGTTCCACGGCACCTGCATAGGTTGACGCAGCTTGCAAAGCAAGCGGGAGTGAAGACTCTTGACTGCGGTGTGAGCATCGGGCTTCACCCAGTGGTGTTGCTGGCGGCAAGTCTTCCAGCCGGCTGGGGGGTCTGCGAGTACGACGTGGCCAATAATCTTCTCGGGGGCTCGCTGAAGCTGGTAAAGTGTCCGCACGTTGATGCGCTAGCGCCTGCAGATGCTGAACTAGTGCTGGAATGTAGGATCAGGCTTGAGGAGGACGTTGACGAAGGGCCCTTCGTGGACCTCTCAGGGACATTTGACGTAAAAAGGAAGCAGCCAATCGTTGAGGTGGTCGGCGTGATGCATAGAAAGGACTACATGTATCAGGCTCTGCTCCCGGCGGGGTCTGAGCATATGCTTCTAATGGGAATGCCGCCGGAGGTGCGCATCTGGGAGTACTGTATGAACATCGTCCCCACGGTGAGGGGTGTCAACATGACTCTTGGGGGCAACGGTTGGCTCCACTGCGTCGTCTCCTTCGACAAGGTTAGGGAGGGTGACCCGAAGAACGTCCTCATGGCGATGTTCGCAGCGCACCCGAGCATGAAACACGCTGTCGTTGTGGATGGGGATATCGATCCTACGAACATGCAGGAGGTCGAGTGGGCGATGGCAACCCGATTTAAAGGTGACGAGGACCTACTCATCGTCCCCGGTGTCAGGGTCAGTAGTCTAGATCCAACCGCAGATCAGCAGACGGAGATGGGGTGCAAGGTGGGATTTGACGCGACGCGCCCCCTCGGCAAGCCGAAGGAGAAGTTCATGAAAGCCGAGATAATCGTCACCGACCGCGTCAAGAAGATACTTGACAGGTACGCGTAGCCGTGGGACACCTTTTATCCCCCGGTTTTCCTGTTTCTGTGATTATCCTTGTACCTGTCGAGGGAGGAGGAACGAATGCTCGCCGGCGAGTACGGCGAGGGCGTGGCGAAGTCGCTTGAGCTGCTTGTAGCCCTAGGAGAGGTCTTCAGTGCGGAGAAACTCGTACCCGTTGAGAGTGCGCACGTCTCGGGTGTGAGCTACAAGAACCTCGGTGACGCCGGGCTCGAATGGCTCGAGGATCAGGCGAAACTGGGAGCACGGGTGAAGGTACGCGCGACGCTAAACCCCGCGGGGATGGACATGGCGCGTTGGCGGGAGATGAATGTACCGGAGAAGTTCGCAGACGGTCAGCTCAGAGTCATACGTGCATTCAAAGAGCTAGGAATAGAACCAACTTGCACGTGCACACCCTATCTCGTGGGTCACGTCCCGAGGTTCGGTGCACAGATAGCTTGGGCAGAGTCGTCTGCGATCTGCTACTCAAACTCTGTCATCGGCGCCCGCACGAACAGAGAGTCGGGTCCAACCACTATCGCTAGCGCTATAACAGGACTCACTCCCCTCTACGAGTATAGACTCGACGCGAACAGGCTGCCCGGGAAGTTAGTTGAGGTCGAGGCGAAACTCTCAGACCCACTGGACTACAGCGCCCTTGGCTACGTCACGGGGAAGCTAGTGGGGACGACGGTACCTTACTTCAGGGGGCTCGGGAAGCCGGGGATTGAGTCACTGAAGACGCTTGGGGCGGCGCTCGCCACGAGCGGTGGTGTCGCGCTCTGGCACGGCGAGGGCGTCACGCCTGAGGCAGAAAAGGTCAAACCCCACCTAAAGGAAGTGGAGAAAGTCGCCATCACAGAGAAGGACCTCTGGGATGCGCGTGAGAAGTTCACATGCGAGCTAGAAGACCCGATCACCTGCATAGGCTGTCCACACTGCAGCGTAAACGAGGTCGGGGAGGTCGCGAAACAGTGCAAGGGGAGGGAGCTTGCGAAGAGACTCTGGGTTTTCACAAGTCGCGGTGTCTACTCAGAGGCACAGAGGAAGGGCTATGTCAGGGATATCGAAAGCGCAGGTGGTAAGGTCTTCGTTGATACCTGCATGGTCGTTGCCCCGTTGAAGGAGATGGGGTGGAAGGAGGTTGCGCTCAACAGCTTCAAGGGGGCACAGTATAGCGTCAACATGGGGCTTAAGACGAGGATGGGTACAGCGAGGGAATTGGTCAAGGAGGCTCTGAAGTGATTCTCCACGGGCGTAAGGTAGTCAGCGGAACCGCCGAGGGCGAGGCGCTAGTCAGCAGTGACCCCGTTAGTTTCTACGGAGGGGTCGACCCTGATACGGGCATAATCATTGAACCAGGACATGCATTGTGCGGTAAATGCATCACGGGCAAGGTCTTCGTCTTCCCAACTGGGAAGGGAAGCACAGTCGGCAGCTACGTCATCTATAGGATGAAGAAGCAGGGAACTGCGCCTGTGGCCATCGTAAACGTTGAGACGGAGGCGATCCTCGCCACGGGCTGCGTCATATCAAGCATCCCTCTCGTTGACAAGCTCGATTTGGACCCAATTAAAACATTGAATACGGGTATGAGGCTTCGCGTGGTAGGTGACAAGGGTCTCGTTGAGGTCCTCTAGCCTCTTCTGAGGGGCAACCGATTTATCGCCTGACGTCATTCTACGTTCAATATGGATTTTAAGAGGCGGCTCACCGGGCTCCAGGGGAAGATGGAGGAGCAGGGTCTTGACCTCGTCGTCTACGGGGGCAGCCCAGACCTCCAGTATCTATCCGGCGTGAATCTGGAGTGGCGTCGGGGGAGGGATCTCCTATTTCCGCAGGACAACGTCTTCGTACCCCGCAGCGGGGAGCCGATCCTCACTATAAACCCCGAGAACGTAACACGAGCACAAGGGACGTGGATAAAGGAGGTACGCGTCGCCGAGAAGACGCAGCCATACGGGGAGATGGTTAAGAAGGTCGTCTCTGACCTGGGCATCAAGCCGGGGCGCGTCGCAATAGGCGACTTCTGCTGGGGAAGCACTAGCCTCGAGATAGCGAAGGCTTGCGCCGGGTCACGCTTCCGCGTAGGAGAGGGGCTTCTCGACTCGATAAGGATGATCAAGGAGCCTGAAGAGGTGGCGAAGCTGAAAAGAGCAGCAGAGGTTACTGAGGCAGTTATGGCTCTCATTAAACCTCGAGTCGTCGAAGGGCTTACGCAGAGGAACCTGCAGATCATGATGGAGATGATGGGCAGGGGACTCGGCGCCTCAGATGCGAGCTTCCCGCCGACGGGAGGATACCTCAAGACGGGTACAATACCATCAGATGACCCGTTCATCTACCCGAAGGAAGTGGGGTTAACGAAGGGGACGAGCATCGCCTTCGACTTCGGCCTCGTCGTAGACGGCTACTGCAGCGACTGGGGGAGGAGCTTCTACTACGGGCAACCCCGCCAAGACATTCTTCAGGCATATCAGGCGCTCCAGCTCGCTGTCATGCAGGCGGGGGACGCCGTAGGGGGGGAGATAATGCGCCTCTGTGACTTCTACCCATTCATAGAAAAGGCGCTGGATAGGGATGGTTACGGCAACTTCCTCAGGAACAGGCTTAAGACTGGCGTCATCGGCCACCAGATTGGGGTAGAGGTCCACGAGGACCCCTGGCTCAAACCAGATGTAACCCAACCTCTCAAAGATGGGATGGTATTCTGCATCGAGCCAAAGCTATGGAGCAAGGGGGAGTACTACTTGCGCGTCGAGGATATGATCCTCATCAGAAATGGCAAGGCAGAGTTCCTAACCACATACGACAGGAATCAGTTCCAAGTCTAGGAAGGCATTTAACGCCAACAGTGTCTTTTCTCAACCGATGGCTCCCAGGGGCTGGTTCATCGTCTTCGAGGGCGTCGACGGCAGCGGGAAGAGCACACAGATAGAGCTTCTCAGCATGAAGCTGCGCGACCAGGGGATCGACCACATCATCGAGCGGGAGCCGAGCGACGGAACGATTGGGCGTTTCATACGCAACTACGCTGAAGCGGGCGATAGGTACCTACAACCCGAGTCTGAGGCACTTCTCTTCACGGCGGACCGCTTCGAGCACAGCAAGCGCATCGAGCAGACCCTTGATCAGGGTGTAACCGTGGTCTGTGATAGGTATTACCACTCGACACTCGCATACCAAGGTGCAGCGGGTGTACCAGTTGCATGGCTTCGTGACCTGCAGAAGTTCGCCCTGAAGCCGGACCTTGTATTGCTCCTCGATGTCGACCCAGGGAGGAGCCTCATGCGCGTCTCGGGAAGGACCCTTACCGTCTTCGAAAACAGGGATTACCTGAGCAGGGTGCGTAACCTCTACCTCGACTTCGCGAGGGAGAGGGAGATGCAAATCGTAGACACAGGTCGCCCGGTCGACGAGGTTGAAGCAGAAGTAGAGAACCTCGTTGAGGACCTGATGGGCTTGGAATTCTAGCCCTTTGGCTTCAGTCGGTTAAGGGCATCGAGTAGGACGATTATCGTCAGAGCTAGCTCCTTAATCTCGGTGGGCTCGGTAGAGGCTTCAAGGCGCTGCTGCAGTTGCTTGAGTTTCGACTGAAGTGTCTGCTCAAGGGTGGCATCCTGCTTCATCTTCTCGGCGTCATCGCCATCTTTCACTATCTTCACTTCCCGCTTCTCGTGTGGGCAGAATATCTCGCCGTTCTTAAGCTGGAATAGTGGCGTCCCGCACTCGGGACAGCTCATGCTGAGCATCTTGGCGCCTTGACGGAGCATCTCCGCCATCTCCTTCATGCTCTGATCGGTCAATTCGATATAGTCTGGCGCGTAGGGGTATATGGCTGTTAGCGTCATGGCTGACTTCCCCTTATAACGAGAAGATTCGTTACAACCTTGGCACCTAATATGTGTTCCTTTTACTTAGATTGTCGCACCATCAGGGCAATTTTATGGCCTATTTTATCTAACGGCGCCAAATTTTGGGTTAAATACCGGATCCCATTTCTTCGCTGGTGATCCGTGATTTATTAAACGCGGATGGCAGTGCGCGCATATTCTCGATGGGAATAGGCTTATCACCACGCGGAAGGATACAGGATGAGGAATCGCAGCTTGGAGACCTTCGATGCCTGCCAGGGCGGCCGAGCTGACTTCTTCAAGGAGTGAGGCGACTTGGGGAGTCGTGGACTCGGATACACGCTTAAGACGCCTCTGATTACCCTTGAGATTGCACTCGAAGAGCTCTCACGGCTCCACATCCATGAGGAAATTATTCCGGTCAAGATGAGGGAGCTAGTGGCAAAGATGCCGGGGGACGGCGTTTTCATACACCCAATCATCGTCGACTCCGGGAACCTCGTCGTCCTCGACGGCATGCACCGCGTCGCTGCAGCGAAGGAGATAGGATTCAGATACATCCCCCTCTGCTTCGTCGACTACGCCAACCCCAACATCAAGCTAGGTGGTTGGTATAGGATGTTCGACGGGCTCAGGAACAAGCCCGAAGCGGTAGAAGCTATCAGGGAAGCGGGGCTCGAACCGGTCGAGAAGACATACGAGGAGGCACACGCAATGGTCGAGGCTAGAAAAGCGGTCGCGGCGATCTTCTCGAAATTTTGGAGCCTCGCCTCCCTCGGGGACACCCCCTATATAAAAGCTCGATATGACGCCGTCAAGAGAATTGAGGGGAAACTCCAGCAGAGACATACCATGAGTTATACCACGGACCGTGATGCGAAAGCCCGTGTCGACTCCGGCGAGTACTCGGCCTGCCTCATAACCCCGATTGCAACGAAGAGGGAGGTAGTCGAGACAGCTCTTGCCGGCAGGGTCTTCGCACAGAAGACGACGCGACACATAATTCCCGCGAGGCCGATGAACGTCAACGTCCCCATTGCCTGGCTGCAAGGCGACTTGACCTTGGAAGAGGCGAATGGGCGACTGTGCGAGCACCTCGCCTCCAAGCGGGTCGAGAAGCTACCGCCGGGGCAAACCCTTGATAGGAAGTATGACGAGGAGCTCTATGTCTTCATATAGTGGCTCGATTTATCGGCAACCGTATACGCGCAACCATTTAGCATTTTAGAATTCCTGTAAAATCTCCCAAGCTTAAAACGCCCGTCAAAATAGTATCTGTTAGGGGACGCGGATGCAGACGTGGAGGGAGAGGTTGAGGTATGACCCCGTCGATCTGTTGGCTGACTGTGCTTACCCCGCTATCAGGTACTACACAAGGCGCGATCTCCTCGACGAAACCGTGGAGCCAATCCAAACCCTCTGGGTTTTTCCCGACCCATTGAAACTCCTGAGGCACCAACGGTGTGATGGCTCGTGGACTTTATCCCCGAATTATCAGGAGAAGAGCCCTGACGTCAATTACCCCCTCGTCGAGACGTTCAGGCGCTTACGTGAGCTAGTTGGCAAGTACGAGCTCGAAAGGTCGCACCCCGCCATCTCCTCGGCGGCAGAGTTCGTCTTCACATGCCAGACCCTTGAGGGGGACATCAGGGGCTTCTACGTCGACCAGTACGCGCCCCACTACACCGGGCTCTATATCGAACTCCTTGTGAGGGCTGGCTACGGCGACGACCCACGCATTAAAAGGGCAATCGAGTGGCTCACCTCACACAGGCAGGGGGACGGCGGCTGGGTTTACCCGCCCCTCGCCGCCGGGATAAGCTGGGCCGAGCAAGTCTACATCTCGGGTCACCATGCCGAGGCGATCCCCTTCAACGCAGCGAAGCCCAGTAGCCACAACATAACCGGCATGACGCTCCGCGGGCTCGTTTGCCACCCCATGTACGCCTCAATCCCCGAGGCGAGGAGAACGGGAGAGTTCCTCGCCAGCCGCTTATTCCAGAAGGACTCCTACTCCTCCTATGAGGCCGGCGACTACTGGGTACGCTTCCTATACCCCTGGTGGTGGAACAACCTTATCATGGCATTAGAATCCCTCCAACGTATCGGCTTCACTTCTAATCACCCCAAGGTGCATGAGGGTCTAAAATGGTTCGCCGAACACCAGTCCCCCGATGGCCTCTGGGAAAACTCCTACAAGAAAGGCGCGAAGAAGTACGAGACTGAGAGCGCCGCCGAAAACAGGCTATGGGTTAGCCTCGCCATCTGTAGGGTTTTGAAGAGCTACAAGAAAAATGGGTAGCTTTGGAAAACGAGCTTCTAGATCTTCATCTTGTTGAGCTTGCCCTCAATGACTTCCATACCCATATATTTTTGAAGCGCCTTTGGCACCCTGATTGTGCCGTCTGCCTGTTGGTATTGCTCCATCACCATGATCATGGTGCGGCTAGTGGCGATTGCAGTGTTGTTGAGGGTGTGTAGGAAGCCTGCAGGTGCCTGCCCCTCCTTCATCCTGTACCGCGCATTTAGGCGCCGTGCCTGGTAGTCTGTGCAGTTCGAGTTGCTGCCCACCTCGCGATACTCACCATCCGCCATCCACGCCTCAGTATCGTACTTTTTCGCTGCGATGCTCCCGATGTCACCAGTGCAGACGTTCACGACGCGGTAGTGGATACCCAGCCCCTCGTAGAGGGCCTCGCAGTTGCTCTGAAGCTCCTCGTGGAACTTCCAGCTGTCCTCAGGAAGGCAGAAGATGAACTGCTCAATTTTATTGAACTGGTGGACGCGGAAGATGCCCTTCGTATACTTGCCGTGGCTGCCAATCTCACGGCGGAAGCACGGGGAGACGCCACACATCTTAATTGGCAACTGGTCCGCGTTCACGATCTCGTCCTTCAGCATCGCGCCCATCGGGTGCTCGGATGTTGCAATGAGGTACAAGTGGTCCTTAGGATTCTCCGAGTCCTCGATCCTGTACATGACGTTCTCAAAGTCAGCGAGGTCGGTAACTCCCTCATAGTAGCTCCTTTTGATCATATACGGCGGCTCGATGACGCTGTATCCCCTGCTGATGAGGAGGTCCATTGCGTACCTCATTATCGAGTAGTCAAGGAGGACCATCTCGTTGCGCAGGTAGTAGAACCCGGTCCCCGTGACCTTTGCACCCCTTTCGAAGTCGGCGATCCCAAGGTTCTGGGAGAGCTCGGCGTGACTACTCGGCGAGAACCCAAACTTTGGCGGTTCACCCCAGACCTTAACGACGACGTTGTTATGGTCATCCTTCCCGTAGGGCACGGACTCATGGAGCATGTTCGGGAGCCTCATGAGGCCGTTCTTCACGAACGCATGCCTCTCCTCGAGCTCCGTCTCGATGACCTTAAGCTGCTCAGGGATTTTACTTGCCTCGGACTTTAGGGATGAGGCGTCCTTCCCGGACTTTATGGCCTGGGCTATCTCCTGGCTCACCTCATTCCGCCTCTTGCGGAGCTTATTCATGTTAGCGGTCAGCTCGCGCCACCGCTTGTCAGCGTCGACAACCTCCTGAAGTAGTAGCAGCTTCTCCGGCTGCTGCCTCCGTTCGAGGTTGGCGCGCACCATCTCAGGGTTCTCCCTGATCAGCTTGATGTCAAGCAAATGCAGTCACGCAAAGTATCCATGAGCACGCGGAGGCATTTAGAAGTTTTCCATTACCGCCGGCGGGGCAGGTCACGTTTATTATCCACTGATCCTCACGAACTCTCGGTGACAGATTTGAAGTATATTGCGTTCCTAGAGTGCGCTTCAGAGGACCTGGACGACTTCATCGAGGTATGGCACAGCAGGACAAAGGCAGGACACACAGTGAAGACCCTCTTCCCTCCACACTCCATGGCGAACACTCCGAAGGGCTTTTCGAGCTTCAGTATCTTCGAGACGGACAGCGAGGAGGAGATGATGCACTACGTGACCGAGTATAGCCAAGTGGCGAGCGTCGAGGTCTACCCAATCTGGGAGTCAAAGAAGGGGGCGGAGCTCTATCAGAAGCTCAAGCTCCCAATGAAAAAGAGCATGTAGCCCAGTTTCACCCGGGTCCCCCCTACGCATCGCTGCGCAACCCCTTTTAACGCT
>Ga0315286_10004924_pt1 | contig 12836 bp, 12 predicted proteins | sample YL17G10_0_MG_FD_205038 | JGI IMG/M metagenome (GOLD analysis project Ga0315286, IMG submission 205038) | Sediment microbial communities from Yellowstone Lake, YNP, Wyoming, USA - YL17G10_0 | ecosystem: Environmental > Aquatic > Freshwater > Lake > Sediment | place: USA: Wyoming | collected... | reverse complement strand
GCTTATCTGGCCTACTTCAAACCCGAGCTGGCGGCGCTGAAAAATATCCGTCAGACCCGGGTCAAAGTCGAAGGGGAAGTCGAGATGCTCCGGGCCAAGAAACAACAGCTCAATAAAATCGAGAAGGAGCTGGAGGTGCTCAAGAATTCCCTGGCCGAACTTGAGACGATCATTCCCCAAAAAAAAGAGATCGGCGAAATTCTGCGCAGCGTCCAGCAGATGGCGGACGCCGCGGCCGGGATCACCGTGCTCCGCTTCGTCCCCGACAGGGAAATCCCCAAAGGCATCTACGTCGAACAGCCGATTCCGATCCAAGTGACCGGGAATTACCATAATCTCGGGCGGTTCCTCAATCAGATTCTTCATTTTCCCAGGCTGTTCAACATCGACGACTTCTCGATCAAAGCCCTGGCCAAACAAACCGACCCGATGACGATCTCGGCCCAATTCACGGCCAAGACCTACTATTTTCTCGAACAAAGCCAAATCCCTAAGCCCAAACCCAACAAGCCGGGCAAACCGAAGGGGGAAACCAATGCCGACGATTTTTAAAGGCGCCGTACCGGCGGCGATGCTGATCGTGATTCTCGCGGCGGGACTTCCCCAGGTGCGGCCGCCCGACGACAAGGCGCCGATCTCGTTCCAGAAACCGCCCCGCCCCTTTGCCTACGATCCTGGAGAACGCCGCGATCCCTTCAAGGATTTGTTCGGCGGGCAGGAGGTTCAGGAGAAAAAGCCGGTCGGCGGCTTGGCCGATCTGGCGATCGACGATGTCGCCCTGATGGGAATCGTCAAAGTTCAAGGCCAATGGGAAGGGATCATCGGCTTCAGCGGCGGATTCCCGATGTCCCTACGTCCCGGAGATCAGCTCGCCGACGGTTTCGTCCTGTCCATCGAAGAAACCCGGGTTGTTTTCCGGAAAACACACGACAGCAACGGCAGCCGGCTCGCCAAGCCCAGGGATGTTGTCCGAGAATTCATCGCTGAGGAGCGCTAACATGAAAAGGCTTCGCCTCTCGCTTATCCTCCCGGTCTTGAGTCTGTTGCTCGTTTCCTTTTCCTGGAATCAAACGCCCCAGCCGCTCCCTGTTATCAAACAGATGACCATCGTCCCCGCCCGCCTTCATACCCAAATCCGGCTCGCAGCGAGCACTCCCCTGTCTTCGCTCAAGGCGTCCTATCCGCGAGAATTTCCGTCCACGCTCGTCGTCGAACTGGGTCGCGTCCAGGCTCCGGAGGCTTCGCCGATTCCTTCCGACCCCACCCCGCTCCTCAAGGAGCTCAAGTTCCAAGCCGGCTCCGACCTCAGCCTCTCGCTCTACGCGACGCTCGAAGAGCCCGTGCCCTTCCGGATCTTTTCCGAGGAGGGGGCGACGGTGATCGAGATGACGAAGATTCTCAGGACCGGATCGAACATCCCGTCCTCCGAAATCCAGGAAGAGCTCGGTAAAACGCCGCGGAAAAGCGCGCCGCTGGACAAGATTGATTTCATCGACAACGCGGAACGGCAGGATGTCGTCGTTCGCCTCAAGCAGAAGCCGCTCATCGCTGTTTTTGCTCTCGAGAATCCTCTGCGTTTGGTCGTCGACAGTTATGACACGGAATATCTCCCGCCGACCCTGAGCCGGTCGATCGGCAAAGACGGGGCGGCGAAGGTCAAGGTCGGCCAGTTCAAGCTCGCTCCTCCCTTCGCGGTCACCAGATTTGTCTTTGAACTCAAAGAGCCGCGGCTCTATGCCATTGAAAAGGGCCTTCAGGACTTCACGATTTCGTTCTTTTCCGAGCCCGCGACCTCGGCTGCGGCCGCACCTCCGCCCGCGCTTCCGCTCGCCTCGGCGGAGGCCCCGGCCAAACCGGCCGAAGCAGCGGCTCTGAAACCGAAGCCGGCAGAGGCCGAGGGGGCAAAGGAGGCCGAGGCCAAGACGGAGGGAGCCTCGAAACCGATTCCCCCTCCGCAAGACAAGGTCGCGCCGGCCCGGGCAAAAGGGGCGCCTCCCGAAGCCGGGTCCGCTGCAGCGGCCAAGACGGAGGAGAAGCCGGCGGTCGATGTCCAGGAAGACAAAGGCAAGACTAAAACCATCCACGACGTGGCGGTCAAATATTCGGGCGACCTCATCAGCCCGAGATTCAAGGACGCCGACCTCCGCGACGTCGTCCTGTGGCTGGGCGAACGGGTCGGGCTGAACGTGATCTTCGACCCCGGCGTCCGCGGCTCGGTCACCTGCAACTTCACCGACGTCCCCTGGGACCAGTTCCTCGACACCATTCTTAAAAACAACCGGCTGGGAAAAATCCTGGAAGGAAACATCCTCAGGATCGCGCCCATGTCCGCGCTGGCCGATGAAGAAGAAGCCGAGCGAAATCTGCGGGAAGCCCAGGAACAATCGGGTCTTCTCCAGACCAAGACCTTCACTCTCTCCTATGCCAAGACCAGAGAGGTCCTCGATCTCATCAAGAATAAAAAATCCGCGCGGGGCGAAATCACGAGCGACGACCGGACGAACACGCTCATCGTCTCGGACGTCAAGGAGAAGCTCGACCTCATCGAAAAGCTGATTGCGACGCTCGACACCCAGACCCCCCAAGTCCAGATCGAAACGCGGATCGTCGAGGCGACCTCGACTTTTGTCCGGAATATGGGGATTCAGTGGGGAGGGCGCGGGATCGCCGACCCCTTCTACGGGAATCAGACATCTCTTCAATTCCCGAACAGCGTCAGCGTCAACGGAGCAATGATTCCCAAAGGGACCGTCACCCGGGGGATCGGCGGCCCTCTCGGGGGCTATGCCATCAACCTCCCCGCGCCGGCATTCAGCTCCGCGATCGGCGTTTCTTTCGCCAATGTCCTGGACACGTTCCGCTTGGACGTGGCTTTGTCCGCGCTTGAGTCCAAGGGCGAAGGCCGGATCGTGTCGAGCCAGAGGGTGGCCGTGCAGAACAACAAGGAAGCGTATATCAACCAGGGCCGCCAGATTCCCGTCCAGACCTCGGCCAATTTCACGGTCACGACGCAATACGTCAATGCCGGGCTCGAATTGAGGGCCACGCCGCAAATCACGGCCGACGGGACAATCATCATGCTCCTCGACATCCAGAACAACGCCGCCGACTTTGCCAACCTGGTCAACGGGATTCCCCCGATCACGACGCAGAGCGCCAAAACGACGGTCATGGTCCCCGACGGCGGAACGACCGCGATCGGCGGCATCTATCGCGTGGAAGACGCGATCACGCAGGAAGGCGTGCCGCTTCTCCACCAAATCCCGCTCTTGGGAAACCTTTTCCGCTCGTTCTCGAAGACGCGGCAAAACCGCGAACTCCTCATCTTCATCACGCCGCGGATCATCCAGTAGGAGGAACGACCATGAACATTTTTTCGCCTCGGAAACGGTCCTTCATGGTCGCGGCCCTCCTCGCCGCGGCCGCCCTCTTTGTCGCCTGCAATCCGATCGAAAACCAATCGCAATCGGCCACCCTTCTCATCGTCGAAAACATGCTCGGCATCGACCACTTGGGAAACAACGTCAACTTTCTCGAGTCGGACGTCGTCCTCGATGACGCTTCAGGGCCGATCTATGTCGCCGATATGGCTATCGCTTCACTGCGCGCGTCATCGCTCAACCCCAATCCACTCCTCGGAGTGTCGCAGTACTATAATATTCAACTGACGCGCTATGTGGTGACGTTTCTCCGCTCCGACGGCCACAACGTTCCGGGAGTTGACGTCCCTTACGGGTTTGAAGGATCGGCGACGGCTCTGATCCGGGTCGGAAGCATCGTCGATTTTCCGTTCATCATCGTCCGCCAAGTCGCCAAGGCCGAGCCTCCTCTCATCAACCTGCGGCGGGGCTATCCGGATGAAGTTCTCAGCGTCACGGCCAAGGTGGACTTCTACGGCCACGACCTGGCCAACCGGAACGTCGCGACCACCGGATATCTACCGGTTTATTTCGCCAATTATGCCGACCTCGCCGGAGGCGGCGGCCTCGCGGGGCGGGGGCTCTCCCGCATCCTGCGTCAAACGATTCCGCGGTAAGGAAACGACCATGAAATTCAAATCAACCCATTTGACTCCCCGGGCTGAAGCCCGGGGTATGCTCAGGGTTAATACTGAGCGGCGCTTTTTACCCCGATTTAAAAATCGGGGTTTGGCGCCGTCGAACGTATCACTTTTTCTGATCATGGTTTTAGGAATGTTGGCGTTTCTGGCCGCAGCCTGCAGCCGCGATGGCGTCCGGGAGCCTCTGCCCAGCGGCCCGTCGACGAGCTTCCGGACCTTCACTCTGACCGCCAATCCCAACATTCTCTATGTCGGGCGGGAGCGCCGGCCGACCTCGGAAGTCAAGGTCGTTCTGAGGGAGGGAGGCCGCCCGGTCATGAACGCCGTGGTCTATTTCACGGTCATCAGCGGCCGCGGGACGTTCAAGCCGGACTATGCGGACAGGCTCTCCGTTCAAACCAACGAATACGGCGTCGCGAGCGCCATTTTAGTGGGTCCCATTCAATCCGAGATCAGCGGCAGCGATTTTTGGATCACCGTCCAGGCCCTTCTCCAAACGCCCACGCCGGATTATGTCTCCAAAGAAGTGGACATCCGCGTTCTCCGGATAGGCGACTAGCCGAAGCGAAAGACTTTCTTATTCCCGCCCAGAGCGGCCAGCGACATCTCCAGGCAGGCATCGAGGACCTCGCTCTTTTCCGAAACGAAAACGACCTGAATGCCCTTCTCGCGTCTCGCCCATGACGGCGGGACAAACGCCGGCCCGAGGATTTCGACGTCGCGGCCGCAGAGGCGCATCCTCCGGATCAATTCCCGCGCTTTCCGCCCCAGGACCCGGCCGTCCCGGCCGAAAAAGACGATCTCGGCCATTGCCGAAAACGGCGGATAGTGCAGAAGCCGGCGGAAACGGATTTCCTGTTCATAGAAAAGGTCGTATTCCTGCCGGGCGGCGGCCTGAAGGCTGTGGTGGTTCGGGAACGACGTCTGGATGACGATCTCCCCGCCGGCCGCGGCCGACGCTCCGAACCGCATCATCCGGGCGACCGACTGAAATGTCTTTTGGGAAACCCTGAAATCGGCGAAGCCGAGGAGGGTCTCGGGATTCAAGATGGCGACGAAGGACGCCGCGGGGATTCCGGTCTGATGGGCCAGCCCTTGAGTTCCGAGGAGAATGTCGATCCGGCCCTCGCGGAATTTATGCAAAAGGATTTCCTTCGCGCTCTTGGTTTTGGGACGTTCGCCGTCAAAAACCGATACCCGGGCATTCGGAAAACTCCGCAGAACCTCCTCTTCCACGGCTTCGACTCCGGGGCCCCGCGGTTCGAGAACCGGGCTGCCGCACTCCGGGCAGGCCTTGATTTTTGGCCGCGAACTGCGGCACAACCGGCAGATCAAGGCCTCGTCCTTTTTGGAATAGGCCAGAGAGAGATGACACCCATCGCACTTCGGAATAAAGCCGCAGCGCGGACAAAAAAGAAAAGAGGCATAGCCGCGGCGATTCAGAAAAACGAGGCTGGGCCGGCCGAACTCAAGGCCTCTCTGGAGGCCTTTCCGGACTTCCGCGGCAAGAAGGCTCCGCTCCGCCCGGTCGTCCGCGATGACCACGTTTTTCCGGAGGGCAGGACCGGGAAGAGAAATCAGATGGCCGTCCCGTTGGGCGAGGTAAAACTCCTCGACCGTCGGGACGGCGGAACCGAAGACAAGGAGCGCTTCCGAGCTCATCGCTCTGAACCGCGCTCCGACGCGCGCGTCGTAATTGTGGCCCTCCATCTGCTCGTAGGCGTCATCCTGCTCCTCGTCGACAATGACCAAGCCCGCATGATCCGCGGGCGCAAAGAGAGCAGAGCGCGGCCCGATGACAACCGCGGAGGCGCCGCTCTTGATCTTGGGCCAGGCGAGCTCCCGGGCGCTTTCCGCAACCTGGCCATGCTGAAGAACGACAGACCGCCCCAACCTCCTCTCGAGGATCTCCCTGGCTCGCTCGGAGGCCTCCAATTCGGGTACGAGGAAGAGCGTTTGTTTCGATCGGGCCAGAGCCTCCCGGATCAAAGAAACATAGGCCGTCCATCTTTCCTCTTTTTCCCCTAACAGCAAGAAGGATCCAAAGCGGTTCGAGGCCAGAGTCTGGAGGAGGGGCTTTAAAAGCTTTTCTTGTCCGGAACCGGCTGAAAAATCCAGCTCGAGTTGAGACGGCCGGGTATCCGGACCGGCCTTCTTTTTCCGGGCCGCCTTCTTTTTCGTATCCTCCCGGAATTCGACCAGACCTTTTCGCTCCATCCGGGCCAGAAGGGCGGCGATATTTTTCTCCCTGGACATCCGTCTCAGATGAAACAGGCCGTAAGCTTTCGTCCCGAGAATGCCGGCGATCTTGGTTTCCGAATCCGTCATGAGCTTACGGCGCTGGGCGTCCAAACCTTTTTCAGTCAACCGGATCCGCGCCGCGGGCCGGCCCTGTGACGAGGGTGGGGCCATGGCGGCCAGAAACTCCCCCCAGGAAGAATGACAATAGGCCCTCAAGCGATCGGAAAAAGCCAGGCCCGTTGAAGAGATCACGGGCTCCTCGTCGAGGACCTCCAGGATCGACTTGAGAGCGCCCTCGTCGGGCGGCGCCGCGTCGTAGGTCTTGACGATAAATCCTAGAAGGACTTTCCGGCCGAAAGGCGCCAGGACCCGGACCCCCGGTTTTGCCGAGCCCGCCGCTTTCGCCGGAACGACATAGGTAAAGCTTTTCTCAAGGGGCAGGGGGAAAACGACGTCGGCCAGAAGGGTCATTTTTTGCCGAGGAAGGCCATGACCTTCCGCATATCGTCCCAGACCATCCTCCGAATTTCTTTATTCCCCTCGTTGCGGATGAGATAAGACGGATGAAACGTGGGCATGACGAGAAGGCCGTTCCAATCCTGAAACCGTCCGCGAATTGCCGTCATCCCGCCCTGAGAATCGGGGATAAAAAAATCGGCGGCCGGTTTGCCCAGGGTGACAATGACTTTCGGCCGGATATTACGGATCTGTTCAAGCAGATAAGGCGTGCAAACCCGGATTTCGTCCCGGTGAGGAACGCGATTACTGGGGGGACGGCATTTGACGATATTGGTGATGAACACTTCGGAGCGGTCGTAGGTCATCGCTTGGATGATTTTTGTCAGCAGCTGCCCGGCCTTGCCGACAAAAGGACGGCCCTGAAGGTCTTCATCATGTCCGGGGCCTTCTCCGACGAACATCAACTCGGTTTTGACGTTTCCCTCTCCCGGGACGGCGGTCGTTCGGCCTTCGGCCAATGGGCATTTCCGGCAGGAGAGGATCTCCTGACGGATGGTCCCGATATCCGAGGAGGGGGGCGGAAGGGTCGGTCCGGGCGTTCCGCGTTCGGCCGATATCTCCTCTTTGGCTTCCTCGGCCCGGAGATTCTTGATGAAAAAACCGGCCCCGATCTCATTGAAAAATTCCAGGCGATCCTCGAGGTCGGTCGACGCCTTGCCCTTATTTTTTACCAAGATTCGCCTCGATCCGATCCCAAATCACGCGGCTCAGCTCGCGCTTGCTCATCTTCTCCGTCACGTCCGCGCCGCCCAAGGCATCCAGGAGAACAACCTGGTTGTCGTCGGCGTCAAAGCCGATCCCCGGCCGTGAAACATCGTTCGCCACAATAAGGTCCAAACGCTTGTCCCTCAACTTTTTCCGGGCATGAACCCGGAGGTCTTCGGTTTCCGCGGCGAACCCGACGAGGACCTGCTTTTTTTTGCGCGCGCCGAGCTCTTTGAGGATATCCTTCGTCCGGACAAGCTTCAGGGTTCCAGGGAGCTTCTCTTTCTTGATTTTCTGACCGGCCGCTCGTTCCACGGTGACATCGGCCACGGCCGCGGCCATGACCACGACATCGGCTCCGGGATAGCGGGCCATGACTTCGCCCTCCATTTCCGCGGCGGTCTCGACCCGAACCACCTCCGCTTTCGCCGGCGGATCGACCGCCAGCGGCCCGGCGACGAGGATCACGCGCGCTCCGCGGGCGAGGGCTTCCCGGGCCATTTCGACGCCCATTTTCCCCGAAGACCTGTTGGATAGAAACCGGACCGGGTCCAGGAATTCCCTGGTCGGACCCGCGGTCACGAGGACGGTTCGTCCGCGCAGGCTTTCTCTTTTTTGGAGCAAGACAAGACCGCGGCGGACGATTTCCTCGGGCGGGGCCAACCGCCCGCGCCCCTCGTCTCCGCAGGCAAGATACCCGGAATCCGGCTCGACGAATTCGACCCCGCGGGCGCGGAGAGTCCGGATGTTCGCTTGAGTCTGGGGATGGAGAAGCATCGCTTCGTTCATAGCCGGCGCGATCAGGATGGGAGCTTCGACGGCCAGGTAGAACGTCGAGAGAAAATCATCGGCCACGCCCCAGGCGAACTTGGCCATGATATTGGCCGTCGCCGGGGCGACGACAAAAAGACCGATTTCCTTGGCCAACGCCACATGAGCGACCGACCAGGAGTGATCGTCGTCGAACAGGTCGATGATGGTCTTGAAGCCGGAGAGGGAGTTAAAGAGAAGGGGGGTGATGAGTTTCGCCGCGTTCCTGGTCATGATGACCTGGACAGAACGACCGCTCCGTTGGAAGCCGCGGAGGACCTCAGCGGCCTTGTAAAGGCTGATCGAGGACGTGACACCCAAGGCGATTTTCGTCATGGTCTTCACTCTTCTCCGAGAAGCTCCCTTCCGCTCCCCGTCTCTCCCCCGACGGGGCTGCGTAAGGATCTATGTTCCGAAACTTTTCAAAATTGTCCCGACGGCCGGCCTGCGGACGTCGATCCGGCTGCGCGCGCTGAGGATGATGGACTCCAGCTCCAAGACCGCCCGGTCCAAAGTGTCGTTGACCACAAGATGATCAAAATGGACGTATTCCAGGATTTCCTTCCGGGCGTTTTTAAGGCGCCGCTCGATGACTTCGGCCGAGTCCTCTCCCCTTTCTTTGAGGCGGCGGCGCAGCTCGTTATACACCGGGGGCAAAACGAAAACAAAGATCGCTTTATGGCCGCTCGACCGGATCTGCCGCGCTCCCTGGACATCGACATCGAGAATGAGGTCCACGCCTTTCCCTTTCCCCGCAACCTCTTTTTTCGAAGACCCGTAATAGTGGCCGTGGACGACGGCCCATTCAAGGAACTGCCGGCGGGCGATCATCCGCTGAAACTCCGCCCGGTTCACGAAATAGTAATCCCGGCCCTCTTCCTCGGAGGGCCTCTTCGGACGGGTCGTGTGAGAGACCGAAAAGCGGACGCAGCGCAGGTCCATCATCAGGTGATGGATGATCGTCGATTTTCCGCATCCCGAAGGGCCGCTGACGACGAACAGCACGGCAATCCTCCTTCACTCCAGATTTTGAACCTGCTGGCGGATACTCTCCACCTCGTTCTTGATCCGGAGACCTTCTCTCGTCATGGCGATGTTTTGCGATTTCGAGTTCAGGGTGTTCGCTTCGCGGGAAAGCTCCTGGGCGATGAAATCCAGCATCTTGCCCGCCGGTTCGCCCCGGGGCGAAGCCAGGAGCTTCGAGGCGGCCTCGAGATGGCTCCGCAGCCGCTGAATTTCCTCGGAGACGTCGTAGCGCTGGCTCAAGTATGAGACCTCCTCGGAGAGCCGTCCTTCGGAAATCGCCCCGTTGCCGTTGGCTTCCTTCAATTTCTTCCACAGCCTCCGCTCCACGGCCTGGGGCTGGGTCCTGGCCAGATTCTCGACGCGGCGGACGGACTCCTTCACCTTCTGAAGATGCTTCTTGAGCTGGGCCACGGTCTTGCCTCCTTCGACCCGGCGCGACCGAATGACCTCGGCCAGGGTCGTCAAGAAACAGCGCTCCACGAAGCCCTTCTCCGGCCGGGTCAGGGCCTTGCGCTGGAGCTCGACAAGCTGGGGAATGCGGAAGAGATTGTCCACTGAAAAAACCGCTTCCTTCTTAAGCCGGGACGAGATCCGGTTGAGCGAAAGGAGAATTTTTTCGAGCAGGCCCTCGTTGATCCGGATATCCCAGCTCGAGGGGTCATGGAAACCGATGTCGAACACGACCTCGATTCGGCCCCGGCTGATTTTCGCCTGACAGAGGGCGCGGAGCCGGTTCTCAAGCTCTCCGAGCGCCGCCCCCTTGTAGCTCCAGTCGAAAAAGCGGTGGTTAAGGCTCTTGATGCTCACCTTGACCCACATCGTCCGGGAATCGAAGCTCTTTTCGCCAAACCCGGTCATGCTCTGAATCGTCATAGGATTTCCTCGCCTTCGGGAAACTGGAGGTCGTGCAATTTTCGGTAAATGCCTTCCTGCCGCAGCAATTCCTCGTGCGCCCCGGACTCGACGATCCGGCCTTTATCGATGACGAGGATCTTGTCCGCGTTGCGGATCGTCGACAGGCGGTGGGCGACGACGAACGTCGTCCGGCCTTTCATGATGTTGGCCAAGGCGGTCTGGATCAGCCGCTCCGACTCGGAATCCAGGGCCGAGGTGGCTTCGTCGAGAATCAGGATGGGCGGATTTTTGAGAAGAGCCCGGGCGAGCGCCAGGCGCTGTCTCTGCCCGACCGAGAGCAATCCGCCTTTTTCACCGATGGCGGAGCCATAGCCTTGGGGAAGCTCCATGATGAACGTATGGCACTCGGCGGCTTTGGCCGCGGCGATCACGCTCTCATCGGAAACCGAATCCAGGCCGTAGGCGATATTGTTCCGGACGGTATCGTTGAAGAGGATGATGTCCTGAGTGACGAGGCCGATCTGGGAGCGGAGGGAGGATAGCGTCACCTCGCGGATATCTATGCCGTCGACCGTGATCCGCCCCGCGTTCGGCTCATAGAAACGGGCGAGAAGGCTGACGATGGTCGTCTTCCCCGCCCCGCTCAGTCCCACGAGAGCGACATTTTCGCGCGGCTTGACTTCGAAATCCACGTCGACGAGCACGGGCCGGAAGTCGTAGGAAAAACCGACCTTCTCGAAGCGAACCTGACCATTCACCGGGGGAAGCGGATACGCGTTCGGCCGGTCCTGGATCTGGGGAACCGCGCAGAGGACTTCCTGGATCCGGTCATAACAAGCCGTGGCCTGTTGAACGACGTTGTTCGCCCGGCTCAGCCTCTTGATCGGGGTGAACATCATGAAGATGGCCATGGCGAAAGAGCCGAAGTCCCCGGGGCTGATCTGGTTGCGGGCGATCCTCTCCGTCCCGACCGCCAGGATGACGGCGCCGACGGCCCCCCCGATGAACTCCATGAACGGCGAGGAGAGCGACGAGATCCAAGCCAGCTTGAGATTGATCCGGAAATAGCTCCAGCTGGCTTGGAGAAATTTTCGGAGCTCAAACGGCTCCATGGTGAAGGCTTTGACGATCTTGTTGCCGGTGATGGTCTCGTGGATGAGATTATAGATCTCGGCCATTTTCGCCTGGCTCTGCCGGCCCCGCCTTTTGAGCTGGCGGCTGAAGGCCGCCAGGGGGATAATCGCCAACGGCGTGACGACAAAGGACAGCAGGGCCAAATGCCAATCCTTGACGAACATCCCGATGAGAAGCGCCGCCAGGATAAACGCTTCCTCGATGAGATCGCTCATGGCCGTCGAGACCGCCTGCTGGATGCGGTCGACATCGTTCGTCATCCGCGACATCAGGTCGCCGGTCCGGGCCCGGTCGAAATAGGCCGCCGACTGATAAAGGGTGTGGCGGTAGAGGTCGTCGCGCATGGTCTTGACGATCTTGTTCCCGACGGCCTTCATGAAAAAAGACGAGAGAAAGGTGAAGATGCCCTTACCGAAGATGACGATCACGACGACATAGGGTAAGACGCGGCGGATATCGTCCTGGCCGACATGGAAAAGACGCCAGAGAAAATCGAGCACCCGGGGTTTTCCGGAAGGGACTCTGACCGCGCTGCCGGCCATGAACATTTCATCGATGATCGGTTGGACGAGGTCGACAAAGATATACGTGAACGCGGCGACAAAGAGCGTCGAGAGGAAGGCGAGGGTCACCAATTTCTTCTCTCGAAGCGTCAGTTTGAGCATGGGGAACATGTCTATGTCTTCCGGCGCCGGCGGGCGGCACCCCGCGCTCCGGCCTGGTGGGGCGCGGCGGCCGGGTCCTTCGGGCGTCCTTCGGATGCGACCACCCGCCCAAGGTCGATCGCCCGGTTGGTCTGGCGGTCGGCGGCGAGAAAGACGAGATCCTTTCCGTCGAGGCCGCCCGAGGCCGGGCCATGGATGACTTCAGGCTCTTCCTTGAACTCCGCGAGGTTGCTGTATGCCTCGCGGACTTCGGGATCGAAGAACTCCAGGTCAAAGCTTCCCCGCTTTTTCCGGCCGAGAATGCCCTTGACCTCGCGGCTGCGGAGAGAATCGATGCCGACCAAGGCGAGCTGGAATCGCTTTTTCGCCTTCATCGCGGTCCTTGCCCGAGGGCGGCCCGAAAGTCCGTCATGATCCGGTACATGCGATCCTTGAGGACGAGTTTTCTCTTTTTCAGATTTTTCTCCTCAAGGCGCTCATCATCCGTCAAAAAAGCTTTTTCGGAGAGGACAGCCAGCCGGGCTTCGTGGCGCTGGTGCTCTTCGTGGAGATTCCGGAATTCGACATTCCGTTCGAGGAGGCGATTCTTCAGAGCGCTCTCGTCCATGGGACATGTCTCCAGCGGCTAAGAATATCAGAACAAAGGAGTTGATGCAATGAAGGATGGACGGCACCGGGGTCAGCCCCCGGCCCCTGGGGAACCAGTCCCGTCCGTTCCCTGCTTCGGCCCCCCTCAACTATGGGAGCCATGGGGACGATTCCGGGCCGCCGTAGGATTACTCAACCGGATATGCTTCCAAAGCGGCCGCTGCTATCTCTGT
>Ga0315286_10004923_pt1 | contig 12838 bp, 8 predicted proteins | sample YL17G10_0_MG_FD_205038 | JGI IMG/M metagenome (GOLD analysis project Ga0315286, IMG submission 205038) | Sediment microbial communities from Yellowstone Lake, YNP, Wyoming, USA - YL17G10_0 | ecosystem: Environmental > Aquatic > Freshwater > Lake > Sediment | place: USA: Wyoming | collected... | reverse complement strand
CGGTCTCACGTCCAGAGGGGGGCCAGAGGGGGGCCGGAGATGGGTGGTCACCTGCAAGAAAAACAAATCCGGAAACCGTAAGTCGCGGCGGGACAAGGACTTGTGACCGCCACTTTCTTTTTCAGAGCAAAAAACTGTCATAGGGTAGAGGGAGGAGGTGATGGCCGATGACCGAAGCGGAGCGCGCCGCCGTGCGCAGCCGTCCATTCGCGGCCCCGGCGTGCCAGCCCATCCTTGAGCGGCTGGAATGGAAGGCCTGGAGCATCATCCTGTGGGGCCTGGACGCCGGCGACCCCAAGGTGATCCGCTTCTACCTGGACACCTTCCGGCGCCTTCCCGACGGCTCGGTGCGCCCTCGGCCGCTGCCGCGCCTCCAGCCGCTCTCCGTCAAGCCGATCCGGCCGCCCACTGTGAAGAAGCTGATCGCGCAGGACCGCCGCCGGACGCGCGAGGCGGCCAGAGAGCTTGCGGCGGAAGCCATCGTCGCGGACGTTCACGCGCGCGGCGCAGAAACCTACGCGGCGCTGGCCGCCGTGCTGCCCAGGTGGCGCCAGCCGCCGAGCAGGAAACCGAACCGCAGAGGACACCGAGGCGCGCGGAAGAGGACGGCAGGTTTGGAGCTGGGGGCCTGGGCGGCGGGATCAAATCGTGGGGGCAACTTGCGAGCCGCCCCTACCAGGAAAGGCCGTTCTTGGTGTCTTGGTGGGCGGCGTGTCGCCGCGGACCGTCTGTCGCGGCTGACCATGTCTGCTGGACAACGGGCGTCCGCCGCGGCCCGAACCCAAGGCCGTTCTTGGTGTCTTGGTGGTTCGGAAGCCCCGGGCTGTGGGGCTGCTCCGCTTGGGCTGTTCTCTGCGGTTTCTCTGCGCGCTCTGCGCCTCGGCGGTGAGCCCGCGGCGCCCCGGGGGCTACTCCCGGAGCTGCCCCGTGCCGCGGCCAACCCACTTGTAGGTGCAGAGCTCCGCCAGGCCCATCGGCCCGCGGGCGTGGAGCTTGCCCGTGGAGATGCCGATCTCCGCGCCCAGCCCGAACTGCTGGCCGTCGGCCAGCCGGGTCGAGGCGTTCCAGAAGACGCAGGCCGAGTCCACCGCGCCCAGGAACTCCTCGGCCGCCGCGCGGTCCGCGGTGACGATGCTCTCGGTGTGCCGCGACCCGTAGGCGTTGATGTGCTCGACGGCCTGGCCCACCCCGTTGACCACCCGCACCGCCAGGATCAGGTCCAGGTACTCGGCGAACCAGTCGGCCTCGGCCGCGGGCTTGGCGGCCGGGTCCAGCGCCAGGGTCAGCCCACAGCCGCGCAGCTCCACCCCGGCGGCGCGGAGCTCCCGGAAGCACTCCGGGATGAAGCGCGCGGCGACGGCCTGGTCCACCAGCAGGGTCTCCAGCGCGTTGCACACCCCGGGCCGCTGCACCTTGGCGTTGAAGACGATCCGGCGGGCCATCTCCAAATCAGCGGCCGCGTGCACGTAGACGTGGCAGACCCCCTTGTAGTGCTTGATGGTCGGGATCCGGCTCTTCTCGGCCACCGCGCGGATCAGCCCCTCGCCACCCCGGGGGATGACCAGGTCAATCAGGTCGTCCATCGCGAGGAGCGCGTCGAGCGCCCGGCGGTCCGCGGTGGGCACGACCGCGACCGCGGCGGGGGGCAGCCCGGCGGCGGCGAGCGCCTCGGCCCAGACCCGGCCCAGCGCCAGGTTGGTGGCCAGCGCCTCGCTGCCGCCGCGCAGGACCACCGCGTTGCCGCTCTTCAGGCACAGCCCGGCGGCGTCGGCGGTGACGTTGGGGCGCGACTCGTAGATCATCAAAATCGTGCCGATGGGCACGCGCACGCGCTGGAGCACCAGGCCGTTGGGCCGGCGGGTCTCGGCCAGCACCGCCCCGAGCGGGTCGGCCAGGGCGATCACCTCGCGCAGGCCCGCGGCGGTCCGCTCCGCCGCGCGGCGGTCGAAGCGCAGCCGGTCGAGCAGCGCCGCGGAGAGCCCCGCGGCCCGGCCGGCGGCCAGGTCCCCGGCGTTGGCGGCCTCCAGCTCCGCCGCGCGAGCGACGAGCAGCTCCGCGGCGCGCGCGAGCGCCGCGTCCCTGGCGGCGCCCGGCGAGCGGGCCAGCAGCCGGCCGGCCGCTTGCGCCGAGCCGGCCAGCTCGCGCATGCGGCGCTTGAGCCCTGTGATCCTCATGGTCGTCCTTCCTCCCGCGCGGCCGGGCAGCTCCCGGCCGGCCCGGTCCAGGCCGATTCGCCTCGGACCGCGATTATAGCCGCCGGGGCCGGCGACCGCCAGTGCCCGGGACGGCCGCGCCCCGGGGGCGCCCCGGCCCCCCTGGCGCTTGACGCCGTGCGTATATTCTATGTAGGAAAAGCGGGCGAATTCGCGGTCAAAAGCCGCCTTTCGGGCGCGAACTCCGGCCCGCGGCGCGCGGGAAACGCGCAAAACGGCGATTTGACCCAGCCGACGCAGTCAAATCGCCAATATACTCCGGAGCGACCGGGGCCGGCGCGCCGGGGTGGAGGGCGCCTGCCCGCGCCGTCAAGAGAAAAATCCGCGCGAAAATGCGGTCGCCTTGCGCCCCCGGCCGGCGCCGGATTCTTGGGGGTTGACAGCCCGGGGCGGTCCGCTATAAGTGCGCTGCGTCGGAAGGGGAGGTTCAGGGTTGAGCCCGACCGGCCGGAGGAGCCCGGGGAAGGCCGCCGGCCGGACAGAGGCGGTAAAGACCGTTCACGGGGGGCACTTCGGGGAGCCGGGCGAGCCGGCTCGGCCGGAGGCCGGTCGCGGGGGGCGCCGGTGTCGAGTCTCACGGCCAGCCAATGGCAGGCGGTGCTTGCCGAGATCGCCCGGGAGATCTCCCCGGGCAGCTTCCAGACCTGGTTCCGGAACATCGAGCTGATCGCCATTGACGGCCAGCGCGTGCAACTGGGCGTGGCCAACCTGTTCATGAAGGGCTGGCTCTGCGAGCACTACCTGCCGGCCATCGTCCGGGCGGTGAAGACCGTGACCGGCGGCCAGCCCGAGGTCACCATCGGCATCTCCCCGCGGCTCTTCCAGAGCACCCGGCAGGAGCAGTCCCGCCAGCCGGCCGCGGGGGCCCCGGCCGCCTCCCCGGGCGAGGCCGGCGCGGCCGCCCCGGAGGCCCGCCCCGGGCCGGCCTGGGGCTCGCGGCTCAACCGGGACTTCGCCCTGGACGCGCTGGTGGTCGGCCGCTCCAACCGGCTGGCGGTGGACGCGGCCCAGGCGGTGGTCGAGTCGCCGGGGGCCGGCTACAACCCGCTCTTCGTCTACGGCGGCCCGGGGGTGGGCAAGACCCACCTGCTCCAGGCCATCTGCCACCAGCTGCACACGGCCCGGCCGGGCGCCGCGGTGATGTACCTGTCCTGCGAGGAGTTCACCAACGCCTACATCGCCGCGGTGCAGGGCTCGGCGCTCCCGGCCTTCCGGGCGCGCTGCCGCGGGGCCGATTGCCTGGCCCTCGACGACGTGCAGTTCCTGGGCTCCAAGGAGCACACCCAGGAGGAGTTCTTGCACACCTTCGACGCGCTGCTGCACGCCGGGCGGCAGGTGATCCTGGCCGGCGAGCGCCACCCGCGGGAGCTCTCCGGGCTTTCCGAGAAGCTCAAGGCCCGCTTCCTGGGCGGGCTGGTCGCCCAGCTGGAGGTCCCTGACTACCCGACGCGCCTGGAGATCGTCCGGGCCAAGGCGGCGCGCCGCCGGCTCGCGCTCGACGGCGAGGTCGCCGAGCTGGTCGCCCGGCGCTTCGAGGGCTCGGCGCGGGAGCTGGAGGGCGCGGTGGCCATGCTGGCGGCGGCCGCGCGGGCCGACGGCCGGCCGCCGGACGCGGCGCGCGCCCGCGCGGTGCTCCGGCAGTTGGCAGCGCTGTCCGAGGGCCCCCCGGGAGTCGAGGACATCGTCCGGTTGATCTGCCGGCGCTACAGCCTGGGCGCCGAGGAGCTGCGCTCGGCGAGCCGCTCCCGGCGGGTGATGGTTCCGCGGCAACTGGCCATGTACCTGGCCCGCCGGCACACCGCGCTGAGCCTGGCCGAGGTCGGCCGGGAGTTCAGCGGGCGCGACCACGCCACCGTGCTCTACGCCGAGCGCAAGGTCGCCGAGCTGGTCGAGGCCGACCCTGCGTTGCGCGCCGCGGTCGAGGAGCTGTCCGCCGAGCTCCAGGGCTGATGGCCGGAATGCGGCTTCCGGGGCGCGCGCGCTGGGCGGGCCTTGGCCTTTTCTGCGTGTCCCTGGCCGTCGGCTGCGGGGCGTGTGTCCGCAAGGCGCCGGTCATCTCCTGCGGGCCGTACCTTCAGAGCCCGGGCCTGACCCAGGTTTCGGTCATGTGGACCTCCGATCTCCTGGCCGAGGGCCTGGTCCGCTGGGGCCTCGCGGGTCGAGCGGCCGACCAGGAGATGAAGGTCAAGCCCACGGAGTTCGGTTACTCCACGGCCGCTGAGAAGCGCGACGTCAAGCTTGAAGAGCTGCCGGCCGGGGAAAGGGCCAGGGCTTACCTTTACGAGGCCCGCATCACCGGCCTTGCGCCCGGGAGCGCCTATCGCTATGTGGTGGAGTTCGCCGGCCGGAGGACCGAGGGCCAACTCATGACTTTCCCCGAGAAGCCCGTGCCCTTCACCTTTATCGCCTTCAGCGACACCCATGCCGCCGACGTGGTGGCCGCGAACTTCGCCCAGCACGGGCCGGCGTTCCTGATCAACTCCGGCGACCTGGTGGACCGCGAGGACTACGCCGAGTACCGGCAGTTCTTCTCGGAGGCGGTCAAGGCCGCCACGGGGCGCATCCCCATGTTCGTGGCCCGCGGGAACCACGACCAGACCGGCGCGATGCTCGCCCGGATCTTCTCCCTGCCGCCGGACCGGCTCTACTACTCCTTCGACTACGCCAACGCCCACTTCGTGTGCCTGGACTCCTGCCTCTGGCGCTGGCCCGACGGCGAGGAGAAGGTCCGGGCGATGCTCGAATGGTGCGAACGGGACCTGCAGGCCTCCAAGGCCGACTGGAAGATCGTCTTCTTCCACGAGCCGCCCTACGACCTGAGCTACCGGCGGACCGACTGGGGGCGCGAGCAAGCCATGCCCGTCTTCCGGCGCTGCGGGGTGGACCTGATCTTCTGCGGGCACGCCCACGCCTACCAGCGTTTCGGCCCGCTCTTCTGGCCCGGCCAGAACGACCAGCACCCCATCATGCTGGTGATCAGCGCGGGAGGGAGCTCCAAGTACATCGCCAAACCGGGGCGCGCCGAGCCGCACTTGGCCGTCCGCCGGGGGGACGACAACTACGTGGTCTGCCGGGTCGAGGGCCAGAAGCTCACCGCCCGGGCGCTGACCAGCCAGGGCGTCGAGATTGACGCCTTCACCATCGCCAAGCGCAACGGCCGCCTGGACCCCGCCTACCTCGCCCAGGCCATGCCCGAGGAGACCTTCGGCAAGATCGAGCGCGCCCTGGCCGAGCTGCGGGTGCCCAAGGTCCCCATCGAGGAGGGCGAGGAGTTCGCCATCGAGCTCACCCTGGAGGCCGGCTCCGAGGCCATCGCGTTCGACATCCGCCCGTCAGAACCGTCCGCCAAGGCGGTGGAGCTGGTCGCGCCGGCCACGGGCGCGGTAGCTGCCAACGGCAACGCGGTGGTCAACGTGCAGCTCAGGGCCAGGACGGCCATCACCAAGCAGGAGAAAGGCAGCCGAGCCCAGCCGGCGGTGGTGCTGGAATGTCACTACCAGGCCGGCGGGCGCAAGGGCGTGGTCTCCTCCACACCGGCCACGGTCAAGTAGCGGCGGCGGGCGACGAGCCACAGATGAACACGGATGCCGCCAACCGTCCTCCACCTTCCGCACTTTGTTCTTGACAGAAGCCCCGGCGAGGGGTATACTGCTTATCAGTAGTCGGCGGGCCGGGCTACTGGGGCCAATTGTTGAGGCCAACCAGTTTCCATGTCCCGTCGTCGTGCCACAACCAAAGAGTGCGCCACGAGTCAGCGCCTCCTCCTCTTGGACGCGCTTCTACACAAGCCCCGATCCCCTGAACATTCTTAAGCCTGACCTCCAGATTCTGGGCATGCCATTTCTCGATAGCAGGCACTTTGGCGTCAAAGCCAGGAAAGTTCCATTGGGTTCTGCAGATTCTCGCCCGGAACTCCTCTGTCTTGCCAGCGGCCGCGCGTCTGCATGTCTCGCGGTAGTCATTCAGCACTTTTGGGGCGCTGACCTCTGCCCACCATGCAAACCACCTGTCGACCGCCGGCCTGCGCCTGTCAAGTGGCTGAGTGGCATCATATCCGAAGTCCTTGCCAGTCAGCGCAATGAGCATCCGGGACTCGATGGCGCGTGAGCCTGGATTCTGGTCCCAGGACAGGTGATATATCATCTCCAGCACCACACTGTCCTTGTTTCCGAAAACACAGTCGTAAAGAAGGTTGCGCTTCTTGTCGTACAAGGACTGGTGCTCAAATGGAACGCTGGGGGACCAACTGGATTGGTACAACATGACGCCATAGTTCCAGTCGATGGTCGCTGTCATCCTCGGTTCTTCTCGGAAATCGCCGGTAACAGGGTGCTCCGCATAGTGCAGCCCTGCAAGGAAACAGAATATCTGGACCTGCCCGTCACGCTCCACGATAGTAAAATTGGGAGCATAAGGCTTGCCCATCTCAAAGAGCAAGTCCACTGCTATCACCTGGGCTGCCCTGTCCGTGCTCTTAAGTTGCTCAACAAGGCGGGCTGCCCTAACGGCTGGTCCCACGCGAGATTGGGATAGTGCGATGGGAGTCATGCTGCGCGTTCCGGCGGAACAGCCAACCGTCAGCGCCGATATGAGCGGGCACAACATGCGGAAAACTAGCATAGCGACAGATCCAGTGAGTCGACATTTCGCAGATGACCTATCCATGCAGTGCCTCCCTATCTACGCATTGGATTTTCGCCGCGCAACGTCTCCAGTCAAGCCTTTTCGGCGGCGGGTCAGTGCCGGCCCTTGCGCCGCGCCCGGCTTTCTGCGCTTCCCGCCGCGGCCCTCCCGGTGTATATGGGTATGCCGGCCCGCGCCTCGCCGGCCGCTGAGGAGGAGCCCGAGATGAAAGCCCTGCTCTTGGCCGCCATGCCCGCGCTGTTGGTGCTCGGCCACCTCTCGGCCGCCGCCGAGCCCCAGGCCCCCGCCGGCGCCAAGCTGCGGGTGCCGCTGACCGTCACCGAGCGCGCCGGCGTGGAGCGCTTCGACGAGCCGGTCACCGGCGGCGTGCCCCTGCCCGAGGGGCTCCTTGAGGACCCGGCCAAGCTCGCCCTGGTCGGCCCGGACGGCAAGCCCGTCCCCGCCCAGTTCACCGTGGCCAACCGCTGGTATCCGGGCAAGTCCATCAAGTGGGTGCTGGTTGACTTCCAGGCGTCGCTGCCGGCCGGCGGCAAGGCGGTTTACCAGCTCACCGACGCGGCCGAGAACCCCGCGCCGAAAAGCCCGGTGGCGGTGAAGCTGGAGGGCGACGCCGCCACGGTGACCACCGGCCAGCTCAAGCTGGTGGTCAAGCGCAAAGGCTTCAACCTGTTCGACGAGGCCTGGATTGACGAGACCGGCGCCGGCCAGTACGACGACGCCCACCGCATCGTCAAGCCGCACACCGGCGGAGCCCAACTCTTCAGTTCCTGGGCGTCGCTCCCGGCCTACAAAGCCTACAGCGCCGCCAACGACCCCGACGTGAAGCTGGAGGTCGAAGAGGCCGGCCCGCTGCGCGCGGTGCTGCGCCTGTCCGGCAAGCACCTCTCGGCCGACGACAAGCCCGGCGAGGCCCAGTTGCTCGACTTCGTCTGCCGCATCCACTGCCACGCGGGCAGCGGCCTGGTCCGGGTGGTCTACACCATGAGCTGCCGGCAGGGCAAGTCCATCGCCGAGGGCTTCCCGCTGGACCGCGCCTGGCTCTCGCTGCCGGTGACCCTCGACGAGAAGAAGCGCAGCTGGGCAGTGGGGCTGCCCGGCGGCAAGTGGGTGGGCCCGGGCGCCCCGGACCTGGACAAGCTCATGCCCCCCTGGCGCAAGGACGAGGAGCCCCCCGGCCCGGAGGTCATCAAGTACCACCAGCCCGGGCTGGAGGACTGCTGGATCTTCGCCCGCTCTTCCGACCGCATCGAGTACCACGGCGACTTTTTCCGCAAGCGCGAGCCGCTGGTCGGCAGGGGCAAGAGCGACAAGGCCGGCGCGGTCACCGCCGGCTGGCTGGACCTGGCCGACGAGGCCAAGGGCCTGGCCGTGGGCGTCAAGTGGTTCTGGCAGACCTTCCCGCGGGCGGTCAAGGCCGACCCCGCGGCGGTGCTGGTCATGCTCCACGCCAACTTCGAGAGCTCGCCGCCGCTGATGAGCGGCAACCACGGCCCGCGGGCCAACTGGTACGCGGGGATGAGCCAGACCTCCACCTCCATGTTCCTGTTCCACGGCAAGCGCGAGGCCCCCAGGATCGTCGGCGCCTGCGCGGGCTTGAACCGGCCGCTGCGCGCGCTGGCAGAGCCGGCCTGGTACTGCGAGCAGACCCAGGCCTTCGGCCGGGTGGCCAGCTCCGCCAAGGAGCTCTACGACGAGGAGACCGGCAAGATCGTCGAGGGCTACGACGGCCGGCTGCGCAAGGCCCTGGACCGGATCCTCGGCTACCGGGACATGGACCACGGCAGCTTCGACGAGTACGGGATGTTCAACTTCGGCGACTCCATCAACTTCATCAAGAGCAGCCGCGCCGACCCCGGGGACAAGCACGTTTCCTGGGACAACGGCTACTACGACGGCCCGCACGCCTTCTTGCTGCAGTTCGCGCGCACCGGCGACCCGGACTTCCTCGAGTCCGGCATCGAGTACGAGCAGCACGTCGGCGACCTGGACATGCTCTGCTGGCACCCCGACGAGAAGATGACCGGCTCCAACCGCTACTGCGACGGGACCATGCACATCCGCTGGGCGGAGGGCGGCATCTACGCCTCGGAGACCTTCAACCACTACAAGACCCAGTGCCACTTCGAGCGCTTCTACCTGACCGGCGAGCGGCGCTCCCGGGAGACCGGGCTGCTCTCCGCGGAGTTCGCCATGAAGGTCAACGGCATGGGCTGGGGCGAGCCCCGGAGCCTGGGCCACGGGCCGCTGGGCTGCCTGGCCGCCTGGGAGGCCACCGGCGAGCCCAGATACCTCAAGCGCATGAAAGAGTTCGAGGCCCAGATCGCCGACGCGGCCGCCAAGGGCGCGCGCATCGAGAAGGGCCGCTTCTGGCAGGGCGGCATCAGCCTGGAGGGCATCCGCGAGTTCTACGAGCACACCGGCGACGGGCGCGCCCTGCAGACCCTCAAGCTCTTGACCGAGGACTGCTTCCAGAAGAAGGACCCGGCGGACAGCACCCTGCACGCCTTCGCCTTCCTGGGCGCGCAGATGGACAGCGCTGACTACCTGGCGGTGGCCCGCAAGGGCATCCAGAAGTCGGGCGCGGGCATCCCCAAGCGCTCCTGGGGCTTCTGCATGGACTTCGGCAACGAATTGCGCAACACGCCCTACGTCTTCTGGTACCTGACCAAAGACCTGCCCAAGAAGCTGGAGCCCAGGAAGCTCGACCCGGACGCGCTGGCCGCCCCGGCCGCGGACAAACCCGCCGAGAAGTAGAGGCTCGGCTGGCGAGCCTCCCCTACTTGGGCTCCGGCGCTCGCGGCGGGCGCGGCTCCCCGGTTTGGTCCAGGGCGTTCAGGGCGCCGTCGAACTCGGCGTCGGCCGCGTCCAGCGCCCCGAGCCGCGCGTGGCACTTGCCCTTCAGGATCCGCGCCTTGATGGCCAGCACCGGGTCGGTGCCGGCCAGGCCCCGGAAGATGTCCGGGTGGACGGCCGCCAGGGCTTTCTTCCAGTCGGCCTTCTTGCCGGACTTCTCGGCGGCGTCGGCCAGCGTCCGGGCCTTGTAGTAGACGGCGCGCGCCCAGATGGACCGGGCCTGGACCGGATCGGCGTACTTGTCCGGATCTTCGACAAGGACCTTGTCGAACGCGGCGCAGGCTTTGGCCGTCTCCCCGGCCAGGGCCAGCCCGTGGCCCAAGGCGTAGTCCATGAACATCTGCACGCCGGCACGCTCGTCGCCGAGCGCGCGGTACTTCTCGTTCTGCCTCTTGAGCCACTCGGCGGCCAGGTCCACGATCTGCTTGCCGAGCTGCTTCTGCCGGGCGGCTTCCGCCGGCGGCCAGAACTCGCCGAAGCGGATCGCCTCCTGGAAGAGCTTCCCCGAGGCGCGCCAGTAGGCGTCGAAGGCCTTGGCGACCGCAGCTCCGGTCTGCTCGGCGACCTTGGGGTCGGCGCCGGGCTTGTCGGCCTCAAGCGCCTTCCTGTACTCCGCCTCGGCCGCCTCCATTTCCTTGATCAGGCCGGCGATGGCCTTCTGCTGGGCGGCCTCGATCCGGGCGCTGAGCCGCTCGCGCTCGGCCGCGGGGGTGCCCGGGTTCCAGACCGTCGCGCCGTCGGTGCGGAGGCGCGCCTGGCCGATGGCCGCCTCCAGCGCGTCGGCCTCCTTCTGGAGCCGGTGACCAGCCGGCGCGGTCTTGCGGTACTCGGCGAGCCGGTCCTCGGCTTCCTTGCAGAGGGCGGCCTGGTCCGCCGCCCTGGCGGCGGCGTCGGCCCTGCGGAGCGCCAGCCACCCGCGGGCCAGCGCCGCCTCGGACTGGTCGGGCATCTTGGCGATGGCCCGCTCGGCCAGGTCCAGCCAGCCGAGCTTGATGAGCTCGCGGACCTGCTCGTAGTCGCTCTCGGCCCGCGCCGGCGGCTCGCCGGCGAACGCGGCGGGGACGATGCCGGCAGCCAACGCTCCGGCCAGGACCAAGATTGCGGCCAAATGCTTCATCATTGCCCACCCTCCGGCAAAGCCGCGCGCCATTCTACCCCGGCGCCCGGGTGGTTCTCAAGGGTGCTTTCCGGCTTGATTGCCGCCGCCGGCCGGGTATAGTTCCCCGGGGAAGCGGCCTGACGGCTTAGGGAGGAGAACTATGCGGCGGGTGGGGAATCTTCTGGTCGGCATGGCGGTCCTGGGGCTGCTGGCCCTGGCCGCCGGCGGGTGCCTGCTGGGCACCGAGACCATCGGCTCGGGCGAATCGGCCCGGACCTGGCACGGCGGCAAGCTCACCAGGAGCTACAACCTGGACTACGCGCGGGTCTGGGACGCCGCCAGCGCGGCGGTCCAGGAGAAGCGCCTGGAGGTGGAAGACGAGCGCCACGACGCCCTGGTCGGCCATATCAAGTTCCGGCGCGCCGACGACATCACCGGGCGCGTGGACCTCGAAAACCTCGGCGCCAAGCAGACCCGGCTGAGCGTCAAGGTGGGGGCCTTCGGCCGCGACCGCGACAAGCGGGCGGCCACGACCCTGATGGACGCCATTGACCGGAAGCTCGGGAAGTAGGGGCGGCATGATCGGCTCCCCCGGTCGGCGACGGTTGCTGGGGGCTTCCGTCGCGGCGCTGGCTGCCTGCGCGGTGGCGGCCCTGGCCATCGGCTGCTGCCGGGGCGCGCCGCCACAGCCGGCCACGCCGGCCGGGCGCAACCCGCGCTGGGCCCGACCGCTGTCGCTCCCCGGCTGCCCCAACCTGCACAAGGTCTCCGACCACCTCTACCGCGGCGCGCAGCCCACGCCGCAAGGCTTCGGGGAGCTCAATCAGTTGGGCATCCGGACCGTCGTCAACCTGCGCGCCTTCCACTCAGACGCCGACGAGATCCAGGAATCCGGCGTCGAGGGCCTGGCCACCGAGCGCATCTACTTCAAGGCCTGGCACGCCGAGGACGAGGACGTGGTCCGGTTCCTGAAGATCGCCGCCGACCCTGGCAAGGCCCCGGTCTTGGTCCACTGCCAGCACGGGGCCGACCGCACCGGCCTGATGTGCGCCATCTACCGCGTGGCCGTCCAGGGCTGGAGCAAGGCCGACGCCCTGGAGGAGATGACCCAGGGCGGCTTCGGCTTCCACACCGTCTGGGAGAACCTGCCCGACTACCTCGGGAAGCTGGATGTCCAGAGGATCCGCAAGGAAGCCGGGCTGGCCAGGTAGCGGCGGCCCCTTGACAGGTCCGGGCCCGTCCCTATCCTGCCGTCAGACGGAAGGAGGTTGGTTCATGCCTGCGAGCATCCGGCCGGTTCTTGGCGCCCTGGCGGGGCTGGCGCTGCTGTGCGCGGGCTGCGCGCTCCAGACCGCGTCGCTGGGCGAAGGGGTCATCGTGGTTTCCGGCGAGCCGCCCGGGCCGAACTCCGCGGTGATCAAGACCCACTTCGGCCCGGTGGTGGTTGACGGCCAGCCCAGCGTCGGTTCCGGGGAGGACCTCATCGAGGCCGTCAGGAAGCTCAGCGGCTACAAGGCCGCGCCCTACCTGATCCTGACCAGCCACCACGCCGACCACACCCTGAGCAACGAGGTCTTCCTGCGCGCCGAGATCATCGCCACCGAGGCCGCCCGGACGGCGCTGATCCAGCGGTCCGCCGCCGAGCGCAAGCTGCTCCACGACCGGCTGGGCATCGCCGGCACCAAGTCCGCGGAGCTGGTCACCCCGACGCTGGCCTTCGAGAAGGAGCTGACCTTATATGCCGGCTGGCCCAAGGACAAGATCCGGACCATCCGGCTGATCCAGATGCCCTCGGGCGCGGCCCCCGGCAACCTGGTGGTCTGGCTGCCCAAGGAGAAGCTGCTCTTCGCCGGCGACCTGGTCACCAACCAGGTTTTCCCCTACATGGGCGACGCCGACCTCGGCGAGTGGCTCAAGGCCCTGGCCGAGCTCGAGAAGTTCGACTTCGACAAGCTGGTCCCCGGCCACGGCCCGCCGGGCGGCCGGGAGCTCCTGGACGGCACCCGCCAGTTCCTGCTGGAGCTCTCCG
>Ga0315286_10004922_pt1 | contig 12838 bp, 13 predicted proteins | sample YL17G10_0_MG_FD_205038 | JGI IMG/M metagenome (GOLD analysis project Ga0315286, IMG submission 205038) | Sediment microbial communities from Yellowstone Lake, YNP, Wyoming, USA - YL17G10_0 | ecosystem: Environmental > Aquatic > Freshwater > Lake > Sediment | place: USA: Wyoming | collected... | reverse complement strand
TTCTTCAAAATAAGCAACTTTCTTTAGTGGAGATGAGACATTTCTACCAGGCAGGCAACCTGGTTTTAAGAATTCTGGTTGATCGGCCCGAAGGCGGAATAAGCGTAGGGGAATGTGCCGGTCTTAATAGAGACATCTGTAGTATTCTAGATGAGAAAGATGTATTAAAAGAAGGCTATATTCTGGAGGTTTCCTCTCCGGGTTTAGATAGGCCGCTAGTAAGAAAAGAAGATTTCTTACGCTGTAGAAATAAAGAAGTGAGATTTTTCCTAAATGAGCCGATAAATGAGAAGATGGAACTCCAAGGGAAAATATCTAAGGTAGAAGACGACGCCGTGTATATTGCTATGCAGGAAGAGATCTTTAAGGTACCCTTGATTAGGATTCTAAGAGCAAAACAAATAGTTATTTGAACTTAATCGGAGATTATTATGAGCCAGGAATTATTAGCAATAATAGGTCAGATAGAGAGAGAAAAAGGCATCAAGAAAGAGGTTTTGGTTGCGGCTGTTGAAAGTGCTCTTTTAAGCGCTGCGCGTAAGGTGCTTAATATGAAGCCCGAAGAAGAACTAAGGATAAAACTTGACCAGGAAACCGGAAAAATCCATGCCTTCAAAGGCGAAAAGGAAATTACTACCATAGATTTCGGCCGGATTGCCGCTTCCACTGCCAGACAGGTAATAATTCAGAAAATACGCGAAGCAGAGAAAGAAGTCGTATTCACTGAATTTCAGGGCAGAGTCGGCGAAATTGTTTCCGGTACCGTGTATCGTTTTGAGAAGGGTAATATTGTCATTGATCTTCTAGGTAAAACTGAGGGTATACTTTTAAAACGAGAGCTCTCCCCCAAGGAAGAGCTTAAACTGGGCCAACGTATACGGGTTTATGTGGTAGAGGTTAAGAAAGACGCCAAGGGGCCGCAGATAATTTTATCTCGCACCCACCCTAATTTGGTAAAAAAGCTTTTTGAGCTAGAAGTCCCTGAGATCTATGAGGGCATTGTTGAAATAAGGGCTATTGCTCGCCAGGCCGGTGAACGCACTAAGATCGCGGTATATTCTAAAAACGAAAAGGTTGATTCTGTAGGTGCCTGTGTGGGCATGCGGGGTAATCGCGTAAGGAATATTGTCAATGAACTATACGGAGAAAAAGTTGACATTGTGCGCTATCACGATGATATCAGGGAATATATTAAGGCTGCGCTTTCTCCGGCAAAGATATCAGAGATAAAGTTAGATAAAGATAATTCAAGGGCTGAGGTTATCGTGGACAATGATCAGCTTTCATTATGTATAGGAAAACACGGCCAGAATGTGCGGCTTGCCTCCAAGCTTATCGGTTGGGAATTAGATATCCGCACAAAAGAAGTCGCCGTTGAAGTCAAAGAAGAAAAAGTTAAAGAAGAAGAAAAAGTCAAAGAAGAAAAGAAAGGAAAAGAAACAGTTTCTTTAGAACAGCTTTCGGGAGTGGGAGAAAAAACCCTAACCGGCCTTAATGAAGCGGGTTTTAAAACCTTGGATGATATTTTAAAGGCGGATATCGAAGAGCTGACTAAAGTAAAAGGCATTGGTCAAAAGAAAGCAGAAAAGTTAATCGAAGAAGCGAAAAAATTGAGTAAAAGATAAATTATTCTGATGGCAAAAGTAGAAAAAACAAAAGTTAAACAAAAAGCAGGCGCAAAAAAAATAGCCAAGGTTATACGTAAGGCCTCATCCGTTAAGACTGTCGCAAAAGCTCCGGCTAAAGTTAAACATAAGGTCTTAAAAGTTACGCCACCAAAAGTAAAGGCCGCATTAAAGAAAAAAGAAGCTCCGGTAGCAAGTAAGCCTACAATTTTACCGGTCAAAGAAAAACCTTTAAGGAAGCCAGTACATCTTTTTAAAGAGCACCCCGAAGCTGAGAAGATTATCAAGAAAGACACGGTTTCCGATAAAAGCGTTAGATTAGAAATAATTTCCCCCACAATTGCTCAAAAAGTAATTACACCCTCCAAAGAGCCTGTTTTAGTAAAAATAACCCCTAAAGAGGTTCCTGCGGTAAAAATAGCTCCTAAAGAAGTTCCTATTGTGGCAAAGCCCATATTAAAAGAGCTTGAATTAGAGCTCCCCATTACAGTAAAAGACCTTTCAGTTAAACTCCAGGAGAAACCATCGGCATTAATCAAGACATTGATGGGGTTAAGGGTGATGGTAGGGATAAATCAGACTCTGGATGCTGCTGTTATTGTCCAGATTTGCGAAAAATACGGTTATAAAATAAAAGAAGCGCCGGGTAAAGAAGAATTAGCTTTAGGCGTACATAGCCAGTTAGATGCGCCGGAAAAATTACAAATGCGCTCTCCTGTGGTAACACTTATGGGGCATGTTGATCACGGTAAAACTTCGCTTTTAGATGCCATAAGAAAGACTAAAGTGGCGGAGTCTGAGCATGGCGGAATTACTCAGCATATCGGAGCTTACAGGGTAGTTTTACCTAAAGGCGAGATCACTTTTTTAGATACACCTGGCCATGAAGCCTTTACTGCTATGCGTGCACGCGGAGCCAGTATTACAGATATAGTAGTTTTGGTAGTGGCTGCGGACGATGGGGTGATGCCGCAGACCCAGGAGGCAATTGACCATAGCCTGGCAGCAGGTGTTTCGATTATCGTAGCACTCAATAAAACTGACCGGGCTCAAGCCAATGTTGACCGGGTCAAAAAACAACTTTCCGAACTCAATCTTACTGCCGAAGATTGGGGAGGAAAGACTATCACCGTGCCTGTTTCTGCAAAAACCGGCCAAGGAATTGATAATTTGTTAGAAATGATACTTTTAGAGGCGCAGATACTGGAATTAAAAGCAAATCCTAACCGGTTGGCACGCGGAGTAGTCATCGAAGCGAAATTAACCAAAGGCAGGGGGCCGGTAGCGACTTTACTCGTGCAAAACGGCACATTACGCCTGAATGAAAATATAATTGTGGGTAAGTATTATGCCAAGATCAGGGGAATGTTCAATGACCACGGCCAGGCAATTACCGAAGTCGGTCCTTCTGTGCCGGTTGAAATTTTAGGTTTATCCGGCGTGCCGCAGGCAGGAGAGAAATTTTTCGTGATTGAGGATGAGAAGCAGGCTAAGGAATTGGCTTTGATGCGCCAGGATAAGGAAAAACAGCAACAGATGAAGGTAGTAAAAAGAATTAACCTGGAAGATTTACATGCCCAGATACAAGAAGGCAAACTCAAGGAATTACAGCTGATTATTAAGGCGGATGTACAGGGAACTCTTGAGGCGATCGAGGAAACTTTAAATAAATTAAATATTTCAGAGATAAAATTAGGAATCATCCACGCAGGCGTGGGTACTATAAATACTTCAGATGTGATATTAGCGGTAGCATCTAATGCGTTAATTTTAGGATTTCATGTTGATGCCGATGAGCGCGCCAAAGAATTGGTCGAGAAAGAGGGTGTGGATTTAAGGATCTATAATATTATTTATGAATTAGCTAACGATATGAAAGCGGCCTTAGAAGGCATGCTTGAGCCGAAGTTGAAAAAGGTTTTTGTGGGCAGGGTTGAGGTCAGAAAGGTCTTTAAGGTAACGCGCTCAGGCATGGTGGCTGGTTGTTTTGTCACTAAAGGCAAGGTCTTACGCAGCAATACAGTAAGTATATTAAGAAACGGCGAAATAGTATTCGAAGGAAAAATTTCCTCCCTGAAACGCTTTAAAGATGACGTCAAGGAAGTCGCGGAAGGATTTGAATGCGGGATATCTTTAGGCGAATTTCAGGATATCAAAGAAGGGGATTTAATCGAGGCTTACGAAATTGAGAAAATAGCCAGGAAGTTGTAAGATGAAAAAGCGGATACTAAGCGGAATGCGTCCGACGGGGAAGCTGCATTTGGGGCATCTGGTAGGCGCATTAGAAAACTGGAAGAAATTGCAGGATGAGTATGATTGCTTTTTTATGATTGCAGACTGGCATGCGTTGATGAGCGAGTATGAAAAACCCGATAATCTGCCTGAATACGCAGTTGATAATGCAATAGACTGGATAAGCGCAGGTCTAGATCCTGCTAAATCTACCTTGTTTATCCAGTCCGAAGTGGTACAGCACTTAGAACTTTATATGATATTTTCCTGCCTTACTCCGTTAGGTTGGCTGGAGAGATGCCCGACCTATAAAGAGCAACTCAGGGAAATCAAAACGCGCAATTTAAATACCTACGGTTTCCTGGGTTATCCGGTGCTGCAGGCGGCAGACATTTTACTTTATAAAGCGGATAAAGTTCCTGTAGGCGAGGATCAATTGCCGCATTTAGAGCTTACCCGAGAAATTGCCCGCCGTTTTAATAGTCTTTATAAAAAAGAGGTATTTCCGTCTCCTGATGCCATATTGACCAAAACCCCGCGCCTGCTGGGGTTAGACGGCAGAAAAATGAGTAAGAGCTATGATAATACCATAAACCTCTCTGATTCTGAAGAGACATTGAGAAAAAAGACCCAGAATATGTTTACCGATCCTAAAAGGATAAAATTGAGCGATGATGGGCACCCGGATATCTGTAATGTGTTTTCCTATTACTCTACATTTATCCCGGAGATGAAGCCGGAAGTTCGGGATTGGTGTATACATGCTAAATTAGGTTGCACCGATTGTAAAAAAAGGCTTGCCTCAGAATTATTGGATAAGCTTAAGCCAATTCATCAAAAACGCCAGGAATTAATAAAGGATAAGACAAAGATCAGAAAGATATTACGAGAGGGCAGCGATAAAGCGATCTTCGTCGCCGCAAAGACAATTAAAGAGACAAGAGAGGTGATGCATCTGTGAGTTATAAGATTAAATTAGAAGTATTTGAAGGCCCGTTAGATTTACTTTTATACCTGGTTAAAAAAGACCACCTGAATATCTACGATATACCAATTGCTAAGGTTACCGAACAGTATCTTCAGTATATGGAGTTCATGAAACTACTCGATTTAAATATTGCCGGTGAGTTTCTCGTGATGGCGGCAACCCTGATGCAGATTAAATCTAAGATGTTATTGCCTCCTGAAGAAACCCCCCAACTGACAGAAGAACAGGAGGATCCTCGCGCAGAGTTGGTCAGGCGCCTATTAGAGTATGAAAAATTTAAGGAGATAGCCGAAAATTTAAGAGAGAGAGAGTCTGACCAGCAGGAGGTATTTAAACGCCCTAAGGCGCAGATAGACAAGGAAATCCCCCAGCAAGGCGAAGTTTATTTTGAGGCCGGCCTTTTTGATTTAATCAGCGCTTTCTCTAAAGCCTTAGAGCAAGTACCCAAAGAAGTATTCTATGAAGTGATCAAAGATGAGTTTACTATTGAAGAGAAAGTGCATCAGATCCTACATTCTCTATTAGTTGTGCCGAGTATCCAGCTCTCAGAATTATTTACGCAGGCGAAGAATAAAATTGAAATTATCGTAATCTTTTTATCGATACTGGAATTGATCAGGCTAAAAGAAATTCTCGCCCGGCAAAAAGATTTATTCGGAGAAATAGAGATTGTCCGGAATCAACAGAATATCTTACCCCATGACCGAAGAACTGCGGCATAAATTATTTAAAAATAAGCCAACCAAAGTAAATCCCCAATTTACAGAAGAAAGGGTTTTCGCCAGCGAGCAGGAGACCGAAGAAGATATCGTTTTAAATATTTCTTTAAGGCCGAAGAAATTATCTGAATTCATCGGGCATAAAGAGATTATCGATAATCTAAAGATTTCCATACAGGCGGCAAAACAAAGAAAAGAACCCTTAGAGCATGTGCTTTTAAGCGGGCCACCCGGATTAGGAAAGACTTCTCTGGCGCATATCATCGCTCATGAAATGAATGCTAAGATTACCGCCACATCCGGCCCGGCAATCGAAAGAGCAGGAGATTTAATCGGGATATTGACGAACTTAGAAAAAGGAGACATCCTTTTTATCGATGAAATACACCGGCTTTCTAAGACCGTAGAAGAATTCCTTTATCCGGCAATGGAAAGTTTCCAGATAGACTTTATAATTGATAAAGGGCCGTATGCTAAAACCATAAAGTTTAATCTCAAGCCCTTTGGTTTGGTGGGGGCTACGACCAGGGCCGGGCTTTTGGCCGCACCTTTGCGGGGCAGGTTCGGCATGTTTTATAATTTAGATTTCTATAAGATTGAAGATCTAACCAAGATTATCAAACATTCAGCGAAAATTTTAAGTATGGATATAAATGACGAGGCAGCGGGAGAGATCGCGCGGCGCGCAAGAGGCACGCCGCGTGTTGCCAACAGGCTACTTCGGCGTATCAGGGATTATGCTCAGGTTTTAAAGATAAAGGAAATCAATGTTGAAGTTGCTTCCAGGACCTTGGATGACTTAGGGATTGACAGGGCAGGGTTAGATGATTTAGACCGTCGGGTTTTGAGTCTAGTTTTGGAGTCTTATGGGGGTGGCCCGGTAGGTATCGAATCTTTGGCTGCCAGCCTCAATGAGGAAGTGGATACCATTGCCGATACCGTTGAGCCTTATTTACTGAAGGCCGGATATTTAAAGCGCACCTCGCGCGGTAGGCTGGCCACCAAGCTTGCCTTCGAGCACTTCGGAATAAAATACAATAAAGAGAAACAAGAAGAACTCTTTTAACGACAGAAATGAATCTGTCGCTTTTCTCGCTCAGGTAGGTTTTCCCCGCCTACGGCGGGGCGCCAATGATCTTTCGCATTTCGGTGGCTGCTGAACTCGCGCCTCGGTCTCTACCTCGGCGCTCAAACAACATCGCCATCCCAAGATTGCCGTCCTTTCGGACGGCCTTGGGATTCCCGAAATGCTCAAGCTCCATTGGCTAAAACCTCCATTCGCTCGAAAACCGCCAGCTTCATTTATAGTTATAATAAAAGAAATTTCAAGAATTTCAAGACCCGGTCTTGATTAAGCACGGTTTAAGACCCGGAGTTGGAATATCAAACCAAGCTACCCGCGAGTGTAGATGTTTTTTTATTTATTAAGGAGGAGAGATGGAGAATAAAAAATGGCCTGTTTTGGCTCAAATTTTAATTGGTTTAGGAGTTATTGGGGCACTTATGAATATTACAAATGGTTTATCGCAGCAAAATATTTTACAGATGACATTAGGCATAGCTGGGCTTATAATTTATTGGAGTATTTACAGGTTTAAAAAGTGGGCATTAATAGGGTTTAATATTCTTTTACCCTACAGTATTCTCTCGTTTTTATTAGCTAATATTGGGAGGATACCTACTTTAAATTTACTTATTGCAATTAGTATTCCGGTATTTATCCTTATTTATTTTAATTTGGCAAAGATAAGAGAACTATTCCGTTAAACGAATATGAAATTATTACTACATATCTGTTGTGCGCCGTGCTTGATTTATCCGCTGGAGCGGTTAAGAGAAAAGGGATTTGAGGCAGTGGGATTATTCTACAACCCGAATATTCATCCTTTCGCTGAATATCAAAATAGAAGGCAAGCGGTTGAGGATTATAGCAAAAAGGTCAATGTCGAGGTGGTGTATCCAGAGTATGAACCCACAGATTATTTTCGGTTAGTGCATATGAAGGAAGAAAAGATCGAGAGATGCCCGATATGTTGGTATCAGCGTTTTAAAATGACTGCCCAGTTAGCAAAAGAGAGGGCTTTTACGCATTTTAGCTCTACTTTGTTAGTCAGCCCTTATCAAGACCAGGAATTATTAAAAAGGATCGGGGAAGATATCTGCGCGGAAGAAGGGATTGAGTTTTATTGCGAAGATTTCCGGCCGGGATTTAAGAAAGCGCATGAGCAAGCCCATGCGCAAGGCATATACTGTCAGAAATACTGCGGTTGTATTTACTCAATGAACCCCAGGCTTACGGAACGAGATCCTTCACTACGTTCAGGATCGTCCTGAGGAACGAAGTGACGAAGGACGAGTGAGCGTAAGCCTGATGGGTGAATTGATACTTGACATTTGTACTTAATTTAATAAAACAAATGTCAAGTATCTAATTCGCAGACGGCTTCGCCTACAACTTATGTCGTTTTACTCCATAAGTTGTCTGCTTATCAGAGATAGAGCGATGCAAGAAATCGGCAAAACATTAACTATTTTCGGGATTATCTTGATAGGCTTAGGGCTGTTACTGACTTTTGTCAATAAAATACCATTTTTGGGTAAACTTCCCGGAGATGTGTTTATTCAAAAGAAGAATTTCTCTTTCTATTTTCCGATAACCACGTCCATTTTAATCAGTATCATCCTTTCTCTCATTTTTTGGCTATGGCCTCGTCGCTAAATCGCAGAATAAGACTGATTGTTATTTTTATCTTTTCTCTAGGTGTCGCCGGCCTCTGCCTTGGTAACAGGCAGGCGCTTTTAGGCACCGTTAATTCCATAGAGTCCTCAAAGTATGTGCGCGTAGCGATCATACAAGACACTAAATTCCTAGATCTTAAGGTCGCAGGATCTTATGAGATAACCGATTTAAGCGGTAGTAAGGTATTATCTTTTGGCAAGAATCTGAAAACTACCCTAACTACCTATAAAGAGGGGATCTTGTTAGGAGGGATGAATTTCAACATGGATAAAATATTTATCCAGTCAGTTGAGGGTGCTCTGATTATCGTTAACGGAAGACGGTTCAGGGGAAACATGGAGTTCATTAAAAAAGATAATTCTGGCTTAATGGTGATAAATTATATTGATTTGGAAGATTATATTAAGGGTATTTTATATCACGAAGTTTCGCATTACTGGCCTATTGAAGCATTAAAGGCTCAGGCAGTAGTTTGCCGCACATACGCGCTCAACCAGATGCAGGAAAATAGATCTAAGGATTATGATGTGACCGCGGATATATACTCTCAAGTTTATGGAGGCAGGACTTCAGAGCGCCACCGTACTAATGAAGCCGTGGAGGCTACCAGGGGCGAAGTACTTACTTTCGAAGGCGATATTTTTCCGGCTTATTATCATGCTACCTGCGCCGGGCATACAGAGGATGCCTCTCTACTCTGGAATATCGATATACCCCCCTTAAAAGGAGTGGTCTGTAATTATTGCAAAAATTCCCCGCATTTTAAGTGGCATACTGTTTTATCTACTCAGGAGGTAGGGGATGCCTTAGCAAAATCTGAATATAAAATTAAAGCGATAAAGGATATTCTAATAGACGGGAAGGATAAATCCGGACGTATCATAAATTTAAAGTTAGTTTCTGATGAAAAAAATATCAAGGTTCCGGCAAAAGATTTCAGGAATATCATCGGACCGAATATCTTAAAGAGCACAAATTTTAAGGTAAAGGTGGAAGAGGATGATGTGGTCTTTGAAGGCTTTGGCTGGGGCCACGGAGTAGGATTATGCCAGTGGGGCGCCTATTTTATGGCAAAAGAAGGTAATACCTACCAGCAGATTCTTGAATATTACTATCCAGGTTCTCTTAAGGCCTCTTTTTAGCATAAATGAAACTATCTGATTTTGATTATACTTTACCAAAAGAACTGATTGCGCAGTATCCGCTAAAAGAACGCGATACTGCAAGGTTATTGGTTTTAAACCGATTGAAAGGCACGATAGAGCATCGCGCATTTAAGGATATAATAGAGTATTTTAACAAAGATGACCTGTTGGTATTAAATGACACCAAGGTTCTACCCAGCCGTTTTATCGGGTCAAGGCCGACTGGCGGCAGAGTTGAAATCCTGCTTTTAAATCAAAAATCTGGCCCAACTTTCGAAGCATTAATTAAACCTAACCGCGTAAAGCTCAAAGAACGGATAATATTTAATGGCGGAAAAATCTACTGCGAAGTAACAGCTAAAGGAGAAGTCACTTTTAATACCGGTGATTTAGAGGCAATATATGGGCGCGGCGTAATGCCATTGCCGCCCTATATAAAAAGAGCTCCCGTAGATTCCGACAGTGTCGATTATCAAACTGTCTATGCCAAAGAAGAAGGAGCAATTGCATCGCCGACCGCAGGCCTGCATTTTACTAAAAAATTAATTAAAGAGATCCAAGCTTCAGGCATAAATATCGTTTACGTTACTTTACATGTAAGTTATGCCACCTTCAGGCCGCTAAAGTGCGATAATATCAGTAAACATAAGATGGAGAAGGAAAATTTTAAGATTAGTGCTGAGACCTTAAGTTTGATCAACCAGGCGCGCGCAGAAAAGGCGCGTATCTTTGCGGTAGGAACGACCAGTTGCCGTGTCTTAGAGACTTACGCCGCTGGAATAAAAGAAGGGCATACGGATTTATTTATTTATCCGGGATACAAATTCAAAATGGTAGATTGCTTGGTTACTAATTTTCATCTGCCGCGCACCACGCTTTTTATGCTCGTCTGCGGCTTCGCAGGTAGAGAACTGATTAAAAAGGCCTATCAGGAAGCCATCGACCAAGAATACCGTTTTTACAGCTATGGCGACGCCATGCTGATTTTGTAATGTATAAATTACAATGTTTACTTTAATCACTAAAGATAAAAATAGTCAGGCGCGGATAGGAAAACTGTTTACCGCCCACGGCGAGATCGATACGCCTTGTTTTATGCCTGTGGGGACTCAGGGCACAGTTAAGACACTTTCTCCTGCCGAATTAGAAGAAAGCGGAGCGCAGATCATCTTAGCTAACGCCTACCATCTTTTTTTACGCCCTGGACTAGAGGTGATCAAAAAGGCAGGGGGCCTGCATAAGTTTATGTCATGGCCAAAGCCCTTGCTTACGGATAGCGGCGGTTATCAGATATTCAGTCTCGCCCTTTTAAGAAAGGTAAGCGATGCGGGTGTTGAATTTCAGTCTCACATCGACGGAATGAAGCATTTTTTCACCCCCGAAACTGTAGTACAGATTCAGGTCGATTATGGATCAGACATTATCATGCCTCTGGATGAATGCGCGCATTATCCTTGTGCCAAGGATTATGCCGAGGTGGCCATGAGAAGGACTATTGATTGGGCGAAGCGCTCTAAAACCGCAATGAATGAATATCAAGCGGCGAGTCACAAGCAAAATTTATTATTTGCGATTATCCAGGGCGCAACTTACGAAGACTTACGCCGGGAGTGTAGTAAGGTGTTGACTGAGATGGGGTTTGATGGTTATGCTATTGGCGGAGTTTCAGTTGGCGAACCGCAGGATTTAAGATATAATATAACTCATCTGGTTACGTCGATGTTGCCTGAAGACCGCCCGCGCTACCTGATGGGCGTAGGAATGCCGCAAGACATCCTTGAGTCAGTAGAAATGGGGATTGATATGTTTGATTGCGTTATCCCTACGCGTTACGGCAGAAATGGTACTGCCTTTACGAGCGTTGGCAAATTGACTGTCAGGAACTCTCCGTATATCGAGGATCTTAATCCTCTGGATCCGCAATGCAGTTGTTATACCTGTAAAAATTTTAGTCGCTCATATTTACGCCATTTATTTAATACGCAAGAGTTGCTGGGGCTAAGATTGGTAACTCTCCATAATGTGCATTTCTATTTAGAATTAATGCGTAAGGCTAAAGAAGCAATCCGCCGGGATAAATTTACTGAATTTAAGAAAGAATTTTTAAATAATTACGTCAGTAGTCAGTAGTCAGTAGTCAGTAGCCAGTAGCCACTAACTAGCTGTTAAAAATATGCGTATCGATATTGTCACCATATTCCCCAAAATGTTTAAGCCGGTTTTAGAAGAATCTATGATCAAGCGGGCGCAAAATAAAGGTAAGGTAAAAATTTATATTCATAATCTTCGGGATTATTCTTTAGATAAGCATAAAAAAGTCGATGACCGGCCTTTTGGAGGCGGATCAGGAATGTTATTGAATGCAGAACCCATATTCCGGGCAGTAGAGGATATAAAAACTAAAACAAAGAACCTAAGGCAGAAAACCATTTTATTATGCCCTCAGGGGGAAAAGTTGACGCAGAAAGTTGCCAAAAGGCTGTCAAAGAATAAACAGTTGATTTTAATCTGCGGCCATTATGAAGGAATCGACGAAAGGGTAAGGCAATACTTAACAGATGAAGAGATCTCCGTTGGCGATTATGTTTTAACCGGTGGCGAATTGCCGGCCATGGTTTTGGTGGATTGTCTGGTGCGGCTTCTGCCCGGGGTATTGGGTGATAGAAATTCCTTGAATTTTGAGTCATTTGAAGGTAATCTATTAGAATATCCCCAGTATACGAGGCCGGCGAATTTCAGAGGAATGAAAGTCCCCGAGACGCTTCTTTGCGGCAATCACCGTAAGATTATAGAGTGGAATAAAAAAGAAGCCATAAGGAGAACAAAACAAAAAAGGCCGGATTTATTTAAAAAAATACTAATGACTAAAATTAGGATTTAACAAAGGAGAAAAAAATGGATAAGATAAAACTTATTGAACAGGAATATACTAAAAGGGAAATGCCCGCTTTTAATGTAGGAGATACGGTCAAGGTTTTTGTCAAAATTCTCGAAGGTGAAGATAAGGATAAGGTGCGGCTGCATCCTTTTGAGGGTGTAGTCATCGGCAAGAAAGGCTCAGGGATCAGAGAGAACTTTACCGTAAGAAGGGTCTCCTACGGAGAGGGTATTGAACGCGTTTTTCCTTTACATGCGCCTAGTATTGAACGCATTGAAATTATACGTTCAGGCAAAGTAAGAAGAGCAAAGCTTTATTATTTGAGGACCAAAGTTGGAAAGCGCGCTACCAAAATTGAAACAGAAGAAAAAAAAGCATAGGCCCAACCTTTACTACGAAAACAGGCTCAAAAGCAAAGGCTATGATTTAATCATCGGCGTAGATGAGGCGGGCCGCGGCCCCTTGGCCGGCCCGGTAGTGGCAGCAGCGGTGGCGTTAAAAAAAAGTACAT
>Ga0315286_10004921_pt1 | contig 12843 bp, 9 predicted proteins | sample YL17G10_0_MG_FD_205038 | JGI IMG/M metagenome (GOLD analysis project Ga0315286, IMG submission 205038) | Sediment microbial communities from Yellowstone Lake, YNP, Wyoming, USA - YL17G10_0 | ecosystem: Environmental > Aquatic > Freshwater > Lake > Sediment | place: USA: Wyoming | collected... | reverse complement strand
CGCTCTCGGTGTGGCAGGCAATCAAGGATGCAATCTCTGCCGTTGGCAATCATGAAGTTGAGCCAGAGTTTTCTCTGCCTGCGACAAACGAAGTGATATTATTGTCGATAGAAAAATTAAAGGAAAAGGTAAAAAAATAGTCAACCACAGATTACACGGGAATCCACAAGTTCAATCTTTCCGTGTTGATCCGCTTAATCAGTGTTATCTGAAATAATATTAATATGGAATTCTCTCCACCTCAATTTGTAACTAATTTGAAATGTCTACTCTGCGGTTCATCATACCCGCACGGAAATATTTTTACTTGTCCCCGTTGCGGTATCGAAGGTATCCTCGATGTGCGTTACGATTATGATCGAATAATCAGCAATCTGAAATCCGAAATCCGAAATCGCCCATTAGATCATTGGCGATATCGTGAACTTCTTCCAATCTCCCCCGATATTCCGGTTCCACATTTACATATCGGCTGGACGCCGGTGTATGATGTACCTCGTCTTGCCCGTCATGTTGGACTGCGAAAATTATTTTTGAAAGACGATGGGCGCAATCCCACAAACTCGTTCAAAGACCGAGCAAGCTCTATTGGTGTTTTGAAAGCAATGGAATTCGGATTCAATACTATTGCTTGCGCATCTACAGGGAATGCCGCATCATCACTCGCGGGGTTATCTGCGGCAGTCGGATTGAAAAGCTACATCTTCGTACCAGAAAGAGCACCAGAACCGAAAATTACAAAGCTTCTTATCTTTGGCGCGACTGTGTTCAGAGTGAAAGGAACTTACGAGCAAGCATTCGACCTCAGCAAACAATCGTGTGATCAATTTAGATGGTACAACCGCAACAGCGGAACGAATCCTTTTCTCGTAGAAGGGAAGAAAACTGCCGGACTTGAAATCGCAGAACAGATGAAAGAACATTTACCTGATTGGGTTGTTGTTTCTGTAGGTGATGGCTGCACGATTGGTGGAATCGGAAAAGGTTTACAGGAGATGAAATGGCTTGGATTCATCGACCGCGTACCGCGTTTATTAGGTGTGCAAGCTGAAGGCGCAAAACCGATTTTTGATGCGTTTAGATCTGGTAAGGATTTAATTCCATCCGATACAAACACGATAGCCGATAGCATCGCAGTCGGTACTCCGCGAAACTGGAGAAGAGCAATTCAGCAAGTCAGATTATCGCACGGTGAAATGATCGCCGTATCGGATGAAGAAATTTTAGAAGCGATGCGGCTTACTGCTCAACTCGGGGGAGTATTCGGTGAGCCGGCTGGCGTTGCCGGTGTAGCAGGATTGAAGAAGGCAGTTGAAGAAAATATTGTAAAGTCAAACGAAACCGCGGTGGTTGTTATCACCGATAATGGATTGAAAGATATCCAGTCGGCAAAACAAGCTGCAGGAAAAGAACACTTAATCGAGCCAAACCTTGATACGGTGGCGAACGTTCTAGAAAAACAACTAAAACTATAAACCCCTTTGCGAATCTTTACATACTTGTCGGTTAAAATATAACCGCGAAGATCGCTTCCGAAGGAATCCCTTCGGGAAAAGACACGCAAAGACAAAATATTGGAAAAGATTATGTTACTCAAAAACACAACATCCATCATCCTCAATCCCGCATCCATTGAATCGGTCGACATACGCATTCACAACAGTAATATAGTTGATAAGGGAAAAAACCTAACGCTGAAGAAAGGCGAGGATGTGCACGATCTTGCAGGAAGGATCATTATGCCCGGACTGGTGAACTCGCATACGCATCTCTACTCGGCACTTGCACGCGGTATGGCAGGACCGAAAGAGCCACCGCAAAATTTTCTCGAGATCCTTCAAAAGATTTGGTGGAAGCTTGATCGTGCACTTGACGAAGATTCTATCTATTATAGTGCGCTTGTCGGAGCGATAGATGCTGTGCGATGCGGTACGACAACTCTAATCGATCATCACGCATCACCAAAATCAATTACTGGCTCACTGGATATTATAAAAGAGGCGATATGGGAAGTCGGATTGCGTGGAGTTTTATGTTACGAAGTTACCGATCGTGGTGGCAAAAAAGAGCGCGACAAAGGCTTGGAAGAGAACGAGCGTTTCATTAAAGACAACCGTAAGAATTCTCAGTTCCGCGGAATGGTCGGTGCTCACGCCGCTTTCACTATGAGCAATGAGACTCTCCGTCTCTGTGGCGAAATGGCTTCGAAGTATAAAGTCGGTGCTCACATTCATGTCGCAGAAGATAAGGCGGATATTACAGATGCAGAAGAAAATTACCGCTGCAGTGTGGTTGATCGTTTAGAAGACAATGGAATTCTTCGGAGGGATTCAATCCTTGTCCATAGTGTTCATCTGAGTGCAAAGGAATTGGAGAAAGTTAGAAGCGCGAAGAGCTGGATCATACACAATCCGCGTTCCAACATGAACAACCGCGTTGGTTACGCACCGTTACATTTATTTGGTGAACGTGCCGGATTAGGTACGGATGGATTCCCAGCCGATATGTTCGAGGAATCGAAAATCGGATTTTACAAGCGGCAGGATTCGCATGAAACTGAAAACGTAAGCATGACACAGCTTCTACAAAACGGACAGCGATTGATTTCAGAAATATATAATCACAAATTTGGAACACTCGAGAAGGGATCTGCCGCCGATCTTGTTATCCTCGATTATCAGCCCCCAACACCGATGACGATAGAAAATCTTGCCGGACATTTTCTCTTCGGCATGAATTCATCTATGGTCGAATCGGTGATGATTGACGGTAAATGGGTTGTGAAAAACCGTGTGCTGATCGGATTCGATGTTGAATCGGTCTATGAAAAATCGAAGAAGGTGGCAAAAAATTTGTGGGAGAAGATGAAGAAAATTTCTTAGTTCATTATTAATTCAGACTTTTCACGGTCGAATCGAGAGAATACATTGCTTTCCTTGTAAATCACCCAAATTTTCACGAAATTGAAGCAATCATTCTCAAAATTAATCATGAAACATAAAATCATCGGCAAGGGAGAACGCAGGGTTGATGCCCTCGGGAAAGTTACCGGCAGGGCGAAGTTTGCCGAGGACTATAACGTTAAGCATCAATTATATGGCAAAGTGCTTCGTGCGAAATATCCTCACGCGAAGATTTTGAGTGTCAACACTTCAAGAGCCGAAAAGCTCGATGGTGTTGAGGCAGTTCTTGTTGCAAAAGATATTCCCGGTGAAAGAGTATTCGGCATCGTTGTAAAGAACCAGGCAATCCTCGCATCGGATAAAGTCCGTTACCTTGGCGATGGTGTTGCGCTTGTTGCAGCGAAGACAAAAGAGATTGCTGAAGAAGCTCTCGCGTTTATTAAGGTTGAGTATGAACCGTTACCGGTTGTCTCCGATCCTGAAGAAGCGCTCAAGCCAAACTCACTGAAAATTCATGGCGAAGATAATACTTTCGTCCATCATAAAGTCCGAAAAGGCGATATTGACAAAGGATTTGCCGATGCTGATTTCATTATTGAGAGAAAATTCAAAACACAATTTGTTGAACACTCTTACATTGAACCAGAAGCAGTTCTTGTAGAACCCGCCGAGCATGGTGGAGTGAGAATTGTTGGCTCAGTACAGAATTTATTCTCAAGCCGGCGTTCTGTTGCTGCTGCACTTAACCTTGATCTCAACAAAGTACAAATTATTCAGGCAACGCTTGGCGGATCATTCGGCGGTAAGGATGAAGTAATGACAGCGATGTGCTGTCGGGCTGCACTACTTTGTATGAAAACAGGCAAGCCCGTGAAGATGGTGAACACGCGTGAAGAGTCGATGATCGAAAGTTACAAGCGACATCCGTACGTCCTCTATTATAAGTGGGGTGCAAAGAAGAACGGCTCGATCACCGCAATGAAAATTAAATGTATCGCCGATGGCGGCGCGTATGCTTCGATGAGTCCGTTTGTAACGTGGCGCTCGGTCGTTCAGGCGACGGGTCCATACTATTGCGAGAATGTTAAAACAGATGTTTATGCAGTTTACACGAACAATAATTACACGGGCGCGATGCGCGGCTTCGGTTCACCGCAGGTGAGCTTCGCTATCGAATCGATGATGGATGAGCTTGCAGAAAAAGTTGGAAAGGATCCGTTAGAAATTCGTTTACAAAATGGATTTGAAACCGGGGCTATTACTGCAACAGGTCAGAAGCTTGATCATCGTGTAAGCTTGAAAGAAGTTTTGACTAAATCAGCAGAAGCGGCTGATTTTCTAAATAAATGGAATCAATATCGCACACCATCAACATCTCCGAAGCGCAGAGGTATCGGACTTGCATGCAGTTATCGCGGAGTTTCACTTGGCGCTGAAGGAACCGATGCCGCCGGTACAATTGTGTCGGTTCAGACAGATGGAAGCGTGATTGTTTCATCAGGAATTACAGATATGGGACAAGGTGCACAAACGCAGATGTCGCAGATTGCTGCCGAGGTTCTTGGAATAGGGATGGATAGAATTCAGTTTCTCAACACAAACACAAGCCGCGTTCCCGATTCAGGACCTACAGTTGCTTCAAGGGGAACAATCATGGGTGGAGCAGCGGCAAAAAAAGGAGCCGAGATTGTTCGTGCCTTTCTCATGAAAACTGCGACTGAGATGACCGGGATAGATGTTATGTCGCTGGATTTAAAAGATAATTATCTGATTGATAAGAACAACGGTGAGCAACTTGCATCTTTCAATGAAGTTGCAGCGGAATGTTTCAAGAAAGGCAGACCTATATACGGTTTCGGATGGCATAAATCGCCGCAGACTTCGTGGGATGAACACAATGGCCAGGGTGAGGCGTACTTCACTTTTGTTTACGGGGCGAACGTTGCAGAAGTGGAAGTCGATACGGAAACGGGTAAAGTTGATGTAGTGAATTTTGTTTCATGTCATGATGTCGGTAAAGCAATTAACCGTAATTCGGTTCTCGGACAATTTTATGGCGGTGTTGCAATGGGACTCGGTTATGGATTGTTGGAAGAATTTGATTTTGAAGATTCGGTTTCCAAACAGTTGAACTTCGATGAGTACTTAATTCCAACATCTATGGATGTTCCGAATATCACTCCCATCATTGTTGAGAATGAAGATGCAGCCGGTCCGTTCGGTGCAAAATCCATTGGCGAACCGACAAACGAAATCGCTGCGCCAGCGATCATCAATGCAATTTATAATGTGACGGGCAAGCGCATTTATGAAATCCCAGCAACACTGGAGCGAGTTCTCCTCGGGCACAAACTGACAAGGAAAGGTGAACGCAGTTCGATGAAGAAAGATGAAGTTGTTACTGACTCGTGCAAGATTAGACCGGAGGGAAAATAAAACCCTTCGAATACAAAGCTGTTCATTCAATCGAAGAAGCATGTACTGTTTTAGCAGAGTACGGCTCAGGTGCTCGCATTTTGGCTGGCGGAACAGATTTACTTGTAGAATTAAGAAAGCCAAATGTAAAGCCACCGAAAGTTATTGTCGATATTTCATTCTTAGATGAATTATGCAATATCAAATCCCAGTATGGAACAGTAACACTTAAACCGTTAGTAACACATTCTCAGATCGTTAACTCGAAAGTTGTCCAACAATACACTTCGCTTCTTTCGCATGCTGCATCTGTTATCGGTTCGCCTCAGATTAGAAACAGAGGAACAGTCGGTGGAAATATCATGAACGCTGCGACTTGCGCGGACACTGTTCCGCCGTTAATAGCACTCGGTGCTAAGGTTACACTAAAATCAAAATCGGGTTCAAGAGATATCGAGTTATCTGATCTTTTTATAAAGCCATATCAAACAAAAGCACAGGCGGATGAAATTCTGACCGAGATCCAATTTCCGAAACTTGTACCGAATGCGAAAAGCTCATTCATAAAGCTTGGACGAAGAAACGCGCTCTCAATTTCACGTTTGAGTGTGGCTGCAATTCTCACTCAAGATAAGAATGGAAAAATTACCGATGCACGGATTGTTCCGGGTGCTGCTCTTCCTGTCTGGAGAAGAGTTGCAGAAGCGGAAAAGATGCTCATCGGTGAGAAACCATCAAAAGAATTATTTGCTGCTGTCGGACAAAAAGTATCTGAGGTGATGATCTCTTACACAGGAAGACGCTGGTCGACTAAATACAAAGAACCGGTGATAGCCGTTCTAGTGAGAAGAGCTTTGGAACAATGTTTATGAAGACTGTAATAATCAATACAACAATTAACGGTCGAAAGTATAAACTACCGGTATTACCAAACCAAACACTTCTCCATTTATTACGTGAAGAGCTTGGCTTAACCGGGACCAAGTGCGGATGTGAAATAGGTGAGTGCGGTGCTTGCACTGTGATTCTTGATGGTGAAGCTGTGAATTCCTGCCTCGTGCTTGTTCCTCAAATCGATGGAAAAAAAGTTCTCACTGTAGAAGGATTAGCAAAAGACGGAAAGCTTCATCCACTGCAAGAATCGTTCATGGACCACGATGCAGTTCACTGCGGCTTCTGTACGCCTGGAATGCTGATGAGTGCAAAAGCGTTGCTCGATAAAAACCCGAATCCTGATGAAAAAGAAATCCGGACCGCGATCTCCGGCAATCTATGTCGCTGCACCGGATACGTACAAATCGTTGAGGCTATTAAAAATGCAGCAACCAAGAATTTGAAATGAAACTATTTATAATTAAAGTTAATTCAAAAAACTTATTATTAATTCGACAAGTGTAAAATGAGATTCGCCGTAAGAATTCAAATTGTTATAATCATGGTACTTTCCCTATCGGTATTTCTTAAGGGACAACAGATTGATCCGAATGTGTCGGATATTATTAACAACGCTAATATTGATACCTTATCGAAATATGTTAAACAGTTAACGGGAGAGATTCCTGTTACTATCGATGGCTTAGAGTATACAATCGCATCGCGATATTATACAACTCTCGGTAATAATAAAGCGGCATTTTACCTTTTTGAAACACTACAAAGTTTCGGCTTAAATGCTCAATTCCAGGACTTTGAAGAAAGAGGGCGTAATGTTTATGCTGTACAAGCTGGCAAAGAATATCCTAATCAAATGTATATCATTTGTGCTCATTACGATGATGGGCCGCCTGGGTTAGTCGCACCAGGAGCGGATGATAATGCGAGCGGCACCGCAGCAGTTCTTGAAGCTGCGCGTATTCTCAGCAAGTATCAAACATCGCACAGCATTATTTATGCATTGTGGGATATGGAAGAGGCGGGGCTTGTAGGAAGTAGAAATTACGCCGATTCAGCAGCCGCGCGAGGAGACACTATCCTTGGTGTAATAAACCTGGACATGATAAGTTGGGACGACAATAATGATATGAACATGGATATCCATACACAACCGATTGCAAACTCATTAAAATTATCCGATACAGTACGATCTCTAAATACCACTTACAACATCGGATTAATCCCAATTGTCAAAAATCCTGGAACAACTGCGAGCGACCATGCATCGTTCTGGTGGAGTGGCTATAGTGCTATACTATTGATCGAATCGTTTAGTGATTTTAATGCATATTACCATACAATCAATGATTTATTTAGTAAGTTTAATAATACATTTTTCCACAAAATGTCAAAGCTTGCTATCGGAACATTAGCGATTCTTGTTGGTGTTCAGAATCCAAATGGTGTTGTAGCCAGTTTGCAGTTTCCTTCGGATTATCTTCTTAATCAGAATTATCCTAATCCATTTAATCCAACAACAATCATCCGTTATCAATTACCTAAAAGCGGTCATGTCCGACTTGAAGTGTTTGATGTGCTCGGACGCCATGTTGCAACTCTTATTGATAATACTCAATCACCCGGAGAATATTCTGTAATGTGGAACGCATCAGATTGCACGAATGGGGTTTATGTTTATAGATTGAAAGCAGATAATTTCTATCAAAGCAGAAAAATGATTTTAATGAAGTAAGGAAAAATAGAATTAACTTCCAGCACACCATCAATGACTTTACAGTATGACCAAACTGAATAGGGTAAATTCCATGAGTTCTTTATGAGAAAACACATAAGCAAAATTAAAGACACGAATCGCATGACTGAATTTCTCACTGATGCGCAGCTTCGTGCCGAAATTGAGAAATGCGAATATTGTGAAGAGAAACCATGTAAGGAAGCGTGCCCGGCAGATTGCTCACCCGCAGATTTTATTATGGCTGTTAAAGTTGGCAACCGCGCTGACTTCCGGCGCTCCGCAGCTCTCATCATGGGGAGTAATCCTCTCGGTGGAGTATGCGGCGCTGTATGTCCCGATAGACATTGTATGAAAGCGTGTGTCCACCGTACGTTTGATTCGGCTGTAAACATTCCGGCTGTACAAGCAACGATTATCGAGAAGGCGAAGGCATTTGACGTCATGCCAGAGTTCGTGAACGTGCCGCTAAACGGAAAAAGGATTGCAGTTTTTGGTGCTGGTCCCGCCGGACTTGGTGCTGCCGCCATGCTTGCACAAAAAGGATATGCTGTCGATGTCTTCCACAAGATGAAACAGCCCGGTGGAATGTGCAACCTCATCCCGAAGTCAAGATTGTCATCGGATGTGCTGAAAACTGATATTGATTTTCTTCTATCACTTGGGAAAATAACAATCAATAATGGCAAACGATTTCCTGCTAACACTAAGAAGTATGATGCAACACTCATCGCTATCGGTTTGGATGAACCGTTCATTCCACCTATAGTAGGAAGTGAAGCAGCTGTCGATTGGATTAAATTTCTTGGAGGAGCCACCCGATTCCCGGTAAAAGGAAAGCGCGTAGCAGTTGTCGGTGGTGGAGCAGTCGCACTCGACTGCGCAGAGGAAGCACTCGAACACGGGGCATCAAGCGTAGAGATGTTTGCTCTTGAGACTTGGTCGGAGATGCCGCTCACCGCAAAAGAACGTTTCGCAATTCAAGAATCTGGAATCGCTGTAACTGGTCGCGTTAGAGTAACGGAAATCATTTCAAAAGACAGACGCATTATAGGGTTGAAGACTATAAAAGTTGTTTTACAGCGTGGTAAGAAGTTTCATCCTAAGAACGTGGTTGATTCGAAAGGCACAGAGCAAACCTGCTCAGATGTAGATTTCGTGATTATTGCAGCAGGTGCACGTTCCTCCAACAATAAGCCAACTGATTCGAAAGTGTTCTATGCTGGTGACATGATGAACGGTCCGACTACAGTGGTTGAAGCAGTTGCGGCTGGGAAGAATGTTGCACTTGAGGTAGATACTTATCTGTCTGGTCTATCCATAAAGCGTGAAGAGAAGAAAACCGATAGAGCAACAAAAAGTCGAACACCACTGCCTGGACGTGTTATGATACCGGTTCCAATCACAGCTGAATTCTTCGGACGTAAAATTCTTTCACCATTCTTACTATCTGCAGCACCACCATCTGATGGATACAAGCAAATGAAGAAGGCATACGAAGCGGGCTGGGCTGGCGGCGTGATGAAGACTGTATTCGATAACGTTCCGATTCACATTCCTTCTGAGTATATGTTCGCTTTTTCGCAATCGACATATGCCAATTGCGACAATGTATCCGGTCATCCTCTGAATCGCGTTTGCCGCGAGGTTGAAAAACTGCGGAAAGAATTTCCCGACCGACTGACACTCGCATCTACCGGTGGTCCTGTAACAGGAAACGATGAAAACGACTGTGCTGTGTGGCAGTCAAACACTAAAAAGTTAGAAGCTGCGGGTGTAATGGGAATCGAGTACAGTCTCTCATGCCCTCAGGGTGGAGACGGCACCAAGGGCGACATCGTCTCCCAAGACGCTGAATTGACTGCAAAGATAATTGATTGGATTATGGAAGTGGGAGATGCCGATGTACCGAAGCTCTTCAAACTTACGGCAGCCGTTAGTTCAATCTATCCCATCATCACCGCTATCAAAGAAGTTTTTGCACGATATCCTCGAAAAAAGGCAGGCGTTACACTTGCCAATACATTTCCGACACTCGCTTTCCGGAAAGGTGAAAAGAAATCATGGGAAGAAGGCGTTGTTGTCGGCATGAGCGGCGAAGGCGTTATACCGATTTCTAATCTAACTCTTGCCAATGTCTCCCGACTCGGCGTGACAGTCTCAGGCAACGGTGGTCCAATGGACTACAAAACCGCGGCAAACTTTCTTGCGCTTGGCGCGAAGACCGTACAGTTCTGTACAATCGTGATGAAGTATGGGTACGGTATCGTTGACGATCTTCACTCCGGTCTAAGTTATTTAATGCAAGAACGCGGCATTAAGTCGGTAGACGAACTTATTGGCTGCGCGCTCCCGACACCCATCACAGGCTTCATGGAATTATCGCCGGTTAAAAAAGTCTCTGCTGTACATGCTGATTTATGTCAGCATTGTGGCAATTGCACACGTTGTCCTTATCTTGCCATCGAACTTGACTCGAAGAAAGTACCGATCACAGATCCTGCACATTGTATCGGCTGCTCAATCTGTGTCCAGAAGTGTTTCTCCGGCGCGTTGTATATGCGTAAAAGGACGAAGCGAGAACTGGTCATCTTGAAGGAGCAATAAGTAAAAGAGGGAATTATATGTCAAAGATCATAAAAAACTCTACCCTGAAGTCATCAAGCAAACCGCCGCACGCGAATACACGATGGAATTGTCAAAATGAATTTATGATCAAGTAGAGTAACCCAAAAAGAATGAATCTGTACCAGACCATCTACGGCCGAGCGAAGGAAATCGAAAACGATACCGTCCGGATTCTGATGGATCTCGTTCGTACACCATCCTTCTCCTCGAAAGAGAAAGAGGGAGTGCAAGTGATCCGACGAGAGATGGAGAAGGCGGGCTTCGACGAAATCAGGATTGACGGACTCGGAAGCATCATCGGACGTATCGGAGACGGACCGAGGATAATTGCCTTCGATGGACATGTCGATACTGTGTACGCAGGTGATCGGATGCAGTGGAGCTTCGATCCATTCGACCCGAAGATTGAAGATGGCAAAGTGTGGGGACGGGGAACTGTCGATCAGAAAGGTGGATTGGCAGCAATGCTCTCAGCTTCCAGACTTATCAAAGAATTAAATTTGTATAGCAATCTTACAATCTACTTCATCGGCACAGTGATCGAGGAAGACTGTGAGGGATTGTGTTGGCAGTATTTAATTAATGAAGAAAAAATTCATCCGGAACTTGTTGTTATCACTGAGCCGACGAATATGAATATATGCCGCGGACATCGCGGACGGATGGAAATGCGTGTGGAAGTAAAAGGTCAAGCTTGCCACAGTGGAGCACCCGAACGCGGTGATAATGCCATATATAAAATTGCACGTATCGCGCTCGAAATCGAAAAGTTAGACAAACGATTGCAAAGCGATCCATCTCTCGGTAAGGGATCTATTACGGTCACTGAAGTTGGTTCCGAATCTCCATCAATCTGCGCCGTGCCGGACTGGACAAGCATTCGTCTCGACCGGCGATTAACTTACGGCGAATCGAAAGAGAGTGCTGTGGCTGAAGTGTACGATGCAACGAAGCGCGCTGGTTGCGACGATGCGAAGGTTGTCGTGCTCACATTCGAGGACGCTGCTTACACCGGAATGGTATATCCCGCCGAAAAATACTATCCTACGTGGGCACTGGACGAGAACTCTCCGTATCTCCAAAGCGCCATCAAGGTGTACGCTGGAATGTTCGGCAAAGATCCTCTCGTCGGCATGTGGACGTTTAGCAGCAATGCAGTTGCGATTGCCGGGATGCATGGTATCCCTTGCATCCTGCTCGGTCCGGGGAATGAACTGTATGCGCACGCTCCGAACGAAGCGTGTCAAATCGAGCAACTGAGCGGAGCTGCCGCGTTTTACGCTGCGCTCGTCGCGAAACTGAACGGAAAGATTTAAGAAAGTAAACACCGAGGTTACGTTTCGTTGGCAAAGCTTATTTGAAGAAGAAGTTGTATGTTTCGATAAGTTAATTGAAGAGTTTAATAAAGAGGTTGTAATCTGAACTTTACCCTATAATTCTTCTCCCAATCTTGTCCTGAGCGAAGTCGGAGGAATGGGCGAGGGATATTTAACATCACTAACTAATTATTTGACGCCCCCTGATTTATCCAATCACGAATTAAATTAATTTCAGTCTGTGATAAACTTCCGCCCTGCGGCATTCGGCTGCCACATGTCGATCCAACTACCTTCAGATAAAGCACACTATTATTTGCATCGTTAGGAAAAACGCGATGAAGAGACGTGCAGCTTGACGATGCCGGCACATGATAAAGCTGACTATAACTCACACCTGCTGTAAGCGTTAAACCTCCGTTTGTACCATGGCAACCTGTACAGTTTGCATTAAAAATCGGCTGAATTTGGCCTGCAAAGGAAACACTTTGCGTCGGCGGCTGTGTTACGACAATAATTTGAATTTCCACCGTATCGGGAATTGGCGATTTGCTGTCACTTACAACAATGGATGTCTGACCTGTATCAACTCCGGTGATTACAAGTGTAGAAGAGTTTAAAATCGCTGTAGCGATCAGAGCACTCGGTTGCCTTGTGATTGAATACGGGGTTGTGCCGCCCGATAGTGACACCGGGACTGTGAAAGCTTTTACAACGGTTACATTGGCGCTACTCGACCTGAATCCCGTTAGCGGTGCTACCGTCCCAAGATCTTTGCAATTAAAGACGATAAGAACAAGTGCGATAACAATGCCACACAATATGTATCTTGGAAGAACAGACATTTTGGTTTTCCCTCCTTATAGATAAAAATGGATAAGGCAATCAAACTCGTTGTTTCGGACATCTACCGGTACTTCTTTGAGAATTCTGTACATCGGGCGTATCTCAAGTC
>Ga0315286_10004920_pt1 | contig 12845 bp, 7 predicted proteins | sample YL17G10_0_MG_FD_205038 | JGI IMG/M metagenome (GOLD analysis project Ga0315286, IMG submission 205038) | Sediment microbial communities from Yellowstone Lake, YNP, Wyoming, USA - YL17G10_0 | ecosystem: Environmental > Aquatic > Freshwater > Lake > Sediment | place: USA: Wyoming | collected... | reverse complement strand
GTACATGCTTGAATGGGACAGCCGAGATACTTACGGCATCCCGGTTTCCCCCGGAGTCTACTTCTGTCGGCTTGAGACCTCGGCCGGTATCCGAACGTGCAAGATCGTGATGTCCAGGTGATCGGCAAGCACCCCGCGCCGTGATCTGCCGAGTCGCTAGTCTCTTTGCTTGACACCCCGGCCGAGGGAACCTATCCTCGGGCGGGTCAATCACAGGAGGTGAGCCCATGGCTGGTGTTATGTCGACCTTGTTTCAGCGCACCTGGTGGTCGCTTCTCATCAAGGGGCTGGCAGCGCTGGTGTTCGGTCTGCTTGCAATCGCTGCGCCCACGGCCCTGCTCAAGGCGGTGATCACAATCTTCGGTATCTTCGTGCTGGTAGTCGGAATCGTGGCCACAGTCGGAGCCGCGATGCACCGCAAAGAATCCAAGATGTGGATGCTGGTATTCGTTCCGGGTCTGGTTGGAATCATAATCGGCATCATCAGTATCGTCGCGCCGAGCGCCATAGCCGTAATCTTTGTCTACTTGATCGCGATCTGGGCACTGGTGATCGGTATCGGAGAACTCTACGGCGCCTTCAAGCTCAGGAAAGATATCGCTGGCGAGTGGGTGCCAATCGCGACCGGCGCCCTTGCGGTCCTGCTCGGCCTAATCCTGCTTATCAAGCCGATGGCTGCTGGCAAGGCGTTCATGTTGCTAGTGGGCTTCTTCTTCCTGGTCATGGGATTGCTCTGGCTCTTACTTGCTTTCCGCGCCCGCAAGTGGCACAAGGTCGTTGAGAAGACCGAGGCGCCGCCGCAGACCTGAGTGGTGGGCGAGGATCGCCTCTAAGCTAGTTAGCGAAATCGGCCAACGGGTCTGGTGGTGGCTGTGTGTGCAGCGTCACCTGCCGGATCTTGCCTTGCCCGACGTGTAGACAGCCGAAATCAGACTCTTGCTCTCGGCGTATATCCTTGTTACGTGGAGCAAGGGGTGGTAATCCTCCTCGATGTAGATCTTCTTCAACACCAGGAGCACCGGGTAGACGAGCAGGGTCGACCCCGTGAAGAGGAACCACCATCTCATTGTTCCGGTGAGAGCCACGAGCGCAAGCATCACCAGGTAACCGACCACGCGGCCGGCGTTCAGCATGAACTCCCGCGCGATCATTCCAGCGGCACGGTCCTCGACCTTATCGAGCACAACCGCAAAGAGGAAGGGGTAGGTCATTGTGCTGGCGATGCCCACCAGGCCCGAAAGAACCGTCCATCGCCCGAGCGACTGAGCCCAGGAGAGGGATATCGTGAGCACGGCCAGGGCCGTTACGAATGGAAAGAAGTACTTGAGCCGACGGGCCTGACGGTCCGAGAAGCGCGAAATAATGAGAGCCCCCACCACTCCCACCAGCCCCAGATACGAAAGATAGGTGCCAAACGCGAGTTCCCCGTGCAGGAAGAGGAGTCCGTAGATCGGCAGCGCCATGTTGCCGGCCTCCCACACGCCCTGAATGAACTTGAGAAACCTTAGGCCTCGCGATTGCCTCAGGACCGCTCTGAAGTCATAGGTGATATCAAGCCCCGGAAGGCGTGAGGCCTGGTAGACAAGGACCACCGCAAGGGCCGCGCTTGCCCCGATCTGCCAAGGCGGGCCGAGCTTCGCGATCGCGAGGCCGCTTGCCAGGGGAACGAAGGTGTTCAAGATCGGGCCCACGACGATCAGGTGACCGGCCTGGGTGGCCCGGTTGGTGCGGTGTGACAGCAGAAAGTACCTGATGTTGTAGGGGACCCAGAAATAGAAAATCACAAGTCCGTTGACGAAGTAATAGGCGAGCATCACGGGGAGGGCCGGCCGGATGAGATAGATGACCAGGCACAACCCCCGCGTCACAAACGCCGTCACCAAGAACGCGGTTGTCCTTATCTTGCGTATGAGGAAGATGAAGGGAAGCGGCGTGAAGAAAAGGACGGCATAACCTGCGATTATCTCCTCGAAGGAGAAGTGCCGCTTGAAATGGACCAGCAGCATGGAGAAGGCAAAGAGTTCGAAGGCGATATAGAGCTTCTGGATGTTGTAGATCTGTTTTAGCTCATTTGGTCTGGCGTCCATAGGACACCAAGATATTACTATGCTCCATTCGGGTCAAGCCGCCTGGGAGACAGAAAACCCGGAGTGGGAATTGCGAAAGAGCGGGAATGTCCGTCAGCCCCAGGCCCTCAAGCATGGCGAGATTGACTCCTTCACAGCCTTTGAGTATACTGTGAATACACATTCATACCATGAATTACGGGTCGCGTCGTGAGGTAACATTCATCGATAGGGCAATTCGGGGTGCGGCTCTTACGATTGGTGGGTGACAGGGGAGCGTGAGCATGAACGCAAACGAAGCGGAAGAAGTGTTGGGCGACGCCGGGGTGGGACGGTCGGGTTCCAACGGGCACTCCGGTGGGGCTGCTCAGGTGCCGCGAAAAGAGCGCGAACGGGCCATGCATCGTGACGGGATACTTGATGCCGCCAGAAGGCTCCTGGAGCGCAAGTCATATGACGAGATCACGGTCCAGGAAATTGCAGCCGAGTCGGAGTTCAGCGTGGGCTACATCTACAAGGTCTTTGAAAGTAAGGAAGATGTCTATGTGGCCTTGGTCCGTGCAACCGGTGATGACCTGATCCATCTAATGGAGAGTGAGCTCTCGGGTGGTGGGAAGTTCGAGGAGCGCTTCAGCGCCTTGGTTGGGCGCGTTCTCATATGGCTTGACGCCAATCCGGCCTTCACGGCGCATCACATCCACGAGATCCATACGCTGGTGCGCAGCCTGCCACGGCTGGCGGAGGCCCACGCCGAACGCGAAGAAATGCTGCAGCAGAAGATCCTGCGTTTCCTGGAGAGCGGCATCGAGGCGGGCGCGATCGAAGGTGATATCGAAGTAATGGCGGTTACGATCAGAGCGCTGGTGTGGGGTTTCATCGGGGAGGACCTTCTGCATGGAAACAAGAAAGGTAACTGGAGTCAATACGCCCCGGTTGTCGTGCGGGTGTTCATGCGCGCGTTCGCACCGGAAGGAGGCTCGATTTAGAATGAAAGCAATCTCGACTACCATATCGGCGTACGGCCTCCTCTTGAAGGTAAGAGAACTGATCGCCCTGCTCGGGGTCCTGATAGCGCTAGCTCTTGTGGCCCTGCCGATTGCTCGGGTCTTTGCCGAAGATCAAGCCGGCCTAAAGCTCTCGCTTCGGGATGCGGTCTCGATGGCGGAGCGCAACAACGAGACGCTTCTCATGGCAATCGAGGATGAGAAGATGGCGCGGGGAGCTGTCAGGGAAGCTTGGGCGGGAGCCCTGCCCAGCATTACCCTCCAGGGGACCTACCAGAGCAATTTCAAGAAGCCCGTATTCTTCCTGGGGCCGGGTGACAGTGGGAGGATCGAGATCGGCGGAGACCTCGAGACCCAGGGTGCTCTGCGACTCGACCAAGTGCTCTACGCCTTCGGCAGGCTCGGAAGTGCCATCAAGTTTGCCGGGATCTACAAGAGCATCGCCTCGCTGGGAGTCGAGAATGCCCGGAGCGAAGTCATCTTCGCCGCCCAGGAAGCGTACTACCGCGTGCTGCTTGTGCAGAAGGTGGCGGGTATCCAGCGCGAGTCGCTCAGACTGACGCGATCGCATCTTGATCAGGTGGACCAGAAGTACAAGCAAGGAACGGCCTCACGCTTCGAACGTCTGAGAGCCGAGGTCGAAGTCAAGAATCGCGAACCCGCGGTGATCCAGGCTGAAAACAATCTGGCCCTTTCGATCCAGGACCTTAAGCGGGTGCTCGGCATCGATGACGGACAGGCCCCGGTTCTGACGGATTCCTTAACCTATTCCCCGACTGAAATCGCGGAGGACGATGCGGTTGCCGAAGCCCTGGTGCGCCGTCCCGAAATGCTTTCGCTCAGACTCAATGTCGAGGGGAAGCGAAAGCTTCTCAAGATCGAGAAGGCAGGAATGTTCCCGATCCTAAGTCTCTACGGGCAAGTCCAGCTTCAGGGCCAGTCGGAAAGGAATAGGCCCCTGGGGTCATTTGAGGAGAGAAACCGCGTGATCTCAAGCTCGGCGGGCCTCGCCCTGAGTATGCCGATATTCGACGGCCTGCGCACCCTGGGCAGAGTAAGGCAGGCAAGAGCGGGCCTCCGACGTTCCGAATACGAGATGGAGCAAGCACGCAAGGGAATCCGGCTTGAGGTGATCAAGGCCGTCCAGGACCTGGAGAGCCTCAAACGCGAATATGAATCGCAGGCAGCGACGGTGGGCCTTGCAGAAGAAACCTATAAGATTGCTGAGACGCGGTTCCGAAGCGGCATCTCCACGCAGCTGGAGCTGAGTGATGCCGGAACGGCCCTCGACTATGCGAGGACCATGTTTGCAGAAACCCTTTACAGGCACAACGTGGCGGCCGCCCATCTGGACCGGGCGCTTGGACGCACCATCCCAAGGGTCACCGACGGAGAACAGGAGCGATAATTCATGAGACCAAGAACGAAGATCAGCATATGGGTAGTCATTCTCGCTGCCGTCGCGGTGCTCTTTGTGGTTACCGGGGCCCGCAGGCTTCAGAAGGAAGACGTTAAGAGCATTGAATCGATGCAGAAGACCGAAGGCATTCCGGTGGACGTGGTCCGGGTGGAGGTCCAGCCGCTTGAGGACTGGCGGCAGTTCGTGGGCGTGGCGGAAGGCCAGGAACAGGTGAGCCTTGTGGCCCCATTCCGGACGCGGGTGACCAAAGTGCACGTGGCTTCGGGCCAGGAGATTCGCGCGGGGAAGGTCCTTATCTCACTTGACCCGTACGATCCCGCGTGGATTGCGATGAACCTCGGTACGGCTGAAACGCAGTATGGGACGGCACGCCAGGACAGCATGCGAACCGAGGAGCTATTCAAGACCGGAGCGGTATCCCAGCAGGATCTGGATCACGTTCGGGCTGCCACGGATGCTGCACGTGCCCATTATCTCACGGCGCGTCGAGCGGTGGAACTCGACACACCCATCTCAGGTGTCGTTACCGCGCTCAACGTCAAGGCCGGGGACTATGCGGCCAGCGAGCAGACGCTTGCCACGGTCGCCTCCTATGACCGCGTCCGGATCCCGCTCGAGTTAAGCGAAACCGAGAGGCGCACGATCGAGGTGGGTCAGCCCGTGCGCTTGAGAGTGAGCGCTGCCGGAGCCGCAGCGGCCTCAGGTGGTCCCGGGCAGTCTGCGGCGGTCCTTGAGGGGGAGGTTGTCAAGGCAGCCGTGAGCACCGATCCCTCGACCGGGCTTTTTGCCGTGGAAGTCATCATAGACAATCCGGATCACGCCGTGAAGCCCGGGACTATGGTCACACCCGAGATCTTGGTTGCGCGTAGCGATGACAAGCCGGTTATCCCGCCGGCTGCGCTGGCAAAAGCTGATGGCGCGGAGCACGTGTTTGTTGTGGATGAGTCGGATGGGGTCGCGCGCCGGAGAGATGTTGTACGTGGGACCCAGAACAGTCGTATGAGTGCAGTCACCGAGGGGATCAAAGCCGGCGACCTTGTTGTCGTCTGGGGACAGAGCAATCTCAGTGACGGTGTTAAGGTCAAGATACATGCCGATCTCACCGCCGATACCTACAGACCAGATCTCAGAGAAGATCGTTAGGAGGCCGGGTAACCATGTTTCTATCTGATATCTCCGTACGTCGCCCGGTCTTCACGACCATGCTGGTTCTGGCGTTCGTGGTGCTAGGTATCTTCGGATACTACCGGCTCGCGGTCGATTTGATGCCGGATGTGGACTTCCCATTCGTCACGATTACAACCATATATCCGGGCGCGGGCCCCAAAGAGACCGAGAGCCAGATCACCAAGCCTATCGAGGACGCCGTGAGCACCATCGCCAACATCGATCTCATGGAATCGGTGTCGCGCGAGGGTGTCTCATTCGTGATCATGCGTTTCAAGCTTGAAGCCGACCCTGACGTTGCGGCCAACGATGTCCGCGCAAAGGTGGACGGTATACTCCAGCAACTGCCGGCCGGCATCCAGAAGCCGCAAGTGCAGAAGTTCGAATTCGGGGCCATGCCGATCATCTCGCTGTCGGTTTCAAGCGGCCAGGGGGTGAACCAGACCTACGCCTTCGCCGACCGGGCAATGCGTGACCGGCTCTCGCAGGTGTCCGGGGTCGCCACGGTCGATATCATCGGCGGGCAGAGGCGCGAGATCCAGGTTGCGGTGGATCGCAAGAGACTGGAGTACTATGGTCTGCCGATCACCATGGTAACGGCCGCCATAGCGAGTGAGAACTTGAATATCCCTGAGGGCCGGATAGTCCAGGGCGAGAAAGAATACATTCTGCGGACGGTTGGGGAATTCCCGAACATCGAAGAGATCGGAAATGTTCAGATTCCGCTTCCCACAGGCAGCTTCGTGCCTCTCCGGGATGTTGCCGAAATCCGCGACAGCTTTGCCGAGCGGCGCTCGGTGGCACGCTTCAACGGGCAGCCGGCGGTCCAGCTGGATATTGTAAAGCGGGCCAGAGCGAACACCATATCGACCGCAGACGGCATCTACAAGGCCGTTGAGCAGCTCAGGCGCGAGCTGCCGCCGGGTTTCGTGATCGAATACGCGCAGGACTCTTCGATCTTCATCCGCGATTCAGTCAAGGACGTCCAGTCGAGCATTTTGATCGGGATCGTGCTCACGTCGATACTCCTCTTTGCTTTTCTGAAGAGTCTGCGGGGAACCGTGATCGTCGCCGTGGTGATGCCCGCATCGATTGTGTCGACCTTCCTCCTGATGCAGGCATCGAATTTCACTCTCAATATCCTCACCCTGATGGCGCTTGGCGTATCGGTGGGTGTCCTGGTGACCAACGCCATTGTGGTCTTGGAGAACATCCTCCGCCATCTCGCCATGGGAAAGAGCCCGAAGGATGCATCGATCGAAGGGACCAACGAGGTTGCGATCGCCGTTCTTGCCTCAGTGTTGACCAACCTTGTGGTCTTCGTGCCCGTCGCCTTCATGAAGGGCATCATCGGCCGCTTCTTCCTCCAGTTTGGATTGACCGTGGTGTACGCGACGATCTTTTCACTTTTCATCTCGTTCACGCTTACCCCGATGCTGGCAGCGGCCATTCTTAAGCGCCTTGGAAAGGGCAAGCCTGATGTGGGTGTGGAACCGTCGGCCGGCTCCACGCCCGGCAATACCGCACCATACGAGAGCAAGTGGTGGATGGACCGTGTGATGCGGAGGTTGAGCATCTCCTACAGGGACCTGCTGGGCTGGACTACGGCGCGCGGGAGGAATTTCGCGATCCTGATCGTTGCGACCTTTGCGTGCCTCGTGGGGGGCGTCGCACTGGTGGCCATCTCCGGTGGGGAGTTCATGCCGAGGATGGATGAGAGCTTCGTATCGGTCTCGCTCGCGCTTCCTGCGGGCTCGTCTCTGGCGATGACTGAGAAGGCGGTAGGTGAGATCGAGACCATTCTGCGGGCCGAGCCCGATGTGATCTCGGCCCTGAGTACAATCGGCGGGTCGGATCGGGGTGTCAATGAAGCCGCGATAATGGCTAAGCTGGTGCCTATAACCAAACGCAGCCGATCGGCCTACCAGATTTCCAACGACCTGCGGCCCAAGCTAGCGGGCATTCCCGGAGCGGATATCGCCGTGACCTCGGAGGCGCAGGATGGCGGGAGTAGTGCGGATCTCGAGATCGAAGTAATGGGGGATGATCTCGACCAGCTGAAGAAGGTGTCGGCAGAGGTGCTCGGCATCGTGGGCGCGACCCCCGGACTGGTCGATGTCGAGACCAGCTGGAAGGAGGGTGGGGAGGAGCTGGTTTTCAGGCCGGATCGCGACGAGTTGTCCCGCCGGGGCCTCTCCACAGCGGCAGTTGCGGCTCTCCTGCGGAACTCTTTTGAGGGAGACGACAATTCGGTCTTCCGCGAGGCCGGCGAGGAATACCGTATCCGGGTGCAATTCACAGACGCCGACCGTCAGGACGTGCGAACCTTCGAGGGAATTCGCGTGCAGGGATCCTCGGCAATCCCTCTGACCCAGATCGGCAGCATAGAGAAGCAAAGGGGCGAGGCCGAGATTCTTCGCAGAGAACGCCAGCGGCGGATAACGGTCCGGGCCAATATCGCGCGGGGAACTATCTCCGAGGCGGTCAGACAGATCAAGCAGAAGACCGACGTCCTCCAGCTGCCGTCGGGTTACAAAGTCAAGTTTGCCGGAATGTACGAGTTTCAACAGGAGTCGTTTGCCTCGCTCTACCAGGCTCTGCTGCTTGCCATCATTCTGACCTACGTGGTCCTGGCGATGACGATCGAGTCGTTCTTCCATCCGATAGTGATCATGATTACTTTGCCCCTGGGGCTTATCGGCTCGGCTATCGGCCTTTTCTTCGGCGGGCAGACCATCAACATCGTCAGCTTGATGGCGATCATCATGCTCGTGGGGATCGTGGTCAACAATGCGATTCTGCTGCTCGATTACGTTGGGCAGATGAGGAAGCGGGGGCTCAAGCTTAAGGAGGCAGTTTTGGAGGGTTGTCCCACGCGGCTAAGGGCAATCATAATGACCAACCTCGCGATCGCCGTGGGTATGATCCCGCAGGTCACGTCGAGAGCCTCGGGTTTTGAAATGCGCACGGCCATGGGTTTCGTGACCATGGGGGGCGTGCTGGTCAGTGCCTTCTTCACCCTGGTGCTGATACCCTCGATGTACTACTTCTTTGAACGCGCCTGGGCGAGGTTCCGCGGGCGGGAGGCATAATAGGTATAAATAGGGACACACCCCATTTTCGCATTTGACTCGCGAATAAATGGGGTGTGTCCCTATTTTCTGTTTCTTTCCTGTTGTTGACGGGATTGGTCCGGGGTAGGGTTGTGGCAACCACGGTGTGCGAGGGCATCGCAGGGAGCTGCGGGCGCGCCGTGAAGTGGGGAAGGGCCAACAATGGAGGGCAAGGCGGAACCGTGAGACCATACTTGAGGTTAGGGTGTGTCTTGGCGCTGGTTGCTTTGGCAGCGTGCAATAGCAGCACCGGGCCCGGTGGCGGGGGCGAGCCCGAGGCTGGCGCCTACGTTGTCCTGGCGTGGAACGACCTGGGGATGCACTGCATCAACCCGACATACACCGATGCGGTCGTCCTGCCGCCCTACAACAATCTGTGGGTTCAGGTTGTCAAGAAAGGCGATCCTCCCGAGGTTGTGACGGCCGATCTTACGGTTGAGTACTCGGTCGACAACAACACGTACTCCTATGGCAAGCGGGATTTCGGGCAGTTCTGGGACACCGCCGGGGTGCTGTTCGGAGTGCCCAACTTGCAGCACAATATCGGCCTCAAGGGCAAGGGGCTCTCGGGCGAGATGACCCTGGTAGACGATCATTTCGTTGCGGAAGGCATACCGCTCACGCCGGTTGATGACGCCGGCCATTGGGATCCCTACCAGGTGGCGAGCGTCATTGTCAAGAATGCTCAGGGCGACACGCTGGCGCATACCAGAACCACGGTTCCGGTTTCCGAAGAGATGCACTGCGACAGGTGCCACGGCGATCAGGCGTTCCAGGACGTGCTTGCGGTGCACGACAGGAATAATATGACCGACCTTGTCTCATCAGAACCCGTGCTCTGCGCCCGGTGCCATGGAAGCCCTGCCTTGGGTACGACCGGGCCGGGAACATCCGGCAAGTATCTGTCTGCAGCGATTCATACTTGGCACGCCGATAAGGGAGCGGTTTGCTACGACTGTCATCCGGGCCCCTTGACGGAGTGCATGCGCAGCCTGAGGCACACGGCTCCTGACGGCAATTGCACCAGGTGCCACGGAAGCCTGGCGACAGTCGGCGGTTCGATACCCGCGCAGCGGATCCCCTGGGTCAACGAGCCCGGGTGCGCGACCTGCCACCTGAACGTGTCGGAAGTAGCTACCGGGAGCGCTTTGTACCGAAACTCGGTGGGGCACGGCGGCCTCTACTGTGAGTCGTGCCACGGGAGCCCGCACGCCATGATCCCTTCACGGGAGTCCGCAGACAATCACCAGGCGCTCCAGTACCAGAACTTTACGGGCGTTGTGAAGTCAATCGGCAGCTGTGGCGTCTGTCACGAAAGCTCGCGAGGCGAGGAAGATGACATAGACAGCTTCGCTGAAGCGCACGGCGGGACCAATCCCGAACGCAAGAATGCGTGTCACATATGCCACACGGTTGTGCCTACGGATCGCACCAAGTGGCCGCACGCCTACCAGTGGAAGAACAACAACTAAAATAGGGACACATCCCATTTTCTTCGGGGACCGGAGCCCAAAATGGGATGTGTCCCTATTTTCTGTTTCTAATGGATGCGGGCGATCTTGGCGGTTCCTACCACCTCGCCATCGACAGTGATACGCATGAGATAGATGCCTGCCGGGGCTGATCCCCGCGAAGCGGTGCGGCCATCCCAATCGAAGGTTTGCGGGCCGGCCGCGAGCCGACCATCGAACACGGTCTTCACCAGGCGCCCCCTGATATCAAATACATCGGCCTTGACCGCATATGATTCTTTCCCGCCGGAAGCAGCAACCATCACAGGTACTCGTGCGCTCGCTGCAGTCGGCGTGGGATAAGCACTGAGAACGCGGCCCGCGGCCGGCAAGGAAATGTCGGGCACTGAAGCTCTCAGGCCCGGATCGGGCATGCCAGTGTTGTCGGCGTCGACCACAATCCTGAGGAAATTGTCAACCACGGGCAGCGTAGTCGATATGTTGTTGGGCGCTACATCGCCACCCAAGACTCCATCGGGCTCGGGATCCCAGCACAACGAGGCCACCACGCCGATCTCGCACCCGACCGGCACATGCCCGCTGCCCAACCCATAGAGCACGTCCCAGGGGATCGCAAGCTCAGTTCCACCATTATAGCCATACACGTGCTGAGGATCGAAGGCCATGTAGATTTGGGAGCTGATGTCTTCACTGGTAGTGTCGCTCAAGAGCCGCCACATAGACTCGCCGTCATAAGGACCCTGGTGCTGGTAGGCCCCATACTCATAGTCCGGCCTGTAACCGGTTGCCGTGAAAGTGGCGCCGCGCTCCCAGTGATCGATCCGTGTGAGATCGGTGAAGCCTGCGGGACCATCGACGTCGGTATCGAGGTAGAGCAGCCAGGAGTTGCCGTGAACATAACCGCGAATTCCGAGGTACAGGTAGGTGGAATCCCAGTCCGCGAACACGACCAGGATCTCGTTGGTGTCCCCGGGCGACGAGCTGTTCCACTGCGAGTCCCACAGATCGCTGAGCCTCGACTCGGCACAAGCCCAGTCGGCATCTGAGACCAGACCATCTATCTGAATCGTGGTGACGGGCGCAAAACTCACAGGGATGTTGTCGAGGTTGGTGACGGCGGTATTCCCGTTGCCCACCGCGTCCCTCACGGCGTTGGCAGCAAGCGCGAGCTCGACGGGTCGCGTCAGTGCCTCGAGCGCCGCCGCGGTGGCCGAGCTCAGGTTAAAGCTCAGCTTCTTGTTGGTCCCGGTGGTGGTAAGTACGTCCGATGAGGTCAGGGAGACCTCCGCCACACCATCTTCGTCGTTATCGAAACCGATTCCGGTCTTCACGACGGTCGCGGCGTTGACGGCCTCGTCGAAACTCAAGACGAGAACATTGGTCGCAGGATACTCGGTCCCGCTCAAGGGCATCGGTGCCATGCGGTCAACTAGCGCGTCACGCAGGGCCTTGAGCTCCGGAACGTGGCCGCTTCCATCGAGGGCGCTTGTGTACCCTCCGTAGACGTACACCTCGAGGGGAGCATCGCCATAGAATTCGTCACCTTCCAGGAGGGTGAGCGAGAACTCGAGATTGTGGTGTGCGCCGGCCGAGCCCACAACGATTGCGGCGGTCGCGTTGGTATTGGTGTTCTTCTGGCCGAAGTAGCCGCCGCCGTCGGGATCCCACACGCGGTAGAGCGCCTTGCCGGACCAGGTAAGATTGAGATTGTCGGGCGTGAAGCCGTTCTTCACGTAAGCGCGCTGGCCGTAGGTGCGGTACTGGACCTTGATGTAGGGATCGCCGAGCGTGAGCGACACGGTTCTTGTGACAGTCGGATGGATGACCTTAGCCTGGACGGTCGTGCCCGATCCGGTGACCACCTGGAAGCTGTAGAGGTCGCTCTCCCGGTCGATGCCCCCGACGCTCACATCGGAAAGCGTGGCGACATGATTGGTCTCGTTGTAGTCGCCGTTGGTGTCTACCCAGTAGACGTTGTCATTGGAGACCACGCTGTATCTGTAATCCGATCCCTTGCAGAAGAGCCACTGGATCTTGCCCCCGATCCCGTCAAAGACAGCCAGGATGCGGTCGTTATACATCACCAACTCGTCTGAGCCGTCGTCTTCAAAATCGGTCGTGTAGGCTCCCGTCGGATTGGCGTAGAGCCCGGCAGCCCATCGCGCGGCCTCGGCGTGAGCATTGGCCATGCGGATGTGGTTGGTGTAATGATGCTCCCATCCCGAGATCTCGCCGCTGTCGTGCCAGCCGGTCTCGTGAAGATTGGTCAGGAGAACGTACCAGGCCATCTCGCTCAAGTTGTTGGCCGGCCCGGCCAGGATCTTGTTCAGGGTGAAACTCCACTGGGCGCCGTAGTTCCACTTGGGAGTGTGGCCGTCAAGATTCGAATCTCCCGTGTAGCCGGCCCAGTTACCGTACCAGGAGTTGTTGCTGCCGCCGTAGCCGTCGAAACCGCCGAGCATCCCATAGGTCCCGTTCTGAAGCGTCAGGGACTGGGTGGTGAAGCCGGGGTCCTGCAGCACCGATGTGAGTTTCCAGACGCCCACGGTAGCACTGTTGGCCGAGCACTGCTGGAGGATCCAGATGTAGTTGTTGAGACCGTT
>Ga0315286_10004919_pt1 | contig 12846 bp, 11 predicted proteins | sample YL17G10_0_MG_FD_205038 | JGI IMG/M metagenome (GOLD analysis project Ga0315286, IMG submission 205038) | Sediment microbial communities from Yellowstone Lake, YNP, Wyoming, USA - YL17G10_0 | ecosystem: Environmental > Aquatic > Freshwater > Lake > Sediment | place: USA: Wyoming | collected... | reverse complement strand
ACCCACCCCAATATATGGGTGTATCAGTTATATTTCACCTTTGATTCATTAAAATATTCAGTTATTAATGTTCATTTTTACTGCGAACCTTCCCGTCATTTCATGTTCGCTTCACGTTCGCATTTAATTTTTTTAATGAATTTTCTTCAAGCGATCAATGGTCCCTCCAGGTCCAAGCCCGGTTTTGCTCCCACATGCACAACCCGCCTCCTCCATTCATCTCCAAGGTAGTAATAGCGCAGGCTGTCCACCTCCGGGTCAATGATCTTTTCCAGGGATGCCTGTAATTGTTTCAAACAGGCGGCATCCACAATGCACTCAAATACCGAGTTTTGCACCCTCTGTCCGTAATCCTGGCATTTCTTTGCCACTTTACGCAAACGCCTCTGCCCTGATTTGGTCTCTGTCTTCACGTCATAAGTGATCAAAACCATCATGGTCAACTCCAAAAATAGGGTGGGTACGCATCCAGGTCGCCTCGCAGGGTTCGTGCCAGCAGCATCGCTTGTGCATGCGGGATCAAGCCAAAGGGAATGCGTTCTTTTAAGTATGGATGCAAAATTTCCTCTTTCTTGCGTTCCTGCCATGCAGTCAGAACAGTCTTACGGGTTTCATCATCCATTAGAATTCCCCCGCTTTCTTTTTGAGTGAATCCTTTCCCGTTGATCTGTTTTCGATTTACCAGCGAGAGCGCCAACCGGTCAGCAAGGACCGGGCGAAGTTCTTCCATCAGATCAAGTGCAAGGGATGGTCGTCCCGGGCGGTCCTGGTGCAAAAAACCCACGTAAGGGTCCAGTCCAACTCCTTCCAGCGCAGAAGAAACTTCATTGGTCAGAAGTACATAGAAGAACGATAACAATGAGTTCATGTTATCCATTGGCGGTCGACGTGAGCGTTCATTGAAATGGAAATCATCCCGTTGCTGTAGGATCAACTGATCGAACACGCTGAAATAGATTTTTGCCGCAAACCCTTCGAAAGCCATCAATTCTCCAACGGTTTTACAATTTGAGATGTTGGTTAAAGTCTCTTTCAAAGCCAATGATGCCTCTCCCAATGTCTTTGAATCCAACAGCATGCCATGATCTCGCAATGCGCGTTCGACCACTTTACGGCAATTGGAAACTTTCCCCATCAGGAATGAGGCTGCGATGGGTACACTGAGATCACTCGAATTGGAGATTTCATATTGCTTCTTTCTCAGAAGAACGTTGCCTTTAACTTTCCCTGTAACGCGTCCCAGGAATCGCCCATTGGGTGTCAGAAAGCACAAGCCGACATTCCGTTCAGCACACGCCCCCATTAATGCCGGGCTGACCCCAACGTAATTGAAGCAGACGATATTTTCCAGGTTATGCAGGGGCAGGCGCATGGAAACCGACTCGTCCTTCTTGATGACCACATTTTCACCATCCAGGCTGAGATATGCTTCTGGCACAGTCACGTATAGAACGTTGGCGAGTTTCTTCATCGGTCAGCCTTCTTCGATATGTTGGCGGATGTATTCTGAAGCTGGTATGGTTTTATCCAACAGGACAGGCAGGCAAATGTCAGCCAGAGAGCATGATCGGCAGGCTTTGGAAGTTCGAACCCGCGGCGTGTATCCTCTTGAAAAATATGCGTGCATTTCATCAGACATGTCCTGCACCAGTTTACGAATTTCAGCGTTCAGGTCCACTGCAACACGGTGGCGTGTCTCACCGTAGTATAGATAACCTGCAGGTATGCTCACAGCCAGCATTTCCTCCAGGCACATCGCCTGGGCGCATAATTGGGCTTCATCGCATGGGTCTGGTTTTTCACGACCGCGTTTATATTCGACCGGTGTGGCGAGATAAAGACCTTTCCTGCCGGGCAATGCAACTCCCTCCGCACTTTCAATGAACTCGATCACATCGCATATACCCGACAGTCCCAGTCGGTAGGAAGCCACCGGGACTGACCTGGCAATGATCATCTCCCGACGTGATTCATCAAAATAGGGATCATCCACTCTTTGGTGAAATTGCCTGCCTTCCACCGTCAGCAAATTATCCTTCCATTGCCTCTCAACATGGATCAGCGCCCATTGCCGGCGGCAAAAAACGAAGTGCTGAATTCCTGAAAGGGGCAGGAGGTCATCAGAGCTGTATTCAGATTTCATATTCTTTCAACGATTGAAACACCCTCCGGGATTTTATTCCAGTCAATTTCGACCTGGTAATCATCGTATTTACGTGGTATGGTAACCGTTTCTCCTTTCTTGACCTTGACCAGATCAAATAATATGTGCGAAGGCGCATTTCCCAGATCATTTTCGTGTTTAAAGATGACCAGTTTGCGAGTAGCCATCTTGCCCCGTGCAGCTGAGTGATCATGCTCGAACATATTCACCAGCGCATCCCACAATAATTCCAGGTCTTCTTCACTGAATCCCGTTCCTTTACTTACATCGTTTGCCAGCTTGGCAGAGATATAACCCTCCACACGATACAACCCATAGGGCACAATGTGTTTGCGACCCATTGTTCGTTCTTTTTCTGCATCTTCAATTTTTGTCACCGTTTGCCGTGTAATGGTTACTTCCTGTTGCACGATCGGGTCAATGCTTCGCGAGAAATTGATCTGGACGGGTCCTCGCACTTGTCCGCAGTTGTCTCCGGTCGTCATAACTGCTCCAAAGGTACGAACATCAAAGAAGTTCGCACACATCCATTGCCTGGCTTCATTGACATGGGCAACATTCAATTTTTCTTTGGTTTTCGAGCCGACTGCCTCATATGCCTCAATATGGTTTTGGTTCAATGGGATCCCTTCTTTGATGTAGATCCTGTAACCAGCCTTGTCACCCTTCACCAGTTCTGCATAATTACGGATCTTTCGTTTGAGGCAGACATCGGTCACGATCCCATAACCGGTCTCTGGGTCAATACGCGGCATGTTACCAGCATCCGGGTCACCATTGGGGTTGCCATTTTCCACATCATAAAGCAAAACGAATTCATATCGGTTCTTGATCGGGGTATTCATGGTTTGTTTCTCCTTTTGGTTTATTGATTATCAAAAGATGGTGCTTCGGCAGTTTCTTTTTCAGCGTTGGATTTGTAAAAATCAGTTCGCTGGTGGTAATAGCCCAGTACAAAAATCCCTTGCTCATCCAGGGAAAGATGGCTTGGGATGGGGTTCTTCTCCACATCCAGCAGGTTCAGGATCTTCTCGATGCGGTTATCAATGGCATACCCATACTCTGCCTTTGATATGTGGTGCTGCGATAACCTTAACAGAACAGGAAAAACACTTGCTGGCGAAGCACAGGCGGAGGTGAAATAGCGGTCTTTGATGCTGGCATTCATGTCTCCTATTGCTTCCTTCTGTGCTTTTTCGAGTACAGCAAATAAGCGTCCCAGCACATAGGCTGGATGGGTCGATTTTTCATTGAGCGACATAACAAGAACCTCCTGAATGGAATGGTTGGGTTGGTTGCGATATTTGCGCATGAGATAAGCTTTAATGATCGCTGCCCGTGTGTATCCGATTTTCTTGATGTATTTTTTGGAGTCATCCTGGTCAGCACGGATTCTATTGATGATGGCATTGTACAAAGCCGCCGGGTAGGGGGTATTATCCAGAATGGCACGAAATAAGGATCCAGCCAGCAGAGGTGAAGCCTGGGGGTTGGCAGCGTTCTTGGAAATGGTTTCATCTAAAATATGACGTATTGTCAAATAAGAAGGTTGGTCTTCATATTCTTTGATCATTTCCAGGTCTACATAATGCTTCATGATCTTTTCCACGATCTTGTCAAAGGGTTCACCGTGGAAGAAACGTACTGATATGCGCGCTGCATTGGGTGCCAGTCCCAGGACGTAAAATCGTGGATTGTCGCTTAAGCCTTCCAGCAATCGCGATACATCCATTGCCTGTACGCGTCTAACTTTTTCTGCCACCTTTTTAAGTCGTTTTTCGGGTTCCTTGTCGCGTGCAGTTTTGCCCTCTTCATCCTTGTCAGTTCCTCCTTCCAGGATCTCGGGCAAGCATAACCCCAGGAAGGCTTTTGCATATCCTTTCTTTTCACTTTCTGCCCAATAAACAACGGTCGTATCTCCGATACTGAATTTCCTGTTCTCGTTGCTCGTAGACAAAAGGTAATTTAATGCAGTAGTATAAGCAAAGGCAGCTTTTTCGCTGACAGGGGAATTCATCCCCTGTTCACGATGATATGACTCATAAGCCCGCGCATTAAATCCCACCAATGTTGCACCGGTTGGGTTTGCATCCCGGATCCCTTTGATGCTCGGATGCAAGCGGGCAAGCGGGAGTACTTCTCCGCTTACCAGGCATTGAATTGGAAATGCATGTCTGCCAGCTTGGTTTAATTCCCATGCCTTCCGAATGGCTGGTTCTTCATGGACAAAACCACCTTTGTACATGAATACCAGGTTTCCTCCCTTAAGGATCGTGTCAAGTAAAGGAATGAGCTTGGGATGATCTCTCCCGTAGGCAGGATTATAAGTTTGAAGAAAAGCGATCACCGCTTTTGCTGATGCACAGTTGACCTGTCGGAGCATTTCTATATTCCATTCCCGAAAAGCTTCGAAGCGTTTAAGTGCATATTCTGGATCTTTCGCTTCCTTATCTGACAAACCTAGAATGTGGGCGCAGTTTTCACAAAGGTAATTGGGATTTATTCCCGAAGTCTTTTTTACTTGTTCGGGTACGATCATGCGCCTCGGCACTTCGACCATCTGCTTTCCACGAGGTTCGAGTTTAAAGAGGGGGAATACATCCAATAATTCCCCAGATTCAGAGAGGTTGAGCGCAAAACTTACACCAGTAGAACTGTAACCCGGTGGTGCAATTTCACATTCCGGGTCATTCAATAAGATCTCGTAATAACGTGCCAGGGATTGCAGTATCATTGCCTTGTCTCCAGGTTGGTCAGATCCATCACACCGTCCTGTATTGTTGCCTTAAAAAATTTTGGGCGGATATCATCCGGTTCAGAAAAATCCAGGTCGTAAAGCATCCAGCCCAGTTCCAGCTTGTCTTTTAACGCACTTTTCGGTAATGGTTCATCTTCGATCAATTCCAACTTTGCCCCAAATTCCCGCGTACCCAAACAGGGAGCACTGAAATGCTGCCCTTTGCGCAGACGCCGCAGAATGATGTTGTAGTGTTTCTCTACCGTGTCTTCCACTCCAGCTTTATCGGTCAGTTCAAAATGCGCTTCGATGATGTAATCTACATTCTTTAATACCATTGCCGCTCGTTGTTGCCGAATTTCCGTCGTTGCCAGGTAAAATGGTTCTAAGGTTGTCCCATTCATCCTGCGCCTCGCCTCGCTTTCCGAAGCTTTCTCACTCACTTCATTTCGCCGGATATTAGTGAACTCGATCTTGTTCAGGATATGGATCCGATCGATCACCCAGCGAATGGCAGGTTTCCAGTAAACTGCTTCAATGATCCCACGCGCAGCTGAAGGTGTGATGACATCGTAACTGACCCGCTCCACCTTCATTTCAGGTCGGGTGAAAAGCGCGTATTCCCCGCTCACCCTGATTTTTATTCCGTATCCCATATGTTCGACCTCCTTTTGGTTTATCCATCAAAGAACAATGCTTCCCCACCCTTGTTGTCCACCAGGGTGAGCCCGGTAGAATTGTTGTAGTAGTCCATGTCACTTAATACCTCATAAATTTCATTATAGGTTTCGACGCCTCCTTTGCTTTGTAATGCCTCAAATTCATTTTGATAAATATTGACAGTGTAAGGTTGCAGTTGCCTGGCAAATTTAAACGGGTAAGGGTGCTCGCGTACTTTCTTCAAAATATCAACAGCTTCTGCGTTGTAGGGGATGACCACGGGTACGGTATTATTTTCGATCAAATTGAAATTTTCTGCCGCACTTTTAAAATCAAAGTCCATTTCAATTGAACCTTTATCGAAAAAGGACAGAATTTTTTTTGCATCAAAACCACTCTTTGGATCCTGTAGAGCGTAAAGCTCATTAAAATAAGCATTTATCGCCGGAATGGATACGGGATCATCGGGATAATCCCTCAAGATGCTTTCAGCTACACTCGATCCTTGCTTAATGAAAATGGGTGTCTTCTTGATAAAAGGTGTTTCCGGTTGAAATACATACACGTCACCCATCGCGTTTTTTCCTTCGCGGTTCACCCTTCCGGCTGCCTGGATGATTGAATCCAACCCTGCCATCGAGCGGTAACCCACAGGAAAATCCACATCGATCCCGGCTTCCATGACTTGGGTCGAAACCACACGGCAGGGTAGTCCGTTTTTTAAAAGTGCTCGGATCCTGGTTAAGGTTTCTTTACGGTTTGCCGGGCACATTAATGTCGAAATATGAAAACACCCTTTCCCCTCAAGCTGTTCGAATAAACCTTTGGCATGTTTACGCGTATTGACGATGCATAATACTTGCGGATGATTGTTCAGTTTTTCGACCAACTCGGAATCGGGGACAATTCCAGCATTCTTTATTCGAACCCGTCTATAAAAATTGAATAATTCCTGCGGGTTGGGGGCAAGTTCTATGAAATTAACACCCAGTAAACGACTTCCCAGACAAGGTTGCGTCGCAGTGCAGAATACCGCACTGGAACCATAATTAATGACCAATTCTTTAACCGCCAGCATGCAAGGATCAAGATATTCACGCGGCAGTATTTGAGCTTCATCAAAAATGATCACACTCTTGGCAAGGTTGTGTAATTTACGGCAGCGTGACGATCGGTTGGCGAACAAGGATTCAAAAAACTGCACATTGGTTGTAACAACGATCGGGATGTCCCAGTTTTCTGAAGCCAGCTTCAATTTATCCAGGATATCATCACTCATCCCATCAGGTGATATCTCATCTTTATTGCGGTTCCAATCAAAATTGGCATGGTGTTCGAGAATATTTTCTTCCCCCAGGATTTCTTTGAAAACCTCGGCATTCTGTTCAATGATGCTGGTAAAAGGAATGACATAGATGATGCGCTTCAATCCATGTATGACCGCATGATTCAAACCAAATGCCATCGAAGCCAGCGTCTTTCCTCCGCCAGTTGGAACAGTCAAAGTGAAGAAGCCTTGCTTTTCTGTTGCCCGTTCAATGCAGGCTTTCAAAGTTCCGGTTCTTTTTTTATTGATCTCGTTTTCAGGGTGATCAAATCTTTTAATAAATAATTCAAATGCTTTGTTCAATTCATCGATATTCTTATAAATGCCGCGTGGTTTTTTCCCACCCATGAATTCTTCGGTTTCTTGAAAATCAGCATCCACCAGGATCGAGTAAAGCATTCGCGTAAAGAATGCCAGGGTGAATCCCGGATGTTGAGCATCGTGTAACTTAATATTTAGTCGGGAAGGTAGAACTAAGTTATCCAGCTTAACTTCAGTTTGAAATTGACTGAAGTCTTCCAATTTCCTTTTATTTGGATCGATCCGGGACATTAACGTTCCATCGGTTTCGATATCAATTACCGACCCATGATCCGGCAAGCCACTGTGATGCCCTGCAATACAATAAGCAATGATGATGGCAATCCATTTTTCCACTTCATTTTTATTAAAAATTTCTAAGGCTGTTCGAGCACCAGCGGTGGAATGGTCAACTTTATGATTTGATCCAGCCAAACGATCCTGGAATGCTTTTGAGTATTTCCCGATATCATGCAGCATTGCTGCCGTGCGAGCCAGCTCAGACAAACCCGCATCTCTGCCAAATATTTCAGCCAGGGCTGCTGTATTCGTTAGATGATCTGATAATAACTGCCAATGGGTCTTATCAGTTTCATTCTTTTTGGAATGGGCGTAATACTTCAGCGACTTTTCTTTTTCCACCATCAGCCTCCCTCCCAAAACTGTTCAAAACCTCAACTACAGTACATCTAAGTTAATGGGGATAACATTAACTGTTAATCATGATAGCACATAAGTTCTACACTTTCAATAGTCTAATATTATGATTACTTGGGGAGTATTGGGATAATCACAAAACCCTTCGTGGATTCGTGGTGATTGTGTTTATTCCCCATTGTCAATCATCCATCGTCGATCGTCCCCTCTATATTTCTCACCCTGTCACTCGCACATCCCAGCTGCCAGCGCCAGGGAACTCAACTATAATTTTGGTATACTATGGAAGAGAACCTCAGGAGAGAATGGATGAAGGTCAGCTTTTATGCCAACCTGCGAGACCTGGTTGGGCAGAAGACGATCGAGGCGGAGATCGACCTGCCGGCCCGGGCGCGTGACCTGCTGGAGGTGATCGTCACGGATCACCCAGCTTTGCGCCCGGTGCTGCTGGATGACAAGCACGAGTTCTACAGTTATATGAAGTTCTTTATCAATGGCCGCGACTGTATCTATCTTGAAAAAAAGATGGACACGCTCATACAGAAGGGTGACCGGGTGGATATCTTTCCCCCGGTCGGTGGCGGCTAGGCTGGATAACCAAACCGGGAACCCTGGTGAACTGAGAATACAGACCATCGTCCAGGAAATGCGCGGCATCCCCTTCTATTTGCTCAAAGAATATCTGCAGGAACTGGGCGGGGCGCTGGTGAGCGAAAACCGGGTGTGCGGGGAGGGCTGGTGCGTCTCGCTGGAGGCGATGGAACCCTACCGTATCGGCTCACTCGAAGTGGGGCAAACGCGCTTGACCATGGAACTGGAAGAAGGCGTTGCGGAAGATTTCCAACAGCGTTTTTTCAAAAAGACCCTGCGGGCGGGAGGGTAGATCCCCCGCAGGTGTGCGAGTCCCCGGACCTTGCAGCTCATGAGGATGACGGATACCAGCCTGGATGATATTAAAAATAAAAGATGGCGTACCGGGTGGCACGCCATCTTACTTCTAAATCTTAAGACTCAGGCGATCTCCAATTCTTTCAACTTGGCTTCGGTGACAACCCCGTCCTTCCAGCCGCGCGCCGCGTAATATTCCACCAGCATCTTGTCCAACTCGCAGACCTGTCCCATTGAACCCTGCTGATCGGAGGGTTCATCCAGGAAGCGCCTGGGCAGGGTATCGCTGCCTTCACGGAAGCCGTTCAGATTGTTGTAATGGCGTTCCAGGTTGTAAATGCGTTCACCGGTTTTCAAGACATCCTCGGTGGTGAAGGGCACACCTACCATCGCTGAATACTGCTGGGCATACTCATCCGCACCCATTGCAAAGGCGCTGAACTTGCAGATGTCCATGCTGTCGGAGAAGGCATGGATATCCTGGAAGACCTTGACCAGACCGCCTTTGCCCTTCCATTCGATCGGGTCCACCTTGAGCGAACCGTAAGGCATGAGGTTCAATTCGGCAGCCGGGGTATAGGCACGCAGGTGGCAGGCGCCGCGATTGGAAGTGGCGTAACCGAGACCCATGCCTTTCAGCCCGCGCGGGTCGTAGGCTGGGATACCCTGTTTCTTACAGGTCATCGCCAGTTCGGGATGACCAAAATGACTGGCGGTCGCATCCGCACCTTCTGCCATAATGTCGCCAAGACCTTCACGTTTGGCGATCATGGCTGCCGCTTTGGTCATGCCATCCCCATCACCCCAGGCGAGTTTTCCTTCCCCGTTGGTGTAGCCTCTCTGGCTGGCTTCCATCCAGACCGCCAGCGGGTGACCCGCTTCGATGGCATCGAACCCAAAATCATTGGCGAGATCGATCATCTTGGCGACCAGGCGGGCATCCGGGTTGCCGCAATTTGCGCCGAGAGACCAGCAGGGTTCGTATTCCACCGATTCCATATGCAAGCCTTTGTAGGGACCGTCCTTGACCTCGACTTCCTTTTTGCATGCTGTCGGACAGGCATGGCAGGTGGGATCGTTGACGAGGATATTGGCTTTTACCCATTCACCGCTCAGCGTCTCGGCATCTTTTCCAAACGCAGTGAACCGGCTATTTTTGGTCGGGTAGGCGCCGATGTTATTATCGATGTTGGTTAACACATTTGTCCCATAAACAGAGAGCCCACCCTTGCGAGGACTGGTGATATTTTCCGGTGCCATGATCCCTTTCAGGGCACGCTCGTGCGCGATCTTCCAGGCTTCGCGGTCTGCCGCTTTGGTGAGATTCTTTTCTGCCTTGATCACGATGGCTTTCAGGTTCTTGCTCCCGCCGACACAACCTGTCCCCCCGCGTCCGGAGGCGCGGTCATTTTCATTGATCCAGCAGCCGAATTTGACCAGCTTTTCCCCTGCTGGCCCGATAGTGATGACTGACAGATCCTTTTCGCCATATTTTTCCTTGAAGAACCGGATGGTATCGTGGACGCCTTTGCCCCAGACATCTTTTGCATCCAATAATTCCAACTCCCCATCGTGGACATAAGCATAAGTGGGTTTTGCGGCTTTCCCTTTGAAGATAAGACCATCGAAGCCAGCCCAGCGCAAACGGGCAGCCGACCAGCCGCCATGATGGGAATCGGTGATGGTACCCGTCAGTGGTGATTTTGTCACCACCGCCATGCGCCCGCTCATGTTCGCTTCCGACCCTGTCAGAGGGCCATTCATGAAGCACAACAAGTTATCCGGAGAGAGCGGGTCCACTTTCGGACCATTATCAAATACGAACTTGACACCGAGACCGCGTCCGCCGATATATTTGCGGGCAAGGTCCTCGGGCACTGGCTTGAACTCGACCTTTCCAGCGGTCAAATTCACCCAAGCCAGTTTATTGGCATATCCTCCAAGTTTCACAGATCCACCTCCTTTATTTTGGCGAACGTTAAAAAAGAGAATACGGAAAAATTGTGCAGAACTTATTATGATTTAATATTTGTTAACGGTAATTTTATTATAGCGACTTTTTGTATGAAAATATAGTCTCAATTTTCGATCCCTCCTCTGTGGGATGGAGTTGATGCCGTCTCCGCAACCATTAATCATCAATGGTCTATCGTCCTTTCCCTAGCTCTCCCCCTGCCACTCCTTGATCAACCGCTCGAAGAAGGCATCCAGGTACGCCAGTCTCTCGGCAGCCATCGACTGGGCAGTGGCGGTGAACATGCGCGCGCCAACCTTGCGTAGTTTAAAGAGATGCTCATGGTAGGCGCTGTGCGGCTCCCCGGGTGCCTCCTTCCCGCTGTGCAGGAACTGCTCGGAGGGTGGGAAATAGAACGGGTTGCCATCGAGGGTCGCATAAGCGATGACCCGTGCCGCACCGACCGCCCCCAGCACATCCAGCTTGTCGGCATCGAACAGGATCCTGGCTTCCAGGGAGGCGGGCGGTTCGGAGTCGTCCCGGAAGCGGTGTGCGCGGATGCAATGCTGGACGGCCGCGATGCGCGCCGCGCTCCAGCCTTCCCCGCTCAACACCCTGGAGGCAAACTCCGCTGAGGCGTGCTGGTGGCTCAGGCGGGTGGAGCCAGCCCCCGGTGCAGCACCTTCGGCGTCATGCAGCAGGGCGGATGCCCGCACGATCTCCAGGTCTGCACCTTCGATCTGTGCCAGGTGTTCCGCCGTGCGGTAGACGCGCAGCACGTGATCAAAGTCATGGACGGCGTCCGCCTTGAGGTACCATTGCCTGGCTTGTTCGATGGTGGGCATGCGGCTCCTTGAACGATTGTAGAAGAATGGAAATAATAACGCAAGGTCGCAAAGACGCAATGAGTCAAGTGCAGGAACAAGAACCGGAAATATTTCTTTGTGCCTTCGCGTCTTCGCGTTGTTGCTTTTACGCAGTTCTGTAGTAACCCACATCCACCGAGTAGACGTGACCACGCTTGATCACCTGGCGCACCAGGTTGGTGCCGAAGCGGTAACCCAGGTGGCGGTAATCCGGCACGGACAGCACCAGCAGGTCAGCCTGTTTGCCGGGCGTCAGCGACCCGATGCGGTCGGCGCGGTGGATGGCGTGGGCGGAGTTGATGGTGGCAGCCGCGATAGCCTGCGCCGGGGTCAACTTCAGATAGCGGCATGCCAGGGCGATCACGAATTGCATCGACTCATTCCAGGCGGTGCCCGGGTTGCAGTCCGTTGCCAGAGCCAGGATGCCGCCAGCCTCCAGGATCTCGCAGGCCGGGGTGTACTCCGTCTCCGCCAGCCCGAAAGGTGTGCACGGCAATGCCACCGCCACCGTGTCCGATCCGCCCAGGGCGGCGATGTCCGCCGGGGAGGTCTTCACCAGGTGGTCAGCCGAGGTAGCACCAAGCTCCACCGCCAGGGACACACCGCCAAGGTTGTCAAATTCATCAGCATGGATCTTGAGCGGGAATCCCAGGCATTTGGCCTGTTCCAACACCTGGCGGGATTGCGCCAGGTTGAAAGCTTTGTTCTCGCAGAAGACGTCCACAAAAGGCAGGTCTTGATGATTTGGGGCATGGGTTTGCCACCACTGCTGCAGGATCGGCAGCATGGTGCCACACACCAGGTCGGTATAACCCTGCGGATCGTCCTTGTATTCGGCGGCAATGGCATGTGCCCCCAGGAAGGTCATGGCAAGTTCGAGCGGACCTTCATCGTCCAGCGCCAGCAGGGCTTTCAGCAGGCGCAGTTCGGTGGCGGTCTGCAAACCGTAGCCGGTCTTGGCTTCAGCGGTGGTGGTGCCGGTGGCGAACATTCGCAGCAAACGCGGGCGTGTTTGCGCCTTAAGAGTTTCTATCGAGGCACTGCGGGTGGCGTTCACGGTCGAAATGATGCCTCCGCCCGCCGCCAGGATGTCCAGGTAATGCCTGCCTTCCAGGCGCATCTCGAACTCAGCCGCCCGGTCACCCCCCCAGATGACATGCGTGTGGGCATCCACGAAGCCAGGCATGACCACGCAACCGGAGGCATCCAATGAGGGTTCATCCGGGAAGGTCTCACGCAAGGCACGGCTGTCACCGGTGGCAACGATCTTCTCGTCCCGGATAAGCACCGCTC
>Ga0315286_10004916_pt1 | contig 12850 bp, 8 predicted proteins | sample YL17G10_0_MG_FD_205038 | JGI IMG/M metagenome (GOLD analysis project Ga0315286, IMG submission 205038) | Sediment microbial communities from Yellowstone Lake, YNP, Wyoming, USA - YL17G10_0 | ecosystem: Environmental > Aquatic > Freshwater > Lake > Sediment | place: USA: Wyoming | collected... | reverse complement strand
ATATGCCGCCAGTTGGATAACCGGCATAGTCGCTGCCACGCCCGCCATAACCGGCACCGCTTCCGCCCCAGAACCCCGATGTGCCTGCGCCCGGCCCGCTGCCGAGTTCTGTGGAATAGCCCTTGGCGTCCGCGTTGATCACGCTGGCCTGATCGACAATCACATCATCAGCAATAGTCAGGTCGATTCCGGTCTCAGAGCCGAGGGTATGGGTCAAGACCGCGCCTTTCATCAACTGAACCGAATGGAACGAATGCGACCCGTCGATGGTGAGGGTCGTACCTATGATCGCGATATCCTGGGTTTCGTAATCTTTGTTGCCGGCGGTGATTGCGTAGCCCGTGGTGAAGACGATATCGGCGTTGAAGGCGCTGAAGGACCATGTGTAGGCGTCGGCGGCCTCGCCGGCCGTGCCGTTCTTGTTCTGGTCCATGGCGTTCCCGCCCAGGTCCGTGATCTGCGGCCCAACGGTAACGCTGTATATCCCGCGGCGGGTCTGCGCGGGGATTTCGATGGTGAATTCCTGGTCGTCAAAGGTATCGATGGACGCGAGGGTAATGGGCCCGTCGGGCCCCACGATCTTGACGTCTTCGGCCGCGAACGAACTGGCGTTCACCGCTTCGTTGAAGTTGATGGTCAGAGTGGTCAGGGGTTGGCTGCGGATATTGACGATATCCGCGGGGTTGGCGCCGACCACATAGGGGCCGGCGGCGGCGAGAAGCGTCCGCGCCTCCAACGCTTCGATGCCGTGATGTATACGCCGGATTGCCGTACTGACTGCTCGCCGGGATGGTGTACCCCGACGGCCTGTACGCGTGATTCGGTTCGATTGCGCAGTGCGATTAGACATGACGCTTCTCCTCTCTCGGTAGGTGTCCGCACGGCGGCCAGACGTGTCGCCCTTGCGGGCAAGCGAACTCAGCCCATCCAAGCCACCGCCTAACCCACGAGGCGACGGCCGATCAGCCTCCGAATGAGCCTGATGGCGAGTAGAGTATATCGCCCCTGCGAAAATACAAGCGAATTCCAGATAAAACCGCGGTGACTCGCGCGGCCGGTCCATGCCGAGCCTCATGCGGGCATCGCCTTCGCGTCTACCTTGGGTGAGGGTCATCAGGGCTGCTGCCCTGCCTTCCGGTGTTGCGCCGGACAGCCGGAGGCAATCCATCGGTCGATGGAACTCTCATCCCAGCACCGCAAACGTCCGAGCCGGACGCCCGCCCGAGCAAGGCCGCCTTCGCAGAGGCGCAGCCAGTGCCGGTGAGAGCATCCGGCCTTTTGTGCGGCGGCGCGCCCGTCGATGAGCTTGCGTTCACACGCCAGCACTTGCGAGCGATTGAATTGCCGCGGATGGCTCTCCAATCTGGATCGCAAGAGCGTCGAACCCGTCGCCTTGGCGCCCGGCAGCACCGTGCGCGCCCTGCAGGTGTTCCTCCGCCGCGGCGTCTGGGATCACCAGCGTCTGCGGGACCTGCTGCAACAACGCGTCGCTTAGCACCACGCCACGGCGTCATCGGCCTGATCGACCAGACCTGCGTTGTGAAGAAGGGAACCAAGACGCCGGGCGTACAGCGGCAATCCTGCGGGGCCGTGGGCAAAATCGAACACGTTGTCCGTCTGGCCAAAGGCGAGGTGAGGCTCAGCTATTTCGAGGGCCGCCGTGATGTGGGATTGATGCGACACATGATTCTCCGCCAGACCGTGCTGCTGTTTCTGGCCGAGCAGGCCCGGCGGCTGGCTTGTGCAAGCTTAGTCGAGCCGACTTCAGTGAGCGCAGTCGAGGGGCGTGGGGGAGAAGCCGCACCCCACGATGGAGCCATTGGCCGACGTCCTCAACGGCGTTGGTGCCCGCCGGCTTGACTCCCGTCACCCTCGCCACACTGGCTCGCCCGTCGTTCATTGCCACGTATCACCAGGAGCGGAATCGGGCCGCCAACCGGTCCCGCTTACGCCGTTATCGGGAAGCACAAGGTGCGATGGAGTGGTAGTACGCTCGGCTGGGAAATGTGTTCGCTGGACATTAGGTATTTAGCGAAATTTTGTTGGCTCTGGGGGATGGCAAAGGCGGGGGGATTCTGAAGGCGGCGGGTGGGGTGAAGCTGGCGAAGCTGCTGCGGCCGCCGGTGGTGGTGTGGGGGCGGGGGAGTTGGTGAGGGTTCTGAAAAGTCAGTTGAGGCTGGGGCGGCGGGCGGGGTTGGACCTTAATAGGCAAGAAGACTCCCGTCCCGAAGGGCCTGCACTTAAGCCATCACTCCGCGCCACACAAGATGTTGGAATACCAGCGCGAGCAGCGGCCTCCTGTTATGCCGGGAGTTATCGGGAACCCAACTCACAGGAGGCCACGGAGGCCTGCTCTCTCATGTGCACTGCGGTGAATCAAGGACGATCCGCGGCCGTTCCTGCCAGACCAACAGATCCTCGACGCCTGCCGTGAGGTCGGCCACACGTGGCGGCATCGCCCGCTCGACCCCGTCACCACCGTTCACCTGTTCATCCTTCAGATCCTCGGCTTCAACACGGCCATGACTCACCTGCGTCACTTGGCCAGGGTCACCGCCGTGTTCCGCCCGCACCGCTCCGTGATGCGTGCCCGGCAGCCAGCGCTTCAAGAGCGATGCCACCCGATGCACCCTCGGCAGCAGCGTACTGGCGTCCTCGGCCGTCTTCCTGCACCGCCACCAGCACCAGAGCCTTGTTGTGCATCAAACGGCCGATCACCCCCTCTTCGGCCCCGCCCACGCAGGTCTCGTCCAGTTCCACCCGGCCCCTGAGCCGATCTCGGCCCGGCCGCACCATGGGCCGACGCAGCTTGAACCGATCCTGCCGGCAGGCCTGATCGCTGGCGAACCGCCGTTCGAGCTCCAATCGATCGCTGGGATCATCCTCTTGCACCGCCGGTACACGATCTGTGGGGGTAACTGGAGTCAACTGAATACCCAGTAACGCAATTGACCTGCATCCCACTCCGTCGCGCCGGCATCATGCCCAGAACCTCTGAGCATCCGCCCCTGGCAGCAGATCCACCCTTCCCGCAAGCGACCAACGCACCGCACGCTGCGCTTTGCCCTGCGCCCATCAGAGCTGCACACTCGCCGACTCTACTCCTTCGGCATCTCCCCCAATTCCTTCTTGGCCGTCTCCGCGAACGCCGTATTCGGGAACTGCTCGATCACCGCCTGGTATCGCTGCCGGGCCAGATCGTACCTGCCCGAGGCCTTGTAGCTGCCCGCCACGCTCAACATCGCATCCGCCTTGCGCTCGACCGACGCCGCATTCACTCGCTTCGCGAACTCGGAGTCCTTCTCGTAACTCGTCACCTCTTCCGCGGCGCCGGTCGCGGCCTCGGTATTGGCGAACTGCTCGATGATCTTCTTGAAGGCGGCATACGCCTCCTCGTGCTTTCTCTCACCCTGCAGCTTTCGCGCCGTGGCCAGGGCATCGGCGGCGCGCGCCCCTCGCTCCCTTTCCCGCTCCGCCTTGTCCGCCGCCGCAATCTGCCCCTTGGCCTCCGGCATCGCCATCACCGCCGCCACCCGCTGCGATGCCTTCGCTGCCACAGGCAGCCCCGTCAGCTTCGATATCTCCCGCAGCCTCACGATCGCCTGCCCGAACTCCTTCCGCTTGACCATCTCCTCCGCTTCATCCAACGCCTTGCCGGCATCACCTTCCAGCTTCTTCTGCAGCGACTCGATCCGCGCCGCCATCGCTCCGTTCTGTCGGGCTTCCGCCGGGAGCCTGGCAAACAGCCGCAGCGCGGCCCCCGCATCACCCTCGCCGGCGGCCGCCTCGGCTTTGCCCAGGGCCTCCGTCGCTTCAGCCACTGCCTTCGCGTCCATCAACTGCGGCGGATGCTTCTTGAACGCGTCGGCCAGCGGCCCATCCATCGTCGCCGGATGCCCCGCCCACAGCACCGTCCCCTCCGGCCCGATCAGAAACGTCCGCGGTATCCCCGTTACTCCAAACTGCCGCGAAATCGCGTTGCCGCCCGCCGGGTCGAAAATCTGCGGCCAAACAAAACCCTTCTCCTTGGCCACGCGAACCGGCGCCGCCTGGTTCCGGTCAAGGCTCACCCCAATGATGCACAGCCCCTTATCGCCATACTGCCGGTGGACGGCGACCATGTGCTCGGCCTCCGCCATACACGGCCCGCACCACGTCGCCCAGAAGTCGATCAGCACCATCTTCCCCCCAAGCGACTCCAGGCTGATCGACGTCCCGTCAATCGCCTTCGCCGCGAACGCCGGCTTGTCTCCCACCTGCACCTGCGCCTCCCCGATTCCCGACAGAGCCGTGAGCGACAAGATAACCAGCGCACCACAGATGCGGATTCCCATGGGTCTCCTCTTGTAAAGCCTTACGATACCCCCTCACGCGAGCGCCAGCAACTGCGATCGGAACAATATCAAACGCGAATGGCACTTCCTGAAGGCCCAAATGACGAACCACAAGGAGTGTATCGTAAAAGGATGCGGCATGGCGGCAAGTCTTGCCCAACCAGGCGGCACCAGCTCTCCAGTGATTTGCCGGGGTTTCGTCGCAATACGCCTCCGGCCGACCAAGACGCCATTCGCTATAAGCTATTGTGCAAAAAGGATTGACAGATTCAGGAAGTGCCATTCGCTGCTGACCCTTGTTTCGCAGCCGTTTCATTGCGATAGCCCTGGAGGCATGGAGATCAGCGAGTATGGGTGAAGGAGTTGCGGGGGGCGGTGCGGTATTCGATTTTCAAAGAGCCTGGAAGAGGGGATTCGCCCCCCGACCCGGCAGGCGCACAGCCTCCAACCTGCCACGGAGGTATTATACCACAGAATAGTGGCAATGGTAAAAATAAAAGGGGCCGGAATTGTTAGGTGCGGACAAAGTCGGTTGCCCGGGGTCAGGGGGAGGTCGGCAGAAGAGGCGATCAGGCAACTCGGGCGGACAGGGTCCTTTCGGCGGCTCTTCAGCGGACCCGACTTGGCTGATCCCCGTTCTTACCCGAAGCGGGAGGAGTGAAATGGATTCTCACCCTTTCTCCACCCCCATCTGGTTGTTGGACGGCGCTCTCGCTTGATGCGCCCCCTGCCTTTACGTTCATCGGTTAAGCCGAGCGATTGGCTCCCAGTTGTTGAGCCACCGTGTCAGATCGCGAGACGGATTCTTGTACTGCCCCTGTGCGATCTGCAAGTGGTCCGCGCGGACCAGCCCCCGCGTTTCCCAGCAGTTCTTGGCGCCTGTCACCCAGATGTACGTCTGAATGATCGTGCCCGCGCGATGGATGGCGCCCAGCGATCGAGAAGCTCACGACGTGGAATGACAACGAAGTCGGTACTCCGGCTGGCGAAGCCTTGGAGCACAAACACCCAACAATCCGCCGGCGACTGTGCCAACTTGTCACGATGGATCGTCCACCAGCCACACGCACGCAGTTGCTTCTGAAAGACCGGCGCCATGTGAGTGACCAAAAAGTCCTTCGAAAACTTGACCTGCAGTGAAATGGTCCGACGATTCCGCCGATCGGAGACCAACAGGTCGACGCCCGTGTCGCGGAGCGGAATCCAGACGCTGGCGCGCTTGAACTGCTGTTCAAGAAATGCTCCAACCAGGTACTCGCCCGCGTGAATCGTGAATAGTGCTTTCATGCCGTCGATCTCGATCGTCCGTCTAACCACTGTTTATATGGTTTCCAGATAAACCCGCATTCGGGTTTTGCTTTCAGATAACACGCCGCCGCAGCGTTCCGATAACTCATGTATTTCCAATGCCTTGGGGGACACTAAGGCCAACAGTCGGCGTCTCATATGGTTTCCGCATAACACGCATCGCCGTCTTCCTCACAAGGTGTCCACCGGGCTCTTGACATCCCGGCCCCCACGATTCAGGGTCCGCAAAAAAGGGTCAGAAGCCATTGCATTCCTCCCACTGTAACCGTTCACGGCTTGTCAGGCGTCAGACTCCCACTGAGCCTGAATATGGATGAGTAGAGTATAACCCCCCCCGCAAAACGCAAGCCAGTTCCTGAGAATACGTGCGGTAAAACTGCGGTGATTCGTGTGGCCGGTCCGATCATGGCTCTGTCGAATGTGACAGCAGACCATCATCCCACTGACAAAACGAGCTGGCCGACAGGTCATCAAGCAGCAACGCCGTCGCATCACCGAATTGGAAACTCAGGTCGCCGACCTGGCCGCGCAACTGGCCCAACGGGATGCTGCCATCGGCCGGTTGCGGCAGCAGAGTTGATCGCCGTCTGCCAACTCGCCCCGCAGCGAAGCGAGGCGCAGAAACTGGCCGAGCAGGCGATCCGCTTCCTGGTGCTGGACCGGCTGGTGACACAGGGGACGCGGAGCGAGCGGGGACGACGCTGGTGTGAGCGGATCTGGACGGCCATCGCAACCTGCACGCAGTAGGGACGATCCGTGTTCCACTTCCTCCGTCACGTCCTCTACACGCACGTGCGAGGCGAGATCGACAGATCGGTGGGCGCTTTGTACCAAGTGACTGACCGAATGGCACGTCCTGAAGGCGCAAATGACGAACCACAAGGGGTGTATCGTAAAAGGATGCGGCATGGCGGCAAGTCTTGCCCAACCAGGCGGCACCAGCTCTCCAGTGATTTGCCGGGGTTTCGTCGCAATGCGCTTCCGGCCGGCCAAGACGCCATTCGCTATAAGCTATTGTGGAAAAAGGATTGACAGATTCAGGAAGTGACATTCGTATCAAGCGCCTTTCCCCCGACGGCGTCCGACCAGCAATCCCCCCGCGCCCAGCAACAGAACGCCCATCGTGCCCGGCTCCGGCACACCCGCCGCCCCCCGGCGCCCTTCGCCGCTGTTAGCCCATAACGGCCCCGTCTGCCCTAGGAATGCCGAATCGATCAGGAAGTAATCGTCCGCGTTAACCACCCCGTCGTAGCTGAGATCCCCGTTGCGGTATCCCCCGGCCTGCCTGATGAAACCGCTGTCAATCAGAAAGTAATCATCCGCATTTACCACCCCGTCCAGATTCATGTCGCCGTTCCACGTGTACTGCACCAGGATGCTGTTGATGTCCACCGCCTGGCCGCCGAATTGGCTGTACACAGCCGTGCCGTCCCCGCGGTCGTTCAGCATGACCGCCAGCCCTGTCAGCGCATTCTCCGCCGCAACCCCGCTGGCAATGCCATCACCTTCCCAGAGCCGCGCCCCGCTGTTCCGCCCCGCTGCGACGAGCGCCGTCACCTGCTCCAACACCATCTGCCGGGTGATGCCGTCCGCCTGCACGATCAGCTCGTTGTCCGACAGGTCAAGCTGCCCGCCGCTGTCGATCACCAGCCTCGACACCCTGCTCGTCCCGCTCTCCGTGCCGTTGCGGTTCATGATCACCCGTCCGCCGCTCCTGATTTCCAGTTCGCCCCCGCGGATGTAGTTCGCACGCAGCGATGCCGTGTCCGTACCGTTGCCGACGACCGTCACCCCAGCCACATCCACATTCCCCATGTTCGCCGTTCCGCCGACCGTGTAGTCCTGCTGCACCACCGGGCACCCCGGCGCCACGCTGTATATCACAGAGGCTCGCGACGAGACCCGAGACGCATATCCCAGGCTTGGCCCGTGCGCCGCTACCCATGTCCCATCGCCCCGATTCACGTACAGCCCGCTCGTGTCAAACAGCGATGCCATGAAAGGGCTGCTCCCCGCCACGGCCCTGCTGTACGGCCCGCTCACCGCGTAGTTCACCCCCGCCAGCTTCCAGACGCCATCCTCCTCGATGAATACACCGCCCCCCGAATCCCCCGTTGACAGAGCACATTCGTTGGGACCCTTCCCCGCGTTGAAGCCAAACCGCAGCACCTCGCCGATCTCACCCGCAAAATCGTCTATCGCGCTCGCATCATTCTCTCCCCAGCTCTGCGCCGCGTCGCGCGTAGCCCACAGCCACCCCTTCAACCGCTCATTGACCAGGACCTGGTCCCCCCGTGGCGTCCCACGTCCGATCACCACCACGTGCTTGCTCACCTCGTCGGAACTCGTGTACAGCGGCGTATACGTCGGAAACTCACCCTTCACCTTCCACACCGCCAGATCAGTGTCTGGGATCACTTCCCGCCCATCTGTTCCGAATGACCCGTCAATCGTGTAGCTCACGCCCTGAAAGCTGAGCCGGACCGACGAATTCCCGCCAATGTGGTTCGCCGTGAGAAAGTAGTTGCCCGCGATCGGCGTCCCCACAAACGAGCCAAACTGCCCCGTCAACTGCCATGGCCCGTACGCAAGGCTCTGCGGCGACGGTGATCCATTCCGCCCAGGATCGCCGTACGTGATCACCCCCGCCGCCCACGCCGGCGCCACCAGGGGCCACGCCCACATGATCCGTCGCGCCAGCGGCCACATCGTCCCTGCCATCTCGCCTCCAAACACCGGCCTCCACGCGGAAACCGCACTGCTCAATTATACGCCATGTGTCAAATGCCCCCCGGCGAGGCTGACAAGCTGCGCGGTCTGTGCCGATCGCGCGGCGCCAAACATTATCGAACCATCGAATCACCCAGCCATTTGTACACACGCCGACAACGGGGCGGAGCCCCCGGAATGCAGGAGAGGGGATTCGAACCCCTACACCTCTCGGTACAGGATCCTAAGTCCTGCGCGTCTGCCAATTCCGCCACTCCTGCGGCGAATACCCCCATTACGCGCAGCCTTCGGCACGTTGTCAATCAACCCCCCTTCCGGCACGTCCCGGTGATCCACTCTTGCTGTCTCGAGTCCACCACGCAACGCCCGCCGAGCCGCCGGGTAGCACTTCTGTCGGCATACCCGCAAAGGACATCCACTATGCACCGTCCCATTGCCACGATTCTGATACTGATTGCGATCCTCTTCAACTCCCCGTCGCTTGCGCTGTCGCAGGACAAACCGGCCTATCCTCCGCCTCCGCCGCCCACGAGCCAGGAGAACCTCGGCGCCGGCGTCCAACGCACCATGACCCTGCTCGCCACCAGCACCCCTCAACACCGCAACAAGGTCCGCATCCTCGTCTATGGCCAGTCCATCTCCGAACAGGATTGGTGGAAACGCCTTGCCGACGACCTCCGAAAACGCTTCCCCAACGCCGACCTGGAAATCGAGAACCGGGCCATCGGCGGCTTCGCCTCGCAAATGCTCATTTTCCCCGCCGAACACGATCTCTACCCCTTTTACCCCGACCTCTTGATCTTCCACGTCTACGGAGCCAACCAGCAGTACGAGCAGATCATCGCCAGCACCCGCTCGCGCACGACGGCCGAAGTCCTCGTGCAGAAGGACCACGTCACCAGGTGGCCGCCGGACGTCCCCGATGAGAAGGCCGACAAGGGCATGTGGTGGGACCACATGATGAACAACGTCTTCCTCCCCGACATCGCCAGGAAATATGCCTGCGCGCTGTGCGACATCCGTTCGCCCTGGCTGGAGTACCTCAAGGCCAACAAGCTCCAGCCCAAGGCGCTGCTCAAGGATGACGTGCATCTCAACGACCACGGCAACAACCTCATGGCCGCGCTCATCGGCCGATACCTCGTCCATCGCCCCGATCTGCCCGACGACCCGTGGAAGGATCTCGTACGCACCGCGGAGGTCGCCAACGACCTCTCCTGGCAGAATGGCAAGCTCCTGCTGGAGTTCGAGGGAAACCGGGTCGATCTGCTGGCCGCTCAGACGACCAACCCCTCAGCTCAGGCTCGCGTTCTGATCGATGGCATCAAGCCGTCGCAGTTCCCGGGCTGCTACCGCATCACCAGGCCAAGCCCCGGCCCTTGGTCGCCGCTCACCGTCGCACGCATCGATCACGATGCGCCCCTTGTCATCGAGGACTGGACCCTCAGGATCACGTCCGTCGGCAACGATGGCAAGCAGTGGGCGTTTGAGGTGGCCGGGTCCATCACCGGCCCCGATGGCGACGGCTCTAACGAGAAAACCTTCGTCTCCAAGAGCGGCCGCGTCAAAATCGAGCCTGCCGCGTTCTTCCGCGCCGGCGAAGTCACCGTCGGCTATGAGATCAAGTGGAAAGTCCTCCCGATGTTCGTCGACACCTATCAGGCCATGAAGGCCGACGACCCCGCCCGCGAGTACGCCACCACCGTCGCACAGGGCCTGCCCAACGAAAAGCACACCCTCGAACTCGTTGCCGACGGCCCTTCCCCGCCACCCATTCGCGCCATCCGCATCTGCCGCCCGCCCGTCAGACCGGAGCCGCCGCCCACCCCCAAGCCCTGACTTGCCTCTCATTGACACGCCGCCCCAGTGGTATTTTCATCCGCGTTCGTTAATATCAACGCCTAACCTACAAAGAAGGAGGATCGATATGGCTCGTCCTGTTACGCTCTTCACCGGCCAGTGGGCCGATCTGCCGTTTGTGGAAATCTGCAAAAAGGCCAAAAACTTCGGCTACGAAGGCCTCGAACTCGCCTGCTGGGGCGATCACTTCGACGTCGATAAGGCCCTCAAAGACAAAAACTACGTCAAGGAACGCTGGGACATCCTCTGCTCCCACGGCCTGAACTGCTTCGCCATCTCCGCTCACCTCGTCGGCCAGGCCATCTGCGACAACATCGACGATCGCCACAAGCTCATCCTCCCCCCGGAGGTCTGGGGCGACGGCGACCCCGAAGGCGTCCGTAAACGCGCCGCCAAACGCATGATCGATTCGGCCAAGGCCTGCCGCAAGTTCATGGATGCCCGCCCCAGCAAGGCCGGCTGCGGCCCCATCCCCGGCTACGGCGCGGTCGTCAATGGCTTCACCGGCTCCTCCATCTGGGGCTCCATCTATGCCTTCCCGCCCACCGACCAGAACTACTGGCAGAAGGGCTTCGACGACTTCGCCAAGCGCTTCGGCCCCATCCTCGATGCCTTCGAGAAGGAAAACGTCAACTTCGCCCTCGAAGTCCATCCCACCGAGATCGCCTTCGATATCGCCTCCGCACAACGCGCCATCGACGCCATCAAGGGCCACAAACGCTTCGGCTTCAACTTCGACCCCTCCCACCTCGGCTACCAGGGCGTCTGCTACGTCAAGTTCCTCCGCATCTTCAAGGAACGCGTCTTCCACACCCACATGAAGGACGTGTGGTGGGGCCACGGCGATGGAACCGTCGGCGTCTTCGGCGGCCACACCAGCTTCGCCGACGCTCGCCGCTTCTGGGACTTCCGCTCCCTCGGCCACGGCGATATCAACTTCGAAGAGATCATCGTCGCCCTCAACGACATCGGCTACAAAGGCCCGCTCTCCGTCGAATGGGAAGACAGCCGCATGGACCGCGAATTCGGCGCCATCGAGGCCTGCGAGTTCGTCAAGAAGCTCAACTTCAAACCCTCGGCCATCGCCTTCGATGCCCAGTTTGATCGGTAAGAGATACAACGGCCCGAACCGCAAAGATCAACGCAACCTGGCGGCCCGCCTTGGGCCGCCAGTTCTCTTGGCGCGCCGAGCCTGTTCGACCGTTGGTAGTGGTTCAGTTTGAATCCGCCCGCCCATCGCTTTGCCATTGACAACCGCGCTCGCTGGTCGCACAGTCGGGGTATGCCTGGTGGTCCGTCATGGATGATCTGGTGGGTGCCACTGGCGGCTTGTCCGCCAGTGCTCCTCAGCGAGGACACTGGCAGCAAGCTGCCAATGGCACCCAGGCCATCAATTCAAGAGTGACGGACCACTGGATCGGCAAAGCTTACAGCGGCGCAACGGAAAGCTATTGCCAAGAGAGCGGCCGCAATTCGCTGGGCTGCTCGGAAAGACGGGGCTGGTTGACCGGTCTCATTGCCTCTATGCTCTGCTTTATAAAGGCTGCGCCAAGTTGGTTTTCGATAATTTTGTAGGCCGCCGTGTTCATTAGCACATGCATATAGCAGTGATGAACAGTCAAGACCAAATCTTGTAGCTGAGCATCATCCTCAAACGCCGTTACCTTGAGTCCCATTTTCTGGCAGTCGCACAGATGGATGTGCCGGTTGTGGGTCTTGTTACCTCGATAGTCCGTTAGCTCTTTCACGATCTTTCTTGCCTTCGCCGCCGCCACCTTATTCTCAGACACGGTTTTGCCTTTGAACATTACCGTGCGCAATTGGGCGGCCACGAATTTATTCGACCAGTCAATTGCGTTTTGGCATTGCCCCAGGAATGTAGGACGATATTGCCCGATGATCGGCTGCCAGACTGCCAGTTTGGCCGGATCTTTCGCTATCTCCTTGTAGGCTCGTTTGAACTCATCCAAAACACCATAGGCCGGAATACCGTTCAAGTGGGGATCAATTGGACCCAAGTTCGAATGCTTGCCCATTAATATCTCTCGGCACGAACAGGCTATCATTGTGCCGGCAGACATTGCGATTTGCGGAACGATGGCCCGAATATCGTCATCAAACATCTCGTGAAGATAGTGCACGATTGACTGAGTTGACGCGATGCTGCCGCCCGGAGTATGGAGGATTAGATCCAGTCCACGCATTCGCTGCATGCGATGAACGGCCATCATGAAGCCGTTCTTGTCTTCGTCGTTTATATCGGACCTGATTTCCGGCTTCGAAAGAAACCCAGAATAGTAGGCAATTACGTTTCTGCCGTGTAGTCCTGCAGCGCATTGAGATACTTGCGCCGAATAGCGTCAAGTGCGCCGCGGACCTGATTGCTATGGTTTTGTGCTTCGATGGCGTGAGACTGGGCGTGTGACTGTATTTCCTTGAGAACATCGTTCCAGTTAGGCATTCACATAGCCTACTATGGGACACTCACCGACGCCATAAGTGACCACGCTTGGGACACTCCGGTAAGGCGACGGCTGCTCAAGCGATCCGCCGTGATTCCCATCGACCGCAGTAGGAAGGGGGGCAAAAAACCGGTTGTAATAGTTCTCCCAAGCCGG
>Ga0315286_10004915_pt1 | contig 12850 bp, 11 predicted proteins | sample YL17G10_0_MG_FD_205038 | JGI IMG/M metagenome (GOLD analysis project Ga0315286, IMG submission 205038) | Sediment microbial communities from Yellowstone Lake, YNP, Wyoming, USA - YL17G10_0 | ecosystem: Environmental > Aquatic > Freshwater > Lake > Sediment | place: USA: Wyoming | collected... | reverse complement strand
CAGTACCCACTTCAAGAGGGCTGATAGATGCCACGGGAGTATCATTCTGAATACTTACCGGCGTGATCAATTCTTCCAGAATATTTCCATCGTTCAGGATCACTCTTAAGCGCAACTGGTACATGCCATCAGTGATCGATTCTGTGTTCCAGTATGCCAGGATCTCATCTTTCACCCTTGAAGTGGAGACGGCAATTGGGAACCAGGTCGTTTTTTCGGTAGAGTTGTACGCGAATGATAATTCGAACCTGCTGAACTCACTAATTTCGGTCGAACCTGAGATGGCGAAATTCCCACGAATTGATTCATTCGGTTTTGGTGCAGTAATGGCAATTCCATTGATTTCGTCAACGGGTGATAATGGCAGACTCCAGGCAATTGATAATATAGTTAACAGCAGGATCAATTTAATTTCGTTATTTTTATTCATACTTTTTTAGCATACAGAATTTACCGATCGAAAGGCAATTTCTGAATAACAGTTGAGTTTAACACGAAGGTAAGTCAGGGTCAACACTTGAGACAGAAATGTTCAATTTATTTTCGATAAATAACCACGATATGTAAGACATATTATCAACGAACGAGTTTTATCGTATAATAATGCAGTTCAACTAAAAAAATCTTGTCCAAGAGCATGCCAGGAAAAACCATTGAACAATTATAAAAATCATTCGGATATTTTTTGGATCAAATTAAGATTGGCAGGATGAATACCCGGATTTCGTTTCATTACTTCTTACTAACCCTGCGCGGGGAGGTTCTCCAAAACGACCCTCCCCGCTTCGTTATTTTCAGCATGGATGAGGGATAAATGCCAACTAAATACTTATTTTTTACAGGCGGAGTTGTCAGTTCAGTTGGAAAAGGCGTAACTGCTGCGGCAATCGGTTTATTGCTTAAAGAAAGAGGATTTAAAGTTGTGGTTCAAAAATTGGATCCATATATTAATGTCGATCCTGGCACGATGAGCCCATATCAACATGGTGAAGTATTTGTATTAGATGATGGCGCGGAAACCGACCTGGACCTTGGGCATTATGAAAGGTTCATCGATATCCGGTTAAGCCGCGCCAGTAATTTCACCACCGGTCAGGTCTACGCTGAGGTCATTTCAAAAGAACGGCGTGGAGACTACCTGGGAGGTACCATTCAGGTGATCCCGCATATCACAAACGAGATCAAACGACGTATCGGTCTGGTCGCCAAAGCCTCAGGAGCAGAGATCGTTCTGGTGGAAATTGGAGGGACGGTTGGTGATATTGAGTCGCAACCATTTCTTGAAGCTCTTCGCCAGATGCGCAATGAAGTTGGCAGAGAAAATACTTTTTTTGTACATGTAACCTGGCTCCCATATCTGAGTGCGGCTGGTGAACTTAAGACCAAGCCGACCCAACACTCCGTTGCAGAATTACGATCTATTGGTATATCCCCCAATATGATCATCGCCCGATCAGATCACCCCATTGAACAGGAATTACTGGATAAGATCGCACTTTTTTGTGACGTAGAAATTAAAGCTGTTGTCCCCATGGAAACAACACCAGTGCTCTATGAGGTTCCATTATTGTTAGAAGAGGCTGGAGTTGGCGATTATCTGGTTGAGAAGCTCAACCTGAAAGCCACTAAAATTCCCAATTGGAGCGATTGGAAGCAGCTTGTCAATAAGGTAAAACAACCCAAACCCAATCTGAGTATATCTCTGGTCGGAAAATATGTGGAATTGCATGACGCTTATATGTCTGTTCGGGAATCTTTAAAGCATGCAGCATTAGCATTAGGTCTAGAAATTGATATTAATTGGCTACACGCAACTGACTTAGAAAAAGGGAAAGGATGGTCGTCACTCGAAAATTCCAGCGGAATTCTCGTCCCGGGAGGTTTTGGCTCTCGTGGCATAGAAGGAAAAATCCAGGCTGCAAAATTTGCTCGTGAAAATAAAGTGCCTTACTTTGGATTATGCCTTGGGATGCAGCTCATGTGCATCGAATTTGCCCGAAATGTGCTCGGATATGAAGATGCAAATTCCACAGAATTTGATAGGACAACAACCCACCCGGTGATCGACCTGATGACCGAACAACGGGCAATCACAGACATGGGGGGAACCATGAGGCTGGGTTTATATCCCTGTGTATTGCAGAAAGGGACCAGGGCTGCTGCCGCATATCAAACAATCCAGGTCGAAGAACGACATCGTCACCGTTTTGAATTCAATAATGCCTATCGAAACGAGTTTGAATCTGCCGGAATGTCATTCTCTGGTATTTCCCCTGATAATAAACTGGTTGAAATTTTTGAGTTAACCGATCATCCATTCATGCTTGGTAGTCAATTTCACCCTGAATTCTTATCACGCCCAAACAAACCTCATCCCCTTTTTCTCGCATTTCTCAAATCGGCAGCGGAAAAAGCTGGTTTATCGACAGGAAAATGAAAAAACAATAATCAGGTAAATATTATTTATTAAGGTCCTGGTCGACTCCGTAAACACCCCGTAATTCCGATGGCAGAAGCATAGCCAGGTGATACATCATTCTATCGGTTAATGCGATGGGTAGTTCATTGGGATCTGGCACAATCTGCCTGCCAACATTAATTTCCATTTCGTTTCGTCGCGGAAATTGTTTAAAAAATGTGTGACTGCCAATAATGCCCACTGGAATGATAGGGCAATTAAGCTCTATTGACAGACGGGCTGCGCCTGTTTTTGCTACTTTCAAACCCCGGCCTCTACTTCGCGTGCCTTCCGGGAATATTCCGAGTACTTGTCCTGTTTCTAAAACTCTTTTCGAATGCATTATCGCCCATTCGTCTCGTTCTCCCCTGAAGACTGGAAAAGCCCCCAGGTTTCTAAAAATCACATGTACCAAGCGGTTCTTAAATAACTCTGCCTTTCCCATGAAGAAGATAGGTCTAGTAATGGCTATTTGTAAAGGGAATATATCCAGATTAGTGACATGATTTGCAACAAGAATTACCGGACCATGTTCAGGTAAATTCTCCAAACCACTTATTTTAAGTTTCATTACTCCTTTAAACAATACCTTCAAGATTGTAACGACCATTTGATGGAATTTTGTTTCCTGCAATGGATACTTCAAATTGATCCGTTCGTCCTCTATTTCCCTCATAACAAATTCTGTCACTTTTCCTCCAGATTTTATACAAACCCAACTTTCAACAAATATAACCTAAATAGGGTTATACTTTCTGTTGTTAATTTACAGCCAGGCTTCATAATGATTATTGCGTTTTTCGTTTTATGGAAAAAATCGTTGATTTTCTTATATATAAACACTGGAGAACCAAATGGACACGATAATTGAACGAATTATAGGGATGGAAATCCTAGATTCCAGAGGAAATCCTACTGTTGAAGTAGAGGTAATTCTTGCAGGCGGGGCGCATGGGCGAGCCGCAGTGCCTTCAGGTGCATCAACCGGCGTACATGAAGCTCTGGAACTGCGCGATGGTGACAAAAATCGTTTTAACGGAAAAGGTGTCCTGAAAGCGGTTGAGAATATTAACACTCTGATCGCAGGGCACTTGATCGGATGGGATGCAACGGATCAAAGAGGTATTGATCTATCGTTAATAAAACTGGATGGAACCCAAAATAAGTCGAAGTTGGGGGCAAATGCCATTCTAGGGGTAAGCCTGGCGATCGCCAAGGCAGCAGCAGAATCATTAAATCAACCATTATTCAGATATATCGGGGGTATCCAAGCGCATGTTCTTCCTGTCCCAATGATGAATATTTTAAATGGAGGCGCCCATACTTCCTGGCAATCCACGGATGCGCAAGAATTCATGATCATGCCCTTTGGCGCTTCGAGTTTTTCCGAAGGGTTACGGTGGGGTGCTGAGGTGTATCACGCCTTAAAATCAGTTTTAAAAAGCGCTGGTTACACCACTCTTGTAGGGGATGAAGGTGGTTATGCACCTGCACTTAAAGCAAATTCTGAGGCAATAGAAGTCATTTTAACTGCAATTGAGAAGGCTGGATTTAAATCAGGCCGAGGTGCTGATATGGCGATCGCCTTAGATCCAGCCGCTTCTGAATTATTCGATGAAAAAACGAAGAAATATAATTTGCGCAAAGAAGGAAAAAATCTATCCGGAGAGCAGATGGTCGAATTTTGGAAATCCTGGGTTGATCAATACCCTATTGTTTCCATTGAAGACGGATTGGCGCAAGATGATTGGGAAACCTGGAAGTTAATGACCAGGGAGCTTGGAAATCGAGTTCAAATAGTTGGTGACGATTTATTGGTCACAAATCCAGAGCGGGTGAGAAAGGCAATCAAGGAAAATGCAGCCAATGCTTTATTGGTAAAAGTGAACCAAATTGGAACTTTGACAGAAACTCTGGAAGCTGTCGAAATATGCAAGGCTGCAGGATGGAAGGCAGTTACCTCCCATAGATCAGGTGAAACGGAAGACACGACTATCGCAGATATTGCAGTCGCATTGAATACCGGACAAATAAAAACCGGTGCTCCTGCCAGATCTGACCGAGTTGCCAAATATAACCAACTGCTAAGAATAGAAATTGAACTGGGTGGGGAAGCCAAATATGCAGGTTGGGAGGCACTATAATCCAATGAAAAACTTAGACATAATCCGATATAAAACTAATTTACAAAAAGAGATCGACGGAGCATCCTTATACCGTGTCCTGGCAGACCTTGAAAGACAGCCTTCTTTAGCAGAAGTCTACAATCGCCTTGCGTTAAGCGAAGACAAGCACGCTAATGTGTGGAGGAAGAAAATCAATGCAGCCGGGGGATCAGATTTACCTATAAAACCAACCTGGAGAGTGGTTATCCTTGGGTTTCTTGCGCGCAGATTCGGTTCTCAATTTGTTCTTCCAACTTTGAATAGTAATGAGCAAGCAGATAGCGTTGCGTACAAAACTCAACCTGAAGCTGAAACAGGTTTACTCGCAAATGATGAAAAATCCCATGCACGAATCTTATCGGAAGCCTTGAAAATTAAAGGCGGGTTGGCTGGCGGAACGGTTGCCAGGCTTGAAGGACGGCATCGTGCTGGAGGCGGGAATGCACTTCGCGCGGCTGTTCTGGGATCCAATGATGGTCTGGTTTCGATCTTAAGTCTTGTGATGGGTGTTGCTGGAGCCAATTTACCCAGCCATGACGTTTTGATCACAGGATTGGCGGGATTGCTGGCTGGTGCTGGCTCGATGGCGCTTGGTGAATGGTTGTCTGTCCAAAGCTCAAGAGAGTTGTATACTCATCAAATAAAAATTGAAGCGGAAGAGATAGAATCTGCGCCTGAAGAAGAAAGAGAGGAATTGGCATTAATTTATCAATCCAAAGGTTTGCCTGAGGATAGAGCCCGCGAAATGGCAACACACATGATGGCTGACAAGAATAATATTCTAGATACTCTAACCCGGGAGGAATTAGGGATCGATCCAGAAGAACTTGGTGGGTCCGCTTGGGTGGCTGCATTCACATCATTCATGCTTTTTGCCTTTGGAGCCATATTCCCAATCATCTCATTTGTTTTTTTACAGGGAAATATGGCTATATTTGCAAGTATGGCAATCAGCGCATTAGGCTTATTCCTGGTTGGCGCAATGATCACACTGATGACCGGTCGGAATGTCCTTTATTCCGGTATCAGGCAAGTGCTGGTTGGATTAGCGGCAGCCATACTGACATTTGGGATTGGCAGATTGATTGGTGTTTCTGTTGGTGGTTAATCTTTAATTGGTTTTCTGCCAAACATGACCATTCCTAGCTGGGTTCCAGATTCAGTTTTCTATCAAATATTTCCAGATCGATTCGCGAAAGGCGATCCTTCGCTTACTCCTCCAAATGTCCAACAATGGGGAAGTCCTCCAACTAATTCTGGATTTCAAGGTGGAGATCTCCGTGGTATTATGCAGCATTTTGATTACCTGCTGGATCTTGGAATAAATGCCCTTTATCTAAACCCTATCTTTCAATCTTCGTCCAACCATCGATATAATACTTATGATTACTATAAGGTAGATCCGAAACTTGGCGATCTTACCGTTTTCAAGGAATTCCTCAAATTGGCGCACATAAATAATGTGCACGTAATAATTGATGGTGTCTTCAATCATTGCGGTCGAGGTTTTTTTGCCTTTAATGACCTCCTTGAGAATGGTATCAATTCTCCATATCTGGATTGGTTTCATACAACAACTTTTCCCTTGGATGCGTATACGCCAGGAGACGCAAGGTATTACGAAGCTTGGTGGAAACTCAAAAGCCTCCCTAAATTCAACACAAAGAACAATTTTGTTCGAAAATATTTATTTGAAGTAGCCCGTTATTGGATCGCCCAGGGAGTGGATGGCTGGAGGCTGGATGTACCCAATGAGATCGATGATGACTCTTTCTGGGAGGAGTTTCGCTCGGTTGTTCTACAAGCAAACAATGATGCATATCTTCTAGGTGAAATATGGACTTTAGATCCTCGCTGGGTAAACGACAAACATTTCGATGGAATAATGAATTATCCATTACGGGAAATGATATTGCAGATATTTCATGGTGAAATGAATGAACTGCAATTAAATATGAAAGATATCGAAAACCTTATCGAAGCTTACCCTGAGGAAAATCGAACTTCCATGTATTCGGTCCTCGGTACACACGATACGGAGAGGCTCTTTACAAACCTGGAATGCAGCACACAAAAAGCCAAATTGGCTTATTTCCTTCAATTTTCATTTCCGGGTGTTCCAGGCATATATTACGGAGACGAGGTAGGACTTCAAGGAGAAAAGGATCCTGATTGTCGGCGGTCATTTTTATGGGACCAATCAACCTGGAACCTTGAACTCAGGTATTGGATCAAATTCCTGATCTCGCTACGAAAACAATCGGCTGGACTCCGACGAGGGAAATTTCAATTTATTGAAATTACTAATTCGAATGGTACATACATTTTTTCCCGAGGAATGGGCGCTGACGCTATTATTGTTGCAGCCAATTTCAATAATTTACCGCAGCATATAGAAATCCCTGTTACTGAAATCGGGTGGAAGGATGGTCGCAGGATCACAGATCTTTTCTCTAACCAAAAGAGTTATGTAATTGGGCAAAAATTGCCAATCGATCTACCTCCCATGTGCGGCACCTGGTTGGCTTGATCAAAACTTCTTCTTTCAAAAATTTCAAAATACTGATTTTATTCTATTGACTTAGTAATTTCATAGAAAATAATTATATAGTTATTGTCAGAGCCTATAGATTATAAATATTATATTTTTTCCAAGCAAAAGTTTTATCTTCTTTTTGAGAAGGTTTGTTAACATGAAACTTAAATATTATATAAATTTAAATAAAGGTATTACATTTTTAGTAATGCTGATCTTGCTCTTTTACTTCAAACAATGGAACAACCCAGCTGCCTGGTTGTATCTATCCTTACATGGAACCTATGGATTTCTCTGGGTAATAAAATCCAGGATATTCCCTGATAAAGCCTGGGAAAAGAAAGTCAGTGTCTGGTTTGGAATATTAAGCTGGTTTTCCCTGCTAATCTATTGGATCCCAGGCTATATATTGATGTCTAGAAATATCCAAGTCCCTGCCTGGTACCTGGGTTTATGTTCGACCGTTTATATATTTGGGGTGTTCTTCCACTTTACCAGTGACATGCAAAAAAATGTCATGCTGGAGATTCATCCTGGGAACCTGATCACTGACAGGATGATGTCGCTATCCCGAAACATAAATTACTTTGGTGAATTTCTAATCTACTTATCCCTTGCATTACTCTCCATGACATGGATCACATTCATTCCCCTTATCTCGTTTATGGTTTTTTATTGGTCATTTAATATTATTAAGAAGGAAAAATCTCTTTCCATGAAACCAGGATTTTCTGAATATAAGGAAAAAGTAAAGTTTTTTATTCCCTTTATATTTTAATAATAAGAAACGGGTTATTGCTTTTCAACACCAAGCCAGACCTTTCCGCTAGGAATTATCGAACTAGATGGGACATCGGCATTTAAAATGGCTCCATTCCCAACCCTGACATTATTTCCAATCTTTATTCCGATGGCTGTCTTGACGCCCATGCCAACAAGAGTCCTCTCCCCTACTTCGACCTGCCCGGCCAAAAGAGCTCCAGGAGCAATGTGAGTGTGAGATCCAATTACACAATCATGCGAAATTACCGCACCGGTATTTATCATGCAATAAGAATCCAATTTTGCTCCAGATCCAATATATGCATTCGCAAATACCTGTACACACGTCCCCATTGTTGAGCTTTTCTCAATATATGCACGTGGATGGATCAATCTTGGAATTGTAAAATTAAATTTTTCCAAAATTTCGAACACTTTTTCACGCGAGCTGAAGTCCGAGATCCCGCCGACACCATTAGCAGCATATACGATCCCCTTTTCCCTTAAAGCATTCAAAACCAAAAAGGATCCTAAAACCGGGATTCCCATAACTTTAAACCCTACAGGTATATGATCATCTATTAATCCAATAATTTCGTATTGATTAATTTCACTGACCATATCAATTATTGTTTTAGCATGCCCTCCTGCACCATATACTATCAAATTTTTTTCTGAATTGATTATTAAGGATTCTGGTAAATCCACATCATTACTCCCAGCCAATTCAATAATTAAGTCTTCAGTAATCAGCCTGTCTTTTGGCAACTTTTTAAAGTCTAATCCTAAGCGGGTGGCTAGATTTCTTGCTGGTTCGGTTATTCTCAGATCATTCTTTTTATCTTTTAAGTTCGTACCGAATTTTTTGTTTCTTACAATTATTTTTTCCTCAGAGATCACTGCCAAAACATCACCAACCAAATAATTATTGTTCTCAACACTCATCAGATAAATAAATCCAGATACTGGAGATTCGATCTCAGCAGTTGCTTTTGTGGTTTCCAGAGAAAATAAGAGATCACCTTGTTTTACGAGTTGACCATCGTTCACATGAATTTCAATCAACTTCGCTTCAGGCTCATTCGCATTTAATAACGGAACAAGTACATTTTTTTCTGCCATAAATTTAAGCCCTATTAATTATTATAGATCACAATCCAACCATCTTTTTTATGGTCATCTTAATTTCATTTTTTGAAGGCAAGATCTGATCTTCCAAAATCCTGGAGTTTGCGATCGGGTAATCTTTCGCACCGATGCGGATTATTTTTAGGTTTTTTTGATCGCTTTCAGACACGCGGGCTGCAACTTCAGAACCCCACCCCATTGTAACCGTCCCTTCCTCGACAGTTACCAGCTTTTTTGTTTTTCTCAATGACTCCGACATAACTGATAAACTTGTAGGGTTTAATTGAGAGAAAAGATATATATCTGAATATATTTCTTCCTCGATTAACAATTCATGAGCTGCCTGTCTTACAAGCTCAAAGTTATAACCATAAGTGGCAATTGTTACCTTAGATTTGTTATTAATATTTATCCAATATGTTGGGTACATATCGCCGATCTTCTCAATATTCCAATCCTGAAATTCTGCCTTTCCAGGTTCCACGAGTTGGCAAGGATACAGTAACTTATGTTCAATAAATAAGACAGGATCATCGTCGAAAATGGCATTTTCCAATAACAAGCCTGGATCTCCAACTGTGTTTGCAGCGACCACTCTTAATCCTGGGATACCCAGGAACAGTTTTTCGAGACATTGACTGTGCGTCGGTCCATATCCCCTATGCCCACCCATTGGCGTCCTGACCACCATGGGAACCTTGACTTGATTGTTATAAACCCACCTAAATTTTGAAGCATGATTAATGATCTGGTCCATGGTCAATGTCAGAAAATCGCCAAACATTATTTCGACAACGGGTCGCAGTCCCCGCATCGCCATTCCAATCGCCAAACCAACTATGGAAGCCTCTGAAATAGGTGTAGTCCATACCCTTTCCGGAAATCTTCCGCTAAGTCCTTTTGTGACCTTAAATGCGCCGCCATAAGGGTCGAGAATATCTTCACCAATCAAATAGACACTATTATCCTTTTCCATCGAACGAATAAGGCCGGTTGTAAGCTGATGCAATACAGTTGTCATAATAAAATTGGTGTAAGTTTCGAGTTGTCAGTAGGCAGATCGCTCTCTGCCCGGTTGAATGCAATATTCACAATGGAAATTATTTCCAACTCAGCCTGGGTGGCTTCCACTTCATTTAGTTTTTTCTTTTGTAAAGGGATAGGATCCAATTCCATATATCGGGAAATCTCTGCGGGATCACGAAATTCATCCCCTTTTGAGTGTGCCGAGAATCTATATGTATTTAGAATTAAGCAAGCTGGTTGCTTAATTGCTCTTACATAATTCACAGCTCTTGAAGATTCTTCTCTAATTTCCAAGACATCGGTAGTATTGCATTCCCAAACATGTATACCAAACGCCTTCACCCGATCGTTGATCCTTCCAGCAAGTGATTTTTCGATCGGTGTGGTTTGCGCATAAAGGTTATTTTCAATGACAAACAAGACTGGAATTTTCCATAAAGAAGCAAAATTAAAACTTTCGTACACAATTCCCTGCCCTAATGTTCCATCACCCATGAACACCACTACAATTCGATCTGACCTCAATTGTTTCTCAGCGAAAGCCATTCCAACTCCAATAGGAACAATTCCGCCCTGGATCCCGTTTGAATAGAAGTTTCGCCATTGAATATGTTGGCTGCCACCCCTTCCCCCTACTAACCCGGTAGGTTTTCCCATAATTTCTGCTGCCAACAGGTATGGATCACCTCCGTAAGCCAAGAAATGTCCATGACATCGGTGATTGCTAAATATTATGTCTTCTTTATCCAAATTATCTAAAATACCTACGGCATTTGCTTCTTGTCCGATGTAGGCATGTGTGGTCCCAACTAATTTACCACTCGAAAATTCGTTTAATAATCGCTCTTCGAATTTTCGGATTAGCAGCATTTTCTTGAAAAGTTCCAGATCTGTACTCATGAAAGATATTATATCTCACTCAGGTTTCGTAAAACAATCCGAAATATTCATCTATACGCAATGCGTGAACTTGATAAATTTTTCTCATGGTATAATCTTTTTCCATATGATTCTTTCAACCTTACCTAAAAACATGAAATTATGCCCAAACTGTGGAACTCAGCTGGCAGAGAATGCCAATCGCTGTCTTGTTTGTGGGACTGAGTTTACACCTGAGAAACAACCACAAAAATCGATCCAGGGAAGCAGAATGCCGGTGATAAAGTTAAGCCTTCCCCTCGCACTCGGTCTAATCCTATTGGTATTAATCATCGGAGCGGGATCAGTATATTTCGGATTGAATGCAGGGAACAGATTGGTTGTGCCAACACCGATCTCAACTGCCACCAATACGCCTACAATCACTCCCACGCCAACGGAAACTCCAATACCAAGTGTAACGCCTACACCGACACCTTTGCCTCCTCTTGAATATACAGTTAAATCAGGAGATTACTGTAACACCATTGCACTTGCATTCGATGTCTCTCCTCAATCCATTATTTTACTTAACAACCTGTCCGCAACCTGCACCGACCTGGTTATCGGGCAAAAACTTTTAATCCCACAACCCACTCCAAAACCTTTACCTATTGCGACAGCAACACTACTTTCTGCTGACGCAACCAGAGCAGCGTGCAATACCGTAACGATCACCGTTCAATTAACAGATACATTGAGTTCTATTTCATTAAATTACAATATTCCCATGGAAGCTATAAAACAATGGAATGGATTAAGTACTGATACAGTTTATTTAAACCAGCCATTAATAATCCCATTGTGCATGAGAGCTGCAACACCTGGTCCGACTCCAACCCCCACTTTGCCTCCTCCTTATCCCGCCCCCAATCTCTTATTACCTTCAAACGGATCTGTTTTCGACCTGGCAAATGATGTAGTTTCATTGCAGTGGGCATCCATAGGAACCCTTAGAGATAATGAAGCATATTTTATTATCGTGGAAGATATCACTCAGGGTCTGGGGCGTAAACTAAATGACTATGCAACCGATACAAAGTTGATCGTTCCTGTTTCTTTCCGACCTCAAGACATTAAGCCACATTTATTTTCCTGGCAGGTTGTAACGGTTCGGCAAACAGGTACAGATGATCAAGGAAAAACGATCTGGAGTCAGGCGGGTACCCCCAGCCAACTGCGTTACTTTATCTGGAGTGGCGTTGCCCCCATCCCGTCTCTCACTCCGTAAAGTGTTTTGATCCATGGATGAGAAAACCATTAAACCACGAAAGAACATCGCGCTTATCGCCCATGATAATAAAAAAGAAGATCTATTAGCTTGGGCAAAATTCAATAAGGGGACACTATCCCATCACAAGTTATTTGCGACTGGAACTACTGGTGTTTATCTGGAAAAAGAATTGGAAATTCCAATCATAAAATTTAAAAGTGGTCCAATTGGAGGTGACCAACAGGTCGGAGCCCAGATTGCAGAGGGAAAAATAGATTTCCTTGTTTTTTTCTGGGATCCTTTGGAACCTCAACCACACGATCCTGATGTAAAAGCCCTGCTTCGGTTGGCTGTTTTATGGAATATTCCGACTGCAAGCAATAGGGCAACAGCTGATTTCCTGATCTCTTCTCCGTTGATGAATGAAGATTATGAAAGAACTACTCCAGATATTGAAAGATACAACAGATCCCACCATCAAAATAAACTCTAATAGCTATATCCATTAAACTAAATGCCCCTCGAGAAAAAGTTGGTGTAACATTCTTTCTGTAATTTCATGAACCTTAACAAAAGAGGTGAGTCAGAAGTATCCTAAAGGTTGGACAAACCATAAAAGGAGACTGATAATGACTCACCAAGAT
>Ga0315286_10004912_pt1 | contig 12860 bp, 12 predicted proteins | sample YL17G10_0_MG_FD_205038 | JGI IMG/M metagenome (GOLD analysis project Ga0315286, IMG submission 205038) | Sediment microbial communities from Yellowstone Lake, YNP, Wyoming, USA - YL17G10_0 | ecosystem: Environmental > Aquatic > Freshwater > Lake > Sediment | place: USA: Wyoming | collected... | reverse complement strand
TCATCGAAGAGCTGAAGAAGCTCCAGGCCTGATCGGCCCGAAAGTAGCCGCAGGCTTTAGCCTGCGACTTGACAGAAAACTTGACTTATACTTGACATTTGATTAACCTTTAGGCATGGCCTATATCCCACAATTCACCATCACTCCGCACCTGCTTTCCGAAATCGAACGGGTGGCAGCGCTGCGGGAGAGGATTCAAAGCGCCATGGTGGATCTGGCCTGGATTCCCTCCCTGCAGAAAGACACTCGCGCGCGCAACGGGCATGCTTCGACGGCAATCGAGGGGAACCCGCTGACCCTCGACCAGGTCCGCGCCTTGGAGGAGGGCCGTGAGCTCGAAGCGTCAGAAACGCGGTCCAAACGGGAAGTCCTCAACTATTTCGCCGGATTGCGCTATGTGGAAAAGAACGCGGCTAAAAGGACCTTCCGTCATACTGACATACTGGAGTTGCACCGGATTCTGGCCGGAGAGGTCATGGATCAGGGAGAGGCCGGGAAATACCGGACGATTTTCGTCCGGGTCGGGCGGTATTGCCCCCCGGCGGCGGATGCCGTTTCGGGGCTGATGGCCGAGTTGCTGGAGTGGTGGAACACGGCTTCACGAAAAATCTCGCCGGTTCTCAGCTCGGCCATCCTGCATTACCGGTTCGAGGCCATTCATCCGTTTGCCGACGGCAACGGTCGCACGGGCCGGGCGCTCGCTTTATGGGAACTCTATCGGCGAGGGTTCGACACCCATCACATTTTTTCAGTGGACGAATATTACTGGGAAGACCGGGCCAAGTACTATGCCGCGCTCGATGGTGTGCGGCAGTCCGGAGACGACCTGACCGCCTGGTTGGAATATTGTTCGGCGGGACTCCGCCAAACGCTCGAACGGGCCTGGCTGCGGATTCAAACCTTCCAAGTGAAGTCAACGCGGAAACTGGTCTTGCGTCCGCGGCAGGAACAGCTTCTCCATCTGCTCAGCGATCACGGCAGCATGGCCCCAGGTGAAATATGGAAGGAGTTGGGCGTGTCCCGGCAAGGTGCGATGGATTTATTGCGACCGTTGCTTGAGGCAGGGTTGGTCGAGAAGGTCGGCGGCAAAAAAACGGGGTATTACGTTTTACGAAAGCTATGAACGAAGCCGAAACCAGAGCCGAGCACATTGATCCTGCCCTAAAAGCGGCGGGCTGGGGTGTCGCCGCCGTCAACAAGGACCTCGAGGCGCCCATCTTCAAGGTCGCCGACTACGGCATCGTCAGTGACCTCTTCGAGGTCATCCCGCATCTCATCGAAGAGTTGAAGAAGCTGTAGCCGCAGGCCTTAGCCTGCGCTTTCGACGGATTCGCAGCCTGAAGGCTGCGACTAATACTACGGTGGATTCCCCATCTCTGCCGGCGCCGCCGCCCATCTTAGATTCCTTTCTCTATCGAGAGAAGGGGTGATTCCATATATGCTTTTATAAAGGTCCTTTAGCATACTGACATATCGTCTCACCTCAATCGCCTCCGCCAGATAATCAGCGCGAATAACAAAGCTAAACTCTGCCTGAACAGGGATATAGCCGTCGTCATTGCCCACTAGGGACAGACCCTAGCCGGGCCGCAAGAAACAGTCCAAGGAGACCTCGGCAGCCGGGAGCGCGGATCGAGCAGGCCGTGCGGAACGGCGGAAGCCGTTCCGCTAGGAGAAAGCCTGATCCCTCTCGATAGCTGAAGGCTAGGGGGATAATCCCCAGGGCTAGTTATCGGCCTCTCCGCGGAATTATAATGAAAAGCCATATCTAAAACTCTGATTCGGTTGACAATAGCATTTAACCGGGATTATGATACTCATAATATATCAATGGGAGATTTATGATGTCTAACTACGATGTCAGCTGCCCTATCGGGTACGGGAACATTACGTTCGTTGGGGGAGGTCAAGGACGGTATTGCCCTGTGAGTGGCAAAGAATCTTGTATTAAGTGTGACGCGCGCTCGTATGATATCAACCGGGCAGATAACCGCCCGATTAAGATAGACGACGCGAAAAAGTCATAAGAAGTATCGGGGATTAGGCTCAAGAAAGCGTAAAGATGAACGAGAATACAATTAAGGCTATCGAAAAGCGTTTAGGTCGCCTTGAGGATGCAGTTTTCGGGAAGAAGATTAGGCCTGCCCCCAAAGCGAAGGCGGTAAGTTTTAGCGGAGCGACGGGGGGAGTACGCCTCCTTATCTCAAAGGGCTTTTTCAACTCAAAGAAAGTGCTAGGCGAAGTAAGGGAAGCTCTTACCAAGGATGGCTACCACTCTTGTAGACAAACAGTCGATATGGCCATTAAAGGACTAACATCACGGACGGGCCCGCTTATTGTGCTTAAAGAAGGTGGCCGGAACGTTTATGTAAGAAGGAAGTGAGACTGTGGACAAAGCAAAGCTGATTACTTTACTCAATCAAGTCAAGGTTCTCACAGAGGAGTGCCTTGCAGGCCTTGAAGGTACAGCGGCTGCGCCGGGAAGTACAAAAACACGGAAAGTACCAGTACCCAAGTTAACCCCTAAAACTATCGATTTTGACATTCCGATACGGCCCTTCCTTAAGCGATATGTCAAAGGAATGAGCGGCGCAAAGAAATTTACACTCCTACTCAGCCATCTAGTTAAAGGGGATATGAAAAAGGAAGCCGCCCTAGTGGATATCGAGAAACAGTGGAATAGGTCCACGTCCTTGTTGAAACAGGAATTCAACCACTTTTTTGTTGCACAAGCAAAAGAAAACGATTGGATTAACTCAACAGGAAAGGGCCTCTATGTCCTCCGGCCCAGTTGGAAGAAGATCTTCGATTAGGCCGATGGCTAAAAAACGTATTCAAGAATTGCTGGTTCCTCCATTTCCCACTAAGAATATCGCTGCCGCCCTTCGTCACTATACGGGAATAGTTAGTGATTATCAGGCTGGTAGATGGGAAATCTGTTTAGCTAAGGTTGGGAAGCTAGTTGAGGCCGTTTTAAAGGCCTTGTATATCAGAGTTGGAGAGACTCTGCCCTCGGGAAGAGCATTTAAGGCGGATGTGATAATTAACGGGTTGGCTGGCAAGGCACAAGGGACATATGACGATAGCATTAGATTAGTAATTCCCCGCGCCTGTCGTTTCGTTTACGATATCGTGAGTAATCGGGGGGGGCGACACGACCCTGACGATATTGATCCCAATGAAATGGATGCGAGCGTGGCGGTCCCGGTCTGCTCATGGATTCTCGCCGATATGGTTCGCGTCGCTCAGAAAGGCACTGTTAACCTTGAAGCCGCGAAGGCATTAGTTGATTCCTTAACTAAAAAAAGGTATCCATCCATTGAAGAAGTCGATGGCCGCGTTTATTTTTACCTAAGAAGGCCGACCGCTCCGGACGTGGCAATATTGGCATTAAATTATCAATTCCCCCGCAGGCAATCAAAACAGGACCTCATTAACACCATCGTGCGGCATGGGTTCACGTTACATAACGCCCAAGTGGCTGTTCAGAGGATATTGCGTTATGTGGATAATGATGGGAATGATAAATTGCGCCTCCTTGTACCGGGTGTGAAAAAGGCCGATGAGATCATGGCCACAAAAGCCGTATAGAAAATATCGTCGCGTTCACCTTTTCCAAAAGTGCTCACGAGGAAGCGGCAAGGATAAAGTAAGGAAGGTCTGGAAGTAAGGCTGGTAGAGGTGGAGGACCTTCTGCATGGGAATTTTAAGGTGTGACGTGATTGAATGAAGGAGACAAGATGGGCCATCAGATAAAAGCTCAGACTGAGGACGGCGGAACTAGCCCGGTTCTTATAGACACATATCCGGATTCCTGCCCTGTTTGCCACCATAAAGTCCAGCCAGTTTTTAGACTTGCGTATCACGATTACCAAAGGGTTCAAATAGTATTTCTATGCCCTAATGCAAAATGCAAATCGCTCTTCATCAGTTACTATACAGAAGATCCATTCATGGCCGGGCGAATCGAAACAACTTATGCTTTTCGACGAAGCCAGCCGTGGAAATTAGTAAGCGCAGATTTCTCCGATGAAATAAAAACAATATCGGAGATGTTCGTTAAGATATATAACGAAGCCAGAGAAGCGGAACATCAGGGGCTCCTTGAAATATGTGGGGCAGGTTACAGGAAGGCCCTCGAATTTCTCGTAAAAGATTATCTTATAAAAGAACAAAATATCGATCCTGACTTGGTTAGAGATACTTTGCTTGGCAAGTGCATAGATATCTACGTGGACGATGGGAAGCTAAAAAGTTGCGCTAAAAGGGCGGCGTGGCTCGGCAATGATCAGACTCACTATTACAAGAAATGGAAAGATAAAGACCTAGAGAACCTTAAAACACTTTTAGCCCTAACGGTCAATTGGGTGAGAAGCGAGTGTTTGACGAAGAAAATGATGGCAGATATGCCAGAGGGTAAAATCCCTACGAAATAAGTGTGATTGAGACAGACAGAGAAAAAGTGCCAACTCCCCTAAAAACGATCAAAGTAAGACTAAAGGACCTCAAGCCAAATCCATTTTGTATCGAAGGGTTTATAAGTAAAGGGAAGTGGGGTGACCGAGAGGATTTGAAACCCCCAACATTCGGATCCACAGTACGAGCCCCCAGCTATTCCCTTACAACAAATTCGGACCCCGGAATATAACACACTGGAAGTGCGGCAGTTGAATTAGCAGCCTACGACCTCCTTGACAGACGGCTAAGAAACCTTGCTCCCGCTCGAAACGGGCGTCATACATTCCGAAAAGCCCGCTAAATCTTGACATCTTCAAAACCAGAGTGATAATCTCCACTTGTTTTACCAGAGGGGGGAGACGTTATCCGTTGCCGCTAGGTAAACTAGTATCCGGGTTGTTATAAGAATTCATATTAGCATCTTTAGGAGTAAATAGTGCCGCGCAAAACGATTATCTTCGGGAATGGATTGGGGATGGCCCTTGACCCGGAGTTCTTTAGCCTGGATAGCGCAATTGGGAGAACGTGGGGAGGAGACGTCCTGAGCGAGGAGCAGAAAAGGCTCGTCTCCCAATGCCTGCCCCCAGACGCTTATGACCGCCCCCACGGTGAAGCAGACATGGATACCCTTCATAAGGCCTTGTCCGCCTGTGATGTACTCAATAGTGTTGGCGAGGGCCGCATACATTGGCTGACACCCCAGGGGCAGGGCTTCCCTAGGGCCGTGCGACGGTTCTTCTATTATATTGCCCGGGGATTCCATCGCTACTCTGATGGTTTGCCTGACCCTTTTATAGATGCTCTCGCGGGCTTCCTGGAGGAGACGAATTCTCACGTCGCGACTCTCAACTATGACAACCTGATATATCAGCCCTTGATCGAACGCGAGGTGCTACGTGGCTATGACGGTGCTTTGTGCGATGGTTTCCATGATTCCGGATGTGCGCCAGATAACCTCGAGAGACGCTACAATCATGACTTCGGCTATTACCTCCACCTTCACGGGTCACCGCTGTTTATCGACCGGGACAGGGCGACTATAAAACTGGCACAGGGCGATGAACCATCGTCTGGGGACGTGGTGGGCTCGCATATCGTACTTACTCATGTAAGACACAAGGCGTCGGTAATCGACGCGTCCGAAGTACTCTTCATATACTGGCGGTACTTTGTTCAAGCAATTGGGGAGTCTGAGGAGGTGATTCTTCTCGGTTACTCGGGTCTTGATGTTCACTTGAACGCCATTCTACAAAGCTCCCCACAACACGTTCGGTTTCGCGTGGTCGAGTGGAACTGCGTTGGCGAAGAGGCTGTGCGAGTCCAATTCTGGCGCCAGCGCCTCGGACGAGAGGATACTGTGCTTGTCAGGCTCCCCTCGATTCTCAATTTCGACGGCTGGAACGCCGCGTAACATCGTACTAAATAGGCGAATTGAGCTGATTTGCTTCGCTCGTGGTTCGTACGCTAGACACCAGGGCACGGGAAGCGAGCTTTCGGCCGCCATCAGGAAGTCCCAAGACTGTCCAAATAATTGGGAAAAAGTCAACGCCCAATCCTTGTCGGCGACGATCAGTGGGGTGCCGATCATGGCCGTATCCACAAGTCCTTGACATGAAACCAGCCCGGGAATACCATCCTTCCGTGATGGGAAGCAGGGGTTTCGAATATTAAGGGTAGAGGCTCCATGCCTTGAGTATTAAAAATACCAAACAAAGAGCAAAGGGCAAACGAGACACTGCACCAGACGGCAATCCCGCTACCCTTAATTGCTGCTGGTAAGCTTTTATATTGTATAGACCAAGGAAATGCAATCACCTGCCATAATGATTATTCAAAGGATATAGGCACCATGTTCGAACAAACCTTCAAGAACATCGACGACATCCTATGGAAGGAGGCCGGATGCACTACTGAGCTGGACTACACTGAACAGACCTCCTGGCTCCTGTTTCTGAAATACCTCGACGGCCTGGAACAAGACCGGGCAATGGAGGCGGCGTTAGAGGGGAAGAAAAAGGGCTTCATCCTCGACAAGCCCTACCGCTGGGAGATCTGGGCTGCGCCCAAGGGCAAGGAGGGCAAACTCGACCATAACGCCGCCCTGACGGGCGACGACCTTCGCGACTTCGTTAATCAGAAACTCTTCCCCTACCTTCACGGGTTCAAGCAGAAGGCCAGCGGGGCGAATACCATCGAATATAAGATCGGGGAAATCTTCGGTGAGATCAAAAACAAGATTCAGAGCGGCTATAATCTGCGTGAGATCATCGACCACATCGACGAATTGCGTTTCCGCTCGCAAACAGAGAAGCACGAACTGTCTGTCCTCTACGAGGAGAAAATCAAGCGCATGGGAAACGCCGGGCGCAACGGCGGTGAGTATTACACACCGCGCCCGCTTATCCGTGCCATCGTGCAGGTGGTGAAGCCCAGAATCGGCGAGCGCATCTACGACGGCGCCTGCGGCTCGGCGGGCTTTTTGTGCGAATCGTTCGATTACCTTAAGGCGACCACAAGCCTCACAACCAAGGACCTCAAAGCGCTGCAGGAGCACACCTTCTACGGAAAGGAAAAGAAGTCCCTCGCCTACGTCATTGCGATCATGAATATGATACTGCATGGCATCGACGCACCGAACATCATCCATACCAACACTCTCACCGAAAACCTCGCCGACATTCAGAACAGGGACCGTTTCGATGTGGTGCTTGCCAATCCGCCCTTTGGAGGCAAAGAGCGCAAGGAAGTGCAGCAGAACTTCCCTATCCGGACCGGCGAGACCGCCTTCCTCTTCCTCCAACACTTCATCAAGATGATCAAGGCCGGCGGGCGCGGCGGCGTGGTCATCAAGAACACCTTCCTGTCCAACACCGACAATGCCTCGGTGAGCCTACGCAAGCTCCTGCTGGAAAGCTGCAACCTACACTCTGTGCTCGACTGCCCCGGCGGCACGTTCCAGGGCGCGGGCGTTAAGACCGTGGTGCTCTTCTTCAAGAAAGGAGCGCCGACCCGAAAAATCTGGTTCTACCAACTCGATCCTGGGCGTAACCTTGGCAAGACCAACCCGCTCAACGATGACGATCTCGTAGAGTTTGTGAAGCTGCAAAAGACCCTCGCCTACTCGCCAAAGAGCTGGACTGTGGATGCTAAGACGATCGACAAGGCGACCTTTGATCTGTCCGTGAAGAATCCGAACGGCGGCGAGGAAGTCATCCACCGCAACCCACAAGCTATCATAGACGAGATTGCGGCGCTGGATGCGGAGAGTGCAGAAGTCCTAGAAAAGATTAGAGGGCTGTTATGAAGCAGGGATGGCAGAAGAAAACCCTGGCCGACGTGTGTCAGATCAGGCCGCCAAAATCAGAAGCGCGAATAAGAGTTGCCCCAGATGCGTTTGTTTCGTTCGTGCCAATGGAGGAACTGGGGGTTGACCGCAAGTTCTTGACTCCAAAGCAACGGAAGCCTCTCGCCTCCGTAATCAAGGGCTACACCTACTTCGTCGACGGTGACGTGCTCCTTGCAAAGATCACGCCCTGTTTTGAAAATGGGAAACTTGGAATTGCCTCTGGCCTAAGCCATGGCATTGGGTTTGGATCAACCGAATTCTTCGTCTTTAGGCCGGGCTCGAGCGTGGATAAGGAATATTTGTATTACTATCTTTCACGAGCGGATTTTAGGGACGAGGGGGCGGAACGAATGGGCGGTGCCGTAGGGCAGCAGCGGGTGCCAAAAGAGTTTATAGAAAACTACCCCATCCCTGTCCCCCCGCTCCCCGAACAGCAGCGGCTCGTCGGCATCCTCGACAAAGCGTTTGCGGGCATCGCCACCGCAAGATCGAACACCGAAAAGAACCTCCAAAACGCCCGCGCCCTCTTCGAAAGCCACCTCCAATCCGTTTTTACCCGGCGCGGCGAGGGGTGGGTGGACACAGAGCTTGGCGATGTATGCGGGTTCGTTCGCGGGCCGTTTGGCGGAAGTTTGAAGAAGTCGATATTTGTCGCGGATGGCTTCGCAGTCTACGAGCAGCAGCACGCAATCTGCAACCAGTTCGATGATGTCCGGTATTTTATTGATAAAGCCAAATTCAAGGAGATGAAACGGTTTGAGCTTCTTCCAAACGACCTAATCATGAGCTGTTCTGGGACGATGGGACGGGTAGCGATTGTCCCTAAAGGCATAAAGCAAGGGATCATTAACCAAGCGTTACTCAAGTTGACTCCGACAGCCAGCATATCGAGTACCTTCCTAAAGTTTTGGATGGAAAGCGGAGCTTTCCAAAACGCCTTGAAGGAATATTCGGGAGGCGCTGCGATCCAAAACGTGGCGTCTGTGAAGATATTGAAAGAGATCAGAGTTCCGCTTCCATCAATCAATGAACAGGAGCACGTTGTTGATAAGCTCGACGACCTCCGCAAAGAAACCCGAAGCATCGAAGCCGTCTACCAGCAGAAGCTCGCCGCGCTCGACGAACTGAAGACGTCGCTTCTGCATCGGGCCTTCAGCGGAGAACTTTAGGGACAAAGGAATCGTACCATGGCTAATTTGGTCCTATTTGAGGAAAAACAGGTCCGCCGTCTGTGGAACGAGGCAGATCAGAAATGGTACTTCGCCATCGTTGACGTTGTTGGCGTGCTGACGGACAGCGTTGATGCTGGAGCTTACTGGCGGAAGCTGAAGGAGAGGCTCAAAAAGGAAGGCAATGAAACCGTGACAAATTGTCACGCTTTCAAAATGACCGCTGCTGATGGAAAGCAACGAATGACTGACGCGGCCGATGCGGAACAACTTCTCCGCCTTATCCAGTCTATCCCGTCGCCGAAGGCTGAGCCCTTCAAGCGCTGGCTGGCGAAGGTGGGCTACGAACGCCTGCAGGAGATCGAGAATCCCGAGCTGGCCTCCCAACGCATGAGGGAAATCTACAGGCAGAAAGGCTACTCCGACGCTTGGATAGAGAAGCGGATGCGCGGTATCGCGGTGCGGGACGAACTGACAGATGAATGGAAGAAGCGCGGGGTCAAGGAGCAGACGGAATACGCCATTCTCACGGCGGAGATCAGCAAGGCCACTTTCGGCATGACCCCGTCGGAATATCGCGACCACAAGGCGCTGACCCAGCCCGGGGACAACCTCCGTGACCACATGACCGACTTGGAACTGATCTTTACAATGCTCGGAGAAGCCTCTACCACCGAGATCGCCCGTAACACCGACGCTCGGGGCTTTCCCAAGAACGAGCAGGCGGCAAAGGAAGGCGGCAAGGTGGCCGGCAATGCCCGCAAGGAGCTGGAGAGGAAGAGCGGGCGGAGAGTCTCGACCAGGGAGAACTACAAGGAAATACCAGAAAGTCGGCGGCGGCTTCGCGATGCCCAGAAGGACGACAAGCCATGAGCAACGAATCCCAACCGCAAGCCATTTACGAGGAAGGCGAGTTAGACGAGACGGCAACTGGTAAGGAATGCTTATAAGTTCGGACAGTGGCCGACTGGAAGCAACTATCCGGAAATTCCGAATAGTTCAACTGGACGAGACGGCAACTTGTAAGGAGTAATTACAGGTTCGAACGGAGGATGGACGGGAGGCAACTATTTGATAATACCGAATAGTTCGACTGGAAGGTAACTATGAACGAAGCCGAAACCAGAGCCGAGCACATTGACCCCGCGCTGAAGGCAGCGGGCTGGGGTATCGTCGAGAACAGCAAGATTCTGCGCGAATATCCCATCACACCGGGCCGCATCGAAGGTCACGGTCGGCGCGGTAAGTCGCTCACAGCCGATTATGTTCTGGTCTTTCGCAACCGCAAACTGGCCGTCATCGAAGCCAAGGCGTGGGACGAAGAGTTGACGGAAGGGGTGGCGCAGGCAAAGAACTATGCCGGGAAGATGGCCGTGCGCTTTGCCCATGCCACAAACGGTCATGGCCTCTATAGCATCGATATGGAGACCGGCAAAGAAGGCGAGGCGCCGTGCTATCCCTCGCCGGATGAGCTCTGGAACATGACCTTTGCCAAGGCGAACGCCTGGCGCGACCGCTTTGCCGCCGTGCCATACGAGGACAAGGGCGGCACGCACCAGAGCTACTACTATCAGGACATCGCCGTCGAGCGGGTGTTGGAGGCGATAGCCGGAGACCGAAAGCGTATTCTGCTTACGATGGCTACCGGCACGGGCAAGACGTTCATCGCCTTCCAGATTGCATGGAAACTGTTCCACAGCCGCTGGAACCTCAGCCGCGAACCGTCGCGCCGACCGCGTATCCTCTTCCTCGCGGACCGCAATATCTTGGCCAACCAGGCTTACAACGTCTTTTCGGCCTTCCCTGAAGACGCGCTGGTGCGGATCGTGCCGGAGGACATCCGCAAGAAGGGCAAAGTGCCGAAGAACGGCAGCCTGTTCTTCACTATCTTCCAGACCTTCATGAGCGGCCCCCCGAAGGACGGCAAGCCGTCGCCTTATTTCGGTGAATATCCGCCGGACTTCTTCGATTTCATCGTCATCGACGAGTGCCATCGCGGCGGGGCGAACGACGAAAGCAATTGGCGCGGGATTTTGGACTACTTCGCCCCCGCCGTACAGATGGGGATGACCGCCACGCCCAAGCGCAAGGACAATGCAGACACTTATGCCTACTTCGGAGAGCCGGTCTACATCTACTCGCTCAAGGAAGGCATAAACGACGGTTTCCTAACGCCATTCAAGGTGAAGCAAATTTCCACGACGCTCGATGAGTATATCTATACGCCCGACGATTGGCTGATCGAGGGCGAGATTGAGACCGGGAAGCTTTACACGGAAACCGACTTCAACAAGATTATCGAGATCAAGGAGCGTGAAGCCCACCGCGTGAAGGTCTTCATGGACCAGATCAACCAGAACGAGAAGACGCTGGTGTTCTGCGCCACGCAGGATCACGCCCTGGCCGTGCGCGACCTTATCAACCAGATGAAGGCCAACACCGACCCGAACTACTGCCAGCGGGTGACGGCTAACGACGGCGCGCTCGGCGAACAGCACCTGCGCGACTTCCAGGACAACGAGAAGACCATCCCGACGATCCTGACCACGTCGCAAAAGCTCTCAACTGGTGTGGACGCCCGCAACATCCGCAACATCGTTCTGATGCGCCCGATTAACTCGATGATCGAGTTCAAGCAGATCATCGGGCGCGGCACGCGCCTTTACGACGGGAAGGACTACTTTACAATCTATGATTTTGTGAAGGCGCATCATCATTTCAGCGATCCTGAGTGGGACGGCGAACCAATCGAACCGGAGCCGAAGGAACCGAGGCATGAGCAACGGCCACCGAATCTGCCTGGGCAGGTGCAGATGCCACTACCGGCGGAATACCGCAGACTCCCGAAGATAAAGGTGAAGCTCGCCGACGGTAAGGAGCGCACCATCCAACACATGATGGCGACGAGCTTCTGGCATCCCGACGGGACACCGATGTCAGCACTGCAGTTCATGGAACTGCTCTTCGGCAAACTGCCGGAGTTTTTCAAGGACGAGGCAGAACTGCGGGCCATTTGGAGCGCCCCGGAGACGCGGAAAAAGCTACTGCAGGGTCTCGCCGAGAAAGGCTTTGGCGGTGAGCAACTGGCAGAAATGCAGAAGATCATTGACGCTGAGAAGAGCGATCTGTTCGACGTGCTGGCAAACGTGGCCTATGCGCTCCCACCGTTAACCCGTGAGGAACGGGCTGGCCGTGCTAGGGTCGAAATCAGCACACACTACAACACGAAACAGCAGGTTTTCCTTGATTTTGTTCTGTCGCATTATGTGAGCGTCGGCGTGGAGGAACTCGATCTGGAGAAACTTACACCTCTACTCCACCTGAAATACCGTGACTCAATTGCCGATGCTGTGTCCGACTTGGGACGGCCTGAGGAGATCGGAAAGGCGTTCAGCGGTTTCCAGCAATATCTATACCAGCAAGAGGCGATGGCATGACGAGCATCAAAACGAATGGACCCATAACCTCAACACTGGACGGCTTTGCGAAGACCAGAGTCACGGACTTGAGGCCCGTACATTCTCAGTGCCGTTTTACCTGAATCCGCTCATTTTGCCCGCCTGCAGGCGTCCCGGCACGTCTTCGGGCCGTTCCAGTGTCAAAGGATAAGAATCCCCTTTTCCCGGCATTGTGCTATGCATCCCATCCAAAGTGAAATGTACTTTAGGCCGGGCAGTGGTGTCAATTAACGCGAATATCGGCGGCAGAAGAGCAGGTTCTTGACATCAATCTTTAGTCAACGGTATAGTCTTTTCTGCGCGGGTAAGGTTATAATTGCGTTGCTTCAGGGGGGGTATTACGGGTGGATATACTCATCCTTATTTGGGATCACCTCGTTAGGCAATAATATGTTTAAAAAAAGAGGCTTAACAATCAGAGACAGAATC